>OLII01000284.1_pt1 | contig 20121 bp, 16 predicted proteins | sample 1609481 | NCBI WGS metagenome assembly OLII01 (sample SAMN05416859, study PRJEB24817) | seawater metagenome | isolation source: Sea water | place: Canada:Atlantic | collected 2013-11 | reverse complement strand
GCTAAAAGTGCTTTACTTTTTGTTGAGCAGTATTTGCTTAGAATGACTAGGCTAAGGACTACTCACCGCAATTAAAGTACTTTACTTTCGTTATAAATAGCCGAACAAAATTTAACCGCGAAAGATCAACAGCCCCTAATTGTGCTCTTGCTCTTCAACACACTTGTTTTGCTTGTTGACTACGTAAGTTAGCTATACAATATCGCCGTTTTCACCTAATCAATAGCAATAATTTTGAAACTCAGTAAACGATTGCAACAAATAAATAACATGGTTAAACCTCAACATTACCAACATATTTGGGACTGTTGTTGTGATCATGGTTTACTCGGTTTTTCATTATTATCACCGCAAAAGCGAAATGATACACAGATAAGTAATTCAACCAATACAACAACAAAGCTAACAGAAACGATTACTAACACTAAGGTTCACTTTGTTGATATTGTGCCAGAATTAATGCTGGAAATAGACAATAAGCTCAAACGATTTTACCCTGCAACATCACTTGCTAAGAACAATACTCTCGATTGGCAAACCCATTGCCTTGATGTTGCACAACTGCCATTAAAGCAATATCAAGGAAAGCACTTGGTTATTATTGCAGGAGTTGGTGGAGATTTAATGATCAAGTTTATTGAAGCGATAAACCAGCAGCATAGTGATTTAGCTATCGACTTTTTACTGTGTCCTGTACATCACCAATACGCATTACGCAGTAAATTAATTGAACTGAAGTTCAGTTTAATTGATGAGTGTTTAGTAGCAGAAAACCAACGTTTTTATGAGCTTATGTTAGTTTCATCTGAGCAAGATAATAACAATAAAATAACTAAGGTCGGTGATAAGTTTTGGTTGCCACTCATTAAAAAACAGCCATCTCAACAGGCTGATATTGCAACCAAATATCTTAAAAAAACCTTGCAACATTACCAACGAATTCAAAAAGGCATTGTACTTAGCGCCAAACAAAGTTCAGCGTTATCAAGTGGTAATAATCCCATAAATGAGCAAACAGTAGCGATTCAAAATACTATAAATGCATATCAAGACATTGCTAAAAGGACTATATAAAACGCATTCATTTTACTGTGAGTGAATTAAGCCGGTAAATGTATTTTCAAAGCCATGGCAAATATAGTCTTGTAGTTGGCGTTTTTTCTTAGCCATTTGATGATAATGTTCATAGCCAACTGAAAAAGCAAAAGGGTTAGCGTTATAATCCGCATAAGATTGGTCAGCACCATGTTGTGCTTCTCTTACACCGGCGGCAAAAGAACTTAAAAAATCATCGCGATTATTAATTAAAATAGTGACAGATTCACCTACTGCTTCAACTAATTCCAATGCACCTAAATCTATATATTTATTTACCACATTTAAGTTAAAGTATCCGCTGTATTGCTCTGTTTCAACATCATATAAAATCGCTGAATCATCAGTACCTTCCATTAATGAAACAAATAGTTCTCTTACTTTTTTAGAAATCACGAACTCTCCTATTCAGGTTTATTGCTGTTTTTCTTATTAATAACGGAGCTTAAATAACTGAGCTTTAGTAACTGAATATTTAAGCTTTGATTGTTTCAGTATGGCGACAAGGATCACTTTTGCTAGCAAAACCACTACAGCCCCAAAATTCGCCGTATTGAGCCTTTATTTTTTTCATCGGTTACTTTACTTTCCTTTGTTTCAAGCTATCAAATTCAGCAGATAAGATATTTACTTGGTACTGTGGTAAAACTAACTCCTCAATAAACTCCGATGGCTGATGCGCATCACCAATCAAATAAGCTTGTTTTTTTGCACGAGTTATTGCCACATACAACAATCTTCGCTCTTCCGAATACTTATAGCCATCGAGTTGTGGAAGTAAAGCTTCTATTAGCAAATCTGTTTTGTTATCACTTGGAAAACCTGACTTTCCTGAATATAAACCAACAATAATACAATATTCTGATTCTAACCCTTTGGCACTGTGAAAGGTCCAAAAATGTAGCTTTTCCGGTGTGTCTACTTGCTGTTTAGCATCGTTAAGTAAATGTCGATAACGGGCTAATATCGCAATAGAGCCAATCTTATCCTTTGCTCTTATGTCACGAATAACTTGATTTATACCCGCTATGGTCGCACTTTTACCGCTATGTAATAAGAAAACTTGTGACTTAGTTACTTGATGGTGTGCTTCAATACTTTTTCGATATTGCTCAGGATTTTGCATAACAAATTGCCCCGCTGTTTGGGCAATACTATTGTTATAACGAAAAGTTTTTTGCAATGTTGTTAAACAGTGGCTACCGAAATACTGTTCAAACTGGGTAATTAACGCTAATTTCCCCCCTGAAAAACGATAAATAGATTGCCAGTCATCACCCACAGCAGTAAGTCTTGGCTGAGGACCTTGCTCAATAATTGTGTTAAGTAATTTCATTCGCGCTGTTGAGATATCTTGAAATTCATCAACGAGAATATCTGTCCAAATGGGGGTAAAACGACCATTGTTTATCTGCTCAAGAGCATTGAAGATCATATCGTCAAAATCTATGGCACCTTGGCTAGCAAGTTGTGATTGATAACCTTGATAAATATCCGTTAATAACCTGGTATATTGCGCGCCGTTATTAACATTGACGTTATCGTATCTGACATGAATTTGGTCGCCCGTTAATTGCTCACCAGTAATCACTTGCAAGCACTTCATTAACCTTTGAACATTACTGGTAAACAGACCAGAGCTTACAAGTTCATTGATAATTTTATCCACTGATCCCATCGATGTATCAATATCGCGATCACTGATGAAGCTTGCTATTTTGTTTTTTGCATCAAGATGTTTATCAGCATAATTACTATCATCTGGTGGCAAAGCAAACGTTAAGAAAGCATGTAAATTGCTACTATTGTGCCTGATATAGTCAAGTAACCAATGAGTCAACCACTGAGATAGTTGATGCGAATCATTAGCAAAACTTGATAGCCTAGTATTTACTCCTACCTTCGTTAAAATTTGTAAGCCAAGCGCATGAAAAGTCATCACTTTAGGCGATTGACAATTTATACCAAAGGCTTTTTTTCTTAGCGTTATTCGTTGCTCTAGCTCTTTGGCTGCGGCATTGTTATAGGCAAGAATTAACACCTTATCAGCAGGGATTTTTTGATAAATAATTAAGCTCAGTGCTTTGGCAACCATGACAGAGGTCTTGCCCGTCCCTGCAGCTGCGAGTACTAGATTTTTATCGTTGTTTCTAATAACGGCTAAGCGCTGCTCATGAGTGAGCGGGTTTGATTCAATGCCATCAAAAAATTCCGCTTGATTGGTGAGTGCCTTCTTTTCAAAGTAGTGACGATAATGCTTAACCTCGGTAATTGCGGGCATTCTTGCAATAATGTCAATTTTTGAAAGTTGTTGGGGCGAAAGTATTTGTTGCCATCGCAGCTTTTCAGCGCGGTAGCTGGCAATTAAAGGCGAAACTGATTGCTGTAACGGAGCAATGGATGAATCTCTCAGGTATTGTGCTATCGCTTTTTGATGAAAACTATCAGCCTGTTGTGTGATTTTCTGACCGATTAGATGATAAAGCCTTTCTTTTATCTTGTTATTGAAATAACTGACACTTGCTCGATTGATCCCCCAAATTTTTGAGACTTCTACACTTTCATTATTACGATTACTATTACTATCGCTAAGACCAATATTAACTTTAGCTTTAATGATCAGGCTCGTACTAAGAAAAGATTGTTCAATAACCGGAAAATCAACTAATTGCGCTATCAAAATCTCTTTGGTATTAAGGTTTGAGTCTATTAGAATAATGGCGTTATTCGTGATGGTGATGCTTTTAGCTTTGCCAAAGCAGGTAGCAAAGAAGTTTCGATATAGTGTATGGGACATTTGAATTTAAAGGATTAATTATTTAAAAGTAGCTCTATTAATTAATGTGATCGGGGATATTAATAGAAAATGGCTAACCAAACAGTGGTTTCGTCAGCCGCTGTTGCTTGGACTCGATGTTGTTCATGGGCTTTGATATTAAGATAATCTCCGGGTTTAAGGGTTACAGTATCACCCGCTTTGAATTCAATAACACCGTAACCAGATAAAACGATTACCCATTCATTTTCATCTTGGTCATACCAAAAGTTTTCAGGGGAAGCCTGTCCTTTTGAAACAATCCGCTCTACCCTTAACTTTTCGGTTTTTATGATGTCTTCAAATAATTCTGTTGGAACATCTCTAGGTATATCACTGAAAATGTTAGACAAAATATCGCCTCATTGGTAATTTAAGATGAATCCTGTTGCTAGCTTTGAATAGGTTTTTGCGCTGAAGATGTTCTACTTAAAAATAATTCTACTGGAATAAAAGCAAAAGGCACTAAAGAAGCAATCATCAATGCTAACCAAATGACCAGTGACCATTGCTGTTTATTTGACACGATAAGTGATAGCACCAAGTAAAGCATAAATAGCATGCCATGGGCCATGCCTAGAACAGAGACGAAATCCCTGCTGATAAATCCAAAGGTGACACTGAGTATAACTAAGAAAGATAGCCCTTCTAAAAAGCTGATAGCGCGAAAAAAGTTAAACATTAATGCAATACCTCAAAACTGAACCTACAATTAAACCTAAAAAAAAGTCTAGAAACTCGATCTAAAAAATATACTTCAAATTATGCTTCAAGGGCTATAGCAGCCATTTTCATCGTACTGTCAAATGATTCTGCTCCAGCGATAAATAAGCCATTATGACAAAACATAGCATCTTCAATACCAGTAACATCCTTGAGTGCTTGATCTGATAAACCGGCCCATTTTGCTGGTAGTGGTTTTCTATCATCAAAGGAGCCCGGCTCAACAGGGACTGTTTGGATTCTCCACTGCCCTGATGGTGATGGGTAAACCATGTATAAAGCATCTTGTGATAAAGCATGCACTGTTCTCTTCCACGGCGTATATTTATCTAGCACTATCACTCTTGGGTCTTTGGCATTTTTAATGGCATTGGCGACGATTTCTTTGGCACTGATACCGCCATCGGCCACTGAAATAAAGCGTTGTAACACTCGTGATGCAAAAGCGACCGCTTCATCAAAGCAAGTATCAAAGTCACCCGATTCTTGCCATGTAGGATTAAACATGGAAATCGTATGACTTAAGCTGATTCCAGATGCAACACCCTCAACATGACCACAATCAATTGCATCAATAACAGAGACTAAATCCGCATCAACCGCTGCAGCGACGTCTTCGTTACCTTGACAAATTTTCACACCATACTTTTTCCAGACCAAACCAAATGATGAGTAAGGAATGCCATTGTCGCGAGCACCAGCACCGCCACGTTGATGATGATCAAAGCGATCGGTATTGGTGTCGTACTCACCACCTACATCAATAACAATGTCGGCTAGCGATATTTGCGTTAAATCACGGGATCTTTTGACAATACTCGTTGGGAAAATAATTTTTAGCGCAGCGATGCTAAAGACATCATCAGCATGAAAGTTGCCATTGTGAGTTACTATTAGTTTTTCGGTCATTATATTTGTCATGTTAGAAAGTGCGTTCAGGGAAGATATACCAACAAACAATTGGCATAAAAATTCATTCGACGTGTATTTACTACGCTTATATGTGTACATAAGTAAAAATACACAACGGATTTTATACGAAGAAGGCATTGATGAATAGCTGATTTTAGCTTATGTCCGCTATTAATCTGGCTATTACAAATAACCTAACACTATTAACACCTGAAACGAGTTATTTAATCAGTAGTGGCTCAAATTAGAGCAACCAAGCTAGCGCTGATTCTCGCTCGATAAAAATTTGAATAGTTAGACTTTGTGAACTTGGAATTGTCGCAGAAAAATCAGCACTCATTTGTGAAAGTTTATTCGGCGCAAATATGGCAATTTTATCAATAGCAGGCAAAGCGCCAAATTTTATCAGCGCATCAAGCTGTGTTGAATAAGCATTACTCTTATTAATAAGTAACGAGAAGGAAGGATTTAACAGTGACAGCAAGGCTTCATGAATTTCTTCGACCATGACTAAATCAATATCTACGGCATTATCAACAGTTACTTCAGCAAGCTCTTTGTTGATAATGGCTATTTTAGCAAAAGATATTTGGTGTATTTCCATATACGAGGCGTATTCCTATTTAATCAACACAGTAAATATTATCTAGCTTCATTATAACCTTAAACACCAATTGTTGCAGCTTAAGCAAGGTAAATAGTGATTAAGATCAATCGAATTACCAATGAATTGGGTCGACTTTATAAAAATGCGTTAACTCTTGGTAAAGTGCAGGATGCTCTTGATATAGTTGCTGAGATTTTTCAAAAAACACTTCACTGGCCACAGCAAAAAACTCTGCAGGCTCGGTAGCACCATAGTAGTCAAAAATTGATGGGATATTCATGGCTACTTGTTTCCTAAGCAGTTCAAATTGCTTATTAAAAACTTCAGACCATGTACGGTAGCTTTGGGCTTTACCTAAAATAGGTGCACCGTTTGCTCTACCATTTTCTTGATCTAATTGATGGGCAAATTCATGAATGACCACATTATGACCATCATTTGGTAATTCAGCGCCGTGGAGACTGTCTTGCCAAGAGAGAATTATTTTACCAAAATCCCAAGACTCACCTGATAGTACAACTTCTTGAGCATTTAGCGTACCGTCAGCATTGACTTGGTTTTGCTTTTTAACGAAAGCACTTGGGTACACTAAAATTGTTTTTAATTTAGGGTAATAATCGGTTTTTCTATTAAGTAACAGCAAACACGCTTGAGCAGCTACAGTTACTCTTATCTCATCTGTAATGACGACACCATTACAACCGATGAATTTTTTTTCTGCCAGGAAAACTTGAATATGTTGTTTTAATTGTAACTGTAAATCTGCAGGCATTTGCCTAAAATAAGGCATACGCTGTTGTATGATTTTACGCCACTGTTTTTTAAACGGGAGCCGTCTTACTTTATCGCGCTTATACTCTTTCAAATAAGGCTTTGCCATAAGATAGCCAATAATAGCTACACCAATAAACAGTGGTAACAAAATACTCAAACAACCCCCTTTCGCAATTAAATGCTTTCAACAAACGAATTAATAACGCTAATTCTCAGATGTTTAACCATAACACTAACTCAATATTTTAAAATTTAGCGTCTAGTTATGTATTAAGATCTTGGTGTGCTTTGAGCTAAATTCAAGTCTATTTGATAAGTTGCAAATTTGAATGCGCTGAAAGCGTAATAAAAAAGCCTCAATTAATGAGGCCTTTAAGGGAGGTTTTGACTCAGTAAAATTAGTCAGAGTTTAATTATGGATACAGTGTTATCAATGCATGATTAATAGGCGGCAGCCACTTCAGCCTCAACAAGGTCTAATAGCTCTTGGTAACCAAAAACAATTAATGGTTTACCATTAACAAAAAATTGAGGCGTAGCTCTAACTTTTAACGTTTGACCATCTCGTATATCGCGGGCAATTATCTTCGCGACTTTATCGCTTTGCCAATCTTGTGCTAAACGTTCATGATCTAACGATAAGGTTTTAATACCAGCGAGCGCATTGTCAGGATTTGAAACATGATGCTCAACCCAGCGTTGTTGATTAGCAAATAAAAGCTCTGCAGCCGGCCAAAATTGACCTTGCATATGTGCAGCTTCTAGCATTTTAACAACATCCTCAGAGCCTTGGTGCAAAGGTGCATAACGCATTTCGACTTTGACTTTACCTTGATACTTTTTAACTAAATTATTAACCAAAGGATAAAATTGGCTACAGGTTCCACAGGCCGGATCGAAAAACTCAACTATGGTCACCTTGGCATTTTTTCCACCTTTTGTTGGTACGTTCTCTCGCTCTAAAGCCGGTAAAAGCTCATTTGCGACAGTTGATGGTTGTTGGCTTTGATACATAGCAACAGCAGCGATAAAAATAACTGCGATAAATGCTGCGACGCTGATAAAAATAGATTTATTGTTCATTGGGGATCCTAGTAGAAATTACAGTTTATGCTTTTGTGGTTGATTGGCTGAAAATCTTTTTAGTAAAATACAATAAAGCAGCAATAAAAGTAAATGTTAACAAAGACATCACTGGAATATTTAAAAAACCAAATAAATTAAAATGTGTTTCCGAACACGGTATACCTTGCACACAAGGTTGAGCACTTTCAGGGACTAGCCCTGCTGCTACTAACACATGAAATAAGGCAGCGAACCAGCCCAGTATAACGAGTGGGCTTACATAACGGATAACTTTAATATCAAAGGGAAAAAGCCCTAAAGGCAGTATTAGCACTAACGGGTACAGTGCAATGCGCTGATACCAACACAGTACACAAACAGGCAGTTGCACTATCTCACTAAAGAACAGGCTAATTAGCGTACCACAGGTTGCAAATACCCAGGCAATAAAGGTCAAATACCAACAGCGGTTATCTGTCATCGGTAAAGGGTGTTGTTTTGTCATTTATTTATATCTTAATATTTAAAGAATTTACGTTGTAAATTAAGCGTAGTGCTTAGCTAGGTGATTAACGCAGCAAGATAATAGCAATTTACTTGGCGGTAATCAGCATGAATATGTTCAAGTGCAGATAAACCTAAAGCAAATTTGTTTTAAGTCAGAGAAAGGTAGCCAAAATATATTTATGAACTAATGAACTAAAGAACTAAAGATTATTCACAAGGAAAAACAGTATTCAATGCAGGGCTAATGGCACTATCAAGAAAAAGTAATTGTTGGTATATCACATCAACACTCGCTATAAACAAAGCTTGGTTAATATTTTCAAAGGTGTCATGTTCACTATGGTAATTTTTGTGGGCTCCGACACCAAAATAGATAAATGGTATTCCGGCTTTACTAAAGGCGCCATGATCACTAGCCATGCGCCAATTTGTTCTGTTTACACTTGAACCAACCCCTCGTCTATTTCTAAAGCCAGCGGTTAAACGTGTGTTAGAGCTTTCTTTAAGGTTTGCTTGTAACGCTTCTAACTCGAAGAGTTTCTCATCAGTTAGTATTTTTGATAAATCCCTACTGATAAAACGCAATTTCGTACTGCTTGAGCTACCTGCAATCATATCTAAATTGATATTTAGTTTGATTTGAGCAAGAAGCTTTTCCTGTTGATTGATGAATGCTTTGGCACCCAGTAAGTTAATTTCTTCTCCGTCAGTAAATAATAAAATAACACTGTGTTTTAAAGGTCGATTATTGATAAGTTTTCCGTAATGTAACAATGCTGCTGTACCGGAAGCATTATCATCAGCGCCATTAAAAACTTTAGTGTGTTTAGTGCCGAGATGATCATAATGGGCAGTAAGCACTATAAATTGATTGGGGTATGTTGTCCCTGGGATATAACCAATTATATTTGCGCCGCTTTTGTCGTTAAAAAAACCCGTCTGTTCAAAGGTATGTCGATACGCCCCTTTAAATTTGGCAACCTTTAAAGATTGAAGCGTACTTTGTAAATAGCTTTGGGATTTTTCGCTAGCGGTACTAGAAAACTTCCGTCCTGCAAAATCATCTGAGGATAACACCTGTAAATGCTCAAGAGCGCTTGTCTCTAGTGCATTTTCAACAACTGAATGTGTCGTAGCAAACACAGTACCAGCATGAAAGAAACATATCGAAAACCAAGCAATACTTATCTTTGTCATTTTCAATGATTTGATATATTTCTGTCTTTAAGGAAGTTTAACTTAGCAACATACTGTCGTTGGGTATCTTTTGCTTTAGTTAAAGCAACTGCTTTAGTCAGTGATCTTTTCGCAAGCGTGAAGTTGTTTTGTTTGTAATAAGCTTTCGCTAAACCAAAATAGAACTCATGCTGTTCATCATCTAATTGGATGGCTTTTTTGTAATGTTTAATCGATGCTTGGTATGAGCGTTTTATAAAAGCCTCACTGCCGAGTAAAGCGTGATAGTAAGGGTTTCTTATACGAAGTTTATAAAGGTAATCTTCTATCGGTTGTGCTTCGTTATTCCGCCCCTGTTTGTTAAATAACAATGCTAGATTACCCAGTGCGTTAAGATTGTCCTCATCAAGGCTAATGGCTTTACGATAAACCGATTCAGCCATTTGGTAGTCGCCGGTTAATTTGTACAAAACCCCGAGGTTTCCCCACGCCGCGGCAAATAACGGATCTGTTTCCGTTGCAACCTTAATATACTGATATGCTTTATAAAAATTATTGTTTACTAAGGCTTCTGCGCCTTTATTATTATAAAACATCGCGAGCAAAGTGTGTTTCTTAATAACTTTTGCTGGAAAATCTTTCTTTGAAACATACGGATCAAAATCTATTTGAGTGGCTTTTTCACCCCAAATTATCCGTCGATTAACAGCTTTACTTTCTTTCACTAACAAGTTTACATGGCCGGTTAATAAACTGTATCGTCCATTACTTACCCAGTATTCTGGTACATCAACTTCTTGAAAACTAATGTTCATACCCGCTTCTTCTGCAAGAGCGTAAGCTAGAATGGTTAAGGACATACAATTTGCTGACTTACTATGATAGGCCTGCCTAGCGGTAATATTAGCATTACCATCGTAGCTTAATGCGATGTTTTCTTCGTCAAACAGGTGTTCTAGTAAGACTCTTGCTTTTTGTTGCGCGGTAAGCTGGTTTAGTAACTTTTCATGCACCATGTTGCGCATGTCATCATCAAGGGCAAATATTTCTGCTTCAGTTTCAATCCTGATGGCATTATCAGAATCGAATTTTTCATCTAAATAGAGATTAGTATTGACGGAAGTTTGGGGAGAGAGTTGAACAGGGTCACTTTGGCAAGCAAATAAAAATATAGTTAACAATAAGCTAAAGAGAGTTTTTATCATGATCACTCCAATTTATCAGGACTGATCTTAGCCTATTACAAAATGTACGAAGTCGCTAGTAGACTTATTAACTATTCATATTTGATTACAATTTATTCAAAGTTTCGGCTTTGCTACTACCTTTCACCATTCCCTAATAAATAGACAAGGCGTAAACTGGTGTTATGATCTGAGGTATTTGCATTAGTGCTATGGTAAAAGCGCCAATCTAGTTGCAGGGCAAAGTTATTGTTCAGTTTGTAATGTGCGCCTACACCAGCATTGACTTGAAATCTTTTAGTTTCAATTTCTCTTAACCATAAAGTTTCACCAAAGCCTGCTGTTAGATATGGCCTGAAATCTTGCTCGGTATTAAAGTAATATTGACTATCTAAGCTATAATTTTCGTAGTTTTTCTCTGCTAAAGTAATAACGTCATTAAACTTAGCTTTAGAGTAAGTTACACGACTGGAAAATTCACGGGTAAAATATAAGCCTAAACTGTATTCAGTGGTCGTACCGCCTTCTGCTTGCCATAGCTCATCAAGTTCAGCGTGACCAACACCATAACTGACACCAATGATACCGGTATCAATAGGATCTTTAACACTGGTAGGTCTTTTTCTAGCAGTAGAGTCATAATTTCCACCGTCACCGATTTGTAACGATATATTAAAGTTTACTTGGCTATCAGTTTGACCGGCATCACCAAAAGGAACTTCATTAAAACTGACATAACCAGTACCGGCTCTAATAATTTCTTTACCAAAGAGATTATTTACACCAACACTTAAATTATCTACCGGATCAAGAAAAAACAATGCCGTACTACCAAGCATACTTGAGCCCCAAACGGTGCCGCCATCCTTTCTAATATCCATTTCAGTGGTATAAGCCCATTCACCATAAGCCCAACCTAAAACAGGCGTTATAACAAGGTCTTGTATTGAAGGCACTTCAGCGAATGCCTCGATGCCATACTCCCAATAGAAGGTTGACATAATCGTGGCATACATAAATGCATCCCACTGACGGTAACCAGATTTTCGTGCTACTTGGTAATAAACACCACCAAAATAAGGGTGACCAACAAGGTTTAACATGCCGGTGTCACGGTCCCATACAGGACCATTTTTGACATTATCAGACCACTTATTAAAGATGCCTTCTTCTTTATCCCAGTTAGAAATATCTTCTGGCAATAATGCTATTAAACCAATAACACCGAAACCATAAGCAAATATAGAGCTGGTTTGTGACCAAAGCCTAGCGCCATCCTCACCGTTTTGAGGTGAAAATAGTGAAATTTGGTAAGGTGATTGATAGAAATCAGCTGAAGGTGTTAAGTGTTCCCAAGTGGTATTAGTGGCTAATTCTCTTGAGATGTCATCAATATTGTCAGCCGTAATAGCAGGTGTGAGCTTGATATCGTTAGTGACTAGTTGCTGCTCTGAAGACAATGGCGCTTCAGCGTCAGTTGAGCTTTGCGCAAGAGCATGAAGAGGCAAATAAGCTGATGTTGTAAATGCCATAGCGATAACAACGCGTTTAATGTTGTTTTTACGCGCTTTACTAGCGCTTACCTTCATAGCCATCTTGCTCATTTGCATCCTTAAACCATAAACTATTACGCTAAAAGCACCAAGTTTTAGGTTATATATATTTCCGTAGCAAAAAAGCCGCTAATCTTTCGATTAGCGGCTTTTCGTAATGTGGCGGTGAGATAGAGATTTGAACTCTAGAAGGGCTACAAACCCTTGCCGGTTTTCAAGACCGGTGCTTTCGACCACTCAGCCATCTCACCAAATTGCTTTAAAAGAATGTTATCCCGTAAAAGCGAGGCGAATATTAAATAGTAGCCTTGCATTTGTAAAGCGATAAATTCAAATAATTTAAAATTATTTAGAAATAATGGTGTGATTGTTGTTTTTATCGTCGCCTTGCGGAATAAAGAAACACATCATACTGATTTCTCCCTCATTACTTGCTAAGTGGTTGCGCAAGTTGAAACTCTAATAATGTACCTGCCGGGATATTTATTGAATTACCACTGGTTAATAAAGAAGCACCCACCCCAACTTTAGCCATGTTTTTTGCTCCATCAGAGCCATTGGCTAAGCCACCTATTGCAGCTAGCCGGGCTGTTCTACTCACCGTAGACTTTCCTGTACCTTCCGTTAATGCTTTAATTGCCGTTGTGTGAATTGGCTTCATCTGGTTTTCTAGCATTATATCAGTCATGGTAAGATGTAAGCTTGTTTTACCGATAAGGCGGCCTGATTGTTTAGCTTGGGTAATAACCCCATAGATTGTCGTTCCGCGTGGTGCAATAACAACGCCATCAGTCACTAAATCTGCTTCAAGGCGAACAGTGAACTTATGCCCTGCTTTGTGTTGTCTGCTATTTATCGCAGTGTTAGTTTTCACCACAACCCGAGTGCCTATTGGTGCAATCTTATTTGCTACATTAATTTCTTTATCGCTTTGAGATTCACCCTTGGTACTTTCCGCTGACTTCGTCGGAGGGGGTGCATCAGAAAAGCTGATGCTTTTAACTTTATTTGAATCAAATGTTAACTGTTGACCGGCAATTTCAAAAACTAGCTTATCAGCATCTCTTGACACTAAAGTACCGTTAAGGGTTTGACCGTCTTTTAGCGTTAAAACATCAGCTAAAGTAGATGTTGAAATTATAAAACTTAAACTCAGTAAAGATCGTATAAGTAATTTTTTCATTATGACCTCTTAGTCATTTTCTATAAAATTAGTAAATTGGTAATTTTATCTATTTAACTACTATATGCCCTCTAGGTAAAGTGACAAAAAGTAATCATTTGAAAGGTTACACTTTACTAACAGATAGTGAAATCAAATCACTTTATAGTAATGCTATTAGACAAATAAAATTTAGCAAAACTATTGAGGTAATCTTATGTCACTACGTTTGTGTCTACTAATGAGTCTAGTACCTGCTTCTATAGTAAATGCCTCGCAATTTCATATTCAAATGGAAAACGATGTCACTTTTGGTGAAGACGGTAATTACAGCAACGGCATGATTATAGGCTGGGAAAGTAATGCTAGTTTAAATCAGCCTCAAACAACTTACAGCGCTCGTAACTGGCTTCTTTGGTTACTTCCCAATCAACCAGATTCTGTTCAAGCTTGTGGACTAAAAGTAAGTCAGCGCATGTGGACGCCTAGTGAAATAAATATAGAACAACCACAAGCGGATGACCGACCTTATGCTGGGCTACTCGAATTTGAACAACACACGGCTTTATATCGCAGTGATATCGCGCAAAAGAACGGGTTATCAATCGGAGTTATGGGACCTGCTTCAAAGGCAGAGCAACTTCAAGGGGCTATACACAAAGCCCTAGGATCTAGCACACCACTTGGTTGGCAGCATCAAGTTGAAAACACATTAACAATGCAATTTGCTTATGAAATTGATTATTTATTCGTACGTTCTTCAGCACCTTTTAATAGTCAATGGGAGCTAAGTTCTTTTAATCACAGTGCTTTAGGTAATATGCGAAGTGATCTTAATTTTGGGCTGACTTTTCGCTGGGGCACTAAGCTTGAGCAAACCTTTGGCCGTTTAAGTAGTCATTTTGGCCATGTAGGTAACTTAAGTGACGATGCTCCGGTACAGTCGCTGCTTTTTTTCACGCGTATGCAAACAGGCTATCGATTTAACGATCTCACCATTGATGGCAAGTTACCTTATCAATCAACTGTAGAGTTCAACCCAATGCAAGCGAGTGCAGCAACAGGTGTCAGCTATTTTTTTTATGGCGGCTCAGCGACTTGGAGTTTTAATGTATATAATAAAGAATACCTTACAGATAATAAATCGTGGCACGGTTTTGGTTTATTGCAATTTACCTGGTCAATATAAAGTATCAGTTCAGTGATAATTGCTCCCTCACCTGTCATTTGACAAAGGCAATAAAATCTAAAGCTTTTTCATAGTCATAAGATTATTTATAGCGTAAAATTTAACGTCATCGATCTGATAAACTATTACAGGAAATGCCAGCAATTAATGTTTCTGCACAGTTTAAGCTTCCTATGCCCCTCTGTTGTGTTTTTTAAACGTAATTTCAAGCTGTTGGCAACGACTCTCATCGTTACCCTTTTCAATTCTTTTGCCTTAGCAAGTAACTTAACCGTGACACTCGACGGAGACTTGACTCAAAAGGTTAAAGAAAATATCTCTGCTCATTTAGGCGATTTGCCTGAAACAGAGCTAGAACGCTCAGCATTTATCTATTCAGCTAAAGACAATGTCTACAACGCATTACAAGCGCTTGGCTATTACCATTCTGATATCATTGCCAAGGTCGAAGAAGACCCCTGGAAACTTGTGCTAAGTATTCAATTAAATGCAGCCACTTTAATCGACAAGATAAATATCAACATTTCAGGCGCGGCACAAACTGATACTGCTTTTAGTACCTTACTTCAAAATATTAACATTAAACCGGGTGATAAACTTCATCATGGCAAATACGAAACGCTAAAATCTGATTTATTATCCCTTGCATTACAAAGAGGATACTTTGATGGCGCTTTATTAACGAGCAACATCACCATACAACAAGCCAACCATTTAGCAGACATCAACATAGATTATCAAAGTGGTCCAAGATATCGATTTGGCGAAGTACATTTTAGTGATGTTGCTATTGAAAGTGATTTATTAGAGAGCTTAATTCCTTTTAACCAAGGGGATTTCTATACCACTAATGCTTTTCATCAGCTTCAGCAGCAGCTTCAATCAACGCAGTACTTTAGTAATGTGTATGCAACTCATGCTGATAAGGTTGAAGATAAAGAGCATCAAGCATTAAGTATTGATGTTGATGTAGCACTGACTCCCGCTAAAAGTCATTTATTTGATTTTGGTTTTGGCTTTGCCACCGATACAAAATATCGAGTTTCGGCGAATTGGCGTACACCATTATTGAATAAATACGGACATTTTCAAGAAAGTAAAATTGAATACTCAAAGATAAATCCGACGGGTAACTTTATTTACAGTATTCCGTTAGGACACCCTACCGAAGATCTTTTACAGTTTAAAATTACTGTCGAAAATGATGAATACCCTGATTTATCAACAAAAGTATATTCTGCCCAACTTGGACGAGTAATCAGCAAAGATAACTGGAATAGGCAAATTTATACGCGCTTTCATAAAGAGGCCTGGCATTATGATCTAGATGATACTAATCCTAATTTTGATTGGTCTGATACTGACAATGTTCAATACATTATTCCCGGTGTTACCTGGTCTAGGGCTATTCGTGAAGGCTCAGCATTAGATCCAAGTGGTGGCTTTAGACAAGTTTATAATATAGAAGGTGCACATTTAAAAGCCGCTTCTGACAATAGTTTTTTTCGTGTTCACGGCAGATGGAACTTTATAAAGACCTTAATTGCAAACCATCGGTTGGTAACACGTGCTGAGTTAGGCGCTATCTATGTTGATCGAGATGCGCAATTAGCCCCATCTTTACGATTTTACGCCGGTGGCGATCAAAGTATTCGTGGCTTTGCCTACCAATCTATTGGCTCTACTATTCCTGCTTCTTCAGATCCCGATAACCCTAAGGAGATAGTGGTTGGTGGTACTCGTTTAATGGTCGCAAGTATTGAGTACCAATATTATCTAAATCAAAAGTGGCGACTCGCCTTATTTTCTGATGGCGGTAGTGTTGCCAATAAAGGTGAATTTGAGCCCGTATATTCCTTTGGCTCAGGTATTCATTATCTATCTCCTGTCGGTGCGGTCAAATTTGATCTTGCCTATGGTTTTGATGAAAATGACGAAAATGACAAATGGCGAATTCATCTTAATTTAGGTGCTGAGTTATGACTTTTCGCCGCTTTAGTCTGATAGTTTCCAAATACTTAGCAATTTCACTTTGCTTTATTACCGTGTTGCTGACAACGCCTTGGGGAACGCAACTTTCGCTAGGCTTACTTAATAACATTGAAGGGGTTAATTTCGATTATCACAGCGGTGCTTTAGTGAGGAATATTCGATTTAATGCTGTTTATTTGAATCTAGATAATGTTGAAATTAACGTAACAGACTTATCAACTGAGTTAGACTTTGCTTGTACTTGGAAGAAGAGATTATGCATAAAGTTTGCAAAAGCAGAGGACTTCTCGCTACGTTTGCTAGCAAGTAAACCGGTTGATGAAACTCAAGTAATTAAAAATCCCTCGACTTATTTGTTTGAAATGCCCTTCTCTATTGAAGCTGACAGTATTGAGATCGAAAAGTCACACCTCGTTGTAGAAAACACTGAAATTACCATTGAAAGATTTTCAACACAATTATCTATTAACAAAAGTGAATTTGCATTTTCTACTGCAAAAGCTCAGCAATTGTTGGTGTCACTTAAGCAAAGTGAACAAGCCCAGCAGACCGCGGAAAAGCTTGTTACCAAAGATAAGGAAGCACCATTAGCCTTACCCGATGTCAATCTTCCCATTGCACTGGTAATCAAACAACTCAATGTGGATGATATCAACGTTGTCATAAGGGGCTATCAAGATAAGCAAAGTGCTCACTGTGAAGTAAATTGCCAACAATGGCAGTCATCAAATAACCAATTAAGCGGCTCTTGGGTCAATTCAGCGGTAAACATTAGTCAATTTAGTACATCGACACCGACATTCTCTATCAACAGCTTAGTAGGCAAAGCCAAGCTAACAAGTCCCTATCAACTCAATGGCAAGGTTAATAGTGAAATTCATAGTGTGCACTGGTGGCCTGAATTAGCCAATACCAAGCAACAAGTTACTGTTCAAGGGGCTCTTAATAATTTAGATGTAGACTTGCTTAGCCAAGGTAATTTAGCCCTTAAAGCCCAAGGACATATTAACCTGCTTGATAAAGCGCTACCTTTTGATTTAAAGCTAGATGCTGACAAAATCTCTCTGCCCGAAAGTTTGGCCCAATATGGACAATATTCCGCATTGGCTTTAGACATTTCTGGCGATTTAACCCAACAAGCCGTTAAATTTAGCAGTCAAATCAAGGGTTATGGTTATGAAGATGCACAAGTAAAACTAACAGCTAAACAGCGTAATAGCCGCTTTAGCATTGAAGAGTTTTCTTTTACCGATAGTAAAACACGCAGCCAATTAGATTTTCATGGCGACATCGCGTTATTAGCGAATGATATTTCATGGCAGATTACAGCAAATTCTACAGGCTTTGAATTGCCTAGAATTAGTATGTCGCTTTTAAGTGAAATACTCGAGCAAACAGAAGAATTAGACGGGCTAACGACAAACATTACCCCTGAAAGTAACGGTCGCTTAAAAGGTAGCATAAACAGTAAAGGTACTTGGACAGACAATACCTGGTCGGTTTTATTGAACAAAAGCGAAGTTTCTGGCCATATCAACCATATAGACTTCTCCATCAAAGCTGACATTGGTATAAATCAATTAGGCAGCTTCAAACCTGGACATTTACTCATTAACTTTAATGAAAGTGCTTTAACACTGCATGCTTTTGAAAATAGTTTTTGGGATTTAAAAGGACAACTAAGTGTTGATAACATTCATAATTGGCATCATGAGTTAAATGGCAGTTTTATTAGCAATTTTACAATATCAGGCAAGCAAAATAACCCCGTTATTAGAGCTAATACAACGTTTTCCGAGTTAAATTGGCAACGGTGGCGCAGTAATTTATTGTCCCTTGATGTTAACTATCAACCAATGCAAGACCACAAAATACAACTGACATTAAATAATGATCAGTTACATTGGGATAATACGGAGAAGCACTACAGTATCGATAACCTGTTACTTTCAATCGATGGACAGGCAAATAATCATAAAATATCAGCACAGTGGTTAGGTGAGTTAGCTGGAGAGATTATCTTAACCGGTCAATTCAATGACAGCTTTAGCCAATGGCAGAGCACCATAGAAAAAAGCGCATTGAGCCATCAAACTATCACCCTAGAAAACGATCGTCCCTTTGCTGTTGATTTCGACTTATTACGCCAGGATATCACCATAAGTCCTCATTGTTGGCAAGATAAAGGTCTAGGGCTTTGTTTACCAAAGCAAGCCACATTGGGTAAAAAAGGTGATTTGGGCCTTAAATTAGCGATAGATCTTGCTGTAATTGACCAGCTATTTCTACCTAAAGATAGCGAATTAGTGAGCCAAGTTAATGGCGAAGTCAAGCTTAATTGGTCAAGTCAACAGTCAATAACAACACAAGCCCAGTTATCATTATCACCAGGTTATTTAACCGTAAGTGATGAGCTAAATGAGCACAAATTATCGCAGTGGTCTGATGGCTACTTTTCACTAGTGCTTGATGATAAGCAATTAATTAGCGAATTGTTTTTAAATGATATTAACAAAACCCCGCTGGTACAGATTAATTCTAAGTTGCAGTTCAACAATGATACTGATTTCAATCAATCTGCCATTCACAGTTCGGTTTTATTAAATGAATTAAATTTACAGCCTTTACAACACATTATCCCAAATGTGATTAGCTTAGAAGGTAAAGTCAGTGCTGATTTAACAGTAAATGGCACCGTAGAAGCGCCTATATTTAATGGTGATTTATCATTGGTTAAAGGTAAATTAAGGGTGAGAAAGAATGCCAATACCTTAGACGATATTAGCAGCGCTATCGCTATTAATGACAACCAAGCAACGGTTACTGGTAGGTTTTTCATTGAAGATAATGCCGCTGATTTGCAAGGAGAGTTATCTTGGCAAAACAGTTTAGCGATGAATTTAGATTTAACCGCAGAACATCTGCCTTTAGTTTTCCCTCCCGATCTAATGATGAGCATTGCACCGGCATTGAATATTAAATTAGCGGAAAAGTCGTTAATCATCAGTGGCAATATAGATGTATTAGCAGGTAAATATAATATCGAGAAACTCACAGGTAGCATTGTTTCTGTAAGTGATGATGTCATTCTTGTTGATCAAAATGGTGAAGTAATCATTAAGGAGACATCAGGCTTTGACATAAAAACCAACATTAAAGTAAATATTGATAAGGCCTTTGAAATTTCTGGACAAGGCTTACACAGCAATTTATTTGGTCAACTACAAATAAGCCAGCAGGATAATCATCCGCTTCAGATGTTTGGCAGGATCCAATCTTCAGATGGTACTTTTCAAGCTTATGGCCAGAAACTACAAATTGAAAAGGGAGAGCTTACCTTTAATGGTCCTATCGATAACCCCTATTT
>OLII01000283.1_pt1 | contig 20133 bp, 17 predicted proteins | sample 1609481 | NCBI WGS metagenome assembly OLII01 (sample SAMN05416859, study PRJEB24817) | seawater metagenome | isolation source: Sea water | place: Canada:Atlantic | collected 2013-11 | reverse complement strand
GAGACAGCGCCGATACGCAGGGTCACGCTGCCCAGGCGTTCGCCGGCCTGGTTGGCGATCGAGACGCTGTCCTGGCTGTGGCGCTGGCTCTGGCTCATTGTGTCGACCGACTCGCGGGCGCCGACCTGCAGCTCTTCGATCATGCTCTGCACCTGTTGTGCCGACTCCTGGGTACGGTGGGCCAGGTTGCGCACTTCATCGGCCACCACGGCAAACCCGCGCCCGGCTTCACCGGCACGGGCCGCCTCGATGGCCGCGTTGAGGGCCAGCAGGTTGGTCTGTTGCGAGATGCTGGTGATCACTTCGAGGATCTGACCGATGTTCACGGTCTTGCTGTTGAGCGTCTCGATGTGCGAGCTGGAGGTGGAGATAAGGTCCGACAGACGGTTCATCGCCTGGATGCTGCGGTCTACCACCTGCTGGCCCTCTTCGGCCAAGTGGCGTGCAGAGCTCGCCTGCTGCGAGGCTTGCGCGGCGTTATGGGCGATTTCCTGGGCAGCGGCGCCCAGCTCGTTGATGGCGGCGGCCACGCTGTTGGTGCGGTTGGCCTGCTCGTCGGAGTTGACCATCGAGGAGTTGGAGGCGCTGACCACGCGCAGTGCCACTTCGTTGACCTGCTGGGTGGCCGAGGACACTTCGCGGATCGAGCTGTGGATACGCTCGACGAAGTGGTTGAAGGCGCGGCCCAGGGTGCCGAACTCGTCGTTGCTGTGGATGCTCAGCCGCTTGGTCAGGTCGCCTTCGCCCTGGGCGATGTCTTCCATGGCGCGGGTCATGATGTGCAGCGGTTGCAGCAGCACGCGGATGAGCATGCCGAGCAGGGCGATGATGATGGCCACCGCAATCACGGTGACGATCACCGCCGAGGTGCGGAACTTGCTCAGCATCGCGTAGGCTTTTTCTTTATCGATCGAGAGACCGATGTGCCAGTTGGCCGATGGCAGGCCTTTGACCGGTGCGAAACTGAGGATACGGGTCTGGCCGTTGTTCTCGACCTCGGTCAGTTCCTTGGTCAGGCGCGGGGTGTTGTTCGGGTACAGGTCCGAGAGCGACTTCATCACCAGGTCCTTGTCCGGGTGCACCAGGATCTTGCCTTGGTCGTTCACCAGGAACGCGTAGCCCATGCCGCCGAAATTCAGGGAATTGATGATCTTGACCAGGGCGTCCAGCTCCATGTCGCCACCGACCACGCCCAGTTCGCGCGACACTGTGGCGTTCATGCCGATCACCATCTTGCCGGTACTGATGTCCAGGTAGGGTTCGGTCAGGGTCGGGCCGTTGGCCGCCATGCTGTCCTTGTACCAGTCGCGGATGCGCGGATCGTAGCCGTCAGGCATCTGGATCACCGGGCGCACGGTGAAGCCGCCGTCGGTCTTGCCCATGTACACCGTGATGAAGCTCGACGCCAGCACCTTCTGGTCCAGCAGCGAATCGAGGTTGCCGGGAGCTGCCGCGATGTTCTGTGCCAGGTTCTCTACCAGCAGCAGGCGTCCTTCGAAGAGGTTCTTGATGTTGGTCGAGGCGGCATCGCCCATTTCGCCGACATAGTTTTCCAGATCTTCGTGAATCGCATTACGCTGCAGGTAATCGTTGTAGAGAGTAAAGAGGGTGAAGGCCACAAGGACGATCAGGGAAGCAGCCAGCAAGATCTTATGGCTGAAACGGAAGCTTTTATTCATGGCGTATTGGGTCCGCTAAGGTCTTTATATCCGGGTCATTCGCACAAAGGCATCTTGAAAGCAGTGCAGTTCCCATGTCCTTGTCGGGCTTTTCCTGACTTTCTGGGTGAAACATCAACACTTGGTATCGGCCGAGTACTACTAAAGCTTGAACAGAGGGTGAAAAAACATGCCTGACTCTTCGCAGTTCATTCTCGGTGCGGACCTGGCGGGGCAGCCGGTGTGCCAGGCCATGCGTCTGGCCAACCGTCACGGACTGGTTGCCGGGGCCACCGGCACCGGCAAGACCGTAACCTTGCAGCACCTGGCCGAGGCCTTCAGCGATGCCGGCGTGGCGGTGTTCGCTGCCGACGTCAAAGGCGACCTGTGCGGCCTGGGTGCGGTGGGCAGCCCGCAGGGCAAGGTGGCCGAGCGGATTGCCGGCATGCCCTGGCTCGAGCATCGGCCGCAGGCGTATCCGGTGACCCTGTGGGATGTGCACGGCAAGTCCGGGCACCCGTTGCGCACGACCTTGAGCGAAATGGGCCCGTTGCTGCTGGGCAACCTGCTCGAACTCAACGACAGCCAGCAGGCGGCGCTGTATGCGGCGTTCAAGGTGGCCGATCGCGAGGGCCTGTTGCTGCTGGACATCAAGGACCTCAAGGCGCTGCTCGGCCACCTCAAGGACAACCCGCAGGTGCTCGGCGAAGACAGTGCACTGATGACCAGCGGTTCCAGCCAGGCCCTGTTGCGGCGCCTGGCGACCCTGGAGCAGCAAGGGGCCGAGGCTCTGTTCGGTGAGCCGGCGTTGCAGTTGCCAGACCTGCTGCAGCCTGCTGCCGACGGGCGCGGGCGCATCCACCTGCTCGATGCCAGCCGCCTGGTGCACGAGGCGCCGAAGGTGTATGCGACCTTCCTGCTGTGGTTGCTGGCGGAGCTGTTCGAGCAGTTGCCCGAGCGTGGCGATGCCGACAAGCCTCTGCTGGCGCTGTTTTTCGATGAGGCGCACCTGTTGTTCAGCGGCACGCCCAAGGCCTTGCAGGATCGTCTGGAACAGGTGGTGCGGTTGATTCGTTCCAAGGGGGTGGGGGTGTATTTCGTGACTCAGTCGCCGGGCGACCTGCCGGACGATGTGCTCGCCCAGCTCGGCCTGCGCATCCAGCATGGCTTGCGTGCGTTCACGGCCAAGGAGCAGAAGTCGCTGCGGGCGGTGGCCGATGGGTTTCGGCCGAACCCGGCGTTCGACACCCTGGCGGTGCTGACCGAGCTTGGCATTGGCGAGGCGTTGGTGGGCACCCTGCAGGACAAGGGCACGCCGGGCATGGTCGAGCGGGTACTGATCGCGCCGCCGCAATCGCGCATCGGGCCGTTGAGCGAGGCCGAGCGGGCGGCGCTGATTGCGGCGTCGCCGTTGCAGGGGCGCTATGACAAGCCGATCGATCGGGAGTCGGCGTACGAGATATTGATGGCGCGCAAGGGGCAGGTGCCATCGGCGCAGCAGGCGCCGGCCGGGGAGTTCTTGCAGAGCGCGGCGGGGCAGGCGATCAAGTCGGCGGTGCGCCAGGCGGCCAATCAGTTCGGACGGCAACTGGTGCGGGGCTTGATGGGCTCACTGCTGGGGGGCAGCAAGCGCCGCTGACAAGGCGTCGAGGCAGTGGAGTTGCCGGTTCGCCGGCAGGTTCTCAAGCGGGCCCGAAGGTATCGAGCCGGTGCCCTGCGCAGGCTCTGCAGGTTGTGCCAAGGGGCCGCAGCAGTGCTCGCAGCTTCGTGTATAGGCCGTGTCGGGTGTGAGCAGTTGGCCTGCGCACAGCAGCACGCCCTGACCGTCGGGCAGCAACGTGGCGCTGTGGGAGAAACGCGGTTCGTTCAGCTCGCTGCCCAGCACCCATGCATCCTGGCGTGGGTCGTACAGCTCGGTGCTGGGGCGGTAGGGCAGTCTGGTATGGCCGGCCACCAGCAGCCGACCATCGGGCAGCAACGTGGCGGTGTGCCCCTGGTGTCCACGCTGCATGGGCGGGCCACTTCGCCAGGTATTGGTTAGCGGATCGTACAAAAACGATTCCAGTGCACTTTCACCAAACGGCATGCAGGTGCCGCCCGCCACCATCACCTGGCCATTGTTCAGCAGCGTGGCCGTATGCTGCATGCGGGGGGCAGGCAATGGCCTGGTCGGCTCGAACCGCCCGGTCTGCGGGTCGAAGAGTTCACAGTGGGTCAGTGCCTGGTCGGGGGCATAGCCGCCGATAATCAGCACCTTGCCGGAATCGAGCAACGTGGCGCTGTGGGTCATGCGTGCCTGACTGCGCTCACCGAGCTGATACCACTCGTCGCTGGCGACGTCGTACAGCTCGACGATGTCGAGCACTTTACCGGTATCGCCCTTGAGGTGGTTGCCGCCGATGACAAGCACCTTGTTCGTGCCGCCCCACAATGACGTAGCGGTGTGGCTGAAGCGGGCAACCTGGAGGCTGCGCAGCGTTGTCCAGCATGAGCGGATGGGGTCGAAACGCTCGACGTGGTCGCTGGCTTCCCCGGTTTGCGAGCCGCCCACCAGCAGAAAGGACCTGTCGTCGAGAGTGACCGTGAGTTGCGAGAATGCCGCCTTCTGCTTGGGGGGCTGATGCGTCCATTCGCGCTGCTCAAAGCTGAAGCGTTCCACGCTGTCGGTGGCAAACCCGCCATTGGTGATGCCGCCGGCAACCAGCACATCGCCATTGGGCAAACGCATGGCGCTGTGCAGGGCCCGGGCGATGTGCATGGCGCCAGCGCAAGCGTGGATATGGCCGTCCTTCGACATGTGCACTCTCCTTGTCGGCGTGAAAAGGAGGGTGCGCTGCAGGTGGCCCATCGTCTACTGACATAAATGACAGTGCGTTTGCGCAGGGCCATGAAAAAAGGGCCAGCCAAATGAATGGCTGACCCTTCTGCGGTACTGCGTTACTTCAACCGATGGCTTTGGACGCCAACCAGAACAACCCCGCCGACAAGGCGATGGTCGCCGGCAGGGTCAGCACCCAGGCCAGCAGAATGGTGCGCACGGTGCCGCCTTGCAGGCCGCTCTTGTTCGCCACCATGGTCCCGGCCACACCCGACGACAGCACGTGGGTGGTCGACACCGGCAGGCTGAAGATGTTGGCCGCGCCAATCGCGCAGGCTGCGGTGATCTGCGCCGACATGCCCTGGGCATAGGTCATGCCCTGCTTGCCGATCTTCTCGCCAATGGTCAGTACCACACGCTTCCAGCCCACCATGGTCCCCAGGCCCAGGGCCAGGGCCACCGCCAGGATCACCCAGAACGGCGCGTACTCGGTGGTCGCGGTCAGGTCACGACGCAGTTTGTCCAGGTCGGCCTTTTCACGTGCTTCCAGGCCTGGCAACTTGCTGACCTTTTTCGCCGTGTCATCCAGGCACAGCAGGTAACGCCGCACTTCCACGCGCTTCTCGGCAGTCAGCGAATGGTAGTCCGCCACGCCGTTGAGCGACTGCTGCAGCGCGGTGATGGTCGGCTCGGTCTGTTGCGGATTGCAGCTGAACTGCTCCGGCAGGTCACCGGCCTTGGCCTTGCCCAGTGCCAGGAATTCGCCCAGGGTTTCGCTGTTGCGCTGGTAGAACTGGCTCAGGTGCAGGGTCGCGTCACGGGTACGCTCGATCTGGTAGGTGGTGCTGTTCAGGTCCAGCACGAACTGCGCCGGCACGATGCCGATCAGCACCAGCATGATCAGGCCGATACCTTTCTGACCATCGTTGGAACCGTGCACGAAGCTGACGGCCATGGCCGAAATGACCAGTACCAGGCGGTTCCAGAACGGCGGGTGCTTCTTGTCGTCGAGCTTGCGGCGCTGTTCAGGCGTCTTGTGCATCTTCGACAGCGGGCGCCACCACTTCAGGCCGATCAGCACCAGCGCGGCCACGGCAAAGCCGGCCATGGGCGAGAGCACCAGCGACATGCCGATGTCGATTGCCTTCTGCCAGTTGACCCCGTCACCCAGTGGAATGTCGTTGAGCAGCGCGTTGGCCAGGCCCACGCCCAGGATCGAGCCGATCAGGGTGTGCGAGCTGGACGCCGGGATGCCGAAGTACCAGGTACCCAGGTTCCACGCGATGGCCGCGGCCAGCAGCGAGAAGACCATGGCCAGGCCATGCCCGGTGTTCACATTGATCAGCAGCTCCACCGGCAGTAGGTGCACGATGGCATACGCCACCCCGACTCCGCCCAGCAGGACGCCAAGGAAATTGAACACGCCGGAAAAGAACACGGCCAGGTGCGGCGGCATGGCTTTGGTATAGATGACAGTCGCTACCGCATTGGCGGTGTCATGAAAGCCATTGATGAACTCGAATGCGAGCACGAAGGTCAAGGCGAGCAACAGGCTCACCAGTACCCAGGCATCAAGTCCGCTGAATAAATCGATCATGAAGGAATTCTGACCCGGTCATAAGGGGGCGCGATTATGCCAGAAATCCTAGGTAATCGATGCACTAGGTGCTGACCGGTCGGGGCGCTTTTGCGGGGGGGCAGGGCACTGCAGGAGGGGAGGGTAATCAAGAAAGATCGGCAAAAATCAGAAAAAATAACGCGAACGGTCAAGAAAAAACCGATGTTTTCCACGGCTGAATAATTCAAACGACCGTATTAAATTTGTGAGATTACGTAACGGTTTCATCTTCGACGCCGCAAGGGTCGCCCAAGGCACCGTCTTCGTGCCGGTGCCGTGCCCAGGGGCGGGCGCTTTGTCCGAGGGTCAGGGCTCCTGTGGGCTGAGCTCCTTTTCGATCTTTTGCAGTTCCACGGCAAATGCCTGGTCCAGCAGGCTGGCACGTTTGCGCCAGGGTTTGCGTTCGGGGTCTGGTTGGGCGGCGTATGTGGTGACTTCTCCGCCATAAACGTCCTTGTAACGTTGTTCCTGGCGCTCGAGTTCAGCGCGCAGTTCATCTTTCGTCACAGTCTTTCCTGAAGTTGGAGTTGATGCCGATTTCAACACAAGCACGTTTAACCCGACGACAGCGGCGCAGGCCATTGTGTCGAGCGTCTATATAAGACGAGGGTGATTGCAGTTGAATGGCTGTTTTACACCTTCTGTCGGGGCCTGTCAGCCAGGCAGAAGCAAAAACGGCCTTGCTGGTGGGCAAGGCCGTGCCTGGGACTTCTACGGTGGGTACCTGACCAGTCTCTCCAAGAAGCCACATGTGGCAGGCGAAAGGTATAAGCAATTGTAGGCATCGGTCAATTGCGATTATCGGCCGATGGTTCGATAATCGCCCAAGTGAAGTTTGCCGAGGTGAGTCATGAGTGAAGAAACAGGGGGCAAGGGCCCAGGCCTGAACGACAACGTGCGCAGCTCTTTCGCTTCGTTGGCGCCGCCCATCGTGGCCTCGCCGGCCAAGCGCATCCAGGCGTTCACCGGCGACCCGGATTTCATGACGTCGCTGGCGCGGGGCCTGGCGGTGGTGCAGGCGTTCCAGGAGCGCAAGCGGCACCTGACCATCGCCCAGATCAGCCACCGCACCGAGATCCCGCGGGCGGCGGTTCGCCGTTGCCTGCACACGCTGATCAAGCTCGGCTATGCCACCACCGACGGGCGCACCTATTCATTGCTGCCCAAGGTGCTGACCCTGGGTCATGCCTACCTGTCCTCGACGCCATTGGCGGTATCGGCGCAGCCGTACCTGGACCGCATGAGCGACCAGTTGCACGAGGCCTGCAACATGGCCACCCTCGAAGGTGACGACATTCTCTACATCGCCCGCTCGGCGACGGTGCAGCGCCTTATTTCGGTGGACCTGTCGGTGGGCGGGCGCCTGCCGGCCTATTGCACCTCGATGGGGCGCATCCTGCTGGCGGCGCTGGACGACGCCACCCTGCACGAATACCTGGAGCACGCCGACCTGCAGGCCAAGACCAGCCGTACCGTGCACGACCCGGCAGCCTTGCTGGAAATCCTCCAGCAGGTGCGCGAGCAGGGCTGGTGCGTGGTCGACCAGGAGCTGGAGCAGGGCCTGCGTTCGATCGCGGTGCCGGTGTACGACGCCTCCGGCCAGGTGCTGGCGGCGCTGAACATCAGCACCCACGCCGGGCGGGTGAGTCGCAGCGAGCTGGAACAGAAGTTCCTGCCGATCATGGTGGCGGCCAGCCGCGACCTGAGTACCCAGCTGTTCAGTTGAATGCGCCGAGCGGTTCCTGTTCGATAAACGCACAGTCTTGCGTTTATCGAATTGCGCCGCGTCGCGCGCCTTATTAATGTCCCTCGCATCAAGTGGCCCCTGACGGCCTCCAATAATAATGAGCGAGAGAACACCCCATGACCTGCACCCTGTCCTGCTTCAGCCTGTACCTGCCCGCCTGCCGGCTGCACGGTAGCTGACCCTTTCCAAAAGACCCGTACCCGACCGTCTGTGCCGTTCACGCGCGCACCCGCACACTCGCGCGCATCTTCTGGATAAAAACAATGAATAGTCCCCAAGCTGCTGTTGGAAACTGCCTGGATGTGCAGTCGTTCATCAATGCCCAGCCGTTGTCGCGTTACCAATGGCGGGTGGTCATCCTGTGCTTTCTGATCGTGTTCCTCGACGGCCTGGACACCGCCGCAATGGGCTTCATTGCCCCGGCACTGTCCCAGGACTGGGGCATCGACCGCGCCAGCCTGGGCCCGGTGATGAGCGCCGCGCTGATCGGCATGGTGTTCGGTGCGCTGGGCTCGGGGCCGCTGGCCGACCGTTTCGGGCGCAAGGTGGTGCTGGTGGGCGCGGTGTTGCTGTTCGGCGCGTTCAGCCTGGCCTCGGCCTATGCCACCAACGTCGACCAGTTGCTGGTGCTGCGCTTTCTGACCGGCCTGGGCCTGGGCGCCGGCATGCCGAACGCCACCACGCTGCTGTCCGAATACACCCCCGAGCGGCACAAGTCGTTGCTGGTCACCAGCATGTTCTGCGGCTTCAACCTGGGCATGGCCGGTGGCGGGTTCATTTCCGCCAAGCTGATCCCGATGTTCGGCTGGCACAGCCTGCTGCTGATCGGCGGCATCCTGCCGCTGCTGCTGGTGGTGGTACTGATGGTGTGGCTGCCGGAGTCGGCGCGTTACCTGGTGGTGCGCAACAAGGGCACCGACCGGGTACGCCGCACATTGGCGCCGATCGAGCCGGGCATCGTCAACCAGGCTGCGAGCTTCAGCGTGCCGGAACAGAAGACGGTCAAGGCGCGCAACGTGTTCGCGGTGATCTTCTCGGGCACCTACAGCGTCGGCACGCTGCTGTTGTGGCTGACCTATTTCATGGGCCTGGTGATCGTCTACCTGCTGACCAGCTGGCTGCCCACGCTGATGCGTGACAGCGGCGCGAGCATGGAGCAGGCGGCGTTCATCGGTGCGCTGTTCCAGTTCGGCGGCGTGCTCAGCGCTGTGGCGGTAGGCTGGGCGATGGACCGCTACAACCCGCACAAGGTGATCGGCACCTTCTACCTGCTGGCCGGGGTGTTCGCCTACGCGGTGGGCCAGAGCCTGGGCAACATCACGCTGCTGGCGACCCTGGTGCTGATTGCCGGCATGTGCGTGAACGGGGCGCAGTCGGCGATGCCGTCGCTGGCGGCGCGCTTCTACCCCACCCAGGGCCGCGCCACCGGCGTGTCGTGGATGCTGGGCATCGGCCGGTTTGGCGCGATTCTCGGGGCCTGGATGGGCGCCACGTTGCTGGGCCTGGGCTGGAACTTCGAACAGGTGCTGACGGCCCTGGTGATCCCGGCCGCGATCGCGACGGTGGCGGTGGTGATCAAGGGTGTGGTGAGCCACGCTGACGCGACCTGACCGGCTGGCAGTAGCGCCCCTATCGCGGGTCAAGCCCGCTCCCACATGGATCTCCACCGTACCTGTGGGAGCGGGCTTGACCCGCGATGGTTTGTGGATCATTAGCACAACAACAATACGTTCGATAATCGAACGCTATGGCGATTATCGGATTGTACGGCCCAATGCGCCGCCTTAATCTGAGCTCATGCCGGTGCCGCCCAGAGGCACCTCTGAAACCGCTCTCCAGGAGTCTGCAATGGCTGAAATCCTCTCGCTCCACGACGCCGTGAAGCAGTTCGTCAACGACGGCGACAGCGTCGCCCTTGAAGGCTTCACGCATTTGATCCCGACCGCCGCCGGGCACGAAATCATTCGTCAGGGCAAGAAGGATCTGACCCTGGTGCGCATGACCCCCGACCTGATCTACGACCAGCTGATCGGCGCCGGCTGCGCCCGCAAGCTGATCTTCTCGTGGGGCGGCAACCCGGGTGTCGGGTCGCTGCACCGCCTGCGTGACGCGGTCGAGAAGCAGTGGCCGCACGCCATGGAAATCGAAGAACATAGCCACGCCGACCTCGCCAACGCCTACGTTGCCGGTGCCTCGGGCCTGCCGTTCGCGGTGCTGCGCGCCTACGCCGGCTCCGACCTGCCCAAGGTCAACCCGCTGATCAAGAGCGTGACCTGCCCGTTCACCGGTGAGGTGCTGGCCGCCGTGCCGTCGGTTCGCCCGGATGTCACCGTGATCCACGCGCAGAAGGCCGACCGCAAGGGCAACGTGCTGCTGTGGGGCATCCTGGGTGTGCAGAAGGAGGCCGCCCTGGCCGCCAAGCGCTGCATCGTCACCGTGGAAGAGATCGTCGACGACCTCAACGCGCCAATGAATGCCTGCGTGCTGCCCACCTGGGCACTGTCGGCCGTGTGCCTGGTACCGGGCGGGGCGCACCCGTCCTACGCGCACGGCTACTCCGAGCGTGACAACCGCTTCTACCAGGCCTGGGACCCGATTGCCCGCAGCCGTGAGACCTTCACCGCCTGGATCGACGAATACATTCGCGGCACCGCCGACTTCCCTGCCTTCAAGGCAAAACTGGCCAGCGCTTCGGAGGCTGCACAATGAGCTACTCCACCAATGAAATGATGACCGTTGCCGCTGCCCGCCGCCTGCGCAACGGCGCCGTGTGCTTCGTCGGCATCGGCCTGCCGTCCAAGGCCGCCAACCTGGCACGCCTGACCTCTTCGCCCGACGTGGTGCTGATCTACGAATCGGGCCCTATCGGCGCCAAGCCAACGGTACTGCCGCTGTCCATCGGTGACGGCGAGCTGGCCGAAACCGCCGATACCGTGGTGCCCACCGGCGAGATCTTCCGCTACTGGCTGCAGGGCGGGCGCATCGACGTGGGCTTTCTGGGCGCGGCCCAGGTCGACCGTTTCGGCAACATCAACACCACCGTGGTCGGCGACTACCACCAGCCCAAGGTACGCCTGCCGGGTGCCGGTGGCGCACCGGAAATCGCCGGCTCCGCCAAGACCGTGCTGATCATCCTCAAGCAGTCCTCGCGCGCCTTCGTCGACAAGCTCGACTTCATCACCTCGGTCGGCCACGGCGAAGGCGGCGACTCGCGCAAACGCCTGGGCCTGCCCGGTGCCGGCCCGGTGGGCATCATCACCGACCTGTGCATCATGGAACCTGAAGCCGGCAGCAACGAATTCGTGGTCACCTCGATTCACCCGGGTGTGACCCGCGAGCAGATCGTCGCCGCCACCGGCTGGGCGATCCGCTTTGCCGACAGCGTCGAAACCACCGTGGCGCCGAGCGAAGTCGAGCTGACTGCGCTGCGCGACCTCGAAGCGCGCACCGCGGCCGCCCACGGCCAAGCGCCGGGAGAAGCCTGATGCGTGACGTATTCATCTGCGACGCGATTCGCACCCCCATCGGCCGCTTCGGCGGCGCCCTGGCCGGCGTGCGCGCCGACGACCTGGCGGCGGTACCGCTCAAGGCGCTGATCGAGCGCAACCCCACCGTGCAATGGGACCAGCTCGACGAAGTGTTCTTCGGCTGCGCCAACCAGGCCGGTGAAGACAACCGCAACGTAGCGCGCATGGCCCTGCTGCTGGCCGGGCTGCCCGACAGCGTGCCGGGTGTGACCCTCAACCGCCTGTGCGCCTCGGGCATGGACGCCATCGGCACGGCGTTTCGCGCCATTGCCAGCGGCGAGATGGAGCTGGCGATTGCCGGCGGCGTCGAGTCGATGTCCCGTGCACCGTTCGTGATGGGCAAGGCCGAAAGCGCCTACTCGCGCAACATGAAGCTGGAAGACACCACCATCGGCTGGCGCTTCATCAACCCGCTGATGAAGGCCCAGTACGGCGTGGACGCGATGCCGCAGACCGCCGACAACGTGGCCGACGACTATCAGGTATCGCGCGCCGACCAGGATGCCTTCGCCCTGCGCAGCCAGCAGCGCACCGCCAAGGCCCAGGCCGCCGGCTACTTCGCCGAAGAGATCGTGCCGGTGCGCATCGCGCACAAGAAGGGCGAGACCGTGGTCGAGCACGACGAACACCCGCGCGCCGATACCACCCTCGAAGCCCTGGCCAGGCTCAAGCCGGTCAACGGCGCGGACAAGACGGTCACCGCCGGCAACGCCTCGGGCGTCAACGACGGCGCCGCGGCGCTGATACTGGCGTCGGCCGAGGCGGTGCAAAAGCATGGCCTGACCCCGCGCGCGCGCGTGCTCGGCATGGCCAGTGCCGGCGTTGCCCCCCGGGTAATGGGCATCGGCCCGGTGCCGGCGGTGCGCAAGCTGATCGAGCGTCTGGGCGTGGCGGTCACCGATTTCGACGTGATCGAGCTCAACGAAGCCTTCGCCAGCCAAGGCCTGGCCGTGCTGCGCGAACTCGGCATTGCCGACGACGCGCCGCAGGTCAACCCCAACGGCGGCGCCATTGCCCTGGGTCACCCGTTGGGCATGAGCGGCGCACGCCTGGTGCTGACAGCGCTGCACCAGCTGGAGAAATCCGGCGGGCGCAAAGGCCTGGCGACCATGTGCGTGGGTGTCGGGCAGGGCCTGGCCCTGGCCATCGAGCGCGTGTAAATCAATGACCCCGCTGCTGCGACCTCCACGCAAGGTCGGGGCAGCGGGGTGATTGTTCTGTGGAACGTGAGTGTTACCGAGTGTGTCTAGACTTCAGACATCCTCCCAGAGTGAATTGCCATGACTTCAATCCATTACACCGGCGAAGAACGCAGCAAACGCATTTTCGCCATCGTCGGTGCCTCCTCGGGCAACCTCGTGGAATGGTTCGACTTCTACGTCTATGCCTTCTGCGCGATCTACTTTGCCCCGGCTTTCTTCCCCTCCGACGACCCGACGGTGCAGCTGCTCAACACCGCCGGCGTGTTCGCCGCCGGGTTCCTGATGCGGCCCATCGGCGGCTGGCTGTTCGGCCGTGTGGCCGACCGCCACGGGCGCAAGAATTCGATGATGATCTCGGTGCTGATGATGTGCGCCGGCTCGCTGGTGATCGCCTGCCTGCCGACCTACGCCAGCATCGGTGCCTGGGCACCGGCGCTGCTGTTGCTGGCGCGGCTGTTCCAGGGCCTGTCGGTGGGCGGCGAATACGGCACCACCGCCACCTACATGAGCGAGGTGGCCCTGCGCGGCCAGCGCGGCTTCTTTGCTTCGTTCCAGTACGTGACCCTGATCGGCGGGCAACTGCTGGCGGTGCTGGTGGTGGTGATCCTGCAGCAACTGCTCACCGAAGAGGAGCTGCGCGCCTGGGGCTGGCGCATCCCGTTCGTGGTGGGTGCCATCGCGGCGGTGATCTCGCTGTTCCTGCGTCGCTCGCTGGAAGAGACCAGCAGCGCCGAAACCCGCAACGACAAGGACGCCGGCAGCCTCGGCGGCCTGTTCCGCAACCACAAGGCGGCGTTCATCACCGTGCTTGGCTACACCGCCGGCGGCTCGCTGATCTTCTACACCTTCACCACCTACATGCAGAAGTACCTGGTGAACACTGCGGGCATGAGCGCCAAGACCGCCAGCTTCATCATGACCGGCGCACTGTTCCTGTACATGTGCATGCAGCCGCTGTTCGGCATGCTTTCGGACCGCATCGGCCGGCGCAACTCGATGCTCTGGTTCGGCGCCCTGGGCACCCTGTGCACGGTGCCGATCCTGCTTACCCTGAAAACCGTCACCAGCCCGTTCCTGGCCTTTGTGCTGATCACCCTGGCGCTGGCCATCGTGAGCTTCTACACCTCGATCAGCGGGCTGGTCAAAGCCGAGATGTTCCCGCCGCAGGTACGTGCGCTGGGCGTGGGCCTGGCCTACGCGGTGGCCAACGCGATCTTCGGCGGCTCGGCCGAATATGTGGCACTGGGGCTCAAGTCGCTGAACATGGAAAACGCCTTTTACTGGTACGTTACGGTGATGATGGCGATTGCCTTCCTGTTCAGCCTGCGCCTGCCCAAGCAGGCGGCATACCTGCACCACGATCATTGAGAAGGACCACCGATGAACCAACGTCCGGGCAATCAGCTGTTCGATGCCTACTTCACCGCGCCGGCCATGCGCGCCGTGTTTTCCGACCTTGGCCGGGTGCAGGGCATGCTCGATTTCGAAGCCGCGCTGGCCCGCGCCGAAGCGGCGGTGGGGCTGATCCCGCAGGTGGCGGTGGCACCGATCGAAGCGGCCTGCCAGGCCGAGCGCTATGACTTCGCGGCCCTGGCCGAGGCCATCGCGGTGGCCGGCAACTCGGCCATCCCGCTGGTCAAGGCGCTGGGCAAGGTGATTGCCAGCGGCGTGCCCGAAGCCGAGCGCTTCGTGCACCTGGGCGCTACCAGCCAGGATGCGATGGACACCGGGCTGGTGCTGCAATTGCGCGATGCCCTGGGCCTGATCGAAGCCGACCTGGCGCGCCTGGCCGACAGCCTGGCGCACCAGGCGCTGCAGCATGCCGACACGCCGCTGGCCGGGCGCACCTGGCTGCAACATGCAACGCCCGTCACCCTGGGCATGAAGATTGCCGGCTGGCTCGGTGCACTCACCCGTCACCGTCAGCGCCTGCAGGAGCTCAAGCCGCGCCTGCTGAGCCTGCAGTTCGGCGGCGCCTCCGGCACCCTGGCGGCGCTGGGCAACAAGGCATTGCCGGTGGCCGAGGCGCTGGCCGGGCAGCTCAGGCTGAGCCTGCCCGAGCAGCCCTGGCATACCCAGCGTGACCGCCTGGTGGAGTTCGCCTCGGTGCTGGGCATGATCGCCGGCAGCCTGGGCAAGCTGGGACGCGATGTGAGCCTGCTGATGCAGACCGAGGCGGCGGAGGTGTTCGAGCCTGCTGCGCCGGGCAAGGGCGGCTCGTCGACCATGCCGCACAAGCGCAACCCGGTGGGCGCGGCGGTGCTGATCGGCGCCGCTACCCGTGTACCGGGGCTGGTGTCCACGCTGTTCGCGGCCATGCCCCAGGAGCACGAGCGCAGCCTGGGCCTGTGGCATGCCGAATGGGAAACCCTGCCCGAGATCTGCTGCCTGGTGTCCGGTGCCCTGCGCCAGGCCCAGGTGATTGCCGAGGGCCTGGAGGTGGATGCTGCGCGCATGCGCCGCAACCTCGACCTGACCCAGGGCCTGGTGCTGGCCGAGGCGGTCAGCATCGTGCTGGCCCAGCGACTGGGCCGGGACACCGCGCACCACCTGCTGGAAACCTGCTGCAAGCGTGCGGTGGCCGAACAGCGTCAGCTGCGCGACGTGCTGGGCGACGATCCGCAGGTGACTGCCGAGCTGTCGGCGGACGAACTCGACCGCCTGCTCGACCCTGCTCATTACCTGGGCCAGGCCCGCGTGTGGGTGGCGCGGGCGGTGGCTGAACACCAACAATTCAAGCGTTGAAGGAGGCCGTTGTGGCTAGCGTACAACTCGCTGATGGCGTACTGAACTACCGGCTCGACGGGCCCGAGGGCGCACCGGTGCTGGTGCTGTCCAACTCGCTGGGCACCGACCACACCATGTGGGACCCGCAACTGCCGGCATTTGCCGCGCATTTTCGGGTACTGCGCTACGACACCCGCGGGCATGGCCAGTCGCTGGTGACCGAGGGGCCGTACAGCATCGAGCAACTGGGGCGTGACGTGCTGGCACTGCTGGACGCGCTGAAGATCGAGCGGGCGCATTTCTGCGGCCTGTCCATGGGCGGGCTGATCGGGCAGTGGCTGGGCATCCATGCCGGCGAGCGCCTGAACCGCCTGATCGTGTGCAACACCGCAGCCAAGATCGGCAACGACGAGGTATGGAACCCGCGCATCGACATGGTGCTGCGCGACCGCGAGGCGGCGATGGTGGGGCTGCGCGACGCCTCCATCGAGCGCTGGTTCACCAAGGCCTATGCGCAGGCCAACCCGGACCAGGCCAAGCGCATCACCGACATGCTGGCGGGCACTTCGCCCGATGGCTATGCGGCCAACTGCGGCGCGGTGCGCGATGCGGACTTCCGGGACCAGCTGGGTGAGATCAAGGTGCCGCTGCTGGTGATTTCCGGCAGTGCCGATGCGGTCACGCCGCCGGCTGGCGGGCGCTTCATCCAGGAGCATGTGGTGGGTGCCGAGTATGCCGAGTTCCAGGCGGCGCACCTGTCCAACGTTGAAGTCGGCGCGCCGTTCAGCCGCCGCGTGATCGATTTTCTGCTGGCCCGCTGAGGAGTAGGTTGTGGACGAAAAAGAACGTTACGAGGCCGGCATGCAGGTGCGGCGTGCGGTACTGGGCGATGCCCATGTGGACCGCAGCCTGAGCAACCTCACCGAGTTCAACGGCGAGTTCCAGGAAATGATCACCCGGCACGCGTGGGGCGATATCTGGACGCGGCCGGGGTTGCCACGCCATACCCGCAGCCTGATCACCATCGCGATGCTGATCGGCATGAACCGCAATGAAGAGCTGAAGCTGCACTTGCGGGCGGCGGCGAACAATGGCGTGACCCGCGAAGAGATCAAGGAAGTGCTGATGCAGAGCGCGATCTATTGCGGGATCCCGGCGGCCAATGCCACGTTCCACCTGGCGGAGTCGGTGTGGGATGAACTGGGCGTCGAATCCCGCGCCTGATCTTGCGGGCCTCATCGCGGGTCAAGCCCGCTCCCACAGGTTCACCGCTGCCTTGAGGCTGGTGCATACCTTGTGGGAGCGGGCTTGACCCGCGATGGTGGCCCTCAGAGCAGCGCCTTTTTCGAGCGACTACCCACCGGCCCCGCATTCGCCTCGATCGACCGCTTCAACTCCCCGCGCAACCCCAGCACGAACGCCATCTCCGCCACCACGAACAACGGCCCCACGATCAGCCCGCTGATGTCGTCCACAAACGCCGGCTTGCGCCCCTCGTAATAGTGGCCGACGAACTGGATCACCCAGCCCACCACGAACAGCCCCAGCCCCGCACCCAGCCACACCAGCGTGCTTTGAACCGCCAGTACCTGCCCGGCCCACAGGCACAAGCCCAGCAACACGCTCATCAGCAACCCGAAGCGGGTGTCCAGGCGCAGGTAGAACCACGCCGACCACAGCGCCACCAGCAATGCAGGCGACAGCCACACCCCGCCCAATGCCATGCCCGGACGCGACAGCAGCACCGTGACCGCCACCACGATCAGCGGGATACCCACGAAGTGCGTGGCGATGTTGCGTGGGTCGCGGTGGTAGGCCGCGTATTGACTCAGGTGCTCGACGAGGCTTTTCATTGTTGTTCCTCCTGTAGGATTGCCCGAGCTTGCCCTGCGCAGGCACCGTCGTCTGTCGGCTAGCCGACAGTGTCACCACGAGGCCCCCGATGAACGCTTCAACCTTGCGCCAGGGTCACTGGTTCAAACAGTTGCCCGCTACCCTGCAGGATAGCCTGCTGCACCTGGCCCGGCCCGTGAGCCTGGAGGCCGGCGCCTGCCTGTTCCAGCGCGGCGACCCGCCTTGCGGACTGTACGCGGTGCTCGATGGCGCCATCCGCATCGGTGCGGTCAGCGCCCAGGGCAAGGAGGCGGTGCTGACCCTGATCGAGGCCCCGCACTGGTTCGGCGAGATCTGCCTGTTCGACGACCAGCCACGTACCCACGACGCCTATGCCGAAGGTGCCACCCACCTGCTGCGGGTGCCCCAGGGCGCGCTGGTGAAATTGCTGGATGCGCAACCGCGTTACTGGCGTGAATTCGCCTTGCTGATGAGCCACAAGCTGCGCCTGGCCTTTGTCGCGCTGGAGCAGCAGAGCCTGATGAGTGCCGCGCCGCGGGTGGCCTACCGGCTGCTGCAGATCGCCGCCGGTTACGGCGAAGTGGAGGGGGCCAGGAGGGTGTTGCAATTGTCCCAGGAGCAACTGGCGCTGATGCTCGCGTTGTCGCGCCAGACCACCAACCAGATTCTCAAGGCGCTGGAGCAGGATGGCGTGCTGCGCCTGAGCTACGGCGAGATCGAGATTCTCGACCCCGCGCGCCTGGCACTGATGGCTAATCCGGCTGGAACGGCGACTGGCTGAGGATCACCCCGGTTTCCTCGACGTACTTCTGCCATTCGCCGAGCAGGGCCTGCAGCTTTGCCGGCTGCGCCTGCGCCAGGTCGTGGACCTCGCCGGGGTCGATGCTCAGGTCGTACAGCTGCCAGGTGGCCGGCCCCACCGGGCCCGGAATGTACACCGCCTTCCAGTGCCCCTGGCGAATAGCCCGGCGCCCGAACAGCTCCCAGCCGGTGACGGTGTGCTCGTCGTGTACCTGCTCGGTCTCGCCCGACAGGTAGCCCAGCCACGACTTGCCGCGCAGCGGCGCCACGTCGCGCCCGCGCCAGCGTTTGCCCGGGTGGCGGATGCCGGCCAGGTCCAGCAGGGTCGGGGTGATGTCCATCACGGTGCTGAACTGATGGCTGATCTGCCCCTGGCGCGCCAGTGCCGGGTAGTGCAGCAGGGCCGGCACGCGAATGCCGCCCTCGGTGGTGAAGGCCTTGAACAGCCGCGACGGTGCGGTGGCCGCCTGGGCCCAGTGCGGGCCGTACCACACGTAGGAGTTGGCGCGGCCGATGTTGTCCAGGCTGTTGTCGTAGTGCTGGTCCAGGTAGCTGGCCAGGTGCGGGCCGAACTTGGGGAAGGCTTCGAGCAGCGCGCCCTCGGCACCGTTGTCGGACATGAACAGCACCAGGGTGTTGTCCAGCAGGCCCTGGTTGCGCAGGTAGCCGACCACCCGGCCGATGTTCCAGTCCATGCGCTCGACCATCGCCGCGTACACCTCCATGGCGCGTGCCGAGCGCTGGCGCTGTTCGTCGCTCAGCGCCTGCCATTGTTCATCCACCGGGTGCGCCTGCACCTCGGCGCCGATCAGGCCCAGGGCGCGCAGTTTTTCCAGGCGCTCCTGGCGCAGCACCTCGGGCCCGGCGTCGTAGCGCCCCTTGTAGCGCGCCACCACCTCGGCCGGCGCCTGCAACGGCCAGTGCGGCGCGGAGAACGGCAGGTAGGCGAAGAACGGCCGGCTCTGGTCGCGCTCCTTGAGGTACTGCAGCAACTTGTCGCCGAAGGCGTCGGAGGAATAGAAGCCTTCGGGTAGCGCTTCGACGAAGGTGTCGTCCTCGATGTACAGCGCCGGGGTCGACTTGAGCAGGCCGGGGGTGTGTTCGTCGTAGGTGGGTTCGAAGCCATAGTGGTTGGCCGCGCCCGGCAGCAGCGCGAACGAACGTTCGAAGCCACGCGCATGTGGCGCCAGCTCGGCCTTCAGGCCCAGGTGCCACTTGCCGCTCATCAGTGTCTGGTAGCCGGCCTCGCGCAGCAGCTCGGGCAGCGCCACCACGCGGTCATTGAGGTAACCCTCGTAGCCCGGCTTGCCGATCAGCTCCGGGGTCAGCGCCTCGGCCATGGTGCCGATGCCGGCGATGTGGTGGTCGGTACCGGTCAGCAGCATCGAGCGGGTCGGCGAGCAGGTGGGCGCGGTGTGGAAGTCGGTCAGGCGCAGGCCGGCATTGGCCAGGGCGTCCAGGTGCGGCGTGGCAATTTCGCCGCCGAAGGCGCCCAGGTCGGAAAAGCCCAGGTCGTCGGCAACGATGATCAGGAAGTTGGGGCGTTGGCTCATGGTCGGCACTCAGCAGGCAAGGTAGGTCAGGGGCAGGTCGCGGATCTGCTCCACGGCGGGCGGCAGGTAGCGCTCATCGTGGGTCAGTTCGTGCAGCAGGGTTTCGCGCAGGCGGTGGAACGCCAGGCTGGCGCGCTGGCGCGGGTGCGGCAGGTCGACCTCGACGATGCGCTTGATCCGCCCCGGGCGCGGTTCGAGCACCACCACGCGGTCGGCCAGGAATATCGCTTCCTCGACATCGTGGGTCACCAGCAGGGTGGTGATGCGCGCCCGTTCGCGAATGGCCAGCAGTTCGTCCTGCATCTGCTGGCGGGTCAGGGCGTCGAGGGCGCCGAAGGGTTCGTCCAGCAGCAGGATGCGCGGGCTGGCCACCAGCCCGCGGGCAATCGCCACGCGCTGGGCCATGCCGCCCGAGAGCTGGTGCGGGTAGGCCTGGGCAAAGTCTTCGAGGCCCACCAGGCTGATGAAGTCGGCCACCCGCCGGGCGCGCCGGGTGCGCTCCAGGCCCTCGTTGACCAGGCCCAGGTCGATGTTCTCGGCCACCGTCAGCCAGGGGAACAGGCGGTGCTCCTGGAACACTGTCTCTTATACACATCTCCGAGCCCACGAGACCGTACTAGATCTCGTA
>OLII01000282.1_pt1 | contig 20156 bp, 16 predicted proteins | sample 1609481 | NCBI WGS metagenome assembly OLII01 (sample SAMN05416859, study PRJEB24817) | seawater metagenome | isolation source: Sea water | place: Canada:Atlantic | collected 2013-11 | reverse complement strand
CTTCCAGTTCGCCGTCGGCCACGCTGAAGCGCTTGCCGACCTGGTTGAAGCTGACCCGTGGGTGAGCGAGTGCGTTCATGCCCGTCTCCAGCGCGTGGCGCGCAGTTCGATGTGTTGTCCGACGGCGCCGAGCAGGGCGCCGATGAGGCCGACCAGCAGCATGCCGGCCATGATCAGGTCCATGCGCAGCAGTTGCTGGGCGCCGATCATCAGGCTGCCGATGCCACCGCCGGAGGGCATGAAGTACTCGGCGCCGATGGTGCCCAGCCAGGCGTAGATCAGGCCGACCCGCAACCCGGCGAAGATGCCCGGCGCGGCGCCTGGTAGCACCAGCCTGCGCAGGCGCTGGGCACCGCTCAGGCGCAGCACGCGGGCGGCTTCGTCGAGCTGCGCAGGCAGGCTGGCAACCGCGCGCTGGGTGGCGATGAACAGCGGGAAGAATGCCGCCAGGCCGACGAATACCCATTTGGCCAGTTCGCCCAGGCCGAACCAGGCGGTCAGCAGCGGCACCCAGGCGAAGATCGCGATCTGGCGCAGCCCGGCCAGGCTCGGGCCCAGCAGGCGCTCGGCGCGGCGCGACAGGCCCAGCAACAGGCCGAAGGCAAAGCCCAGGCTGCCGCCCAGCAGCAGGCCGCCCAGCGCTCGCCCGACGCTGACGGCCAGCGCGCCGCTCAAGGTGCCGTCGAGCACGCCGGCCCAGGTGCTGTGCACCACCTCCAGCGGCGCCACCAGAATGTTCGCATCGACCCAACCGTACTGGCTTGCCAGTTGCCACAGCACCAGCAGCGCCAGCGGCAGGCCCAGGGCATGCAGGCGCTGCCAGCCAAGCAGCGGGCGCACCCGCAGTTGTGCGGTGGCCGGGTGCGGCCAGTGCAGCAGGCGCCGGTCGAGCCAGCCCAGGCCGCGGTCCATCAGCAGCCCGAGCACGCCGATCACGGCGATGCACACGAACACGATGTCGAGCATGAACAGTTGCCGTGCCCACACCATCAGATAGCCCAGGCCTTCGCTGGAGGCCAGCAGCTCGACCGCCAGCAGCGAGGTCCAGCCGGCCGCCAGGGCCAGGCGCACACCGGCCAGAAACGCCGGCAACGCAGCGGGCAGGATCAGCCGGCGAACCAGCAGGTGCGTGGGCAGGCGCAGTACCGCCGCCGCTTCGCGCAGGCGCGGTTGGGCATCGCGCACGCCCACCAGGGTGTGCAGGGTCACCGGCACGATCACCGCCTTGACCAGCACCACCAGCTTGAGCACTTCGCCGATGCCGAACAGCACCATGAACAGCGGCACCCAGGCCAGCGTGGGGATCTGCGCCAGGGCGTTGAAAGTCGGCAGTACCAGGCGTTCGGCGCGCTGGCTGAAGCCCAGCCAGGCGCCGAGCACCGCGCCGGCCCCGACCCCGGCCACCAGCCCCAGCAGCAGGCGTTGCAGGCTGATGGCCAGGTGCGCCCACACCTCGCCGCGACCCAGTTCCACGGCGCTGTCCCATACCAGCGCAGGCGGTGGCAGTATCTGCTCGCTCATCCAGTGGTTGCGGCTGGCCAGCCACCACACCGCCGCCAGCAGCAGGGGCAGATACCAGGCTTGCAGGCGCTGCCAGGGCAGGCTGCGCAGACGCGGCAGGCCAGGGGCGGGGGCCAGTGAGGAAAGGGCGGTACGGGTCATGAGGCCTCGCTATTTGTATATTTCTTATGGGTATATGCAGAAGAAATTACATTCGATTGAGCGATAAGAACTGCATTTAAAGCCGCTGACTCGCCGCGCAGCCAATGCATTCGAAGCATATTTTGGTTGTGTGCAATGCATACCCCGCAGGGCCGGGCCTGACAGGGCTTATATGTAATATGGTTATTAAAATGTAATTTAATAGTATTTAAAGATTGGCATCCGCTATGGGTAGCGTGGCCGCACCATTACAAGGAGCTGTGTGCCATGAACCTGTCGATCAATCGTGTTTTCAGCCTGTTCGCCACCCCCGCACTGGCCGCCGTGATCGGCTGGATGCCGACACTGGCGCAGGGCGCCGAGCTCAAGCAGATCCGCATCGCGGTGCCCGACCTGAGTGCCGGCACCCAGCATTCGGGCGGTGGCATCACCGACGTGCTGCAACAGCAACAGCTGCTGGAGAAAGCCTTCGCCGCCGACGGCATCAGCATCCAGTGGAACTACTTCAAGGGTGCGGGGCCGGTCATCAACGAGGCGTTCGCCAATGGCCAGGTGGACTTCGCCTACCTGGGCGACCTGGCGGCGATCATCGGCAAGGCCAATGGCGTCGACACCCGCCTGGTGGCCGCCACCGCGCGCGGGGTCAAGCACTACCTTGGGGTGGTGCCGGGCAGCGGCATCAAGACCCTGCAGGACCTCAAGGGCAAGCGCGTGGCGGTGTTCCGTGGCACCGCCACGCAGCTTTCGTTCGATGCCGCGCTGGCCAGCCAGGGCCTGAGCGAGAAGGACCTCAAGGTCATCAACCTGGATTTCAGCGCGGCTATCGCCGCCCTGGCGGCCAGGCAGATCGACGCCACCTGGGGCTCCACCGGCATCAGTGCGCTGGCCGATCGCGGCCTGGCCGAACTGCCGCTCAATACCCGCGATCTGGGCGGGGCGGGCAATGTGCAGGCGGTGCTGGTGGCCGCCGGTGCCTTCGTCGATGCGTACCCGGCAGTGGTCGAGAAGTTCGTCGCCGCGCAGCAGCCGGCGGTGCAATGGCTGACCGACGATGCCAACAAGGACGCCTACATCCAGCTGGTGTCGGAGCGTGCCAGCTACCCGCCGGCGATCCTGCAGCGTGACCTCAGCCAGGAGCGCCTGAGCGCGGTGTTCGACTCGACCCTGGACCCCGACTTTCTCGCTCGCCTGCAAGCCTCGGTGGACCTCGCCGCGCAGCAACGCCTGATTCGCAAACCGTTCAAGGTCGACCAGTGGCTGGCGCCGCAGGCTACCCGACCAGCGCCTGTGGCGCAGGCTGGCGGTCAAGGTTGATCAGGGTCTCGATCATCGCCCGCGCCGCAGGGGACAGGCGGTAGCCGCTGCGGCTGACGATGCCGCAGCGGGCATTGAAGCTGTCGAGGTTGGCCGGCAGGTTGCGCCAGTGCAGGCGCACCAGTTCGCCGGCCTGCACCGCCGCGCCGTAGGCCTCTTCGCTGCCGATGCCGATGGCATTGGTGCCGAGCACGATCTTGAGCAGGGTGGGTTGATGCTCGCTCTGGATCTGCGGCGAAAAGTCGGTCTTGCCGCTGAGGTTGGCCAGCAGCTTGCGCACCCCCGGCGGAATCAGCGAACAGGCCAGCGGGTAGTCGAACATGTCGTTGGTCGAGAGGCTGTCCTTGGCCAGCAGCGGGTGCCCGGGGCGGCAGAAGAACAGGCCGCGGCGCGGGGTCAGGGCCAGGGTCTGGAAGTTGGGGTCGGCTTCGAAGTGGCGGATGTCGGCGACGAAGAACTCGATCTCTTCGCGGCTCAGCGCCCGGCTGAGCTTTTCCCAGTTTGAGACCTCGAAATGCGTGCGCACCTTGGGGTGGGCGTTGATGAACTGCGCCACCGCCTGCGGCACCAGGTTCACCGCCGGTGCAGGGCCGCAGCCAAAGCGCAGCTCGCCGGCATCGAGCTTGGTCATCTGCTGCACCTCGCTGCTCAGCTGCGCCGCGCCCTGCACCAGGCGCAGGGCGTGCTGCAGCACCACCTGGCCTTCGGGCGTGGGGCGCAGATCCTTGTTGGCGCGGTCCACCAGCACACAGCCGAACTCCTGCTCCAGGCCCTGGATGCTGCGGCTGAAGGCGGGCTGGGTGATGCCCATGGCGTCGGCGGCGCGCACGAAACTGCGGTGTTCGGTGAGGGCGATGAAGTAGCGCAGTTGGCGAAGATCCATATGCTTTTCCGGCATTCCAAAAATAGGGCGAAGGTATTTGCCGCCCCGGGAGTCTGGGTTTTAAATGCAAGCTCTTATTCCGTCAATGAAGCACTTGCATATCTGTTAGAGCTTATTTGCATATAGATAGCGCCAGAGTTTCATCGGCACTTACCGTGACGCAACCGATGAGGGACGAACCATGAGCAACGCCGCATTTGCCGCAGCACCTGTCAGCCATGCGCTGGAGATTCATCCGGTGGCCGGGCGCATCGGTGCCGAAATTCGTGGGGTGACACTAGGCGCCGACCTGGCCCCGGCGGTGGTGGAGGCGATCCAGGCCGCGCTGGTGCAGCACAAGGTGATCTTCTTCAGGGGCCAGACGCAGCTGGACGACCAGACCCAGGAAGCCTTCGCGCACCTGCTGGGCGAGCCCATCGCGCACCCGACCGTGCCGGTGCGCGACGGCACCCGCTACCTGCTGGAACTCGATGGCGGGCAAGGGCGTCGGGCCAACTCCTGGCACACCGACGTGACCTTCGTCGAGGCGTACCCCAAGGCGTCGATCCTGCGTTCGGTGGTGGCGCCGGCGTCGGGGGGCGATACGGTGTGGGCCAATACCGCCAGCGCGTACGATGACCTGTCACCGGCCTTGCAGGCGCTGGCCGAGCAGTTGTGGGCGGTGCACAGCAACGAGTACGACTATGCCGCGACCAAGCCGAACGTGAGCCTGGAGCAGTTGGAGAACTACCGCAAGGTGTTCACTTCGACGGTGTACGAGACCGAACATCCGGTGGTGCGGGTGCACCCGGTGAGCGGTGAGAAGCATCTGCTGCTGGGGCATTTCGTGAAGCGCATCAAGGGCTATTCGAAGGCCGATTCGGATCACCTGTTCAACCTGCTGCAGAGCCATGTGACGCGCCTGGAGAACACCGTGCGCTGGCGCTGGCAGGCCGGGGACGTGGCGATCTGGGACAACCGCGCGACCCAGCATTATGCGGTGGATGACTACGGTACCCAGGGGCGCGTGGTGCGCCGGGTGACGCTGCAGGGGGATGTGCCGGTGGGGGTGCAGGGGCAGCGTAGCCGCACGCTGAAGGGGGAATGAGTTTGTAGTGTCTGAACATACCTATTCGCCGGCAAGGCCGGCTCCTACAAGGGTAGCGCGGGCCTGTAGGAGCCGGCCTTGCCGGCGAAGGGGTTCAGAGAAAGCTGATCGGGTAGCTGACGATCAGGCGGTTCTCGTCGAATGCATTGGTGCTGAAGTCGCGGCGCATGGTCGAGTTGCGCCATTTGAACGACAGGTTCTTCAGGCTGCCGGACTGGATCACGTACGCCAGCTCCGATTCCCGCGCCCATTCCTTGCCGTCGCTGACCACGGCGGTGTGCACGTTGTCGCCCTTGATGTAGCGGTTCATCAGGGTCAGCCCCGGCACGCCAAGCCCGGCGAAGTTGAAGTCGTGACGCAGCTGCCAGGAGCGCTCCTTGGCATTGTCGAAGCTGGCGTTGTAGCTGTCGTTGGCCAGGGTGCCGCCACTGGTGCCGTTGACCCGCATCCACAAGTCGTCGCCGCTGACCTTCTGCAGCCCCACGTAGAAGGTGTTGCTGCCATAGCGTGCCGAAAGCAGCGCCGAGGCGGTGCGGTTGTCGAGCTTGCCGGCACGCTCGGCGCCGTCTTCCTTGCCGATGAAGTAGCCCAGGTTGGCGCCCAGGGTCCAGTCGCCCAGCGGCTGGCTGTGCACCAGGTTGATGTATTGCTGGTTGTAGATGTCCTTGAGCTGGGCGTTCCACACCCCGACCAGGGTGCGCTTGTCGTTGAAGGTGTACTCGCCACCGGCAAAGTTGAAGCGGTCGGAGGTGATACCGGCGCGGCCGTTCATGGACATGTCGTCCATGCTCGCGTCGTTGCGCGGGCTGTTGCCGCGAAATTGCCCGGCATACAGGGTCAGGCCGTCGATTTCCTGGGAGGTCAGCTGGCCGCCGCGAAAGGTCTGCGGCAGCGAGCGGCCGTCGTCCGAACGCAGGATCGGCAGTACCGGCATCCATTCGCCGACCTTCAGCTCGGTCTTGGACACCTTGGCCTTGAGCGCCACGCCCAGGCGTCCGAAGTCATCGGCCGGGCGGCCGTCATCGTGTACCGGCAACAGGTGCGTGCCGGCGGTACCCTTGCCGCCGTCGAGCTTGACCGAGTACAGGCCCAGCACGTCGACGCCGAAGCCGACGGTGCCCTGGGTGAAGCCGGACTTGGCGTCGAGGATGAAACTCTGGGTCCATTCCTCGCCCTTGCCCTGGGGGTTGGCCGGGTCGACGAAGTTGCGGTTGATGTAGAAGTTGCGCAGGTTGAGGCCAACCTTGGCGTCTTCGACAAAGCCCCCTTCGTCGGCCAGGGCGGGCAGGGCGCAGCTCATGGCAAGCAGGCCGGGGAACAGGTGACGTGCGGGCTGGAAAGTGTTCATCGTTAGGGCGTCTCTTGTTTTTATGTTGGGGCGATGGCGGATGGATGGTGCTGTGGCGGGCAGGGGGGAATCAATTCGTTACAGGCGGAATTGGGCGGTAACCGAACACTAACTGTCTGGTTACTTTTGGTGGGGGCAGGCTTGCAGGCACAAAAAAGCCCACCGCGAAGGGTGGGCTGTTGTGTCGCCACGCTATCGAATCAACCCTTGGGCGACTCGATCGACGCTTGCTGGCGGGCATCACCGGTGCGCTCGTACCAGCCGCCACCCAGGGCCTTGTACAGGTTGACCTCGCTGACCAGCTGCGACAGCCGGTCGCTGATCAGGGCCTGTTGGGCACTGAACAGGTTGCGCTGGGCATCCAGGAACGTCAGGTTGCTGTCGATACCGATACGGTAGCGACGCTCGGCTAGGCGGTAGTAGTCCTGGTTGGCTTCGACCAGATCACGCTGGGCCTGCAACTGCTCGTTGAAGGTCTGGCGCGCCGCCAGCCCATCGGAGACTTCCTGGAAGGCAGTCTGGATGGTCTTTTCGTACTTGGCGACGTTGATGTCCTTCTGGATCTTCGAGTAGTCCAGGCTTGCACGCAGGCTGCCGGCGTTGAAGATCGGCAGGTTGATCTGCGGCTGGAACAGCCAGGTGCCCGAGCCGCCCTTGAACAGCCCGCCCATGTCGGGGCTCAGGGTCCCGGCGTTGGCGGTCAGGCTGATGCTCGGGAAGAACGCTGCGCGCGCCGCGCCGATGTTGGCGTTGGCGGCCTTGAGCAGGTGCTCGGCCTCCTGGATGTCGGGACGACGCTGCAGCACGTCCGACGGCAGGCCGGCCGGCACGTCGGCCAGCAGGTCGCTGTCGAGTTTCATGCCGTTGGGCAGGTTCGCCGGCACGCCGGTGCCGACCAGCACGGCCAGGCTGTTCAGGTCCTGCGCCACCAGGCGCTGGTACTGGGCCAGCTTGACCCGTGCGCCCTCGACCGAGGTACGCGCCTGGCTCAGGTCCAGGGCCGAGGCCACGCCGACTTCGCTGCTGCGACGGGTCAGGGCATAGCTCTGCTCGTAGGTCTTGAGCGTGTCTTCGGTGAGCGTCAGCAGCTCCTTGTCGGCCTGCCAGGTGAAGTAGGCGTTGGCCACGCTGGCCACCAGGCTGATCTGCGTGGAACGACGCGCCTGTTCACTCGACAGGTAGGTTTCCAGGGCCTGCTCGCTGAGGCTGCGCACCCGACCGAACAGGTCGAGTTCGTAGGCACTCACGCCCAGGGTGGCCGAGTACTGGCTGTTGATGCTCGACTCGCCGGTCTGCGAAACGTTGGCCGGCACCCGCTGGCGGCTGCCGCTGCCGGTGGCCGAGACCGCCGGGAACAGGTCGGCCCGCTGGATGCGGTACTGCGCCCGGTAGGCATCGATGTTCAGCGCGGCGACCCGCAGGTCGCGGTTGTTGACCAGCGAGGTCTGGATCAGTTGCTGCAGCGCCGGGTCATGGAAGAACTGGCGCCAGCCCTGTTCGGCCGCAGCCACGTCGGCCGACTGGGTCGGCGAGTAGGCCGGCCCTTGCGGCCACTGGGCCGCCACCGGCGACTCGGGGGTCTGGTAATCAGGGATCAGCGAGCAGCCACCGAGAATGAAGGCGGTGACTGCCAGGGACAACAGGGACTTACTCATTGCCCGGCCTCATAGCGTGGGGTTTCAGGTTTGGCGTCCTCTTCTTCGGGCTTCTTGCTACCGAACAGCGACGACACGCTTACGAAGAACAGTGGTACCCAGAAGATCGCCAGTACCGTTGCGGTGATCATGCCGCCGATCACACCGGTACCGATGGCGTGCTGGCTGCCGGAGCCTGCGCCGGTGGCGATGGTCAGCGGCACCACGCCCAGGATGAACGCCAGCGAGGTCATGATGATCGGACGCAGACGCATGCGGCACGCCTCGATCGCCGCATCGACCAGGCTGCGGCCCTGCTCGTGCAGTTCCTTGGCGAACTCGACGATCAGGATCGCGTTCTTCGCCGCCAGGCCGATGGTGGTCAGCAGCCCCACCAGGAAGTACACGTCGTTGGACAGCCCGCGCATGCTGGCCGCCATCAGCGCACCGATGATACCCAGCGGCACCACCAGCACCACCGCGATCGGGATCGACCAGCTCTCGTACAGTGCCGCCAGGCACAGGAACACCATCAGCAGCGACAGCGCGAACAGTGCCGGCATCTGCGAGCCCGACAGCTTCTCTTCGTACGACATGCCGGTCCAGGCGAAGCCGACACCGGCTGGCAGTTGCGCCGCCAGGCGCTCGACCTCGGCCATGGCCTCACCGGTACTGTAGCCAGGGGCTGGCGCACCGAGTACTTCCATTGCCTCGACACCGTTGTAACGCGACAGCTTGGGTGCACCGTAGCTCCACTCGCCGCTGGCGAAGGAAGAGAACGGCACCATCTCGCCGGCGGCGTTGCGCACGTACCACTTCTGCAGGTCTTCAGGGCTCATGCGCGAATCGGCAGTGCCTTGCAGGTAGACCTTCTTGACCCGACCACGGTCGATGAAGTCGTTCACATAGCTGGCACCCAGGGCGATCGACAGGGTGTTGTTGATATCGGCGATGGTCACGCCCAGGGCGCTGGCGCGTTCGTCGTCGATGGTCAGCTGGTATTGCGGCTCATCGTTCAGGCCGTTCGGACGTACCTGGGTGAGGATCTTGCTCTGCGCGGCCATGCCCAGGAACTGGTTGCGCGCTTCCATCAGCTTGTCGTGGCCGACGCCGGCGCGGTCCTGCAGGAACACGTCGAAACCGGTGGCGTTACCCAGTTCCAGTACGGCCGGCGGGGCGAAGGCGAACACCATCGCGTCGCGGAAGCTGAAGAAGTGCTGTTGGGCACGGGTTGCCAGGTTGAACACGCTGTTTTCGGCAGAACGTTCACCCCACGGCTTGAGCATGATGAAGGCCATGCCCGAGCTCTGGCCGCGGCCGGCGAAGTTGAAGCCGTTCACGGTGAACACCGAGGCTACTGTGTCGGACTCCTTGTCCAGCAGGTAGGCGCGCATTTCGTCGACCACCGCCTGGGTGCGCTCGGCACTGGAACCGGCCGGGGTCTGCACCTGGGCGAACAGTACGCCCTGGTCTTCCTCGGGCAGGAACGCGGTAGGGATACGCATGAACAGCCACACCATGCCCACCACGATCAGGATGTAGGCCAGGAAGTACGGGGCCTTGTGACGCAGGATGTTGCCCACGCCGCGCTCGTAGCTCTGCACGCTGCGGTCGAAGTTGCGGTTGAACCAGCCGAAGAAGCCACGCTTGGCGGTATGGTGCTCGCCTTTCTTGACCGGCTTGAGCATGGTGGCGCACAGCGCCGGGGTGAAGATCAGCGCGACCAGCACCGACAGGCCCATGGCCGACACGATGGTGATCGAGAACTGCCGGTAGATCACGCCCGTGGAGCCGCCGAAGAACGCCATCGGCAGCAGTACCGCCGACAGTACCAGGGCGATACCGACCAGGGCGCCCTGGATCTGGCCCATGGACTTCTTGGTCGCCTCCTTGGGTGACAACCCCTCTTCGGACATCACCCGCTCGACGTTTTCCACCACCACGATGGCGTCGTCCACCAGCAGGCCGATGGCCAGGACCATGGCGAACATGGTCAGGGTGTTGATGCTGAAGCCTGCCGCGGCAAGGATGCCGAAGGTGCCGAGCAATACCACCGGTACGGTCATGGTGGTGATCACGGTGGCGCGGAAGTTCTGTAGGAACAGGTACATCACCAGGAACACCAGCACGATCGCCTCGATCAGGGTGTGGATCACCCCACTGATCGATTCGGTGACCACAGGCGTGGTGTCGTACGGGAACACCGCCTTCATGCCAGGCGGGAAGAACGGCTCCAGCTCGGCGATGGTGTTGCGCAGTGCCTTGGCGGTGTCCAGGGCGTTGGCCCCGGTTGCCAGCTTGATCGCAAGGCCGGAGGCCGGCTTGCCATTGAACTGTGCGCTGACGCTGTAGTTCTCGCCCCCCAGGCTGACGTCGGCGACATCGCCCAGGCGGACCTGGGAACCGTCGCGGTTGACCTTGAGCAGGATCTTCTCGAACTGCTCGGCGGTCTGCAGGCGGGTCTTGCCGATGATGGTGGCGTTGAGCTGCGTGCCGGGCAGGGCAGGCAGGCCGCCCAGCTGACCGGAGGACACCTGCACGTTCTGCGCGGCCACGGCGGTCTTGACGTCCACCGGGGTCAGCTGGAACTTGTTCAGCTTGGCCGGATCGAGCCAGATACGCATGGCGTACTGGGCACCGAACACCTGGAAGTCACCCACACCGGCGGTACGCGAGATCGGGTCCTGCATGTTGGAGACGATGTAGTTCGACAGGTCGTCCTTGGTCATGCTGCCGTCTTCGGACACCAGGCCGATCACCAGCAGGAAGTTCTTCACTGCCTTGGTCACGCGGATACCCTGCTGCTGCACTTCTTGCGGCAACAGCGGGGTGGCCAGGTTCAGCTTGTTCTGCACCTGGACCTGCGCGGTATCAGGGTTGGTACCCTGCTCGAAGGTGGCGGTAATGGTCATGCTGCCGTCCGAGTTGCTCTCGGACTGCACATAACGCAGGTTGTCGATACCGTTGAGCTGCTGCTCGATCACCTGGACCACGGTGTCCTGCACGGTCTGCGCCGAGGCGCCCGGGTAGGTCACGGCGATGGCGATGGCCGGCGGCGCGATGCTCGGGTACTGGTTGATCGGCAACTTGACGATCGACAAGGCCCCGACCAGCATGATCACCAGGGCGATTACCCAGGCAAAGATGGGGCGATCGATAAAGAATCTCGACATGGTTTATTCCCCTTTGGCCCCTGCTGACGCTGCATTGGCCTGGGACGGTTGGGCAGGCTTGACGTTGGTGGCTTCGCTGACCTTGACCTCGACGCCCGGCTTGACGAACTGCAGGCCTTCGGTGATCAGACGGTCGCCCGGCTTCAGGCCTTCCTCGATCAGCCAGTCGCTGCCAACGGTACGGCTGGCCTTGAGCTGGCGCAGTTCGACCTTGTTGTCCTTGTCCACGATCAACGCGGTGGGCTGGCCCTTGAGGTCACGGGTCACGCCTTGTTGCGGGGCGAGGATCGCGTTGGCGTTCACGCCGGCGGCCAGGCGTGCATGCACGAACATCCCTGGCAGCAAGTTGTGCTCGGGGTTGGGGAACACGGCGCGCAGGGTTACCGAGCCGGTGGTCTGGTCGACCGAGACTTCGGAGAACTCCAGGCGGCCTTCGTGGGTGTAGGTGGTGCCGTCTTCCAGGTTCAGCGAGACCTTGGCGGCGTTGGCCCCGGCCTTCTGCAGTTGCCCGCTTTCGAGCTCGCGGCGCAGCTTGAGCAGCTCGGCCGAAGACTGGGTGACGTCGACGTAGATCGGGTCCAGCTGCTGGATCACCGCCATGGCATCGGCCTGGCCGTTGTTGACCAGCGCACCTTCGGTGAACATCGAGCGTCCGATACGGCCGCTCAGTGGCGCCAGCACCTTGGTGTAGCGCAGGTCGATCTGTGCGCTGCGCAGCGAGGCTTCAGCCTGCAAACGTTTGGCTTGTGCGTCGTCGTATTCCTGACGGCTCACGGCCTGCTCGGCCACCAGTTGCTTGTAGCGGTCCGACAGCGAGCGGGTCGATTGCAGGTTGGCCTGGGCGCTGGCCAGGGTCGCCTCGTACACCGACGGGTCGATCTGGTACAGCTGCTGGCCTTCCTTGACCTCGCTGCCTTCCTTGAACAGACGCTTGAGAATGATGCCGTTGACCTGTGGACGCACTTCGGCCACGCGGTAGGCGATGGTGCGCCCCGGCAGGTCGGAAGTCAGGGTATAGGCCTGGGATTGGAGGGTCACGACGCCGACCTGAGGAGCTTGCGCCGCAGGCGCCGCTTCTTCCTTTTTACAGCCGCTGAGCAGTGTTGCCAGGGCGACGGCGGAAACCAGAGCGGAAACAGCTGGCTTGAATTGCATGAAGATCCTCGGGTCGAAAGAGCTGAAGACGCTCAAGAGTAATGGAAACGGGATGAAGGGAAAATTAATTCCGGGTGGATAAGTAGGATGCTAAGGAATATACTTACATTCATGCTTGTTTGTAAATACCCGTGGCGCACCTTGTCGAGGTGACCACAGGCTTGATTAAGACACCCGGTAGAGGGCCCGACAGTGGCCATACCGGCTCAGAACCCGGACGCCCGCAGCGCGCGTCCGGCTCCTTGATGAGGTTGTACAGCCATGGTCCGTCGCACCAAAGAGGAAGCTCAGGAAACCCGCCAACAGATACTCGAGGCCGCCGAAAAAGCTTTCCATGCCCGTGGGGTGGCGCGTACCACCCTGGCGGATATCGCCAAGCTGGCCGGGGTGACCCGGGGTGCCATCTACTGGCACTTTCAGGACAAGGGCGAACTGGTGCAGGCCCTGCTCGACAGCCTGCGTGAGCCGATCGAGGCGCTGGCCCAGGCCGGCGAGAGCGAAGACGAGCCGGACCCGCTGGGCTGCATGCGCAAATTGCTGATTCAACTGATGCAGCAGATGCTGCACGAGCCGCGTACCCGGCGCATCAATGAGATCCTGCATCATAAGTGTGAATTCACCGATGACATGTGTGAGATCCGTCAGCAGCGCCAGGCCACGACCCGCGACTGCTACGAGCGTATAGCGCTGACGTTGACCAATGCAGTCAGGCGTGGGCAATTGCCTGCGGACATGGACCCGCAGCGTGCCGCTATTGCAATATTCGCTTACATCGACGGCATCATTGGCAGCTGGCTGCTGCTGCCGGACAGTTTCGATATTGCCGGGGATGCCGAGCGGTGGGTGGATACCGGGCTGGATATGCTGCGCTTGAGCCCGTCGCTGCGCAATTGAGCATTTGTGAGCATTTGTGAAGGTTGGCATAGGACGTTTCCCTGTCGTGCCCCGTGCCCGGTCAACAAAAAACACCGGCGCTGCTTGGAACGGTAGTCGGTGACCGGGTAGTCTGCCCCCAAGGACCATCAACTTTTCGTAGAGCCCTGGCATGAGTGCGCACAACCCGACCCTCAAAGGTGCCGAGCAGCCGCTCAAGGCAATCGCCCTGATGTGCATGGCGGTGCTGTTGTTCGCCAGCCACGATGCCCTGTCCAAATACCTTTCCGGCTTCTATGCCATCGTCATGGTGGTGTGGGCACGCTATGTGGTGCACACCCTGCTGATGCTGGTGGTGTTCGTGCCGCGCAGCGGCTTCTCGGCGGTGGTGCGTACACGCCGCCCCGGCCTGCAACTGGCCAGGGCGCTGTGCCTGATCGGCACCAGCCTGTTCTTCACCACCGGCCTGCGTTACATCCCCCTGGCCGAAGCCACCGCCGTGAACTTCCTCGCGCCCCTGCTGGTAACCGCATTGTCGGTACCGCTGCTGGGTGAGCGGGTCAGCCGCGCCCAGTGGCTGGCGGTGCTGGCCGGGTTTGTCGGCGTGCTGATCGTGGTGCGCCCGGGCGGGGCGCTGTTCACCCCCGCAATCCTGCTACCGTTGTGTTCGGCCTTCTGCTTCGGCTGCTACCAGTTGCTCACGCGCAAGCTCAGCGGCATCGACAGCCCGACCACCAGCAACTTTCTCACCGGCATCTTCAACAGCCTGATCATGACCGCGCTGGTGCCATTCTTCTGGAGCATGCCGACCCTGGGGCATGGCCTGTTCATGATCGGCCTGGGCACCTGCGGGATGCTCGGGCACATGCTGCTGACCCAGGCCTTCCGGCATGCCGCGCCGGCCATGCTGGCGCCCTTCAGCTACGGGCAGATCCTGTTCGCCGGCCTGTACGGCTACCTCATTTTCAATCACACCCCGGACGCCTACGGCGTGGTCGGCATTGCGGTCATTTGCCTGAGCGGCCTGGCGGTGGCCTGGGCGCAGCGGCGCAACTGACTACTGCCGGCCGCGCAGCTCGCGGTTGGGCAATGCCAGCGCCGCCGACAATCCCAGCAGGGAGACGGCGGCGCTACCCAGCAACAGGTTGCGAAAGGTCTGCAGCAACTGCGCCTGCACCGCCGCACTGGCCTGGCCGTCCTTGAGGCTGCCGATCAACGCCTCGCCGGCCAGGCTGAAGCCGCTGTCGTGCAGCAGGCTGAGCAGCAGTGCCGACATGCAGGCCACGCCCATCGCCCCGCCCAGCGAGCGGAACAGGTTGGTGGTGCTGGTCGCCACACCGATGTCCCGCGGCTCCACTGCGCTCTGGGTTGCCACCAGCGAGGTGGGGAACTGCAGGCCCGAGGCGATGCCGGTCAGCAGCATGAACGCGCCACTGAGCAGCACGCCGTCGATCGGGCTCAGGGCCATGCCGATGATCGCCACCGGCATCAACAGTGCACCGCCCAGAATCTGCGGCTTGTAGCGCCCGGTCAGGCTGGTCAGGCGGCCGCCGCAATAGGCGCCGATCGGCAGGCCCATGGCCAGGGGCAGCAGGTGCAGGGCGGCGCTGTCGGCGCCCGCCCCGGTGATGCTCTGAAAGCGCAGCGGCATCAGCATGGTCAGCGAGATGGCCTGGAAACTGGTGAAGAAGATCGTGCACCAGCACAGCACTGCCACCCGGTTGCCGAACAGCTGCAACGGCAGCAGTGGCTCGACGGCGCGGCGTTCGTGCAGCACGAATACGCCCAGCCCGAACAGGGCTGCCAGCAGCAGGCCGGCAACCGGGCCGGACCCGACGGGCTGGCCCTGGCCGATCAGGGTGATGCCCAGCAGCAGGGCCGTCAGGCCCAAGATCAACAGCACCGCGCCGGGGTAGTCCACCTGCGCCTTGCGTTGCGGCGTGGCCAGCCCGCGCAGGGTACGCTCGGTGACCCACCAGGCGGTCAGCCCCAGCGGCAGGTTCAGCCAGAACACCCAGCGCCACGACAGGTACTCGGTCAGCAGCCCGCCCAGCACCGGGCCGGCGACGCTGGCCAGGGCATACATGCTGCTGAAATAACCCTGGTAGCGACCGCGCTCGCGGGGCGGCACGAAGTCGCCGATGATCGCCTGGCTGACCGACACCATGCCGCCCGCGCCGATGCCCTGCAGTACCCGCGCCAGCACCAGTTGCTCCATGTTCTGTGCCAGCGCGCAGAACAGCGAGGCCAGGGTGAAAAGCCCGGTACCGGTCAGGATCATGCGCCGCCGGCCGTACAGGTCGCCGAGCTTGCCGTAGATCGGCACCGCCACGGTCATGGCCACCATGTAGCCGGAAATTACCCAGGCCAGCAGGGTCACGTCGTTGAATTGCGCGGAGATCGCCGGCATCGAGACCGCGACGATGGTCTGGTCCAGCGCGCCGAGGAAGATCGCCAGCATCAGCGCGACGAGCACGCTGCGCAGGGCGGGTTGCGGAGTGTTCAATTGCGTCACGGGGCAGCTCTGGGCAAGTGGGACCGGGTGCTGCCCAGTGTACTCGATAGCCTGCTAAGCGTCTTCGATGGGCTCGTAGGGCAGGCCCACGTAGTTTTCTGCCAGGGTCCTGCGCCCGGCCTCGGAGCCCACGAAGTAGTCCAGCTCGGTGTGCTGGATACGCTGGCTGAAGGCGTCGCTGTCGGGGAAGCGGTGCAGCATCGAGGTCATCCACCACGAGAAGCGTTCGGCCTTCCAGATGCGCCGCAGGCAGATCGCCGAGTAGCGTTCCAGCAGGTCGGTGCGGCCTTCGGCGTAGACCTTGCGCAGGATGTTGTACAGCGTGCTGACGTCGCTGGCGGCCAGGTTCAGGCCCTTGGCCCCGGTGGGTGGCACGATGTGCGCGGCGTCGCCGACCAGAAACAGGCGCCCGTACTGCATCGGCTCCACCACGAAGCTGCGCAGCGGGGCGATGCTTTTCTCGATCGACGGGCCGGTGACCAGGCGCTCGGCCAACTCGTCGGGCAGGCGCGACTTGAGTTCCTCCCAGAAGCGCTCATCCGACCAGTCCTCGACCTTCTCTTCGGCCGGCACCTGCACGTAGTAGCGGGTGCGGGTGGGCGAGCGCATGCTGCACAGGGCGAAGCCGCGTTCGTGGCGCGCGTACACCAGCTCGTCGCTGACCGGCGGGGTATCGGCCAGGATGCCCAGCCAGCCGAACGGGTAGACCCGCTCGAACACCTGCAGCGCCTCGCTTGGAATCGACTGGCGTGCCACCCCGTGATAACCGTCGCAGCCGGCAATGTAGTCGCAGTCCAGGCGATGCTGCTGGCCGTCCTTTTCGTAGGTGACGTAGGGCTGCCCAGTCTTCATGTCGTGCGGGCGCACGTTCTCGGCGTGGTAGACCGTGGTCGCACCGCTGTCGGCGCGGGCGGCCATCAGGTCGCGGGTGACTTCGGTCTGGCCGTAGATCATCACGCCCTGGCCGCCGGTCAGGCCCTTGAGGTCGATGTGCTCGCGGCGCCCGTCGAAGGCCAGCTCGAAGCCGGCATGGGGCAGCCCTTCGGCGTCCATGCGCTGACCGACCCCGGCTTCGCGCAGCAGCTCGACCATGCCCTGTTCGAGCACGCCGGCGCGGATACGCCCCAGTACATAGTCGGGGCCCTGGCGTTCGAGGATGACGTTGGAGATGCCGGCGTTGTGCAGCAACTGGCCGAGCAGCAGGCCGGACGGGCCCGCACCGATGATCGCGACTTGGGTTTTCATGGTTGTTGGACTTTTTATGATTGGAGTACCTGCATTTTTCGCTTGCCGGCTGGCCTTCTGAAGGGACAAACCGAGCACAAAGCGGTACTTTTCGCTAATGGGTGCGTTTATCGGACAGTGGTCGGGAAGCGAGGGTGTGATGAACAGGGTGTCGATTCCGGTATTCAAGCTGTACGGCGAGACGCTGGGCTGGCCGACGCCCGACCTGCTGCACAGCGAGTCGATCCCGGCGCGCAGCCGCCTGCACCAGTGGGAGATCGAGCCGCACCGGCATGCCGACCTGTGGCAGCTGCTGTTTCTGTACAGGGGCCAGGCCGAGATCGAGCTGGAGGGGCAGGTGTGTCGCCTGGAGCAGGCGGCGATCCAGGTGGTGCCGGCGCTGTGCGTGCACGGCTTTCGCTTTTCCGAAGACGTCGACGGTTATGTGGTGACCCTGGCGGCGCCGCTGGTGGAGGTGCTGCAGCGGCAACTGACGGGCGTGCCAGCCGCCCTGCAGCGCGGCGCCAGTTACCTGGCCGGGGCCGACGCCGATTACCTCAACAGCCTGTTCAGCACCCTGCAGGCCGAGTACCAGCAGGACCTGCCCGGGCGCGAGTTGCAGCTGCATTCGCTGATCAACCTGATGGTGGTGTGGGTCAGCCGCCAACAGTTGCGCCGCAGTGCCGGTGCCCAGGTGCCGGAACGTGGGCGCGAGTATCTGCAGCGTTTCAACGGGCTGGTGGAGCAGCAGTTTCGCCAGCAGCCGAGCGTGGAGCAGCTGGCGCATCAGGTGGGGGTATCGGTGGCAACGCTCAATACCTTGTGCCGGGCATTGGCCGGGCAGTCGGCGCTGCAGATCGTGCACCAGCGCATCGTGCTGGAAGCCAAGCGCGACCTGATCTACACCAGCCTCACGATCAATCAGCTGGCTGACAGCCTGGGTTTTGCCGACCCGGCGTACTTCTCGCGCTTCTTCCGGCGCATGACCGGCCTCTCGCCCCGCGACTTTCGTCGTCGTGAACCTTCGCTGGCTATCTGACCACGCTCAGTGTGCCGGCATGGGGCAGGCAGTGGGCGGAGCTGCAGCTGGACGCCGCATAGGGTTGCTGGCGCAGCAGCTCGACCCGATACGCCGCTGCCCCGTACACCCCGAGCACGGCAGTGATGGCCAACAGGGCAGCGCACTTTCTGGATTTCAGGGTCATGGCACCAACCTCCTGTATCCCGCACACAGATGCTTCTACAAGCATAGGCCAGCATTGCGCCAGGTGCCTGCCGGTCAGTCCAGGCCGTGGTCCCAGTGGGGCGGGTCGGTGAAGCGTGCCGCCAGAAAGTCGAGCATGCTGCGCAGGGTTGCGGGCATGTGCTTGCGCGAGGTGTACACCGCGTTCAGGCCCAGTTCGCGGGGCCTGGCCTCGGGCAGCAGGCGTACCAGCGTGCCGCTGCGCAGGGCTTGCCATACCAGGTAGGTGGGCAGCATGGCGATACCGGTGCCGGCCAGGGTGGCGCGCTCCAGGGTCAGGGCCTCGTTGGCGCTGATGTTGCCTTGCACCGGCACCGACACCTGTTCGCCGTCGACCTCGAAATGCCAGAGGCTGTGGCCGAAGTACGAATGGGTCAGGCAGTTGTGCTGGCTCAGGTCCTGCACCTGGCGCGGTATGGGGTGCTCGCGCAGGTAGGCTGGCGAGGCGCACACCACCGAGCGGCACACACTCAGGCGGCGGGCGATGAGGTTGGGGTCCAGGTCGTTGCTGACGCGGATGGCCAGGTCGATGCGTTCGTCCACCAGGTTGACCGTGCGGTCGAGCATCTGCAGGTCGACCTTCACCAGCGGGTAGCGCTTGACGTAGTCCGCTACCGCTTCCACCAGTTGCGCATGCCCGAACGAGGTACTGACGCTGATGCGCAGTTCACCCCGCGGCGCGTCATCCGGGGCGCCCACTGCAGCGTGCAGGTCGCCCACCAGTTCCAGCATCTGCCGGCAGCGCGGCAGGGTTTCCAGACCGGCGGCAGTCAGGCTCAGCTTGCGCGTGGTGCGCTGCATCAGGCGCGCGCCCACCCAGTCTTCAAGTTCGGCCAGGTAACGCGAAACCACCGGGCGCGACAGGTCCAGTTGGTCGGCGGCGGCCGACTGGCTGCCCAGGTCGACTACGCTGACGAACACCTTCATTGCGGTGAGACGGTCCATGATCTGCCCGATTTCAGAAACAAACTATGTTGGAGCATCGCATTTTTTGTGATGGTTCGTGCAACTAAGCTGTGCCTCATCGATGACTTGAACAGGTATTGCTTGATGGCTGCTTTCTTTTCCCTGCGTCGCCTGCTGCTGGCGTGTGCCGCTTTAGGTGCGATCACCCAGGCCGTTGCCGGCAACGCACCGCTGAAACTGGACGTGTACAACCCCGGCAGCGAGGCGCTGTTTCCGGTCAGCTCGGTGATCGTCAGTGGCCAGCACGAGGCGATTCTGGTGGATGCACAGTTCGGCAAGGGCCAGGCCGAGCAGGTGCTGAAGAAGCTTCGCGATAGCGGCAAGCAACTCACCACCATCTACATCAGCCATGGCGACCCGGACTATTACTTCGGCCTCGACACCCTGACCCGTGCCTACCCCAAGGCCAAGGTGCTGGCGTCGCAGGCGACGGTCGCGCACATCAAGCAGACCATGGCTGCCAAGCTTGCCTACTGGGGCCCGCAGATGGGGGCCGACAAGCCCGCCCGGCTCATCGTGCCTGACGTGCTGCCCGGCAACGTGCTCACCATTGAAGGGCAGCGTCTTGAAGTGATCGGCCTGGACGGCCCGCAGCCCGACCGCAGCTTTGTATGGGTCCCGTCGATCAAGGCGGTGGTCGGCGGGGTAGTGGTGGCCGAGAACCTGCACGTGTGGATGGCCGACACCCAGTCGGCGCAGTCGCACAAGGACTGGCTCGCGACCCTGGCGCGCATCGAGCAGTTGGCGCCGCAGACGGTGGTGCCGGGGCATTACCTGGGGCAGAGCAAGGGGTCGCTCGAGGCGGTGCGCTTCACCGCCGATTACATCCGCGCCTTCGATGCCGAAACCGCCAGGGCGGCCAACTCGGCCGAGCTGGTCGCTGCAATGAAAAAACGTTACCCCGGCCTGGGCGAGGAGAGCTCGCTGGAGCTCGGCGCCAAGGTCGCCAAGGGCGAAATGAAGTGGTAAGTGTCGTTCAATCCTGATCGGAGGTTTCCATGAGCAAGATCGCAATCATCGGTGCTACCGGACCTGTCTCTTATACACATCTGACGCTGCCGACGATCTACTCTGTGTAG
>OLII01000281.1_pt1 | contig 20274 bp, 19 predicted proteins | sample 1609481 | NCBI WGS metagenome assembly OLII01 (sample SAMN05416859, study PRJEB24817) | seawater metagenome | isolation source: Sea water | place: Canada:Atlantic | collected 2013-11 | reverse complement strand
TGTATAAGAGACAGAGTCAATAGATAGAAGGTGACAAAAACTACATAGACAGTCATTACAAGAGCTGTCGCCCTTTGCAGCAACCAATCAGACAGACCGCTGCGACCAAAACTTGTAACGTTAGTTATCATGCCCATACCCAAACTCCAGCCAAAATAATTAATACAGCTGAAATGATCAAAGCAACTTTCGCACCCAGCTGGCCACCTTCCAGGGTTTCACCAATGCCCATATCCATAATCAGATGGCGAACACCTGCCACCGTGTGATAGGCAAGCGCGGCAAGACACGCCCAAATAATTAACTGACAAAGGGTACCTCCCATACATTCTTTGACAGCATTAAAACTCTCTTCAGAAGATAGGCTTGCATCTAACACCCAAAGGAAAACGGCTATAGCTGCAAATAACACCACACCTGAAATACGATGGAGAATAGATACATAAGAGGTAATTGGAAGCTGAATCGTTCCAATGTCTAGATTTACAGGTCTTTTCTTATTCACGATATACACCTTATATCTGCACAGCAAGGCAGAGATAAAAGCAGGGAAATCGGCAACCATTACTAGCTACCGGGCTTAGATTGGGCTCGGATTATAGGAACATTAATAAACGATTACAATGGAGTATTGCGATACAAATCAAGAACAATCGAAGAACACATGAAATTTATTAATACCGACTATTCACTTAATCTATGCAAACTAATTCTCCAGTAAAATTGACAAATATATCGAGCAAGCTATAGTTTCCGGCCTCAGTTTTTAGTTCACATATTTAGTTTGCAAGTTTTTCGCTTGCCCACATTAAGTTTAGGACTCGCAGGAGACTCCAATGAGCAATAAGAAATACCAGCTTACTCAAGAAGGTACAGACACCTCTATTGAGCTACCGGTTCTAAGCAGTACTCTTGGACAAGATGTTATCGACATAGCTAGAGTCCCAGAGACAGGCTGCTTTACATTTGATCCCGGGTTTGGTGCTACCGCCTCTTGTGAATCCGCCATTACCTTTATTGATGGTGGAAAAGGTGTCCTCTTACACCGGGGTTATCCCATTGAACAACTGGCCGACAAATCTGATTTTCTTGAAACCTGCTACCTTCTACTCAATGGTGAATTACCCACAGCCTCTGAAAAAAAAGCATTCTTAAATACAGTTAAAGCCCACCGCCATGTAGACGATTCAGTAGAGCAATTCTTGTCTGGTTTCAACCAGGGCGCACACCCTATGGCCATGCTCTGTACTGTTGTTGCTGCCATGTCAGCCACTTACAATGACACAACTGACGTTTCTAATACTGATGATAGGATACTAACCGTTCATCGGTTAATCGCAAAAATGCCTATTCTTGCAGCCATGTGCCACAGGCGTTTTACCGGACAGCCCTATGTTGCACCTAATGACGACCTCAGTTATGCCGAAAATTTCCTAAATATGATGTTTGGCACCCCAGGAGAGAAAAGCACTGTCAGCCCAGTCCTTACTAAAGCAATGGATTTAATCTTCCTTCTCCATGCCGACCATGAACAGAATGCGTCCACCTCAACGGTTCGCCTTTCTGGCTCCTCAGGTGCTAATCCATATGCATGTATCGCCAGTGGTATAGCAGCTCTTTGGGGCCCAGCTCACGGTGGTGCAAACCAAGCAGTACTAGAAATGCTCGAAGAAATTGGCGATGAACAGCATATTGATGACTTTATTCTTCGCGCTAAAGATAAAGAAGACTCTTTCCGCCTCATGGGCTTTGGGCATAGGGTTTACAAAAACTTTGACCCACGCGCCAAAGTGATGAAAGAAAGCTGTGATGAAGTTCTTGCTGAACTTGGACTAGAAAATGATCCACTACTGAAAATTGCCAAACGTCTTGAGAAAATAGCACTTGAAGATGAATATTTTGTTGAGAAGAAACTCTACCCAAATGTAGATTTCTACTCCGGTATCATTATGAAAGCTATTGGTATTTCTCCGGAAATGTTCACCGTTATTTTTGCTACAGGCCGTACCGTTGGCTGGATTTCCCACTGGAATGAAATGCTCAGCAATCCATATCGAATTGGTCGTCCACGTCAACGTTATACCGGTTATGCCAAGCGAGACTACCCTGCTTAAGTAATGTAAAGCCCCGCTTAACATCTAATCAAAATAACTAAATAAAAAAGCCGCTCTGGAAACAGAAGCGGCTTTTTTATTTCGGTTAATTTTAGTCCAAAACTTTTATTCCAAAATAAGCTAACGAGCCAGACTAGGCTCTACTCTCGACTAATGTCCAATACCCTCGGCTTTGTGATGGTGAGACACTCAAGCTTAACCATAGAGCTGAGCTTACTATCATGCAAAAAATACAAGCCTATTTTGTTGGTGCATTATTCATGTTTGGGTCTGCCCTTTGGGCATCAATTTTTGCCCAAAACATTACCTCTGTCATCGCTTTTTTGGCTGTTCCGTCATTACTAGCAGGCTATATTTATGCCACCCAATTACCCCAATATGTTTGGGGGATGCTGCTGGGAATATCTGTGTATATGATGGTCGAGTTTGGGCTCTATGGCCCCGTCTATACTCTTACGGGCTTGATTTATGGGGTAGGTTTTTTGTCATCAATTTGCTGTGCAATAGTAGGTTATTCCATTTTTAGATGGAAAACTAAATGGCAGCAAAGCCACCCTAGAGTGATTGGCTAAAAAAGAGAAACTGCTCTCCAAATCTATTCAATTTGTGTGACCGCTTATAAAGGCTCGATACTAGTAGAATTCCCCTAACAAAAACCCCCACACTTTCGTGTGAGGGTTTCTTTTTGTACTAAAAAGTGGTGGAGCTAAGCGGGATCGAACCGCTGACCTCAACACTGCCAGTGTTGCGCTCTCCCAGCTGAGCTAAGGCCCCACACACATCTTTTTATCGTTAAGCTTGGAAGCTTATCTGCAACAAGCTGTGCTTGTCTCGAGATGTGGGGCGCATTATACGTGGGAAAATCGGTTTGTCACCCCTATTTTCAAATTTTTTACGAATTAAAACAAAGCGTTAGGGTTCTGGGTGTTTATTGAACGTTATATGCTAAAAACCCCCATATATGGAGGTTTTCAGTGAAATTTTGGCTGTAATTCCATATGGAAGCTTATCTGCCTACTTTAAAGTTAGGTGCACTTTATTGCGCCAGCGAGCGTACCGTAGGCGGATTAGCTAAGGATTCGCCACTGTCTTTACTGACCTGCAGCTGAGCCAAGGCGTTTTTCATGCTTAATCGCCATGGGCTATCGGCTTCTTCATGAGCCGCTATTCTATCCTGACTGTTATCCATGATCACCGGAAGATCCAGTGCCAACCAGGTAAAGTAACCGTCTTTAAAATAATGTACATTTTCATAACCCCAAGCCACCGCCAAAAAAGTCGCCACAGCACTTCTGTAGCAATGTGCGCTATTGCAATAAATGACGATGGGAATGTTTCTATCTAGGGTTTCAATTAGGTACAAGTCATTAAAGTCACGCTTTAAGTCTAAGTGAACGGCGCTGCGAATATGACCCAATTGATATTCTGCTACATCGCGAACATCGATAAAGGTAGCACCATGCTCAAATAGCTTAAGGGCTTCAAAGGCGTCAATGGTTTGCGCCCCTTTAATAGATTCAATTTGCTCTGCCTGGCTGTGTAAGGACACGAGGCTTAGCGCTAATAATATTGTGATGGCTACCTTTGTTAACACAGGCTTACTCCTAGAAACACTCCGATACTTTGAGTATAGGCAGTGATTAGCAGCAGCCTTGTAACTTATGGCTGTAAACCCACATGGGCTATATAGCAAAATAGAGCAAGAACATATTTGACAAAAGCCCCGTTAGGTTTACGCCTAACAGGGCTTTTTGAGAGATGGTTTAAGATCAGCGTTCAATAACCATTAAAGGCCCACCGAAGTTAGGCTTTCAATGCACATGACTAGAACTGGGCTGCGATTGACGTTTAAGAGACAGTAATAATTCTGCTTCTCCATGACTAAAACCGCACGTATTCACTAAGTCATCTTCCGTGGCGCCCATGGCAATTAAATGACTCGCTTGGTCATAAGACGGGTGCTCAGGCTGACTGTTTAAAATAGCAAATTGCTTTTTTAATACATCACTTAATTTGCGATCGGTATCCAACAACTTTTGCCCCATGCCAATAGCGCTTTTAGACAACGCCCGCATATCTTTTTGCAGTCGTTTGTTTTGAACTTGCTGTCGAAGGCTTTGCTTTTTTAAGGTTCGAACATTCAGATAGGCCATTGATATGGCTGAAGTGGCAAGAATAATTGTCATCAATAAAGCCATGCCGCTGGTTTGCAGCATTAAAATAAATTCCAACATAATAAAAACTCGCGTTAAGCTGACGTGCTACATCAGGTAATTTAATTATTTTAATTTTTAAAAACTGGTTGTAACCAAGGTACAGGATTCACCTGTACCTCAATAGTGCAAATAAAAGTTGAACTATGATGACAATATTATTTGTAAAGGCGCACGATCAGAAATCGTTTAGGTCGGCCCACTCTTCGTCTGACATCATTTTTTCAAGATCAACCAAAATAAGCAGCTCTTCATTTTTATGACAAACACCTTGTATGAATTTAGCGGTCTCCTCATTACCCACATTGGGTGTGGTTTCAATTTCAGATTGTCGTAAATACACCACTTCAGCCACTGCATCTACCAAGATGCCTACTACCTGATTACCGGTTTCAATAATCACGATACGGGTTTGGTCTGAAGTTTCTGTTTGCGACAAGCTAAACCTTAAACGCGTATCAATGACGGTCACCACATTGCCGCGTAAGTTAATAATGCCCAGTACATAAGGCGGAGCCCCTGGTACCGGCGCGATTTCACTGTAACGCAGCACTTCCTGTACCTGCATTACATTAATGCCATAGGTTTCGTTATCTAAACGAAAGGTGACCCATTGCAACACAGGATCATCGACCACCCCTTTTGCTTCATAGGTACTCATGTGTACTCTCCTATCTACGCTAGGCCGATTGCTGCCTATGCAGACTCATTGCCCTTAATGCTTTGAATTTCGGACAAGTCGTCAAATTCATAACAGTCCTTGTTACTAGTCTAGACTAGAGCAGGTTGTGTGCCAGTCAGCTTAAGAAATGGTGTGAGGTCATGACTAAACAAACCACACAAAAAGATCCGTTCACAAGCTAAAAATGCCCTTCAGCTAGCTTGCTCTTGCAATAAAGCAATGAGGCTGTCCACATGAATGAGTGCACACATGTGCTCAATCACGGTTCCCGCTAGCCATTGGCGCTTACCTTTCTGGGAGCGCCATTTCACTTGATCAGGGTTAATGCGAATGGTTTTGTATACTTCTTTACAAGCCAGCGTCCAATCACTGCGTTGCAACTGAATAATGTAATTAAAGCCCAATTCTGCTAAATCAAAGCCTTTTTCGGGCATGATGAACTTTGCGGTATCTACCACGTATAAGTGCTGCTCGCTTTCATGGTATGCGCCAATAAACCAATCGGGTTTTCCTATAATTTGGCTGGTTTCATGTTCGACTTTAATAATGCGTCCTAACGACTCCATACTTACCGCTAGTTTTAAACCACAAACATTAAATAACAGAATATCAAAACCTGTTTGAGCCCAAGGGGGCGCTTGTGGGTATTTAAGCTCCACTTCAGGTTCTGGCTCAGTCAATTCCAGTGCAGTTAATGTGTCACTGACCTTCTGTGCAACTTTCGTTTGTGGCTCTTCAACGACCTTAACTTTTGATTGTATTTTTTCTTTAGTAATAGCTGTATCAACAGGGGGGGCTGCTTGGGGCGCTGCTGTTGATGGCTTAACAGATTCATCTGTTACAGGTAACGATGCCTCTTCAAGATAGCTTTCTTGAAGATCGTTACTTGATTGAAGCGTTTCATTGGGCAGTACTTGTGCGGGTGGTGAGGTCTGTAACGCTTCTTGAGGTTCATCGCTGATATCAGGGAATACATCTGCCAGAATAGTATCTAGGTATTCCTTAACCACCGCTTTCACTTTTACAGTCTTTTGCTTTCCAGGCTTAGCAGAGCTTGGGCCAGTCATCGCTACATGCCTTGAGAGTTAATTTGATTCAATAAAATCTGGCATTGCTGCAAGCAGTAACTTTTTACACGTCCTTCAGGTAACCCTCTAGCCAGCTTTAAAACCGATAAAAATACCAACCAAGATTGCACTGAATTAAATGTGTGATGAACCGTCATGAATTGGAAGGGATCAAAGCAAGGCAATATTCGTTGACTGACTTTTATACTGTCGCTTGGTTTGCATTCATTACTTTGAGCAAATTCTAATGCTGGCTCTTGCAATGTTAAATCAAGCAATAAATTGTTTAAATAATCTTTCACCACAGATTGAGTGGATTGCCCCATAACCTATGCCGCCTGAATATTATTAAGTAAATGAGCCAATAAATGTTTATACACTCGCACGCCTCGCCCATCAGGGTCTAAATCTGAAGGCATCAGGGAGGCTTCACTGGCGTCTCGAAATTTGGTGTCCACCGGAATACTCTCTGAAAAAACCTGGTCGTCATACAGTTCGCGAATTTTTTTCAAAGCGTTAATTGATGCATGGGTGCGCCGATCATACATGGTGGGGATAATGGTAAAGGGCAATTGTTTTTTAGTGGACTGCATGACCATATTAAGAGTATGGGTCATTCGCTCTAGGCCCTTTACCGCTAGAAATTCTGTTTGCACAGGAATAAGTAAACGCTGCGCCGCTGCTAGGGCGTTAATCATTAACACACCCAACACAGGAGGTGTGTCGATAATAACGTACTGATATTGGTCCCACAGTGTGGCCAGAGCCTTAGAGATCACCAATCCCATCCCCCCCTGGCTGGCCACATTGCGCTCCAGTGTGGCCAGAGCAGTGCTGGCTGGATATAAATCCACACCTTCTTTACTTGTGTGCAGTATGATTTTTTTGGCCTGCTCTGCTGACACTTGTCCTTGATTCATAAACAAGTCATATACACTCATCTCTATGTCATCAGGGTCATATCTAAAATAACTGGTTAAAGAACCATGGGGGTCCAAGTCCACCATGAGCACTTTATGGCCCTGCTCGCATAATAAGCCTGCAAGACTTACCGTAGTGGTGGTTTTTGCCACACCTCCTTTTTGATTTGCTACGGCCCATACATGCACAATAACCTCCTTGGTTCTGTACGCTTATCAATCCATTATTTTTCATTAACAAATCGCTTAAAAATTAAATGCAGCAGACAAATTAGCAACATTACAGTTAACGGTTTGCGCTGCAATTCACACTATTACAACCAATCATTTCAGGCTTTACTGTTTTTAGGTTTATCACCTTTCAACAAGCAAAAACTGTGCTCTATAAACTGAGCCCACATACATTAATCATCTAATACTATTAAGGCTTAGCAGATAAATGCTGTTTCGTCACAGTTTTAATGCGTTTACGTTTAAGTGTGCGTCGGTCTATTAGAAATAATACGCGCCTATTTAATGAGCGCCCCTCTTCATCATCATTGGTGGCAATGGGTTGATATGGCCCATATGCCACTGCTGCAAGCCGGGGTGTTTCAATATCTTCTAGGGCTAAAAACTGCACGATTGTCGCCCCTTGGCTAGCCGATAGCAGCCAAGGACTTTCTTTTTTAGTTGCTTGATTATCACCAAAGACTTCTATGTTAATTGGGTTTTCAAATTCTCTAAAGCTAACCGCTAACTTATTGAGTAATTGCTCCCCTTCAAAACTTAATTGCGCCTGCTGGCCGTCGAATAAGGCATCTAGTGGCACTTCCAATTGCAACCAATTCTCTTGAACTTGTAGATTAAAACGCTCTTTATCTAACAAGGGGCTTAATGAGCCTTGAAGCATTTCTAATAAATCACCCGGTGGTTCTGGTTTATCTGCATCCATGGTTGAAACAAGTGTCACATCACTAGCCGGTGCCAGTGCTGGAAAAATAGCATCAATTTGAAATGGCAATAATGATTTATTGCTGCTTTCAAACACCCCCACCAAGGAATGACTTATTTTTTCAAATTTTTGATTATTAACCGAAGAAATTGCATACATCACCACAAAAAAAGCAAACAGCAATGTCATGAAGTCGGCATAAGAAACCATCCAGCGATATGGATGTACGGATTCTGGTCTTTGGTGTCGCCTAGGCATGATAACGTCTCCTAAAGCAGTTAAATCAAATTAGCTGTGTTTAAGTATTTCATAACGATAACGAATTGAGTTGGGGTGCTCACCTTCTGCAATGGCCACTAAACCTTCAATGGTAAGCTCGTTATACATATACTCGTTGCGTACTAGGTGTTTTAATTTCTGAGCCATGGGTAAAAATATTAAATTTGCACTGCCCACACCATAAATGGTCGCCACAAAAGCGGTGGCGATACCCGGCCCAATTTCGCTAGGCTCGTTCAGTGTTCCCAGCACCTGCATCAAACCTAACACTGCGCCTAAAATGCCAATGGTAGGGGCATAACCACCCAAGCTGTCGTACACATGCGCCGACTGTAAACCTATGTCTTCTTGTTTATATAAATCCAACTCAAGGCTATTTCGAATAGCTGCAGGCGCCTGACCATCGGCCAATAAATTCAAACCTTTTTTAGCCAGTAACGAGTGTTCGACTTGGGCAATATTTTCAAGCCCAATCAACCCTTCTCGGCGAGCCGCATAACCCCATTGGCATAATGTTTCCAATAAGTCTTCAAGATTAAATCTAGGGGGAATAAATAACCAGGTGGTGCGAATAATAGATTGCTTTATAACAGGAAAAGGGGATTGAACCATTACCGCAGCCATGCTTCCACCAAATACAATAATCGCCGCAGGTAAATTTATTAAGGCTGAGGTTAACCCCCCTTCTGCTAAATTTCCTATTACAATTGCTGCAATACCGAGTATCAAGCCAGCAAGGCTTAACCAATCCATTAGTTATTCCTATATTTTTCGGGGTTAACACGCCTGTTATTTAATTTCTTTTACCAGTATTGGGCCAATTTCATTTAGTGGCAAAATAGCACTGGCCAAATTGGCTTTCGCTATCGCCATGGGCATGCCATAGATCACACTAGAGTGTTCGTCTTGCGCCCAAATAGATGCACCTGCCGCTTTCATTAGCTTAGCTCCATCGCGCCCGTCACTGCCCATACCGGTTAAAACAATACCCAAACAATTACCTGCAAAATGCTTCGCTGCAGACGCAAAGGTAATATCCACACAAGGGCGATAATTAACGCGATTATCCCCTTCTATAATACGAATTTTAGTGCGCTCTAAAATTAGCTGCATGCCCCCAGGTGCCAATAACGCTACACCAGGTTGAATGGCATCACCATCCTCTGCTAGCTTGACTTTAATGCTACAAAGTTTATCCAACCTTTCAGCAAATGCACCGGTAAATGATGCGGGCATGTGTTGTATCAACACTATTGGTTTTGGAAAGTTTGCCGGTAAACTGGTGAGTACTTTTTGCAAGGCCACAGGCCCGCCGGTACTGGTGCCTATTAACACAATATCTACTTTCCCCAACCGAGTATTATTGGGCTGCTCCCCTAATGATTTATTTGCAGGAGCTTGTGTGGGTTTAGCAGTCTTAATTGCAGGCGCAGGAGGTGTTACTTTTTTTCTTGTAACCGGCGGCACTGATTTAACCGGCGGTGTTACAGGTTGAACGGGTGTCGTTACTGCTGGTTTACTAACGACAGGCGCCGCGGCTTTTTCAATGTTAGCTCGATACGCTTCAGGACTGGCTGAGCGGTTGTAAAATTTAGCCACATTCTTAATTTTTTCGGTCAGAATATTGCGTATTTTCGAGCCACCTTTTTGCAAGTCTTCGAAATTTTTAGGTAAAAAATCCACCGCACCTGCATCTAGGGCATCAAGTGTTACACGAGCACCATCGTAGGTAAGTGAGGAAAACATCAATACAGGAGTAGGCTTTAAATTCATGATATTACGCAGCGCAGTTAGGCCATCCATAACTGGCATTTCGTAATCCATGGTAATAACATCTGGATTAAGAGACTGATTCTTTTCGATGGCCTCTCGGCCGTTGCTAGCAAAACCTATTATTTTTATACTAGGCTCTGATTTTAGTATTTCTGCGATACGTTTTTGAAAGAAAGAAGAGTCATCGACCACAAGTATTTTAATCGCCATTGGCACTCCGTATGGCTCCTCTAATACACTCACTATTTAGAGTGTATTAGGAAAAGTTTAAGCCGCGATTAAATTCATTTTGGTAGCGTAATGATGCAGCATGCTGGGCACGTCTAAAATTAAAGCGATACGCCCATCACCGGTAATAGTTGCACCGGCCATTCCAGGAGTTCCTTGTAACATTTTACCCAAAGGCTTAATCACCACTTCTTCTTGGCCAACTAATTGGTCCACTACAAAACCCACTCTTTGGGTTCCCACGGACACGACTAATACATGCCCTTCTACGGTTTCTTCGTTTTCAGACTCATTAGTTGTAGAGAACCCACTACCTGTCACCAACCAGCGTTTTAAATGGAAAAGAGGGATGGGTTTTTCACGAACTACCACTACCTCTTGCCCATCTACTACATTTGTTTTGGTTAAATCTAAATGAAAGATCTCATTTACACTCACTAAAGGAAATGCGAAAGCTTGATCGGCCAGCATTACCATTAGCGTTGGCATAATGGCCAGGGTAAGCGGTACTTTAATTTGAATCAGCGTACCGCGACCAATTTCTGAATCAATATGAATTGAGCCATTTAATTGGTTAATTTTGGTTTTCACCACATCCATGCCCACACCACGTCCAGAAATATCACTTATTTCTGATTTTGTAGAAAAACCCGGAGCAAAAATTAAATTAAACGATTCGGTATCGCTTAACCGCTCTGCTGCGTCTTGATCCATAACGCCTTTATCAACCGCTATTTGTTGAAGTTTTTTCGGGTCCATGCCTTTGCCATCATCTTTAATCGATAGCAAGATGTGATCGCCTTCCTGTTGAGCACTGAGCGTCACGGTACCACCTTTAGGTTTACCGGCTGCCAATCGTTCATCTGGCATTTCAACACCGTGATCCACTGAGTTTCTAACAAGGTGAACCAAGGGATCTGCCAATGCTTCCACAAGATTTTTATCAAGATCGGTATCTTCGCCTTTTAATTCAAGTATGACGTCTTTTTTCAAGTTTCTGGCTAGATCTCGCACCACTCGAGGAAAACGGCCAAATACTTTCTTAATAGGCTGCATTCGGGTTTTCATTACCGATGTTTGTAAATCGCCAGTTACCACATCTAAGTTGGCCACTGCTTTAGCCATCGATTCATCGGCACTCTTAAGCCCTAATCGCACTAACCGGTTACGCACTAACACCAATTCACCCACCATATTCATGATGTCGTCTAGGCGCTTAGTATCTACCCGCACTGTGGCTTCTGTTGGTGGCGCGGGGGCTTCTGTTTTCTTAGCAGCAGCCTTTGGTGCTGCAGCTGGCGCCGACTTGGCGGGCTCTGGCGTGGAGGCGGGCGCAACAAGTGCTTCAGCCACCGCTTCTGGCTCTACTGCTGCCGTGGGCTGATCCGGTGTGCCCGCATGAGCCTCATCATCTTTTAACGTGGGCCCTTTGCCTTTGCCATGAAGCTTATCCAGTAAGTCTTCAAATTCGGATTCGCTTATATTTTCAGGAGCATCACTAACCTCTTCAGCCACCGGTGCTGAAGTATCTTCTTCAACTGGCTCAGAGGCCTCAGGTGCCGCTTTAGATTGCTCACTTTTAACCGCAGGCCCTTTCCCCTTGCCATGTAATTGATCTAATAGGGCGTCAAATTCGTCTTCACTAATTTCATCACTGCTGGTGTCATCAACCAAACCCGCAGAGTTATCATCAGCGCTGGCTGCTACAGGAGCCTCCCCCTCGGCAGGCTCCTCTAAGGCATCTAGTAAACCCTCAAATTCATCATCGGTAATATCCCCTTCAGCTTGTGAGGCGGCAGGCTTGCTTGCTTCAGCGGGTTGTTCTGGGGGCGCTTCAACTGCCGCTTCAGGAGCAGGAGCCGCTAATTCTGCAGCTGTTTCTGGTTTTGAAAATCGAGATAAATCAGCAATTAGGGCATCATCGGCCGCTTCTGGCACTTCACCTGCACGAACACTGTCAAACATTTCGTTAACTGTGTCTAAAGCGCGCAGTACCACATCCATTAATTCAGGTGTAACACTGCGCTGACCATTTCTTAAAATATCAAATACATTTTCGGCCACATGACAGCATCCCACTAGTGCGTCTAGCTGTAAGAAACCCGCACCACCCTTTACCGTATGGAAACCACGGAAAATGGTGTTCAGTAAATCTTTATCTTCGGGACTGTTTTCCAGCTCTACTAACTGCTCAGAAAGTGCCTCCAATATCTCACCAGCTTCAACAAGGAAGTCCTGGAGGATTTCGTCATCAGCGTCCAAACTCATTCCATAACTCCTTTAAAAACCAAGACTGGAGAGTAAATCATCCACATCATCTTGACCGGCTGCCACATCTTCTTCATTTTCTGCGTTTAGCTGCGGACCAACCCCTTGCTGTAAATCTTCTTCTTTTTGATCAACTTCTATCTTGCCATGTTCAATGCCCGTCAGTTGATCAACGTGACCTGCCATGGCCACCAAATTCACTAATCGTGCTTCCACATCGGTCACCATGGTGGTGATCTTTTGAATGACTTGCCCTGTTAAATCTTGGAAATCCTGGGCTAATAATATGTCACTCAAATTTTTATTAATTTTACGGGTACTGGCATCGGTGCTTTCTAAAAATACCGTAATACGTTTAGTTAAATCTCTGAATTCCGCTGGTGCCAATTCTTTTTTAAGAAACCGTTTCCACTCTTGATTAATTTCAGCAGAAGAGCTGGCAATGCCCTCCGACAAAGGCATACTTTCCTCTACTTTATCCATAGTAGTATTAGCAGCCTTGGCGGTCATATTCACTACATAAGCTAAGCCTTCGTTGGCTTCATCTATGTCTGAACCTGCGCCTTGCACGCTGCTGTCTAGCCTAAATTTTTTAATGGATTCGTGCAGTGCGCGGGTTAATTGACCTATCTCTTGATACAGGTTTTCATCGCGTACTTTTTGTAAATCTTGAATTAATCCCACTGCACCGGTTAGATCATTTTGCTCCAACCTTGCCATTAGCTCTTTGGCTTTATCGGAAAATAACTTCTCAAAATCACCGCTTGTGCTGTCTAACTCCACTGCTGCCATGAAAACATCCTATAACTCTTCAGCAATTCCTAATGGAATATTTGAGCCTCTCATAAGACTAAACACTGCCTTATAAAACGATTAGGCTAAGAAACCATACAGCCCGTCTACACCCTAAGCTTGTGTTTTACCCTTCTGCACGCTCAAAGATTTTTTCAATTTTTTCCTTAAGAACAGCAGCCGTAAAAGGCTTAATAACATAGCCATTTACACCAGCCTGCGCAGCCGCCACGATTTGATCTCGCTTGGCCTCTGCCGTCACCATTAATACAGGCAAGTCCTTTAGGCGGTCATCTTCGCGCACATGTTTGAGCAATTCGATCCCGGTCATGCCTGGCATATTCCAGTCGGTGACTAAGAAATCAAAACTGCCGTTCTGCAGCATAGGTAGCGCCGTATTACCGTCGTCTGCCTCCTGGGTATTGGTAAAGCCCAAGTCCCGAAGCAAATTCTTAATAATGCGCCTCATGGTGGAGAAATCGTCCACTACAAGTATTTTCATATTTTTATCCAAAGCTACCTCCCAGCGCCCTGGCCAATGACCCAACGTCTATTTTTAGTCTAGACACAGTTAGGCAGTTATCCAGCAAGCTTGGCAATGATTTATCATGAAGAACCTAATTACCCATGTATAAAATGTGAAAGGGTCATTAGAGCGGACGAGATTTAATAAAATATCAGAAAATGCACAGCTTAAATTGCAGTTAGAATGGTTCAAGATTGGGAGTCTCCCCATTCGCCTAAACGGGCCCTAAGGCGCAGGGCCGCTTGGCTATGAATTTGACTAACGCGGGATTCACTCACATCCAGCACCGCCCCAATTTCTTTAAGATTTAATTCTTCATCATAATAAAGCGCCAAGACCAATTGTTCACGCTCAGGCAGTTTAGAAATAGCTTGCGCCAAATGTTGGCGGAAATGATCGCTTTGCAAACCCTCAAATGGGGTAGAGCCTCCTCCTACCAGCTCTCCTTCTCGTTCACCTTGCTGGCTCAACAGGTCTTCAAAGCTAAATAAGCGTGATCCCACACCGTCTTGTAAGTGGTGGTAATACTCATCAAGCGTCATATCCAACGCTTTGGCCACTTCACTGTCTTGAGCATCACGGCCTGTCTGACCCTCCACGTAACGAATAGCATCGGCTATTTTTCGGCTATTGCGATGAACACTGCGAGGTGCCCAATCGCCTTTTCGAATTTCATCAAGCATGGCGCCACGAATACGAATACCAGCATAGGTTTCAAAACTGGCTCCCTTGCTCGGTTCGTATTTTCGAGCGGCTTCAATAAGGCCTATCATGCCCGATTGAATAAGGTCATCCACCTGCACTGAAGAAGGTAAACGACCTTTTAAGTGATGACCAATACGCTTAACTAAAGGCGCGTATTCCTCAATAAGCTGGTCATAATTTGGGTTCTCATCAACTGTGTACAAGGCGTAACTACCCTTCATGACCATCGACATTTCTGTTTTTTTTATAATCACTAACAAACAATTTCAAATGTATTTGGCCTAAAAATATCTGTACTGGGAAATTAGGGCTGTATTCATCAGCCCTCCCTTAACCTTTGAAATTTACTGATGCACTGCTGACAACACTCAATAAATTCTCCACGTCTCATTAGAATAGCCTTAATTTAGTCTCGCACCGCATTGGCGACTAAGTTTTCTACAAAAAACTCGAGATTACCTCTGGCGGTGGTGGGCAATGGCCAGGCATCGACTTTTTTAGCTAATGATTTAAAGGCAAGTGAGGCTTTTGCTCTGGGATAGGCCTGAATAACGGGCTTTTGGCGTAACACGGCTTTTTTTAACGAATCGTCAAAAGGAATGCAGCCTACATATTGCAGAGCCACATCTAAAAATCGGTCTGTAACTTTTAAAAGTTTATCGTAAACATTGTGGCCTTCTTGGCTGGTCTTAACCATATTTGCCAAAATACGAAAGCGAAATAAACCATGATCTCGGTTTAATAATTTAATTAGCGCGTAAACATCGGTAATACTAGTGGGTTCATCAGTCACCACCAGCAATACTTCTTGTGCCGCTTTAACAAAACTCACGACGCCATCACCAATACCCGCGGCGGTATCAATCACTAAAATATCCAGTTGCTCACTAATAGAACTAAATGCACGAATTAAACCTGCGTGTTCTACTGGTTCTAAACTGGCCATGGCTTGCGTACCTGAAGCCGCTGGAATAATGCGTATGCCTCCAGGGCCATCCACCATGACATCACGTAAACTTATTTCCCCACTCAATACGTTACTGATGTCATTTTTTGCAGTAATGCCTAACAAAATATCAATGTTTGCCAAACCTAAATCCGCATCTAATAACACCACTCTGTGTCCAAGATCTGCCAAGGCAATGCTTAAATTAACAGACACATTACTTTTACCTACGCCCCCTTTACCACCGGTGACGGCGATTACCTGTACTGGATGCATTCTTTAGCCTCTTCCTTTATTTTTAGAGCGCCCTCAATCCAATCATGATACGACTGGGATATTTTAAGCCTAATTGCAAATACCAGCCTTACCATGCATTGGCAGCTAGGTTAGTGGCTTGCAGCATTTGTTGTTCTTGTTGCGCCACGTGAACAAGTTGTTTAATTAATTTTTTAGCATTACCACGATGAAAATCATCTGGGATACGTTGACCATCTGTGACGTAAGACAAATCTAAATTGGATTCCAATAAAACACTGATGGCATCGCCTAAACTACTGGCTTCATCGGTTTTACTTAAGATACAACCGGTTAAACAAGCAGCCTTATAATTATGATAGACCCTACGTAACACTCTGCTATTGGAGGTGGCTGGCAGTGTCAGTAACGTATGAATGCGTCCCTGAAGCGCAGCAAGCTGATCTAATTGAAATTTCAACATGGGGTGATCTGGCGTGAGTCCAGCGGTGTCAATTAATACTAAATCGCATTCTTGTAAAGTTTCAATACAATGCAAAAGGCTATGCTCTTGGTCTGCCACTTGAACAGGCACCCCTAAAATTTGCCCTAAAGTACGCAATTGATCGTGGGCCGCTAACCGATAATTATCCATGGTTACTAAGCCCACTTTGGCATCTGTGTGCTCTAAGGTAAATTTAACCGCCATCTTGGCAAGTGTGGTGGTTTTACCCGCGCCTGTGGGGCCCACCAATGCAAAAACCCCACCCTGCTTTAATTGGTCTCCAGGGCATACATTTAGGTGGTAGGTTAAATCACGCAAACAATTCTGCCAGCATTTTTTTTCATCTTCATTGCTTTTTAAGTTGCGCACTAACTGAAATATTAGCCAGTCTTCAAACCCCATATTTTCAAGCCTTCCCCATAATTTGGCCTGCAATGCATTTTCGGGGCTAAATTTTTTCCAAACAAAGTTAGTCTGCATTGACATGTTTGCAGAAGCAGGTAAAGCCGAGCCAGTCTTTAACATTTCAGTTAAATCATGAAGCTCACTGCGCACATCATTAATCAACTGTTTATTGGCCTGTAGCTCAGCCACCTGCGCAAGATGCTCGTAATTATTCGTTGACGAATTCTCAATTGACTGAGTGGGTGCCGAATTAGGTTCTTGGCGCTGCTGTTTGATACCCTCTAAAGCATTTTTTAACTGTGCATTTTCTGGGGGTTTAACGGCAATATCTGGGTTATCTTTTTGTGCGCGCTTTGACTTTAACTTCTCTAGCTGATCTTTTAACTCTGCTTTATTATTATGGGCAACTTCTTGAGGCACACGATGAGAGACTTTTGTAGGGGTCGGTATGGGATGCCCTTGCTGCTTTAACTGTTCAAGTTGATCTTGTAACTGCAATTGATCCTGAACATCTTGGCGATCAAAGTCACTTAAAAAAGGCCAAGGGTTAACAGGGGTTTTATTGCTGTCTGGTACAGGCGGTTGAGCTAGCTCTTTTTCTTTTACATGCTTTGCTTTACTGGGTTTCTTTTCAATGGGGTTGGCTTGGCTCTTAGAGAATAACTTTTTAGAAAATTTTGGCTCTGGCAATAAATTATCTTGTGAGTCATTTTCAGCGTCATAAGGAGGCATTGCATTATTGGCACTGACCGGCTGATAATTTTGCGCCACTATAATTTCTACGCCACCGCTTACTCGGTGATTGGATAAAATAACCGCATCGGGCCCCATTTCATCGCGCACTTTTTTTAACGCTTTTTGCATACTGGCGGCCGTAAAACGTTTTACTTTCATAGCCTTTTTCCTCCAGCCTTGCTCATTGCATTTTTATTAAACATTAACGTCATCATTTCACTGTGCCAGTAGTTGCTCTAAATTACTCAATGAAAAAGACGCTTATAAACAATTCATTAAGCCTCTTTTAGTACCTGGTCACCGCAACAGACATCACCCTATTTAGGCACCTATGGTGGCCGCGATGGTTATTTGCTTGTTATCAGGAATTTCCTGATAAGACAAAACATGTAAGTTATCAAGCATGGAACGAACAAAGTTCGACAATACTGGGCGTAATAAATTACTCACCAATAACACCGCTGGGTTACCCGCCATTTCTTGATTACGAGTAGCTTCCAATAACGATTGCTGCAATTTTTCAGTCATGCTGGGTTCCAAAATCATATTCTCCCCCGAGCCCGTTTGTTGTTTGCTTTGCTGTACTGTCTTCAGCAATAACTGTTCCAATGCAGGGTCAAGGGTAATAACAGAGAGGTCATCACTGTTACCGTAGATACTCTGCACGATTAAACGCTTTAGCACCCTGCGCACTAACACGATTAATCCGGCAGTATCTTGACTGTCTACAGTGGTATTCGCCAAGGCTTCGGCGATACTGCGTATATCTCTCACCGGTACCCCTTCGGCTAACAAGCTTTGTAAAATATTGAGAAGTTGACTGAGATTTAAAGTATTGGGGACTAATTCCTCTGCCAATTTTGGTGAGGATTTCGCTAATCGGTCTAGCATTTTTTGAACTTCTTCATGGCCAATTAATTCATAAGCGTGTTTTTGAAGTAACTGGTTTAAATGCGTGGCCACCACAGTACTGGAATCTACCACCGTATAACCCAGTGTTTGCGCTTGGTCTTTTTTATTTGCCTCTATCCAAACAGCATCTAAACCAAAGGCAGGGTCTTGTGTGGCCATACCATCAAGCTGACCAAATACTTGGCCTGGGTTAATGGCCATGTCTTTATCGGGTTCTATTTCTCCTTCGGCAATGCTCACACCCATTAATAAAATTCGATAAGCATTAGGCAGTAAGTCGAGGTTGTCGCGGATGTGAACGCTGGGCACTAAGAACCCCAAGTCTTGAGAGAGTTTACGGCGAATGCCTTTTATGCGACTAAGCAGCTGTCCACCTTGGTTTTTATCCACCAATGGAATAAGTCGATAACCCACTTCTAACCCAATGATGTCGACATTTTCCACATCATCCCAGTCCACTTCTTTACCACTGCCCTCAGGTAAGGCTTTTAAAGGAGTTGCACCGCCGGCAGATGGCGCCCCAGCTGCCCCCGCTTTTTGGGCAGCTTGCTTAGCACTGCCACCCATGCCTTCATCTACTACGTCTGGGTCTTTACCTTTTTTATAATTCCAATAAGCACCTGCACCTGCCACCGCTCCTAGCCCTAGAAATGCCATGTGCGGCATACCCGGAATCAGGCCCATTAATATCAACACTCCAGAGGCTACTGCCAATGCTCGACTGGATGCGAACATTTGCTCAAAAATTTGGCTGCCCATGTCTTGTTCGCTGTTATTACGGGTCACGATAATGGCTGTGGCAGTGGAGAGTAATAAACTTGGAATTTGCGCCACTAAACCATCACCAATGGTTAACAGGGCATACACTTCGGTGGCGCGAGAGAAATCTAAATCATGTTGCACCATACCAATGGCTAGCCCACCTAAAATATTGATGATCAGAATGAGCATGCCGGCCACGGCGTCCCCTTTCACAAATTTACTGGCACCATCCATAGACCCATAAAAATCAGCTTCATTGGCCACATCGGATCGCCTAATTTTTGCTTGGTCGGCGTCGATAAGCCCTGCGTTTAAATCGGCATCAATGGCCATTTGCTTACCAGGCATGGCATCTAATGTGAAACGAGCACTTACCTCTGAAACACGGCCTGCGCCCTTGGTGACCACCACAAAATTAATGATCATTAAGATAAGAAACACCACTAAGCCTACCGCGTAGTTTCCGCCTACCAGTACTTCCCCAAAAGCCTCAATCACCTTACCTGCCGCTGCGCCACCTTCATGACCTTCAAGCAGTACTACGCGGGTAGACGCTACGTTCAAAGCCAAGCGCAATAGCGTAGCCACTAATAAAATACTGGGGAAAATCGCGAAATCTAATGGCCGCCCAGCGTAAATACTCACCATCAAAACAATGATGGCCAAGGCAATATTGAAGGTAAAAAAGATGTCTAATAATACCGTGGGAACCGGTAGGGTCATCATTCCCAACAGGACCATCAGCATGAAAGGCACACCTAGGTTGCCCTTACTTAAAAACCTTGCCTGCTGAAATATCTGGTTTAGAAAACCCGCACTGGGCATAGAGAGTTTATTTACTGCCATATAAATACCCAAAACCACAGAAGAAATAATTGACGTTGGAGGAGTGATTGCAAAGAGAGGGCCAAGCAAGAAGCTTGAATAATCCTGTAAGATATATTACTTATATTTATAACTATAGTTATTCATATAATATTTTTAAAAGCTAGTTCTACAGTACCTATAACGGGAAATATCATGTTGATTAAAGAGCTTAAAAAATTAAAGTTACAATCAGAGGTGATTTCAATAGAACGAAGCTGCCATGCAGAAGAACTAACCGGCCGACTTTGCGATATTAACGAACATATTATTTCCATGTTTTTATTAACAGATGAAGGCATTTTTGATGGATTTACCGTTTTCCCCATCGACCAAGTGATTGAAGTTTACTGGGGAAATAGAGAACACCAAGCCATCGCTCAATTAATGTTAAATACCGCTATCCCTAA
>OLII01000279.1_pt1 | contig 20310 bp, 19 predicted proteins | sample 1609481 | NCBI WGS metagenome assembly OLII01 (sample SAMN05416859, study PRJEB24817) | seawater metagenome | isolation source: Sea water | place: Canada:Atlantic | collected 2013-11 | reverse complement strand
GTGCTGCACTATCTGAGGTTATTGTTGATGGGCTTACCGGAGAATACCGTGTCTCGCAGGTCGACATTCTTCATGACGTCGGTAATTCTATTAACCCCGCTATTGATATTGGCCAGATAGAAGGCGGATTTGTTCAGGGTATGGGGTGGCTGACCACCGAAGAACTGGTGTGGAACGCCAAGGGCAAGCTGATGACCAGCGGCCCGGCCAGCTACAAGATCCCGGCGGTGGCGGACATGCCGGTGGACCTGCGGGTGAAGCTGGTGGAGAACCGCAAGAACCCCGAGGACACGGTGTTCCATTCCAAGGCGGTGGGCGAGCCGCCGTTCATGCTGGGGATCGCGCCGTGGTGCGCGATCAAGGATGCAGTGGCCAGCCTGGCGGATTATCGCGAGCAACCGCAGATCGATGCCCCGGCCACCCCCGAGCGGGTGCTGTGGGGCTGCGAGCAGATGCGCAAGGTGGTGGCGGGCCGGCAGGCGGCTGCCGAGGTGGAAACCGTTACACCGTAGTGCGCCTTTCGCCGGCAAGGGCGGCTCCTACAGGGCGCGATTGCTGTAGGAGCCGGCCTTGCCGGCGAAGAGGCCCGATCAGGCACTGAAGAGGCAACCGACTATGCACACCTGGATCAACGCCCTGTCCGACCTGCACACCCGGGGCGAACCCTGCGTGCTGGTGACCATCATCGAAGAGCTGGGCTCCACCCCACGCAATGCCGGCTCGAAGATGGTCGTCAGCGCGACCCAGCTGTTCGACACCATCGGCGGCGGGCACCTGGAATACAAGGCCATGCACATCGCCCGGCAGATGCTTGCCGAAGGCCGCGAAACCACCCACCTGGAGCGCTTCAGCCTTGGCGCCAGCCTTGGCCAGTGCTGCGGCGGCGCCACCGTGCTGCTGTTCGAGCCCATGGGCGGCGTGCAGGCGCAGATCGCGGTATTCGGCGCAGGCCATGTCGGCCGCGCTCTGGTACCCTTGCTCGCCGCGCTGCCCTGCCGGGTACGCTGGATCGATTCACGCGAGCAGGAATTCCCCGACACCATCCCCACGGGGGTGAGCAAGGTCGTCAGCGAGGAACCGGTCGACGAGGTCGATGAACTGCCCGCCGGCAGCTATTGCATCGTCATGACCCACAACCATCAACTGGACCTGGAGCTGACCGCCGCGATCCTCAAGCGCAACGATTTCACCTGGTTCGGCCTGATCGGCTCCAGGACCAAGCGCGTGAAGTTCGAGCACCGCCTGCGCGAGCGCGGCTTTGCCGCCGACAGCCTGGCACGCATGCGCTGCCCGATGGGCCTGGCCGAGGTCAAGGGCAAGCTGCCGATCGAGATCGCCGTGTCCATCGCCGCCGAAATCATCGCCACCTACAACGCGAACTTCGGCCAGCATACCGGCTCGGCCACCACCCAACCCATTGCCAAACTGCTGCCGCCGTCACGGCGCAGCCAAGCCATTTGACGAGAGCCACATGAGCGCAACCCGCAAAGCCTACCGTGCCGCCCTGCTGCACAGCCTCGCCGACCCTGCCGAGGTGGGCGTCGAAGCATCGTATGAATATTTCGAAGACGGCCTGCTGGTCATCGACCAGGGCAAGATCAGCGCCATCGGCCACGCCAGCGAACTGCTGCCAGGCCTGGACGCCGACATCGAAGTGGTGCACTACCAGGACGCCTTGATCACCCCGGGGTTCATCGATACCCATATCCACTTCCCGCAGACCGGCATGATCGGCTCCTACGGCGAGCAGTTGCTGGACTGGCTGAACACCTACACCTTCCCGTGCGAGCGCCAGTTCGAAGACAAGGCTCACGCCGACAAGGTGGCCAAGCTGTTCCTCAAGGAGCTGCTGCGCAACGGCACCACCTCGGCGCTGGTGTTCGGCAGCGTGCACCCTGCCTCGGTCAACGCCCTGTTCGAGGAAGCCGAGCGCCTGGACCTGCGCCTGATCGCCGGCAAGGTGATGATGGACCGCAACGCCCCCGACTACCTGACCGACACCGCCGAGTCGGGCTACGCCGACAGCAAGGCGCTGATCCAGCGCTGGCACGGCAAGGGCCGCCTGCACTATGCGGTGACCCCGCGCTTTGCGCCCACCAGCACCCCGCAACAGCTGGCCCTGGCCGGCCAGTTGCTCAAGGAGTTCCCGGACCTGTACCTGCACACCCACCTGAGCGAAAACCTCAAGGAGATCGAGTGGGTCAAGGCGCTGTTCCCCGAGCGCAGCGGCTACCTGGATGTGTACGACCATTTCGAGCTGCTGGGCGAGCGCTCGGTGTTCGCCCACGCCGTTCACCTGTGCGATGCCGAATGCCAGCGCCTGGCCGAGACCGGTTCGGCCGTGGCGTTCTGCCCGACCTCCAACCTGTTCCTGGGCAGCGGCCTGTTCAACCTGCCCCAGGCCGAGCAGCACAAGGTCAAGGTCGGCCTGGGCACCGACGTGGGCGCCGGCACCAGCTTCTCGCTGCTGTACACCCTGAACGAAGCCTACAAGGTCATGCAGTTGCAGGGCGCACGCCTGAGCCCGTTCAAGTCGCTGTACCTGGCCACCCTGGGCGGTGCGCGGGCATTGAACCTGGAGGAGCGCATCGGCACCCTGCAACCGGGCAGCGATGCCGACTTCATCGTGCTCGACTACAAGGCCACCCCGCTGCTGGACTACCGTCTCCAGCAGTCCGGCAGCATCGAGGAGACCCTGTTCGTGCTGACCACCCTGGGCGACGACCGTACCATTCGCGAAACCTTTGCCGCCGGGCGCAGCGTGCACCAGCGCTAAGGCGTTCGAAACAGGCCGCGGTACAACGCGCCGCCGATCACTGCCCCGATCAGCGGCGCCACCCAGAACAGCCACAGCTGATGCAGCGCCCAGCCACCGACGAACAGCGCCGGCCCGGTGCTGCGTGCCGGGTTCACCGACGTGTTGGTAACCGGTATCGACACCAGGTGGATCAGCGTCAGCGCCAGCCCGATGGCGATCGGCGCAAAGCCGGCCGGCGCCCGCGAATCGGTGGCGCCCATGATGATCAGAATGAACATCGCGGTCATCACCACCTCGCTGACAAAACCTGCCCCCAGCGAGTACTGCCCCGGCGAATGCTCGCCATAGCCGTTCGAGGCAAGCCCGTTCGACAGCTCGAAGCCGGCCTTGCCGCTGGCGATGAGGTAGATCACACCGGCAGCCAGGATGGCGCCCACCACCTGGGCGATCACGTACGGCACCAGGTCCTTGAGCGGAAAACGCCCGCCCACGACCAGGCCCAGCGATACCGCAGGGTTGAGGTGACAACCGGAGATATGACCGATGGCGAATGCCATGGTCAGCACAGTCAGCCCAAAGGCCATGGAGACACCGACCAGGCCAATGCCGATCGGAAAAGACGCAGCCAGTACCGCGCTGCCACAACCCCCCAACACCAACCAGAACGTCCCTATCAATTCAGCTCCCATGCGTTTGCTCATGGGCATCGACATCAGTCAGTCCTCAAGAAGTGGTACGCCTGAAGCGCAAGCCCAACTGCTTGATGAAGGTTTGCGGGAGTGCAACAGATAGAAATCTAGCAGAGGTTGGCTCAAGTGCCAGCAGCCCTGAAAGCATCGCGGGTCAAGCCCGCTCCCACAAGGACCGAGACAATCCTGTGGGAGCGGGCTCGACCCGCGATTGCAGGCGACGCAGTATCAGCCCTTTGCCGGCACCGAGCTGCCGCGCTTCTTGGTTTGCAGCAGGTGCGAGAACACCGCGTGCAGGTCATCCGACGCACTCTCCTCGTCGAGGTTGAGCTTGCTGTCGATGTGGTCCATGTGGTGCATCATCAGGCTCACCGCCTGGGCCGCATCACGCGCCTCGATGGCGTCGATCAGTTGCATGTGCTCGTCATACGAGCAGTGCGAGCGGTTGCCGCTTTCATACTGGGCAATGATCAGCGAAGTCTGCGATACCAGGCTGCGCTGGAAGCTGATCAGCGGTGCATTGCCCGCCGCTTCCGCCAGCTTGAGGTGAAACTCGCCAGACAGGCGAATGCCGGCACCCCGGTCGCCGCGCGAGAAGCTGTCGCGCTCCTCGCGCACCATCTGGCGCAGTTCGTTCAACTGCTCGGCGGTGGCGTGCTCCACTGCAAGTTCGGTGATGGCACGCTCGACCATGCGCCGCGAAAAGAACACCTGACGCGCCTCTTCGACGGTCGGGCTGGCCACTACCGCACCGCGATTGGGGCGCAGCAGCACCACGCTTTCGTGGGCCAGGCGCGACAGCGCACGCCGGATGATGGTGCGGCTGACGCCGAAGATCTCGCCCAGGGCTTCCTCACTCAACTTGGTACCCGGCGCCAGGCGTTGTTCGAGGATTGCCTCGAATATGTGCGCGTAAACGATATCGTCCTGGGTGCCGCTACGACCGGCCTTGCCGGTGCGCGTGGGTTTCTTGAGGGGTTGCAGCTGTTCGTTCATGGGCGCTCGAGCACGGAGATCCACCTATCGGACCCTGACTGTAATACCAGCCAGTAGGGCGATGGCAAGTCCTGGATAGAAAATTAGACGTTCATGGTATTGACGCATTGTACACAGGCTTGGCGATTTCTGCAGAGTGCCATCACGTTATAGCCGTGGCGACAATTTACCTGCACACACCGACAAAAACATTATTTGCATTATTTGTATACAAACGCATAATCCAGCCGTGCAACTTCCTGACCCGCAGGTCAACAACAGGTCCGGTCGCCATGCCCTCCCCCTCGCAGAGCCCCCAGTCAACGCGCAGGACAAGCTCTGAACAACAAGAAAAGACGTGAGGAGTACACGCTGTGGAAAGCCGCAAACCCCAAGCCCCTACGCTGGATCTTGCCCCACCGCTCGAAACGAGCTGGCTGGAGCGGATTTTCAAACTCAAGCTGCACGGCACCACTGTCAGGACCGAACTGATCGCGGGTGTAACCACCTTCATCACCATGGCCTACATCATTTTCGTCAACCCCAACATCATGGCCGACGCCGGCATCGACCACGGCGCCGCGTTCGTGGCCACCTGCATCGCGGCGGCGCTCGGCTGCCTGCTGATGGGCCTGTATGCCAACTGGCCGGTGGGCCTGGCACCCGGCATGGGGCTGAACGCCTTTTTCACCTACACCGTGGTCGGCACCATGGGCTACACCTGGGAGGCCGCGCTGGGTGCGGTGTTCGTATCGGGTGTGCTGTTCATGCTGCTGACGCTGTCGCGGGTGCGCGAATGGCTGCTCAACAGCATCCCGCTGAGCCTGCGCCACGCCATGGGCGCGGGTGTGGGGCTGTTTCTCGGGGTGATCGGGCTGAAGACGGCCGGCATCATCGTCGCCAGCCCAGCCACCCTGATCAAGCTCGGTTCGCTGCACGAGCCTGGCCCGCTGCTGGCGGCGGCGTGCTTCCTGATGATTGCCGTGCTCAGCTACCGCCGGGTATTCGGCGCGATCCTGATCAGCATCATCGCCGTGACACTGGCCGGCTGGGCCCTGGGCCTGGTGGAATATGGCGGCGTGTTCTCGCTGCCGCCGAGCCTGGCGCCCACCTGGATGGCCATGGACGTGGCGGGCGTGTTCAACGTCAGCATGATCAGCGTGGTACTGGCATTTCTGTTCGTGCACATGTTCGACACCGCCGGCACTTTGATGGGCGTGGCCCAGCGCGCCAACCTGGTGAACGCCGAGGGGCGCATCGAAAACCTGTCGCGGGCGCTCAAGGCCGACAGTGCATCGAGCGTGTTCGGTGCCGTGGTGGGTGTGCCGCCGGTAACCAGCTACGTGGAAAGTGCTGCAGGTGTGGCGGCCGGCGGGCGCACGGGGCTCACGGCCGTGGTGGTCGGCCTGCTGTTCGTCGCAGCGATGTTCTTTGCGCCGCTGGCGGGCATGATCCCGGCGTATGCCACCGCCGGCGCACTGATCTATGTGGCGATGCTGATGATGGGCAGCATGGCGCACATCAACTGGGATGAAGCCACCGACAGCATTCCGGCGATCGTCACGGCGATCATGATGCCGCTGACATTCTCGGTGGCGGACGGCATTGCGCTGGGCTTCATCACCTATGTGGTGCTCAAGGCCGGCACCGGGCGCTACAGGGATATCTCGGCGAGCCTGTGGGTGCTGTGTGCGATCTTTGTGGCCAAGTTCGTGTTCCTGTAAGCACTGCGTCGGTTCAAGGAGCCTCGCCTTCGGGCGGGGCTTTTTGTTGCCTGTGCCGCTCTGCCAGCGAACAGCCCTGCAGGCACGCCCTCGAATCCGAGGCAAAAAAAAGCCCGCCAGTGAGAGCGGGCAAGGACCTACGAAGATTCATCTAGCGACCAACTAGCTTCCGCGATAGGTCGAGTAACTGTACGGCGAGATCAGCAACGGCACGTGGTAGTGATCCTGCTCGGCGCTGATGCCGAAACGCAGCACCACCACATCCAGGAACGCCGGCTCCGGCAACTGCACACCACGGGCACGGTAATAGTCACCGGCACTGAACTGCAGCTGGTACACACCGCTGCGGTAATCCTCACCCTGCAGCAGTGGCGCATCGCAACGGCCATCGCTGTTGGTCAGCGCCGTGTTCACCAGCTCAAGCTGCTGGCCTTCGACCCGGTACAGCTCGACCTTGATCGAGCTGCCAGGGCAGCCATGTGCGGCATCCAGTACATGCGTGGTCAAACGTCCCATTGCGTGCGCCTCGTTTCAATCTATGGGCAAAAAATACCCGCACGGCACCGGGATGAAGCAGGGCAGCGTGCGGCTGTCGGATTATTAAGACATTTTCAGCTAAAATTGTACACAATAAATTCGACGATTTTGTTAGCCTGCCGAGCGTGGCCTTTAAATACGCCATCAGTCGCAAAGCCGCGCGCCTGGCGGACGCTATCGTCATTTACTGACCAATCAGGCAGGTTTCTTGCAACCTTTTTCAAGGCCAAATGGCGGAAGAAATGCGAAAAAACAGGCTTACAAATCGTCAATAAAGTTGTATACAATCACTCCATCGTTGTGGCCGATGACCTGACTCAGACACCACACCCCCGTTTTCACGTACAAGAAGGAAGGCTGCAGTGAGCGCTGATTATCCTCGCGACCTGATCGGTTACGGCAACAACCCACCCCATCCGCGCTGGCCGGGGAATGCCCGCATCGCTTTGTCTTTCGTGCTCAACTATGAAGAAGGTGGCGAACGCAACATTCTTCACGGGGACAAGGAATCCGAAGCCTTCCTTTCCGAGATGGTCTCGGCGCAGCCCCTGCAGGGCGCCCGCAACATGAGCATGGAATCGCTTTACGAGTATGGCAGCCGCGCCGGTGTGTGGCGCCTGCTCAAGCTGTTCGAAGACACCGGCGTGCCGCTCACCGTGTTTGCCGTGGCCATGGCCGCCCAGCGCCACCCCGACGTGATCCGCGCCATGGTCGCCGCCGGCCATGAGATCTGCAGCCACGGCTACCGCTGGATCGACTACCAGTACATGGACGAGAACCAGGAGCGCGAGCACATGCTCGAGGCCATCCGCATTCTCACCGACCTCACCGGCGAGCGCCCGCTGGGCTGGTACACCGGCCGTACCGGGCCCAACACCCGCCGGCTGGTGATGGAGGAAGGCGGCTTCCTCTACGACAGCGACACCTACGACGACGACCTGCCCTACTGGGAACCCAACAACCCCACCGGCAAGCCGCACCTGGTGATCCCCTACACCCTGGACACCAACGACATGCGCTTCACCCAGGTGCAGGGCTTCAATTGTGGCGAGCAGTTCTTCCAGTACCTCAAGGACGCCTTCGACGTGCTCTACGCCGAAGGTGCCGAGGCGCCGAAGATGCTCTCGATCGGCCTGCACTGCCGCCTGATCGGCCGCCCGGCACGCATCGCCGCGCTCAAGCGCTTCGTGGAGTACGCCAAGAGCCATGAGCAGGTGTGGTTCGCCCGGCGCGTGGACATCGCCCGCCACTGGCATGCCACCCACCCTTTCCAAGCCGAGAGCGCCAAATGACCGACTTCAAGACCCTCAAGCCTTCGACCCTGGACCGTGCCGCGTTCGTCGCCGCCTTCGCCGACATCTACGAGCACTCGCCGTGGGTCGCCGAAAAAGCCTACGACCTGGGCCAACTGCACGAGCTGGACCAGATCGAAGCCCTGCACCAGCGCATGAGCGACATCCTGCTCAGCGCCGATCACGCCAGCCAGCTGGCCCTGATCAATGCTCACCCGGACCTGGCCGGCAAAGCCGCCGTCCAGGGCGAACTGACCGAATCGAGCACCAACGAACAGGCTGGCGCCGGCATCCACCAGTGCACCGCCGAAGAGTTCGCCCGTTTCACCGAACTCAACGACGCCTACAAGGCCAGGTTCCAGTTCCCGTTCATCATGGCGGTAAAAGGCAGCAACCGGCACCAGATCCTCGCCTCGTTCGAGAAACGCATCCACAACTCGGTCGAAGCCGAGTTCAAGGAAGCCCTGGCGCAGATCAACCTGATCGCCCTGTTCCGCCTGCAGCAGCTGTAACCGGCGCGCCTTGGCAGGCACTGGCCTGCCGGCATTCGCCAAAGCCCCGACAACACATAATTAGAGAACAACCGCATGCGCACTTTAGTGATTGAGCCCCTGACCAAAGAAGCCTTCGCCCCTTTCGGTGACGTGATCGAAACCGACGGCAGCGACCACTTCATGATCAACAACGGTTCGACCATGCGCTTCCACAAGCTGGCCACGGTAGAAACCGCCCAGCCCGAGGACTCCGCCATCATCAGCATCTTCCGCGCCGACGCGCAGGACATGCCGCTGACCGTGCGCATGCTGGAGCGCCATCCGCTGGGCAGCCAGGCCTTCATCCCGCTGCTCGGCAATCCCTTTCTGATCGTGGTCGCGCCCGTTGGCGATGTACCTGTATCGGGTCTTGTCCGCGCCTTTGTCAGTAATGGCAGGCAGGGCATCAATTACCATCGCGGCGTCTGGCACCACCCGGTGCTGACGATCGAAAAGCGGGATGACTTCCTGGTGGTTGATCGCAGCGGTTCCGGCAACAACTGCGACGAACATTTCTTCAATGAGGATGAGCAACTGATCCTCGCACCCCACCAATAAGAGAAGGTCGGTCACTGGCCTGCGGTGACCGGCAAGAGGTAAAGACTGTGGAAGCACATCTGTTGGAATGGCTGAACCTGAGCGTGCGCTGGGTTCACATGATCACTGGCGTGGCCTGGATCGGCGCGTCGTTCTATTTCGTATGGCTGGAGAACAACCTCAACCGGGCCAACCCGCGCGACGGTCTGTCGGGCGACCTCTGGGCGATTCACGGTGGCGGTATCTACCACCTGGAAAAGTACAAGCTGGCCCCGCCGAAAATGCCGGAGAACCTGCACTGGTTCAAATGGGAAGCCTACTTCACCTGGATGTCGGGTATTGCCCTGCTGTGCCTGGTGTTCTACTGGAACCCCAGCGTCTACCTGCTGGCCCCCGGCAGCACCCTGAGCGGTGGTGAAGGCATCGCCATCGGCGTCGGTTCGCTGATCGCCGGCTGGTTCATCTACGACGTGCTGTGCGACTCGCCCCTGGGCAAGCGCCCCGGCCTGCTCGGCCTGGTGCTGTTCGTGCTGATCATTGCGGCCTGCTACGGCTTCAGCCAGGTGTTCAGCGGCCGTGGTGCGTACCTGCACACCGGCGCGATCATCGGCACCATCATGGTCGGCAACGTGTTCCGCATCATCATGCCGGCCCAGCGTGCACTGGTCGCCGCCATCGAGAAGAACGAAACCCCCGACCCGACCCTGCCGGCCAAGGGCCTGCTGCGTTCGCGCCACAACAACTACTTCACCCTGCCGGTGCTGTTCATCATGATCAGCAATCACTTCCCGAGCACCTACGGCAGCCAGTACAACTGGCTGATCCTGGCCGGGATCGCGATTGCAGCGGTGCTGGTGCGTCACTACTTCAACACCCGCCACGACAGCGCCAAGTACGCCTGGACCCTGCCCGTCGGCGCCCTGGCGATGATCTGCCTGGCCTACGTCACCGGCCCCAAGCCGATGCCGACCGCCCCTGAGCAGGCCGCTGCCAAGGTCCAGTACCAACCGCTGCCGGAAACCGCACTGGGTGGCAAGACCGCTGCCGAGAAAGCCGCCGAACAGGCCGCCAACCCGGCACCTGCCGCCACCCCGGCCGAAGCGCCCGCCACTGCCACCGCTGCGGCGGACAGCGGCAACTTCGACAAGATCCACAGCGTCATCCAGGAACGCTGCACCGTGTGCCATTCGGCCAAGCCGACCAGCCCGCTGTTCAGTGCCGCCCCGGCCGGCGTGATGCTCGATACCCCGCAACAGATCCAGCAACTGGCCCCACGCATCCAGGCACAGGCCGTCGCCAGCCAGATCATGCCCCTGGGCAACATCACCCAGATGACCCAGCAGGAACGTGAACTGATTGGTGCATGGATCGCCAAGGGTGCTCCAACCAACTGATACAAGCTTCAAGCGGCAAGCTACAAGCTGCAAGCCAGGCGCGGCCTCCTGCTTCTTCGCAAGCAGGGCGCCTGAGCCTGCAGCTACCCAGAATAAAAACAAAACCTGAGGTGCTGCATGTCCGAGTCACGCAAGGCGTACATCCCCGTTGCGCCGCCACGACAGCCACTGCCCCTGCTGCAACTGATCCTGGTGGGTTTGCAACATGTTCTGCTGATGTACGGAGGTGCCATTGCGGTGCCGCTGATCATCGGGCAGGCCGCCGGGCTCTCTCGTGAAGAAATCGCATTCCTGATCAATGCCGATCTGCTGGTCGCCGGTGTCGCCACCGTGGTCCAGTCGCTCGGCATTGGCGCACTGGGCATCCGCATGCCGGTGATGATGGGCGCCAGCTTCGCCGCCGTCGGCAGCATGGTGGCCATGGCCGGCATGCCCGGCGTGGGCCTGCAGGGGATTTTCGGCGCGACCATCGCCGCCGGCTTCTTCGGCATGCTGATCGCCCCGTTCATGTCCAAGGTGGTGAGGTTTTTCCCGCCACTGGTCACCGGCACGGTGATTACCTCCATCGGCCTGTCGCTGTTCCCGGTCGCCGTCAACTGGGCCGGCGGCGGCGCGGCGGCCGCGCCGTTCGGCTCGCCGATCTACCTGGCCGTGGCCGGCCTGGTGCTGACCACCATCCTGCTGATCAATCGCTTCATGCGTGGCTTCTGGGTGAACGTGTCGGTACTGATCGGCATGGGCCTGGGCTACATCATTGCCGGCGCCATCGGCATGGTCGACCTCAGCGGCCTGGCCCAGGCCCCCTGGGTACAGGTGGTCACCCCGCTGCACTTCGGCATGCCCACCTTCAGCCTGGCGCCGATCCTGTCGATGTGCCTGGTGGTGGTGATCATCTTCGTCGAGTCCACCGGCATGTTCCTGGCGCTGGGCAAGGTCACCGAGCGTGAAGTGACCCCGGGCATGCTGCGTCGCGGCCTGTTCTGGGACGCCGGCGCCTCGTTCGTGGCAGGCTTTTTCAACACCTTCACCCACTCCTCGTTCGCACAGAACATCGGCCTGGTCCAGATGACCGGCGTGCGCTGCCGCTACGTGACCGTGGTGGCCGGGCTGTTCCTGATCGTGCTCAGCCTGCTGCCCAAGGCGGCATTCCTGATTGCCTCGATCCCGCCGGCGGTACTGGGCGGCGCCTCCATCGCCATGTTCGGCATGGTCGCGGCCACCGGCATCAAGATCCTGCAGGAGGCCGACATCGGCGACCGACGCAACCAGTTGCTGGTGGCCGTCAGCGTCGGCATGGGCCTGATCCCGGTGGTACGTCCGGAGTTCTTCGCGCAGATGCCGCAATGGATGGAGCCGATCACCCACAGCGGCATCGCCATGGCCACCGTCAGTGCCTTGGTACTGAACCTGCTGTTCAACGTATTGGGCGGCGCCGAACGCGCCGCGCACAACGACGCCGTGCACCAGCACTGATACACGGGGCGGCGCCTGCCGCCCCGCTCAACCCGAGCACCACGCAGTACCGTCGGCCCCTGGGAGTGGGCCGCTCGGGGCGCGTTTGCGCCGAAAAAACCGCAATCCAACAATAACAATAGCCGGGAATAACCACATGAAACGCATCACCTCTTCCCTCTTGCTGGGCAGCAGCTTGCTGGCCACGCTTCCTGCGGTAGCGGAGGACCTGCTTCTCTGGCACACCAACAGCCTGACGTATCTGTACGGCAAGGACTTTCAGGTCAACCCGCGGATCCAGCAGACGGTGACTTTCGAGCACGCCAACAAATGGAAGTACGGCGACAACTTCCTGTTCGTCGACAAGATCTTCTACAACGGCGGCCAAGACCGTAACAAGGGCAAGAACACCTACTACAGCGAGATCAGCCCGCGCCTGTCGTTCGGCAAGATCTTCGACCAGAAGCTGGAGTTCGGCCCGATCAAGGACGTGCTGCTGGCCATGACCTACGAAACCGGTGAAGGCGACAACGAGGCTTACCTGATCGGCCCGGGCTTCGACCTGGCCATCCCCGGCTTCAACTACTTCACCCTCAACTTCTACCAGCGCAACACCGAAGGCAGCCGCCCGGGTGATCGCGTGTGGCAGATCACCCCGGCGTTCTCCTACACCATCCCCATGGGCCGGTCCGACCTGCTGATCGATGGCTACATGGACTGGGTGGTGGACAACGACGAAAGCCGTCGCGGCACCTACCACGCCAACCTGCACTTCAACCCGCAGGTCAAGTACGACCTGGGTAAGGCGCTGAACATCGGCGCCAAGCAGCTGTACGTGGGTATCGAATACAGCTACTGGAAGGACAAATACGGCATCGAGGACAGCGATCGCCTCAAGACCAACCAGAGCGTGACCAGTGCGCTGATCAAGGTTCACTTCTAAAACCTGATCGAACGCACAGTTTTTGTCGCACACGCTCCATAACGGAGCACTTGAGGGACGGCGCGCAAGCCAGTAATCTGCGCGCCCCCTCGCTCAGGGTAGGACCCCTCCTACCTGCGTTTACTGACCGCTCAGTCAATGAATTCGGGCGGTTGGTAAGCGTATTGCCAGCCTCACACCCCTTGTTCAACTGTTCAGAAAGACGTCGAGCAGGCCCGTTGCGCCAACCCGCCAAGGTTGGCTCAGCTCTTGCGAACGCGCTGTGGCCGATCGAAAAAAGCTGACCAAAAAGACAACACGTTGAACCAGAACGGCGCCGACACAGAGTGCCGAATCAATCAAGGGAGCACGCAATGCGCATTACCAACAGCCTGATGCTTGCAGGCGGCCTGCTGGCGGCAAGTACCGCCACCGCCGGTGACCTGCTGCAGTGGCAGAACAACAGCCTGACCTACCTCTACGGCAAGGACTTTACGGTCAACCCGCAGATCCAGCAGACCTTCACTTTCGAGCACGCCGATGCCTGGAAGTACGGCGACAACTTCCTGTTCATCGACAAGATCTTCTACAACGGCAAGAAGGACGGCAACGTCGGCCCGAACACCTACTACGGCGAGTTCACCCCGCGCCTGTCGTTCGGCAAGATCTTCGACCAGAAACTGGAGTTCGGCCCGGTCAAGGATGTGCTGCTGGCCATGACCTACGAGTTTGGCGAGGGAGACAACGAGTCGTACCTGATCGGCCCAGGCTTCGACCTGGCCATCCCCGGCTTCGACTACTTCCAGCTCAACTTCTACCAGCGCCACACCGAGGGCAGCCGCGCCGGTGACAACGTATGGCAGATCACCCCGGTGTGGTCGTACACCATTCCCGTGGGCAAGTCGGACATCCTGATCGACGGCTACATGGACTGGGTGGTGGACAACGACGAAACCCGGCGTCGCGGCACCTATCATTCCAACCTGCACTTCAACCCGCAGATCAAGTATGACCTGGGCAAGGCCCTGAACCTGGGCGAAAAACAGCTGTACGTCGGTTTCGAATACGACTACTGGAAAGACAAGTACGGCATCAAGGACAGCGACGCCTTCGATACCGACCAGAACACCGCGAGCCTGCTGGTGAAAGTGCACTTCTGAGTCAGCGGCGCGGCCATCGCGGGTCAAGCCCGCTCCCACAGGGTACTTCACAGCCCTTGTGGGAGCGGGCTTGACCCGCGATGCTCTTGATCAGCCTTTGATGGCCTTCCAGAGCTTGCCCACCACCGCAACCACCGCCAGCACCGCAGCCCCCGCCACTACGCCCACGCCGGCATTGAGCAAGGCCGTCGTCAGCGCCCCGCCACGCCCTTCGCCGAAGGCCTCGATGGCATGATGCAGCGGCGCGATGCCATGCACCAGAATCCCGCCACCTACCAGGAACATCGCCGCGGTGCCGATCACCGACAGGCTTTTCATCATGTAGGGCGCCGCACTCAAAATGCCGTTGCCGATGGCCTTGGCTGCACGCGAGGCCTTTTGCGTCAGCCACAGGCCCAGGTCATCCAGCTTGACGATCCCCGCCACCAGCCCGTACACGCCGATCGTCATCACGATCGCGATGCCCGACAGCACGATGATCTGCTGGGGCAGTGGCGCATCGGCCACGGTGCCCAGCGTGATGGCGATGATCTCGGCCGAGAGAATGAAGTCGGTACGCACCGCGCCCTTGATCTTGTCTTTCTCGAACGTCACCAGGTCGACCGCCGGGTTGGCCACTGCTTCGGTCAATGCAGCATGCCCGGCCTTGGCCTCCTCGGCGCTGTGCAGAAACCTGTGCGCGAGCTTTTCGAACCCCTCGAAGCACAGGTAGGCGCCGCCGAGCATCAGCAGCGGGGTTACCGCCCACGGGATGAATGCGCTGATCAGCAACGCAGCCGGCACCAGGATCAGCTTGTTCAGGAACGAGCCCTTGGCCACCGCCCACACCACCGGCAGTTCCCGCTCGGCGCGCACACCCGTGACCTGCTGGGCATTGAGGGCCAGGTCATCACCCAGTACGCCGGCGGTCTTCTTGGCCGCGACCTTGGTCATGACCGAGACATCGTCGAGTACCGTGGCGATATCGTCGATCAGTACCAGCAAACTGCTTGCAGCCATGATTCATGTTCCATTGAGGTGAGATGGCGCCAAGCTTAGCCTGTCGATGGGCAAAAGGGGCGACCTTGAGCGCTTCGCGAACGCGGTGCTACCATGCGCAACCGCCTGCCCAGGCCTGTTGCCGCACGCGGCCAGATACAAGGAACAGCGCCACCATGAGCACCATTCGCGAGCGCAACAAAGAACTGATCCTGCGGGCCGCCAGCGAGGAGTTCGCCGACAAGGGCTTCGCAGCCACCAAGACCAGCGACATCGCGGCCAAGGCCGGCCTGCCCAAGCCCAACGTCTACTACTACTTCAAATCCAAGGAAAACCTCTACCGCGAGGTGCTCGAAAGCATCATCGAGCCGATCATGCAGGCCTCCACCCCGTTCAATGCCGACGGTGAGCCGCAAGAGGTGCTCAGTGCCTACATCCGCTCCAAGGTGCGCATCTCCCGCGACCTGCCCTTCGCGTCCAAGGTGTTCGCCAGCGAGATCATGCACGGCGCGCCGCACCTGAGCGCCAGCCAGGTCGAGCAGCTCAACGTGCAGGCACGGCACAACATCGAATGCATCCAGGGCTGGATCGAACGCGGCCTGATCGCGCCGGTCGACCCGCACCACCTGATGTTCAGCATCTGGGCTGCAACCCAGACCTATGCCGATTTCGACTGGCAGATCTCGGTGGTCACCGGCAAGGCCAAGCTCGAGGACAGCGACTACGAGGCGGCGGCGCAGACCATCATCCGGCTGGTGCTCAAGGGCTGTGCGCCGGACGCCTGACAGATAGCGGCGACTGCATCGCGGGTCAAGCCCGCTCCCACAAGAACACCAGTGATCTTTGTGGGAGCGGGCTTGACCCGCGATAGGGCCCTACGCCGCGACCCCCGCATCCGCCGTCAACCCCGCCTCTTCGATCGCACTGATCGCGCACTGCTCGTCGATATCCGACGTATCACCGCTGATACCGATCGCGCCCAGCACTGCCCCGCTCTGATCCCGAATCAGCACCCCACCTGGCGCCGGCACCACCGGGCTCTGGCCCAACCCGTTGAGCGCGGCAAAGAACGCCGGGCGCTGCTGCGCGTCCAGCGCCAGCAGGCGCGAGCCCTTGCCCAGCGCAATCGCGCCCCATGCCTTGCCCATCGCCACCTGCGGACGCAGCAGGCTGGCGCCGTCCTCGCGCTGCAGGGTCAGCAGGTGCCCACCGGCATCGAGCACCACCACGGTCAGCGGCGCCGCCGAGATCCTGCGGCCGGCCGCCAGCGCGCCATTCACCAGGCTCACCGCTACTTTCAAGCTCAGAACGTTCATCCAAAGGTCCTCTTGTTGTTAGAAGCCCACGTGGGCAAGTGAAAAACCAATACAACAAATAGAACACAATGAAGAATATTTTTGTATACAATAATTCACTCCATCCGACCAAAACCCGTCACAACCCCTTTTTTACGGGGTAACGACGAAAGCACCCGGTGGCGGATGAAAATGGATTGACCAGAGTCGCCTGCCGTGAATACACTCTGTCGAAAAGCAATTTGTATACAATTACAAAATCTAAGAGGCACAAAACCATGAGCAAAATGAGAGCAATCGATGCAGCCGTGCTGGTCATGCGCCGTGAAGGCGTCGACACCGCATTCGGCATCCCGGGCGCCGCGATCAACCCGCTGTATTCGGCCCTGAAGAAAGTCGGCGGCATCGATCACGTCCTTGCTCGTCACGTGGAAGGTGCCTCGCACATGGCCGAGGGTTACACCCGTACCAAGGCCGGCAACATCGGCGTGTGCATCGGCACCTCCGGCCCTGCCGGCACCGACATGGTCACCGGCCTGTACAGCGCCTCGGCCGACTCCATCCCGATTCTGTGCATCACCGGCCAGGCGCCCCGCTCGCGCCTGCACAAGGAAGACTTCCAGGCCGTCGACATCACCAGCATCGTCAAGCCGGTCACCAAGTGGGCCACCACCGTGCTCGAACCTGGCCAGGTGCCGTATGCGTTCCAGAAAGCCTTCTATGAAATGCGCACCGGCCGTCCTGGCCCGGTACTGATCGACCTCCCGTTCGCCGTGCAGATGGCCGAGATCGAATTCGACATCGACGCCTACCAGCCGCTGCCGGTGAGCAAGCCGTCGGCCAACCGCGTGCAGGTCGAGAAGGCCCTGGCCATGCTCGACTCCGCCGAGCGTCCGCTGCTGGTGGCCGGTGGCGGCATCATCAACGCCGATGCCAGCGACAAGCTGGTGGAATTCGCCGAACTCACCGGTATCCCGGTCATCCCGACCCTGATGGGCTGGGGCACCATCCCTGACGACCACCCGCTGATGGTGGGCATGGTCGGCCTGCAGACCTCGCACCGCTACGGCAACGCGACCATGCTCAAGTCGGACGTGGTGCTGGGCATCGGCAACCGCTGGGCCAACCGCCATACCGGCTCGGTGGATGTGTACACCGAAGGCCGTCGCTTCATTCACGTCGACATCGAACCGACCCAGATCGGCCGTGTGTTCACCCCGGACCTGGGTATCGTGTCCGACGCCGGCGCCGCACTGGACGTGTTCCTGGAAGTGGCCCGCGAGTGGAAAGCCGCCGGCAAGCTCAAGGACCGTGGCGAGTGGCTCAAGGACTGCCAGCAGCGCAAGGCCAGCCTGCACCGCAAGACCCACTTCGACAACGTGCCGGTCAAACCGCAGCGCGTGTACCAGGAAATGAACCAGGTGTTCGGCAAGGACACCTGCTACGTCAGCACCATCGGCCTGTCGCAGATCGCCGGTGCGCAGTTCCTGCACGTGTACAAGCCGCGTCACTGGATCAACTGCGGCCAGGCCGGCCCGCTGGGCTGGACCATTCCTGCGGCACTGGGCGTGGTCAAGGCCGACCCGTCGCGCAAGGTCGTGGCACTGTCGGGCGACTATGACTTCCAGTTCATGATCGAAGAGCTGGCGGTGGGCGCGCAGTTCAACCTGCCGTACATCCACGTGGTGGTGAACAACTCCTACCTGGGGCTGATCCGCCAGGCCCAACGCGGCTTCGAGATGGATTACTGTGTACAGCTGGCGTTCGAGAACCTCAACGCCCCGGAACTGAACGGCTACGGTGTGGACCACGTCGCGGTTGTAGAAGGTCTGGGTTGCAAGGCACTGCGCGTGTTCAAGCCGGAAGAAATCCAGCCGGCCCTGCGCAAGGCCCAGCAGATGGCCGAAGAGTTCAAGGTGCCGGTCGTGGTCGAGGTGATCCTCGAGCGCGTGACCAATATTTCCATGGGTACCGAAATCAACGCGGTCAACGAATTCGAAGACCTGGCGCTGGTCGGCAACGACGCGCCAACCGCGATCTCGCTGCTCGACTGACTGTTGTAGCGGCCCTGCTGCCCCGCGCACAGGGCCCACTTTTGCAAGGAGACAACCATGCCTCGTTTCGCCGCCAACCTGTCCATGCTGTTCACCGAGCAGGACTTTCTCGCCCGTTTCAAGGCTGCTGCCGACGCCGGCTTCAGCGGGGTCGAGTACCTCTTCCCGTACGATTTCAGCTCGGCTGAAATCAAACAGCACCTGGACAGCAACGGCCTGACCCAGGTGCTGTTCAACCTGCCGGCCGGCGACTGGGCCAAGGGTGATCGCGGCATCGCCTGCGACCCGTCCCGTGTCGAGGAATTCCGTGCCGGCGTGGACCTGGCCATTGCCTACGCCCAGGTACTGGGCAACACCCAGGTCAACTGCCTGGCCGGTATTCGCCCACAAGGCCCGGACTGCGCCACGGTGCGCAAGACCTTCGTCGACAACCTGAAGTTCGCCGCCGACAAGCTGCAGGCAGCAGGCATCAAGCTGGTGATGGAGATGATCAACACCCGCGACATCCCGGGCTTCTACCTGAACACCACCAAGCAGGCGCTGGAGATCCAGGCCGAAGTGGGCAGCACCAACCTGTTCCTGCAGTACGACATCTACCACATGCAGATCATGGAAGGTGACCTGGCCCGCACGATGGAAGGCAACCTGGCCAAGATCAACCACATCCAGCTGGCCGACAACCCGGGCCGCAACGAGCCGGGCACCGGCGAGATCAACTACCGCTTCCTGTTCGAGCACCTGGACCGTATCGGCTACCAGGGCTGGGTAGGCTGCGAATACAAGCCGCTGACCACCACCGAAGCGGGCCTTGGCTGGCTCAAGACCCACAACGCGATCTGAACCCCACATAACCCCTGTAGGAGCCAGCCTTGCTGGCGAAGGGGCCTGACCGAACACCTCATGGCCCCATTCGCCGGCAAGGCCGGCTCCTACATGTACAAAAACAAGAGGTAATTGTAATGGCTAAAATCGGATTCATCGGCACCGGCATCATGGGCCTTCCAATGGCTCAGAACCTGCAGAAGGCAGGTCACAGCCTGTTCCTTTCCTCGCACCACGGCGCCGCGCCAACCGACCTGATCGCCGCCGGCGGCGTGGCCCTGGCCAACCCCAAGGAAGTGGCCCAGGAAGCCGAATTCATCATCGTCATGGTGCCGGACACCCCCCAGGTCGAAGCCGTGCTGTTCGGTGAAAACGGCGTGGCCCAGGGCATTGGCCCGAACAAGGTGGTGATCGACATGAGCTCGATCTCCCCTACCGCCACCAAAGCCTTCGCCGAGAAGATCAAGGCCACCGGCGCCACCTACCTCGACGCCCCGGTGTCCGGTGGTGAAGTCGGCGCCAAGGCCGCGACCCTGAGCATCATGGTCGGCGGTTGCCCCAAAGCCTTCGAACGTGCCCAGCCGCTGTTCCAGGCCATGGGCAAGAACATCACCCACGTGGGTGGCAGTGGTGACGGCCAGACCGCCAAGGTCGCCAACCAGATCATCGTGGCCCTGAACATCCAGGCCGTTGCCGAAGCCCTGCTGTTCGCCGCCAAGAACGGCGCCGACCCGGCCAAGGTGCGCGAAGCACTGATGGGCGGCTTTGCCTCCTCGAAAATCCTCGAAGTGCACGGCGAGCGCATGATCAAGGGCACCTTCGACCCGGGCTTTCGCATCAGCCTGCACCAGAAGGACCTGAACCTGGCCCTGCAGGGTGCCAAGGAGCTGAACATCAACCTGCCCAACACCGCCAATGCCCAACAGGTGTTCAGCACCTGCGCGGCCATCGGTGGCGCCAACTGGGACCACTCGGCGCTGGTCAAGGGCCTTGAGCACATGGCCAACTTCTCGATCCGCGGCGACAAGTAAGCGTCAAGCGGCAGGTTTCATGCGGCAAGACCGGCAGACCGCGCATCGGTCCGCTGTCTCTTGCAGCTTGTAGCCTGAAGCTTGCCGCGCTAAAGAGCACCACCCGCCCTTGGGCCCGTCTGCACGGAGGCAGGCCCAGGGGCGTTTTCGATTCTGC
>OLII01000277.1_pt1 | contig 20394 bp, 17 predicted proteins | sample 1609481 | NCBI WGS metagenome assembly OLII01 (sample SAMN05416859, study PRJEB24817) | seawater metagenome | isolation source: Sea water | place: Canada:Atlantic | collected 2013-11 | reverse complement strand
ACACAGAGTAGATCGTCGGCAGCGTCAGATGTGTATAAGAGACAGGATATAGAAAATAAACTTTCTATATTCGCTAACTTTACTAAAATTTAGTGCAACTAAGTTTTATCAAAAAACTGATTTTAATTTACTAAAAACAATGTTAAAAACCTCAAATACTTTTATAGCGAAAGCTACTTTACAAAGAGTTGGAAACAAGTTAAGTCAGGAATTGTGTCATGTAACCAATGCCGAAATTCCATTAACAGAATCTGAGGAAGAATTACTTAAAAATTTCTTTTTAAAGTCTATTAAGTCTAGCATAGACTTAATGAAATTCACGCATCATATTAGTTTAGATTACAATGCTGTTTATGGTAACACATCTAAATATTTAGATAAAGAGATTTCATTTATTGAATACTCTAATAGTATTTTAAATCATCTGTATGAAAAGTCTAATCATCCACAGATTAAAACTGGAGAGCTCTTTATTGTTCACTTTGAAGAATTTAAATTTCAGGATATCACAGTAGATGGAATTGGGATTTTTAAGATTGAAAATAAAATTGATTACCTGAAATTCAATCAACAAAATAATGATTTAGATTTTACCATCAACAAAGGTGTAAAACTGCAAAAGATTGATAAAGGTTGTGTGATTTTAAATACTGATAAATCTGATGGATATAGAGTATTATCTATAGATAACAATAGCTACGACGCTAATTATTGGAAGAAATCATTTTTAGATTTAGAAGAAGTGATGAATGATTCGTATCAAACCAAACATCATTTAGGATTGTTATCTAATTTTTCTAACACCATGGTAGAAAATAATGACACATTCATTCAAAAAGAATTTATTAGTCAAGGAATTCAATTATTTAATGATCATGAGGTAATCACCAAAGATTTACTTGAGCAAGAATTGTTAAGTCCTTTTGATGTGGTTGACTCCTACTCTCAATACAAAACTCAGTATAACAAAGAGAATAATCTAGACTTAGAAGAAAATTTTAATGTTTCACTAAACACTTTAAAAAAGGAAAAGCGTAAAATTAAAAGTCAGATAAACTTAGATACTAAAATTCAAATAAAGCTAGATTTAAGTGAAGGTGATACTGTAAAAGACAATATAGAAAAAGGCTTTGACGAAGAACGAAAAATGCACTTTTACAAAGTATTTTATAACGAAGAAACGTAGTTGAACTCATAAAAAAAATCCCCAATCTTTAGTAGATTGGAGATTCATTTTTTAAATAAATAACATTTGTGTTCCATCTTCATTGGCCCTATTGTAAAAATCTCCAATGGTTATGATTCCATCCAAATCATCTATGAGATCTTCTTTCTTTAAATGAAACATATCAATCGCTAATTTACAGCCCCATAATTTACATCCTGAATCTGAAAGTATTTCTAAAAACTCACCAATAGGTGGCATGTCTAATTTTTCCATTTCTTTCTTCATCATTTTAGTTGCCAATGCTTCCATTCCTGGCAATCCTCCAATCATAGTTGGAATATGTAAGGCTGGGTTTCCAACGGTAGCAACACGTAAATGCTCTAATTTATTTTTTTGTATGGCTTCTAATCCAAAAAAAGTAAAGAATATTTCAGACTCTATTCCTTCCATTCTTGCTCCATTTGCCATCACAAACGCGGCATATACATTTTCTATCGTTGCTTTTGATAAAATGAAAAGCATTTTTCTAACTTTTGTGCTCATAATTTTTAGGTTTAATTAAATACAACTTTTAGGTTTTGGAATTCCTGCAATCATTGTCGCCTTTTTTAAAGGTCCTCCTGGAAATAAACCATAAAATTCTTTGATATTGATCACACCACTTTTCTTGATACCTCTAATAGATAATGGTTCACTATTTTGATGTTTCTCCTGAATATATTCTATGACTTCCCAATGTTTTTCTTCCATCACAATTTCACATTCTCCTGCGATACATTCAGCTACTTCTCTATCCCATTGATTAAAATCAATTAAATATCCTTCCTCATTAACATCTACTTCTTTGTTTATAAATACTTTTTTCATGATATCATTAATTTAATGTTTGACTCTCTTTAATTTTTTTTCCTTTTTCTGACATTGTTGCCGATACAAAAGGAATATGAATTCCTTTAATTAGCATGTTCCAATAGATCCAACGAAATGCCATTTTTCCCATATGATTAATTCTGCTTTCTTTTAAAAGGCTTAAAGGTCCTATGCCAGGAAATGGAAACGACCCTTCTACAGGTTCTTGGGTATAATTAAAATCTATCAATAAGGCTTTGCCATTCCCTGTTTCAATGAAACAATTTGCATGACCATCAAATTCTTCTTTTAATTCTTCTCCGTTGATATATCTAAGAATATTATCTGCTAAAATTTCAGCTTCAAAATGTGCAACCGATCCCGCTTTAGAAGCCGGAAGATTTGTAGTATCTCCAATTGCAAAAATATTTTCATAATCCCTTGTTTGTAAAGTTGCTTTATTGGTAGGAACAAAATTTAAATCGTCTCCCATTCCAGAGCGTTCAATGAGCTGGTCTCCCATATTTGTAGGTACCGTTACTAATAAATCGTATGCTACTTCTGTGTCTGCGTAATCAATTATTTTATTGTTCTCATAATCAACTCGCTCTATATTGAAATCTGTCACTTCTTTAATATTCTTCTCTTCCAATAAATAATGTAATGCTTTGGTCGCTTTGGGTTTTGTAAATGCGCCGCTCAGAGGGGTCACATATGTAATATCTACCTTGTCTCTCATGCCTTTACTTTTAAAATAAGAATCGGCAAGAAAAGCAAACTCTAAAGGAGCTACAGGGCATTTAATTGGCATTTCAGTAATATGTATCACCAGTTTTCCACCTTCCCAGTCTCGCAATTTGTTCCGCAAAGCTTTAGCACCTTCATAAGTATAAAAATCGAAAATATTCTTATACCACATTGGCCCATCCATCCCTTCTATTTCTCCAGGGGCAATTTTTGTCCCAGTAGCAACAATTAGGAGGTCGTAAGTGAGTTCTTTGTTATTTTCAAGTTGAATTTTATTCTCTTCTGGAATTATGAGATCTACCTTGGTATTGATATAATTCACATTCTTTGGAATAAATTTACTCCCTTTCTTTTTTACTTGTTTAGTTGTATAAATATCAAAAGGAAGAAATAAAAAACCGGGTTGATAGTAATGTGTTTTATATTGATCTATGATCGTAATAACCCAATCGTTTTTAGATAATTTTGGCTCAAGGTGATTTGCCATCATCGTTCCAGCTGTACCAGCACCTAATATTATTAAATTTTTCATGATTACCTTTTATTTATAGCGTAAAATTATGTGATTTTCATCGCAGATGGTATGATAAAAATCATGTTTCATATCCTATGTTTTCTTATAAAAAATCAAAAAAGGTTCGCTATAAATAACGAACCTTCTCATACTGATTATTTTTTATTATTAAAAGTATAGTTGATCCCAAAAGCAATCATAGAGGTAGTCATGTCGTAAGAAACTTCACTACCCGGAATAGCACCATAGGGAGGGAAATTAGGAATAAAAGCAGGATTTAATAAAGGTCCTGATGTTTTTCCATTACTTGTACCATAATGATACAAAGCATCCAAGGTAACACGATCGTTGAAAACGTAACTTATCCCTAATTGATAAGCACTTTCTATAACAGCTGTAGCGGGAATATTAAAGAATGTAACCTCACTAGCAACAGGATTCGAATTATAAGTATACCCTAAACGCAATGGTAATTTATTGATTCCTTTGTATTGCAAACCTGCAGAGATTACAGAGATACTATTCCATCCAAACCCTGAAACAGATGCCGTATTTGTCCAACCTGTTTTAGAAAAACCATCCGTGTTCTCATAATCTACATATCTATAATCTAAGGCTAGATCAAAATCATTCTTAGAATATCCTAAACCTATAGAATAAATAGCAGGATAGTCCATATTAAAGCTGTTCGATCCAGTAGCTCCATCTAAATATGTGTTGTCAAATTCGAAATCGCTAAAATATTGTGGTGTCTTATAAGAAACACCTACTTTAAATCCGCTCTCGGCTTCGTAAAACACTCCAAATTGCATTCCAAACCCTAAGACAGACGTTTTATCTGTAGAAGGATATCCAGCGGCAGTTGGATTGGCAGTTGGATTCGGCATTAATTCTAATGCTGCGTAATTAATGGTAGGTTCTACTCCAACTGAGAGTCTATCTGAAAGTTCATAAGCCCAAGTAAACCCTATTTGTAACAACATATAATCAGATTCAATTCGTCCAAATCCACCGAAACTTTGTGGTGCATTAATAGGATTGGTAGCACTTTCTGGAAATGTAACTCCAAAACCACTAATTCCAAATGCAGAAATTCCATAAGTGTGCTTGCTATCTTCTTTTCCCCAAACATAAGCTATAGAAGGGAGTATCGAAGTGCCTCTTGCATCATCAGTACTTCCACTGAAAAAATTTCCAGTAGGCTGTCCAAGGTTATTAAACTCAGGAACAATTGAGTATAATTTTGGTGAAGAAAAGAATAAGCCTAGGTCTAGTTTTAAGATTTGCCCATTAAATGTTGAAATTGATGCTGGATTCCATTGCAATGCTCCAGAAATATCAATCGGCTGTGCTGTAGCTGCTCCACCCATAGACATATTTTTGGCACCTACTCCTTGTAAGATGTGACCCGTTTGTCCGAATAATGTAAACGAAAATAGTAGCGCTACGAACGTTAATGAATGTATTCTCATAATATAAATTTTTAAAGATTAAACAATGATTTATACTATCAATAAAGGTAGGATACAGGTATTATGACAACTATGATTTTTGTCATATAAAGAAATAGTTTACAGATGCGTAACTGACTGAATAGTCATCAAGTTTTTCTAACTTCCAGTAGGTATTTAATTTGAATTTAAAAACGCTTTCAACTCTTCATAAGAGTTAATTTTAATAGCTACCTTTTCCTTATCAATTACTTTCTCTATCTGAGGTGGAATATCAACTTTAACAGGCAAGGTTTCTTCTACAACATCCAAAAACTTTACGGGATGAGCCGTTTCTAAAAAGATTCCGAATTCAGTGTCCGATAAATCATACTTTTCCAATCCTAAAAAGCCAACAGCTCCATGTGGATCAGCAACATAAGATGATTTATTGTAGATATTTTTCATAGCTTCTCTAGTTTCGTGATCTGTAAAACTATAAGATGAAAAGGATTCTTTTAATGCAGACAGATGATTCTGAAACAACTCTTGAATTCTGATAAAATTACTTGGATTTCCAACATCCATCGCATTAGAAATCGTTGCTATAGAAGGTTTTGGATCGTATTTCCCATTTTCTAAATAATTAGGAACGGTGTCATTAACATTCGTAGCTGCAATGAAATGTTTTATGGGTAAGCCTAATTTTTGAGCCATCAATCCTGCACAGATATTTCCAAAATTCCCACTGGGAACAGAAAATACAATGTTTTTATGTTGTTGATGAACTTGCTTATAAGCAAAGAAAAAATAAAACATCTGTGGTAACCATCTTGCAACATTTATAGAATTTGCAGAAGTTAGTTTTCTAGAAATTTCTGTATCTAAAAAAGCAGATTTTACCATTTCTTGACAATCATCAAAAACACCATCAACTTCTAAAGCTGTAATATTATTTCCTAAAGTCGTTAATTGTTTTTCTTGAATATCACTTACTTTTCCGCTTGGATATAAAATAACAACCTTTACTCCTTTTGCATTTAAAAAGCCATTTGCAACAGCTCCTCCAGTGTCTCCAGAAGTAGCAACCAATACAGTCACTTCTTCTTTTTCATCTTGACTAAAGTATTCTAAACATTGCGACATAAAGCGTGCTCCAACATCTTTAAAAGCCATTGTTGGTCCGTGAAATAACTCGAGAGAACCAATGTTTTTATCAATTTTAACCACAGGAAAATCAAAAGAGATTGTTTTTTTAATAATTTCAATCAGTTTTGATTCAGGAATTTCATTTCCAACAAATTGTTTGATGACTTCAAAAGCAATTTGTTCATTAGAATAGTCACCAATATTCTTAAAAAACTCTTTAGAAATCGGTGTTATTGTTTCTGGAAAATACAAACCTCTGTCGGGTGCAATTCCATTAACAACTGCATCTTTAAAAGTAGTATTTGGTGATGTATGATTTAGGCTATAATAGTTCATTTTTTATTCATTAGTTGTGACTTTGAGAGCACTTCGACAAGCTCAGTATAACACCTCAGTCACCTATATTCTCTATTGTTTTTTTTATATCTTTTAAGATCCTTATTCCTTGTTGATTGATTTTTGATACGTGTACGTCGTAATCAATTCCTACATTTTTATAGACCAATGACATGGCTTCAGCAACTTTTTGAGCAGATGCTTCTCCTTTACACAAAGCAAATATAGATGGTCCAGAACCAGAGATTCCAGCTCCTAAAGCACCTGCAGCAATAGCGCTTGTTTTAACTTCATTAAATTCAGGGATTAGAATAGAACGATCGGGTTCAATAATTTCATCATGAAGAGATCTACTAATTAAATCGTAATTACTAGTATACAAACCACTAATTAATCCACCTAAATTACCCATTTGTACCACCATTTTGTTGAGTGAAACTTGTTGTTTTAAAACAGATCGAGCATCCGCAGTTTTAACTTCTATTTGTGGGTGAATGACCGTGGCATATAATTCTGATGGGGAATCAATTTTAATAACCTCTAAAGGGTCATAACTTCTTACCAAAGTAAATCCACCTAATAAAGCTGGAGCAACATTATCAGCGTGTGCAGAACCACTCGCTAGCTTTTCTCCTTGCATAGCAAAGAAAATTAATTCGTTTGCTGAAAAAGGTTTTCCTAATAATTCATTGATGGCAAAAACAGCCCCTGCAGAACTAGCCGCACTACTTCCAATGCCACTTCCTGGTTTGATGTTTTTATAAATTTCTATTTCAAATCCAAAATCAATATCAATATCAATGTTTTCTAATAACGCTAAACCCGCAACACCTGCAACATTATTAAGTGTTTCAAAAGGCAAATCTTGACCAATAATTTTAGTGATTTTGATTCCTTTTTCTTTAACTTTTCTAACTACCATCTCATCTCCAACAGTATCTAAACAAAGTCCTAGGATATCAAATCCACAAGAAACATTGGCAATGGTCGCTGGCGCAAAAATTCTAATTTCTTCCATTTCTATGCCTGCTCAGGCAGGTCTCTTTTTAACATTAAGAATCATAATAAAAAACATCTTCTCTCTTATTTCTCTTCTCTCTTCTCTAATTCATCATACTTTTAAATATTCCCAATCCGTATTACATCTGCAAAAATACCCGAAGCTGTAACATCGGCTCCTGCTCCTGCTCCTTTGATGATTAAAGGTTGTTCTGAATATCTATCTGTGTAGAACAATACAATATTATCACTTCCTTCCAAATTATAAAAAGAATGTGTTGGGTCTATTAGTTGCAATCCAACATTTGCTTTTCCTTCTTCAAATTCGGCTACATATTTTAAACGACAGTTTTGATCATTTGCTTCTGAAAATATCTTTTGAAAATGAGCTTCATACTTTGTTAACGATGCATAAAAATCATCATTATTTGTTGTATCTAAAGCCTCTTTTGGTAAAAATGATTTGTTTGTAATATCATTTAATTCCATTTGAAAACCACTTTCTCTTGCTAAAATTAAAATCTTTCTAGCTACATCTACACCGCTTAAATCAATTTTAGGATCTGGTTCTGTATACCCTTCATTAGCGGCTTGTTGAACCACATCGTGAAAAGTAGTTGCTGCATTAAAGTTATTAAACACAAAGTTTAAACTTCCAGACAAAACAGCTTGAATCTTATGAATTCTATCACCAGAAGCTATTAGGTTTTTTAAGGTATCAATAATTGGTAATCCGGCTCCTACATTGGTTTCAAATAAGAACGGAGCATTTGATTTTCTAGAAACCTCTTTTAATGTACTATAATTTTCAAAACTTGAAGCACAGGCAATTTTATTACAGGTTACAACACCTATGTTTTCGCTTAAATATTGTTCATACATTTCAGATACTTGCTGATTAGCAGTATTGTCTATAAAAACACTGTTACGCAAGTTGAGTGTGTTGATTCTTGTGAAGAAACTATTTAAAGTTGATTTTTCTCCTTGCTCTAATAGTTTTTTCCAATGGGTTAAATCGATGCCATCTTCATCAAAAAACATAGTTCTAGAATTAGAGATTCCGATAACTCTAATCTTTAGTTTTAGGTTCTTTTTTAAATATTTTTCTTGTTGGTGAATTTGTCCTAAAAAACGTTCACCTACATTTCCAACCCCTGTCACAAAAAGGTTTAGCTGTTTAACTCTTTCTTCAAAAAATCGCTCGTGCAAAGTGTTTAAAGCTTTCTTAGCATCCTTTTTATCGATGACAGCAGAAATGTTTTTTTCTGATGCTCCTTGTGCTATTGCACGAATATTGACGTTGTTTTTCCCTAAAGAACTAAACATTTTACCACTGAGACCCTCTTGGTTTTTCATGTTATCTCCAACCAAAGCAATGATACAAAGATTAGATTCTCCCTTTACTGGCTTTACTTTTTGTAATTGAATTTCATATTCAAAAACTTCATCAATAACCTCTTGCGCTTTTTGTGCATCAGCATCAGCAATCGCAATACAAATAGACAATTCTGAAGACGCTTGTGTGATTAAGATAATATTGATTTGATGTTGATAAAGAACTTCAAAAAGACGTTTAGAAAATCCTGGAATTCCAACCATTCCATTTCCCTCTAAGGTTACTAATGTGATATCTTCTATATGACTGATTCCTTTTACAGGTTTGTTTTTACTGGTTTCTTTAGTAATTAATGTTCCTTCGTCTTTTGGTTTAAAAGTGTTTTTAATTCGGATTGGAATCTCTTTTTGCAAAACCGGTTGTATCGTTGGAGGATAAATTACTTTAGCTCCGAAATGAGATAATTCCATAGCTTCATGATACGATATATGAGCAATTTCAGAAGCTTGTTTTACAATTTTAGGATTAGCAGTATACATTCCGCTGACATCGGTCCAGATTTGTAATTCGTCTGCAGCTAAAGCAGCAGCTAGTATTGCAGCTGTATAATCAGATCCTCCTCTTCCTAAAGTTGTTGTCTTTCCATCAATAGTTCTTGCTACGAATCCAGGTAAAATGGTTACTTTTTGAGTATGACTTTTAAAATATTCCTGACATTTTTTATTTGTGGCTGTAAAATCGACTACCGCATTATTGTAGTTGTTAGAAGCTACAATCAATTCTCTACTGTCTTTATAAACCGTTTCAAAAATTGTATTTGCAGCTTTGGCTATAATGTATGATGATAATAATTCACCAAAACTAGAAACTTTAGCCAAGGTCTTTGGTGTCAATTCTCTCAATAAAAAACAACCTTCATAAATAGTTTCTAGATGATTAAAAAGCTGTTTTACATAGCTAATAATGGCACTTTGATCTTTTACAGGAATCAGTTCTTTAATGACATCAAAATGATGTGTTTCTAAATCTTTAAGAACATCTAGATACTCCTTGTTTTTTTGAGAGGCTAATGTTGCTCCTTTAATTAAAGCATCGGTAGTTTTACCAAACGCAGAAACCACCACGACTACTCTTTGATTTTCTGAAGACTTGGCTACAATGTCTAATACTTGTTGTATGTTTTTTGAATTGGCTACTGATGATCCGCCAAACTTTAATACTTTCATTTTGAAAAGTTTTAAAAGAGAATATTCTTTTTACTGTTTTAATATTCGATAATTCGAAATATATAGATAACCTGATTTGATATGTGAAATAATAAACCCTTAAAGGGTCATTGTAGAAATCGTAGTAATTACAAAAGAAGAGCGAACTAGAATAGTCGCTGAAGAGTTCATAATATTTTCTTTTGTTAAATACATGCTCCAAATGTATTGTTTATTTTCAGTTGACAAAACTTTTTTCAAACTTCAACTAAACTTTTGTGAATCTGATAAAATTAACTGGTGAAATTTGTAGAATATTTATTTTTAATGATTTCTCCAATTGGTTTATTCTGAATATTACTTTCTAACCAAGAAATAATATCTAAATATAAAAAGGCTCTACTTTCATAGGGATCATCTTCAAAGGTCTTTAATTTAGAATGCAAAGCAATAAATGCTTTCTTAATGTCTTGAGGATAAATATTTTGTAGGCTTTTAATGAATTTAATCATCTCTTTTTGAACTTCATGTAGGTCATTCATTTTCAATAAAAACTTGTACGTACTTTTTAATAAAGTCTCAATATGATAATCATAACCTGCTTCATAGTGTGCAAATAAATTCAGAATTCTAGAAAAACATAATAAGTCTTCTCGCATGGATAAAGACTTGTTTGAAATGATTTTATCTAGATAAAAAATACATAGATCATTATCTCCAGAGCCAAAATACATACTAGCAAACTTGTAATAGAATGTCATTACATGATGTTCATCTATTCTATTTTCAAATAATTTTAGTTCATTATCAATTGTTGGTATGATGGTTAATCCTTCATCAAAATTACCATCAGCAAAATAGAGATTGATCTTATGAAGGTTAACATATAAAAAACTAAGTGCTTCAATATTATTATCAGACGGAAATCCTTCACTTATAATTATCCTTTCTAATCTATTGAGTATTTTTTGAAACTTATCTTTTCTTCTGATAAAGAATAGTGATTCTAACAAATAGTTATTTCCTTTTAAAAAAAATACTGGATGAGAATTAATCATCAATGGGTTTTCATAAAAAAGCTCAACCCATTTTGAAGCATATTTATAACAATTTAAAAAATCTTGGGTTAAAAAACTATACCACAAATGAGCTTTGTACAACCATAATTTTTCTCTAAAACCTAATTCACTGATTTCAAAATTAGGAAGTCTATTATGAAAATATTCTTTTATATATTGATTTTCTTTTTCATTTTTTACATACCCTGTTTTTAAAATGATGCTATACAGTTGCAATGATAAATTAGACAATTTACTCGCTATTACATTTAAAGCACTTAATTCTTTTGCTTGTATTGTAAGCTCATCGGCTCTATTGCTAATACTTCTTGTAATATACTGTGATTCAATTACTTTCTCTAACTCAACTACTTCATAAGCTAAGTTTTTTTCTTCATTAAGTATTGCAAATTCTTTTGCTTTTTCTAAAATTTTAAGACTTTGTTTGTACAAACCCTTATGATATAAAATAGAAGCAAAATCTAATTGCTCTCTAATTTGGGAGCGTGCATTTTGATGCGATGGACTTAACTTTAAACTAATTAAAATTTGTTTGTATAAATGCGCTTTTACATTAGCTAACTGTTGCTTTTTAATATCACCACTTTTTAATATAGACGCTTCATCATAGCTATTAGATTTATCTAAAGAATTAAACAAATTCAAAAATTTTGAATCGGTATTTACGCCTAACCTACCCACATATAATTTAAATTGTCGCTTTTCAGATTTTGAAAGCGATTTTATCAATTGAAATAAATTATCTTTTTGAGCCTTAGTCATATAGCAAACAACAACTTAATGTTTTGATTTTAAGTATTTTACATATAAATATTCTTGTTGAACATCGTAATAACATCAAATTGAAACGTCTCCAAGAACAATCCAAAATATAAATTCGTAAGACAATACAAAAATATATTTAGATAAATGTCAAATACAAATATTCAAATCTTTGATACTACGCTTCGAGATGGAGAACAAGTGCCTGGTTGTAAGCTAGATACACAACAAAAATTAATTATAGCAGACAGACTAGATAATTTAGGTGTTGATGTGATCGAAGCTGGTTTCCCTATTTCAAGTCCTGGTGATTTTAAATCTGTGGAAGAGATTTCTAAACTGGTGAAAAATGCTACAGTTTGCGGATTGACAAGAGCTGTTGAAAAAGACATCGAAGTTGCTGCACAAGCATTAACTTTTGCGAAAAAACCAAGAATTCATACAGGAATTGGAACTTCAGAATCGCATATAAAATACAAGTTCAATTCTAATAAAGATGATATTTTATTCAGAGCGTTTCAAGCGGTAAAATATGCTAAATCTTTTGTAGAAGATGTGGAATTTTATGCAGAAGATGCTGGTAGAACTGATAATGAATTTTTAGCGAGAGTTTGTGAACAAGCAATAAAAGCAGGAGCTACGGTTTTAAATATTCCTGACACCACAGGATATTGTTTACCTAGTGAGTATGGAGCCAAAATAAAATACCTTAAAGAGAATGTTAAAGGAATAGAAAAAGCAATTCTTTCTTGTCATTGTCATAACGATTTAGGATTAGCAACTGCAAATTCTATCGAAGGAGTAATTAATGGTGCTCGTCAAATTGAATGTACTATTAATGGAATTGGTGAACGCGCTGGAAATACAGCTTTAGAAGAAGTTGTGATGATTTTAAAACAACATCCTTACTTAAATCTAGATACCAATATCAATACAAAACATTTATATGGATTAAGTCAATTGGTAAGTGAAAGCATGGGTATTTATACGCAACCCAACAAAGCAATTGTTGGTGCTAATGCTTTTGCTCATAGTTCTGGAATTCATCAAGACGGTATGATTAAGAATCGTGAAACCTATGAAATTATCAATCCAAAAGATGTAGGAGTTACAGAATCTGCCATCGTTTTAACGGCAAGGAGTGGCCGAGCTGCTTTGGCGTATAGAGCAAAAAATGTAGGGTACGAATTAACAAAATTACAGTTGGATATCGTGTATGCTAACTTTTTAACTTATGCAGATCGTAAAAAAGAAGTCAATGATGAAGATATTCATCAAATTATAGAAACAAGTTCTGTTTCTCAACAAATTTTATCTGCATAATGGGAAAAACACTTTTTGATAAAATATGGGACAGTCATGTAGTAGATGCAATAGAAAACGGACCACAGGTTTTATACATCGACAAACATTTAATACATGAAGTTACGAGTCCGCAAGCTTTTAACGAACTGAAAGAACGTTCAATTCCTGTGTACAGACCCAATCAGATTGTTGCTACTGCAGATCATAATACGCCAACTATGGATCAGCATTTACCAATTAAAGATGCGTTGTCTAGAAATCAATTAGAACAGCTCTCTAAAAACTGTGCAGACAACGATATTACTTTATACGAATTAGGACACCAATACAACGGAATTGTTCATGTAATGGCCCCTGAATTAGGAATTACGCAACCAGGAATGACCATGGTTTGTGGAGATAGTCATACATCTACGCATGGTGCTTTTGGTGCCATTGCATTTGGAATAGGAACTAGTCAAGTTGCACAAGTATTTGCTAGTCAGTGTTTGTTGTTAACCAAACCTAAAAGCTTACGAGTTACAGTTAATGGAACTTTGAAAAAAGGTGTACTTCCAAAAGATGTCATTTTATACATCATCTCAAAATTAGGAACCAATTCTGGTACGGGATATTTTTGTGAATATGCCGGAGATGTTTTTGAAAACATGAGCATGGAAGGAAGAATGACCGTTTGTAATATGAGTATTGAAATGGGTGCAAGAGGCGGAATGATCGCTCCGGATGAAACTACTTTTGAGTATATCAAAGAGCGAAAATTTGCTCCACAAGGTGAGAATTTTGATAAAAAAGTAGCCTATTGGAAAACATTACCTTCTGATGATGATGCTGTTTTTGATCAAGAATACACCTTTGATGCAGCAGATATTGCTCCAATGCTTACTTATGGAACCAATCCTGGAATGGGAATTAAAATTACAGAGACCATTCCTATAGATGAAAATCCATCATTTAAAAAATCATTGGAATACATGAATTTTGAAGCTGGTGCCTCATTAATAAATCAACCTATAAATTATGTATTTATTGGGAGTTGTACCAATTCAAGAATTGAAGATTTTAGAGTTGCCGCAGATTATATCAAAGGAAAACAAAAAGCTAAAAATGTAACTGCTTGGTTAGTTCCTGGAAGCAAACAAGTAGAAACACAAATTATAGAAGAAGGATTAAAAGCTATTTTTGATGAAGCTGGTTTTGAACTAAGACAGCCGGGTTGTTCGGCCTGTTTAGCAATGAATGACGATAAAATACCGAAAGGTGAATATTGTGTTTCTACATCAAACAGAAATTTTGAAGGACGACAAGGACAAGGATCTAGAACTATTTTAGCAAGTCCTTTAGTAGCAGCTGCAACTGCTATAGAAGGCAAAATTATTGATATTACTAAACATTTAAATTAATATATGGTCATTTCGAGAATATTTCGACAAGCTCAATATAACAACTCAATGACCCTATAAATGTTGACTGAGATGTTATACTGAGCTAGTCTAAGTGCGCTCGAAGTCACAAATAATAAATATGAAAAAATTTACAAAAATAATATCCAAGGCAATTCCGTTAGCTGTAGAAAATGTTGATACAGATCAAATAATTCCGGCGCGATTTTTAAAAGCAACCGATAAAAAAGGTTTTGGAGATAATGTATTTAGAGATTGGCGATTTGATAAAAATGGTGCAATTAACACAGATTTTTCATTAAATAACCCAATATATACTGGAAGTATTTTAATTGCAGGCGATAACTTTGGTTGTGGTTCTAGTAGAGAACACGCTGCTTGGGCATTGGTGGGATATGGATTTAAAGTAATTGTCTCTAGTTTTTTTGCAGACATCTTTAAAGGAAATGCTTTGAACAATGGGTTATTGCCTTTGCAGGTTTCTCCAAAATTTTTGAGTATTTTGATGAAAACTGTTCAAGAAAATCCAGCTACAGAAATTGAAGTAGATTTAGAAAATCAAAAAATTTCAATAAAAAAATTAGAAATTTCAGAAGGTTTTGATATCGATCCTTATAAAAAAACTTGTCTGATTAATGGATATGATGATATCGATTATTTAGTAAGCAAAAAAGAAATGATTGAAGCTTTTGAAGCTCAAAGACTTTAAATATTAATTAACTAAAAAGAGATTTCCGTTTTCACGGAAACGAATATAAACCGATGAAATTAAACATAGCCGTATTACCTGGAGATGGAATTGGTCCAGAAGTAACCAAACAAGCAGTTAAAGTACTAAAAGCTATTGCGATGGAATTTGATCATACCTTCATTTTTAAAGAAGCGAAAGTTGGTGCTGTAGCTATTGATGAAACTGGAAATCCTTTACCAGATGAAACCTTAGATCTTTGCATGAATACAGATGCCATTTTATTTGGATCTATAGGTCATCCTAAGTACGATAATGATCCGTCAGCTAAAGTAAGACCAGAACAAGGTTTATTAAAACTAAGAAAATCATTGGGATTGTTTGCTAATATTAGACCCGTAAAAGCTTATGAAACTTTGATTGACAAATCTCCACTAAAGAAAGAAATCATTTCTGGAACAGATATTAGTATTTATAGAGAGTTGACTGGAGGAATTTACTTTGGTGAAAAACATACAAGTGAAGACGGAAATACGGCATCAGACTTATGTAAATACAGTCGTTTTGAAATTGAACGAATAGCACATTTAGCTTTTAAAGCGGCCCAAAATAGAGATAAAAAAGTAACCTTAGTTGATAAAGCTAATGTTCTTGAAAGCTCAAGATTATGGCGAAAAGTTGTGGGAGAAATTGCGAAACAATATAAAGATGTAACACTAGATTTCTTATTTGTAGACAATGCTGCCATGCAAATGATTTTAAATCCAAAACAGTTTGATGTCATTCTTACGGAAAATATGTTTGGAGATATTATTAGTGATGAAGCAAGTGTTATTGGAGGATCTATTGGTTTATTAGCTTCAGCATCTGTTGGAGAAAAATATGCTTTATTTGAACCTATTCATGGTTCTTATCCGCAGGCAACTGGGAAAGGAATTGCAAACCCGATTGCCTCTATTTTATCTGCCGCTATGTTACTAGATCATTTTGGTTTGTTTGACGAAGCAGCTTTGATAAGAAAAGGGGTTGATAAATCTTTAAAACTAGAAATTACAACACCTGATTTAAATACAAAAACCGATATGGTAACCACAACTAAAGTTGGTGACTTTATTGAAGATTTTATCAATAATCCTGGTGATACTAATGTAAATTTTTCTAATATTCACTTAGGTCAATCTACAATTATTTAGCAATCAATTATTAAAAAGAAAAAGGGCAACAATCAATGATTGTTGCCCTTTTTTTTAAGTTATATGAAGTTTACTCTTTGTGTTAAAATGATATTTGTGCACCTACAACTATTCCTATACTATTAGCATCTGCAACACTGTGAGTTGTTCCTGGAGCAAATGGCTGAAAATCTGCGCTACCGCTAATAAAGTTTAAAGGAGCAAATCCTTCTGTTCTAAATACCTCTACAAATAACTTTGCTGATTTATTCATTAACGCTGCTAGACCTAATACTATTTGACTTTGACGTTCCCAAGGAGATCCTTCTGCTCCAGCTCTAAAGTTAGAAAACTCTCCTGAAATTGTATAACGGACCTTATCACTCTGATTTAAGTCATATTTAGCTCCAAAATCTAAAGAACTAACTTTTGCAGCTTCAAATACGTTTAATGGAGGTGTTGGATTAAAAGTTCCGTCCCAAACGTCAGAGGTTTTAGCAAATCCTCCTTTAAGAATTAATCGATCATTAACAGTTAAAGTACCGTAATAAGTATATGCTGGATTATTATCCTGACAAGGAGAAAAATGTGTTACAGGAAAGCCTTGACAATAAGCACTTCCATGTAAATAAGAAGCCCCTAATAATAAGTTTACCTTTTCAGAAATATTGAAATTATAATTTACATCTCCTACAAAATTATTAAGTTTTGAAGGAACATTGGTTCCATCGCCAACTGGTGTATGCATTGCTCTGAATTGAGCACCTCCTTGTACAGCCATAAATTTAGCATGAAATCCTCCTTTAGTATAACCTACTTGAAGACCATAACCTAAGCCTCCAAAGGCATGCCACATAGTAGAATTTGTGAAAGGACTTACACTTCCTGTTTGCCCAAAAGGAGCATCCATTTTTCCAATAGCTCCATATAAAGGAAACGAATTTAAATCACCAAAGACAACAAATCCTTTTCTTAATTGAACTTGATTTCTTGATAATGTAGTAATAGTACCTGCTCCAAAGCTTTGCTCTGGATTATACAATAATTCTGCATGAGTTGTTATCCAACTATTGACTGTAGCAGTAATTGAAAATTGAAAAGAGTGAATAACTGCTTCACTAACGCTTTTACCTATTTGATTGTTTGCTGTTGGATGTCTCATCAAGTAAGCAAATTTAGAATCGGTATTTGATCGTTGATAATCGAAAATACTGATTAAAGATGATCCAATGATTAAGCGATTGTTTTGAATAGCACCGTTCTTCCTTTCTTCTAAAAGAATATTAACTTTTCTTAAATTCTGGTTTTGATCTAGCATCTTGTAAGAGAAATCTGGATTAAAACCAACAGTTTTGATACCTATAGTATCATTTTGCGCGAATACTACGCTTCCTACAAATAGAAAGACTAAAAATGTTTTGTTCATCATTTAATTTGGTTGATTGTTATTAGGAATTAAACATATATCAATTATTTGTTAAAAAAATTAACATAGTATAAGAAAGTGTAAAATAATATTAAACAGTTACTGCCGCCTTCTTAGATTTTCTATAAAGAAAAGAGTTGAAAATATTTCTTTTTCCGAAGTTATTGATCGATTTGCTATTGACAAATTTGTTGAATAAAATTTTATTCACACCAAAGTATTCGTAGGTATTACCATCTGTAAAGGTAACTTCCATCAACATACTTTTATGATGATAATCCTCTACTCTAAATTCTGTAATTGTTTTTTTGTAGTCTTCTAAATTAGCAGCTTTTGTTTCTGGAGCAATACTTACTAAAAAATGATAACCATCAATGATTTTTTGACTTATCTCTCCTGCTTCGTTCTTTTTGTCTTCTTCTAAAAACTTATCAGGATGCCATTCTTTTACCAGACCTCTATAGGTAGTTTTTAATTCTTTCAAATCAATAGCTCCTTCAACCTTAAAAAGTTTTTTATATTCTTTGATACGCTTCATCTTTTGTAGTATAAAAATTGAGCGCAAATGTATTCTTAATACTTGAATTAGACGGAAAGTATTTTGTTTATTTTAAGCCACACAGAGTGTTGAAATACAGCACATTAAAAGAACTATTTATTGTTTTTATTTTCTGCTTGTTTTTTAAAACTTCTTTTAGCAATATATCCCATAATAAATGCGAAGAATATAAAATTGAAAATAAATTTCCCAATTCTAAAATCTTCTCCATCATAATAATCAAATCCAGCCATACCTCCAGAATAGGTAATGGCTCCCAAAAAACTGGATAGAAGGATTGCTTTCGTTTGCTTTTTCATGTTTTTTTATAAAAATAACAAACTCCCTCTAAAAAGGGAGTTTATCTTTAAAATTATAAAACAAGTGTTTATTTTTTCACTTCTTCTTTTGGCTCTGGTTTACGAGGTAATAATTCACTTCGTTGTGCAGTATGATATACAAAAGATGCAATGATAGTTGCCATTTGCTTTAAATCATCCATCACCAAACGCTCATATAAATCGGCATTCGTATGATGTGTTCTTGACCAATATTCTACGGGATCTTGAATAAATTGAAATCCAGGAATATCTGCACTATTAAAACTTAAATGATCGGTTCCTCCAGTATTTCTATTGGTTAAAGTTCTGTTTTCAATAATATCATCAAAAGGCTTAAACCATTCGTCAAAAATTGGTCCAACGGCTTCATTTCCTTGTTGATAGATTCCACGAATTCTCCCTGTTCCATTATCTATATTATAGTATGCAGAAATTTTTTCTTGTTCTTTGGTATATCCATCGTCTTTACTTCCAAAAGTATTTTTCACATAGTTTTTAGACCCATGAATTCCTTGCTCTTCTCCACCCCATAAAGCAATACGAACAGTACGTTTTGGTTGTAAACCAGCAGCTTTTAAAATACGAACCGCTTCCATCATTACAATACATCCTGCAGCGTTATCAGTTGCTCCAGTTGCTCCGTGCCATGAATCTAAATGTCCACCTAACATCACAACTTCAGATTTTAAGGTTGGATCGCTTCCTTCTATTTCAGCAATCACGTTGTATCCATTTAAATCATCAGTTCTAAAAGAGGTTTTTACTTCTGCTTCTATCTCCACTTCTACTCCATTTTCAAATAAGCGAGCCATTAAGTTAACATGTTCTGGCATCATTTCAAGTTCTGCAATACCTACTGGCGTATCTTTTCTCCATTCTCTGGGACTACTGGTGAATAAAGTTCCATGTCTTCCACTTACTCCATTAATGATTAAAGAAATCCCTTCTTCTTTTAAAAAGGTTTTGATTTTTCCTCTCAAAGCTCTTCTAGCTCTAAAAGCAGCAAGTTGCTCTGGACTCCAGCTTCTTCTAGACCTTGTACTTGGTTTAGACATCGCATCTAATTCTTCTTCAGTATAACGTAAAGCATCTGCTTCAAATGTTGGTTCACTTCCTCTGGTTGGTTTAATTGCTACGATAGCACCTTTTAGTTTTCCTTTGTATTTAGCAAAATCTTCTTCAGTTTTGATATCTAAAAACATCACTTTACCAGAAATTTCTCCATTGGTACTTTCTGTCCATGCTTTCGGAACTGCCACAAACGACATATAATAAGGCTTGGTCATTGCTACATAACTCTTCTCAATTTCCCATCCACGGCCAAATTCACCCCAAGATTCTGTTTTAGAATTAGTCAATCCCCAATCGGTTAGCTGTTTTACAGCATAGTTTGCGGCACGTTCATATCCTTTAGAATTGGTTAAACGTGAACCGGCTTTATCAATCAATTGAAAAGCAATTTCTTCTACTTTAGAATTCTCAAGTCCTTCTGCGCGAATTTTATTTACGGCAACAGTATCAACTTTTTCTTGAGCAAAAATCAGCGTTACAACAAATAAAGCTGAAATAAATAGTGAGTATTTTTTCATTAATAATTTGATTTTAATTTATTTGATGCCGAAGATACTTGATTTCAATACTACAGTCAAAAAAATTAACATTATAGAAGAAAAAACTACTTACTAATTTCTACTTAGGAAACTTATTTCTAATGTCATCGAGACACAAATTATGAATGCTTCCAATATGAGAATGTTTTTTTGAAGTATCGGCTTTATAGGTTCCATCTGCTACGCTTGCTCCTATTTGTTGATATGCTTCTCTAAATGACATACCATCTACAACCAAATTATTAATAGCATCCACAGTAAATAAATATTGGTATTTATCATCATGCATATCACTGTCTCTTATACACATCTGACGCTGCCGACGATCTACTCTGTGTAG
>OLII01000276.1_pt1 | contig 20468 bp, 17 predicted proteins | sample 1609481 | NCBI WGS metagenome assembly OLII01 (sample SAMN05416859, study PRJEB24817) | seawater metagenome | isolation source: Sea water | place: Canada:Atlantic | collected 2013-11 | reverse complement strand
GAGATCTAGTACGGTCTCGTGGGCTCGGAGATGTGTATAAGAGACAGGCATGAGCCTGGCGTTGCCGGCCTTGCGCGAACGCAGTGACCGGGGCGCGTTGATCGAGCAGTTACTGGCGGCGCAGAGCAGCGGCGTGCGGTTGACCGAACAGGCCCGCCAGTGCCTGCATGCCCATGCGTGGCCGGGCAACATTCGTCAGTTGCTCAATGCGTTGCGCTACGCGGTGGCGTTGGCCGAGGACGGGGTGATCGACGTGGATTGCCTGCCGGCGGAGGTGGTGCAGGTGGTGCGCGACGAGCCGCTGCGCATCGACAGCCAGGACCCGGCCAGCGAGTTGCTGCAAAGGTTGCGGCGCCATCGCTGGAACATCAGTGCGGTGGCGGCTGAACTGGGGGTGGCGCGCTCGACGCTGTATCGGCAGATGAAGAAGTACGGGGTGGTGCAGCCCAATGATCGGTTGTGAACCCGTTCGCCGGCAAGGCCGGCTCCTGTAGGAGCCGGCCTTGCCGGCGAAGCGGTCAATCAGATCTGGATGTAGACCACATGGGTATGCGTGTACTCATACAACCCATGCTTGCCATCGGCCCCACCGATCCCCGACTTGCGCGTGCCGGCATGGAAGCCCTGCATGGCCTCGAAGTTCTCGCGGTTGATGTAGGTCTCGCCGAAATCCAGCGCGTTGCTGGCATGCATCGCTGCACTCAGGCTGCGCGTGTACAGCGATGAAGTCAGCCCGTATTCACTGTCGTTGGCCAGCGCAATCGCCTCGTCCAGGCTCTCCACGATCTGGATCGGCAACACCGGCCCGAAGATCTCCTTGCGCATGATCTCCATGTCGGCCGAGCAGCCGGCCAGCACCGTCGGCTGGTAGTGGAAGCCCTGCCCGCGATCGGCCACCGCGCCCCCGGTCACCAGCTGCGCGCCCTGCCCGGTGGCGGTGCGCACCATCTGCCCGACCTTGTCCAGGGCGGCCTGGTTGATCAGCGGGCCCATGTCCAGGTCCGCCTCGGCCAGCGGGTCACCATAACGGGTGGCGGCCATGGCGCTGGCCAGTTTGTCGGTGAACTCATCCGCCACCTCGCGCTGCACGTAAACCCGCTCGGCGCAGTTGCACACTTGCCCGGTGTTGATCACCCGCGACGCGGTGATCGACTTGACCGCCAGCTCCAGGTCCGCATCAGCCAGCACGATGGCCGGCGCCTTGCCGCCCAGCTCCAGGTTGAGCTTGGTGATGTTCGGTGCCGCCGCGGCCATGATCCGCGAGCCGGTGCCCACGCTGCCGGTGAAGCTGATCAGGTCGATGCCGGCGTGGCTGGTCAGGCGCTGGCCCACGGTCGCCCCGGTACCGCACACCACGTTGAACACGCCGTTGGGCAGGTCGGTCTCGGCCACCAGGCGGGCGAACTCGAAGCAGTTGATCGGTGTTTCTTCGCTGGGCTTGATCACGATGGTGTTGCCCGTGAGCAGGGCCGGCGCCATCTTGCGGGCGATCAGAAAGAACGGGAAGTTCCACGGCAGAATCCCGGCCACCACACCCAACGGCTTGCGCAGCAGAAAGATGCTTTCACCGGCGCGGTCGCTGGTGAGCACCTCGCCTTCCAGGCGTCGCGCCCACTCGGCCATGTAGTCCAGGTAGTCGGCGGTGAAGTTGACTTCGACCAGGGCCAGGCCGAGCACCTTGCCCTGCTCGGCGGTGATGATGCGCGCCAGGCGCTCGGCGTTGTCGCGCACCTTGCTGGCGATCTTGCGCAGGTAGCCGGCGCGCTCGATGGCCGGGCGCGTGGCCCAGCTCTTCTGGGCCTTGCGCGCGGCGGCAATGGCCTGCTCCACCTGCGCGTCACTGGCCTGGGGCACGCGCCCCAGCAGTTGTCCATTGGCCGGGTTGTGCACCTCGATCTGCGCGTCGCTGTCGACGAACGCATTGGCGATGTAGTTCTGGTAGATGACGTCACTCATGGGTCAATGGCTCCTTTTCAATGGGATGACTTGGCGCTGAACTGCTTCCAGGTATCGCCTTCCTGATGAAGGTCGTGGGCGCGCTTGATCAGGTACTGGTGGATCTGGTCGACCTGCTCGGGGGTGAAGGCGTCGGCGAACGACGGCATGCCATCCGGCACGCGGCCACCGAAGAGGATGCCGAGGAACATCTGGTGCTTTTCCGGGGTGAGCTTGCGCAGGTCGGGCAGCACGCCGCCGCTGACCGCGTGGATACCATGGCACTGCGAGCAGTAACCGTCGTACAGCTTGGCGCCCGCCTCGATCGATGCGGTGTCGTTGCTCAACGCGGGTGGTTTGGGGGTGTCCGGGCGTGGCGCCGGCTCTTGCAGCTTGGCGGTGCCGCCCAGCTTGTAGGTCAGCACCTGGGCGTACGGCTGCACGCCGGCCCGCAGCGACAGGGCCCCGGCAAAGGTGGAGAACGCGCCGCCCCAGCCGGCCATGAAGGTCACGTACTGCTCGCCATCCACGCTGTAGGTGACGGGCGCGGCCATCACGCCGCTGGCAGCCGGTTGCTCCCAGAGTTTTTCGCCGGTGTCGGCGGCATAGGCGATCACCCGCCCGTCGGCGCTGCCCTCGAACACCAGGTTGCCCGCGGTACTCAAGGTGCCGCCGTTGAAGATGGTCACGTAGGGCACTTCCCAGGCGGCCTGCTGCTTGACCGGGTCCCAGGCGATCAGCTTGCCCGACCAGCTCTTGGCCATCTCCAGCAGGCCTTCGGCGCCTTCGGGCATCATCCCGGTGCGCAGGCCCAGCTGGTACATGCTCTTGAACGGGTTGCGCTTGGGCGCCTCGGGGATGTGCTCGTAGTAGGCCGACATGATGTGCGCCGGGATGTACACCAGCCCGGTGTCGGGGTTGTACGACATCGGCTGCCAGTCATGTGCACCCCAGAACGCCGGGGTCACCAGGTTGCGCTTGCCGTTCTTCCAGTAGGCGGCGTTCTCTTCGTCCAGGATCGGCCGCCCGGTCTTCATGTCCATGCCCTTGGTCCAGCTCTGCGGCACGATGCCCTTGGCCGACAGCAGCTCGCCGGTGGCGCGGTCGATCACATAGAAGAAGCCGTTTTTCGGCGCCTGCATCAGCACCTTGCGCGGCTTGCCGTCGATGGGCAGCTCGGCCAGGATCATGTGCTGGGTGGCGGTGTAGTCCCAGGCATCGCCCGGGGTGGTCTGGTAGTGCCACACGTATTCGCCGGTGTCGGCATTGACCGCCACGATGGACGACAGGAACAGGTTGTCGCCCTTGGCCTGGCTACGCCATTTGGGGTCCCACAGCGAGCCGTTGCCCACGCCGATGTACAGCAGGTTCAGCTCCGGGTCGTAGGCGAACGAGTCCCAGGCGGTGCCGCCACCGCCCTGCTCCACATAGGCATCGCCGAACCAGGTCTTGGCGGCGATCTCCATGCCCTTGCCCTCGGGCGGCAGCTTGGGGTCGCCCGGCACGGTGTAGAAGCGCCACGCCTCCTTGCCGGTTTCGGCGTCGTAGGCGGTGACATAGCCCCGCACGCCGAACTCGGCGCCGCCGTTGCCGATCACCACCTTGCCGTTGACCACCCGAGGGGCGCCGGTGATGGTGTAGCTGCGCTTGTGGTCGGCGCGGGTGTCGACCGACCAGGCGCGCTGGCCGGTCTTGGCGTCGATGGCCTCCAGGCGCCCGTCGAGCACGCCCACGTAGACCTTGCCCTTCCACACCGCCACGCCACGGTTGACCGCGTCGCAACAGGCTTCGCCGGCGCGGTGGCGGTCCGATTGCGGGTCGTACTTCCAGATCAGCCTGCCGTCGCGCGCATCCAGCGCGTACACCACCGAGAACGGCCCGGTGGTGTACATCACCCCGTCGACCACGATGGGGGTGGCTTCCACGCCACGGTCCAGGTCCAGCTTGTAGCTCCAGGCCAGGCCCAGCTGGCCGACGTTCTGGTCGCTGATCTGCTTGAGCGGGCTGTAGCGCTGTTCGTCGTAGGTGCGCCCGGTGCTCATCCAGTTACCGGGCTCCTTGTCGGCGGCGATGATGCGCGCGCCATCGACGTTGGCCGGGATGTCCGCAGCCAGCGCCGGTGTACCCGCCAGGCTCAGCAGCACGGCAACGGCAAGGGATTTGAGGGGAAGCGAGGCGAGGCCAGTCTGTCTCATGGGAGTGTCCTGTTCTTATTAGTGGCGCAGTCTTCGCGCTGCGCCATCAGCTCATCGCAACCGCCATGCCAGCTGTGACATGAACCGCCACAACCGCTCTGGCACGCGGCTTTGCGCGCGCCGCACCGATGCCGCCCACGCTGCAATCAACGCTACAGGTGTTGCATCACCCGCTACACAGCGCGCACACCTGTAGCGCAGTGCTGGCCCGGCGCACGCCACATTCACAAATCGAATGGCAGGGATTTCAACATTTAATTTGTGGATAGCTAAAGATGGTCATAACGTAGCGGTGCAATCCCTGAACGGGGCCGCCCGCCGCAGGCTGGCCCGGGGGACACAACAACAAACATCGAGACTGTCCATGTCCAGAACCACTTACTTCGCCCCCCACGGCGGGCACCCGGCTCAGACCGAGCTGCTGACAGACCGTGCCATGTTCACCGAAGCCTACGCGGTGATCCCCAAGGGCGTGATGCGTGACATCGTCACCAGCCACCTGCCCTTCTGGGACAAGATGCGCATGTGGGTCATCGCCCGCCCGCTGTCGGGTTTCGCCGAGACCTTCTCGCAGTACATCGTCGAAGTTGCCCCTGAAGGCGGCAGCGAGCGCCCGGAGCAGGACAAGAACGCCGAGGCGGTTCTGTTCGTGGTCGAAGGTGAAGTCGACATCACCCTGCAAGGCAAGCCGTACACCCTCAAGCCAGGCGGCTACGCGTTCATTCCGCCGGGCGCCGACTGGAGCCTGCGCAACAACAGCGCGGCCAACGTGACCTTCCACTGGATCCGCAAGCACTACCAGGAAGTCGAAGGCCTGGCGCACCCGGAAGCGTTCGTCACCAACGAACAGGACGTTACCCCGATCCCGATGCCGGGCACCGATGGCGCCTGGGTCACCACCCGCTTCGTCGACATGGCCGACATGCGCCACGACATGCACGTCAACATCGTGACCTTCCAGCCGGGCGGCACCATCCCGTTCGCTGAAACCCACGTGATGGAGCACGGCCTGTACGTGCTGGAAGGCAAGGCGGTGTACCGCCTGAACCAGGACTGGGTCGAAGTGGAAGCCGGCGACTTCATGTGGCTGCGCGCCTTCTGCCCGCAGGCCTGCTACTCGGGTGGCCCTGGCCCGTTCCGCTACCTGCTGTACAAGGATGTGAACCGCAACGTGAACCTGACGCTGAACCCAAAGCGTTAAGCAGGTAGCGATGCAGAAAGCCCGCCGTGACTGGCGGGCTTTTTTGTGGGGAAGTGACCCGCAGGCTCACACCGCCTGTGCTTCGAGCAGGCCGGTCAACACGCCCGCCAGCGCTCGTACCATCGGGTCGGCCGTCTGGCGATGCAGAATCAGAATCTCGTAGCTGTCGATCACCGGCAGGCCATCCGCCTCGCCGAGCACCCGATGCTCGGCGGTGACGGCGCGTGGCGGCAGCAGGCTGATGCCCATGCCGTCGGCCACGGCGGCCTGAATGCCGCTGAGGCTGGAGCTGGTGAACGCGATGCGCCAGCGCCGGCCCAGGCTCTCTACTGCGCTGATGATTTCGTCGCGGTACAGCCCGCGTGGCGGAAAGGTCACCAGCGGGATCGGGTCCAGCGCCAGGGCCGGGTTGTGCGCGCTGTCGATCCAGCGCAATTGCTCCGGCCAGCTGGCCACCCCTTCGCGACCGTTGCGCCGCTGCTTGAGCAGCACCAGGTCGAGCTCGCCGTTGTCGTAGCTCTGGCTGAGGTCGCGGCACAGGCCGCTGGTGACTTCGAGCTTGACCTGCGGGTGCTTGCGGTTGAACGCCGACAGCGCGTTGGTGGTGCGCCCGCCAACGAAGTCTTCCGGGACGCCCAGGCGCAGGGTCACGCCGACCGTGGCGCCGGCCAGGGCTTCGAGCATCTGGTCGTTGAGGGCGAGCATGTGGCGGGCATAGCCGAGCAGGGTCTGGCCGGCGTCGGTGGGCAGCACCTCGCGATTGCCGCGCTCGAGCAGGCGGTGACCGACCATCTCCTCGAGGCGCCGGACCTTCTGGCTGATGGTCGACTGGGTGGAATGCAGGCGCGTGGCCGCTGTGGTGAAACTGCCGCAGTCGGCCACCACCACGATGGCGCGCAGCAGGTCGAGGTCGAACAGAGACCTGTTGGGTTTGAGGCTGAGGCTCATGGCGGGATTCAGGTTTTGAATGGGTAGGCGGTTTTCTAGCATGTGCCGGGGGGTTGGGCAAATGCGCGAACCTGCAGGAGCCGGCCTAGCCGGCCAAAGGGTTGGGTTACCCCAGCAGGTTCGGCACAGACGAAATCAGCAGCGAGACACCCGAGGCAGTCAGCAAGCCCAGCACGATGCGGCGAAACTGCAGGTCGCTGATGCCGATGTACAGGCGCGTACCAAGGAAGGTCGGAATCAGCATGGCCGGCGCGACGATGGCGAAGAACGGCAGCATGTCCACCGTAACGATGCCGGTGCCCAGGTAGGTGAGCATGGTCACGAACAGCATCGACAGGTTGAAGTTCTGGATGATCGAGCGCTGCAGGTCGCGCTCGTAGCCCTTGAGGGTGCACCACAGCGTCGGGACCGTGCCGGTGAAACCGCCAAGCCCACCCATAACGCCACCGATCACACCGATGACGCCATCGACCAGCCGGCCGGCCAGCGGGATTCTCGGCAATCTGCCGGCCAGCAGCATGACCGGGCACCAAGTCACCAGCAGGGCCCCGAGCAAGGTCTTGAACCAGTGCATGTCCAGGTTGGGCAACAGCGCAACACCCAGAGGAATGCCGGCCAGGCCACCGAGGATGAAGGGCAGCAGGCGTTGCAGGCTCAAGCCCCGGCGCACCGAGAACGCGGCCACCACCTGCCCGGTGAGGCCGCCGAACACCGCCAGGGTCGCGGCCAGCTTCGGGTCGAGCACCCAGGCCCAGAACGACATCGCGACCATGCTGAAGGCGAAGCCCGAAAGCCCCTGGACGAACCCCGCAACAACGGCCCCGAGAGCGACCACCAGGTAGATCGTGAGCATCTGCAAGACATCCGGGGTGACTGTGAACGAGTTAGCGATGATGCCATCGCGCAGGGGGGGCCTGTCCAGCATGTCAGCCCCCACTGCAACATCGTCACACCGCCAGCAGCACGCCCCACAACGGCAACGCTGCGGCCAGCCAAACCATTGCACGCGGCCAGTACGGCAACAGCATCGCCACCCCGAACCCCGCCAGTGAAATACCGCCAAACCAGGCTACCGGCCCCATCGCCCAGCCCCAGGCCACGCCACTGACCCACAGGCTGATGGCCAGCGCCGACCAGCCCGCCGACCGCAGGGCCACCCGCATCCAGGGTGCAGGTGCCCTGCTCCACACCTGCTTGTAGTGCCGCTCCAGCCCCAGGCACAACGCCAACATGCCCACATAGGCAAACACCACCGCGCCGATCATCAGCATGTCATTGCCCCTCCACCGCTACCTTCGCACGCTTGCGCGCAGGTTTTTCTTCACGCGGCGCCACGCAGCGCCATGCCGCATACGCCAGCAACCCACCCAGCACCACGCTGGTGGCCTCCAGCACGCGGTGCGCCGGGTCGTGCTGCGCGGTCAACGCGCCCAGCACCGGCAGGCCGATGCACAGTACCGCGGCCAGCCCCAGCTGCTCGGCCCAGGCGCGCTGCGCCGGGCGCAAACCGGCATGCAGCAGCGACAGCAACCACACCGCGAAGAACGCCTTGACCTCCCAGTTGGCCCGCTGCGCCAGCTCCACCGGCAGCAGGCGGTTGGCCCACAGCAAGCCTGCGCAGGCCAGCATCAGGCCGGCGACGAACGCCACGTTGAAGCTCTCGGCCACCTTGTACCAACGCTGCGCCGACACCGAGGCACTGGCGTACTTGCGCCGGCGCTTGACGCAGAACAGCACCAGCCCGGTGCCGATCATCGCGGTGCTGACCAACGCACACACGAAGTACAGCCAGCGCATCGGATAGCCGCCGAACTGCGCGAAGTGCAGCCCCGCCATCACCCGCTGGGTGAGCACGGCAGGCCGCATGTCGGGCACATCGCGCAGCAGCTCGCCGCTGACGCCGTCGAACACCATGGCCTGCCCCTTGCTCAGGGCGATGCGATACCCCAGGGTCGGGCGCACCTCGATCCGCGCGGCCGCCGTACCGGGGTTGGAGATACCGATGCTGCTGATGGCGCCCAGCCGCTCTTGCGCGCTGGCCAGCACCGGGGCCAGGTCCACCAGCGCGGCTGGCTGCTTGAGCGCCGCGCGCGGCGTGGGCAGACGCTGCTCGCCCTGGGCCTTGTAGTACGCCTGGTTGTCACCCTCGAACAGCGCATCCACCGCCGCCGGCATGTAGATCAGCAAAAAGATCACCAGCCCGGTGTAGGTGATCATCAGGTGAAACGGCAACAGCAGCACCGCGCTGGCGTTGTGAAAATCCAGCCACGAGCGCTGGCCCTTGCCAGGGCGGAAGGTGAAGAACTCCTTGAAGATCTTCTTGTGGATCACGATGCCGCTGACCAGCCCCACCAGCATCACGATTGCCAGGGCGCCGACCACGAAGATGCCCCAGTTGCGCGGCAGGTTCAGGGTGAAGTGAAAGCGGAAGAAGAAGCTGCCGCCGGCCGTTTCGCGCACCTCGATCGGCTCGCCAGTATGCGGGTCGAGCGGGGTGCCGCCACCGCGTCGACGCTCGCCGGACGCTACCTGCAAACCGGGCGAACGCGCATCCGGCAGGCTGATGTTCCAGTTGCTGGCGCCCGGTGCATGCTGGGTCAGGTAGGCCAGCCCACGTTGCGCGGTCTGCAACTGGGTGAGGTCGTGGCTGCGCACCTCGGGGCGCATCCAGTTGTCGATTTCGCTGTCGAACACCGCCAGCGTACCGGTGGCGAATATCGCGAACAGCAGCCAGCCGAAGATCAGGCCGGCCCAGGTGTGCAGCCACGCCATGGATTGGGTGAAGGTATTTTTCATCTCACAGGCTCCACAACTGCGGCCAGAAGCCGACCGCCGCCAACGGCACCGCCAGCGCCGCCGGCCACCACGCACGCAGGGCATCGCGACTGGCGAAGGCCCACAGGAACGCGCAGGTGTAGAACGCAAAGGACGGCAGGCTGGCCACGATCACCGCATCCACCGCAGGCATTGGCAGCACACGGGCCAGAAAAGCCGTGGCCGCATAGCTGAATGCATAGCCGCCCAGCAAGGCGGCTGCCGCGCGCGACACAATCAACAACCAGACCGGTCGGGTGTTGCTCATCAGGTTTCTCCTTGTGCTGCCGCTGGCAGGCGCAGGTTCACGCGCAGGCCCGGCTTGAGGTTCTGTGCCCATACCTGGCCGCCCTGCAACTGCACCCGGCAACGGGCGATCGTCAGGCCCAGGCCGAAGCCGTCGCCGCCCGGGCGTGCGGCGTCGAGTCGGGTGAAGGGTTGGAAGATGGTTTCCAGCGCAGCCTCGGCCACGCCGGGGCCCTGGTCGTCGATCCACAGGTGCCAGCAATCGCCATCGCGCCGGCCGCCCAGGCGCACCTGCCCGTTGGCAGGCGAATGGCGGATGGCATTGCGCACGATGTTTTCCATCGCCTGGGCCAGGCCGTTGAGGTGGCCGCGCACCAGGCAGTCTTCGGTGAGCGCCATGGGCAGTTGCCCCTCACGCCAGCCGGACTCGAAACAGGCGTTCTCGCGTACCACCTCCCACAGGGTCTGCACCTCGACCGTGTCCAGCGCCAGTTGCGGGCGCTCGGTGCCGAGCCACACCAGCTCCAGGGTGTCGTCGACCAGCTGGCGCATGCACTGCACCTCACGGGTCAGGCGCTCGCGCAACACATCATCGTCGGGCTCGTTTTCGGCGGCCATGTGCAGGCGCGTCAACGGCGTGCGCAACTCGTGGGACAGGTCGGCGAGCAGGCGCTGCTGCAGCGACACGGTCTTTTCGAGGCGCTCGGCCATGTGGTCGAAGGCCCGCCCCAGATCGCCCAGTTCGTCGCTACGCCGGGAAATCACCGGGTCGACCCGGGTGTCCAGGCGGTCGGCACGCAGGGCATTGGCCTGGGCGCGCAGGTGCGCCAGCGGGCCGATCAGCACGCGGTACAGCAGAAAGCCCGCCAGCAGTGCCAACAGCGCCGGCAGCAGCCCGTGGATCAGCAGTTGCACCAGCAGCGGACGCATCGACGGCATGAAGCGCTCGGGCAACTGGATCACCAGCCTGCCGGCCTGGGGCGCCTCGGGGAACGGCACGCTGATCGCCGGCAGCTCGGTGGAGCGCTTGCTCATGGGCCAGTCGAGCTCGCGCATGAACGTCACGTACTTCTGCTGCTCATCGGTCAGCGTCTGGCTGCTCGACGAGCGCAGGTCGCTGCCCAGCACCAGCGCCCAGCCCGGCTCGCGAATCTTCAGGTCGGCCAGCCACCGGTCGACGCCTGGCGTACCGCCGCTGCGCCACGCCGCGTGGGCCTCCACGGCATAGCCCTTGAGCACCTGGCGCGCCTCCTCACTCAGGTGATAGCTCCTGCGCTCCAGGTGCGCACCGCCCGAGCGGCTGAACCAGATGATCGACAGGCACAGCACCACCAGCAGCGCGCACAGTTTCCACAGCAGCGAGTGACGTCCGGGCAAGCTCATGCCGGCACCTGTGTCAGCACGTAGCCCTTGCCCCATACCGTGGCCAGGCGGCCGGCATAGCCGATGGCGGCCAGCTTGCGACGCACATGGCTGACGTGCATGTCCAGCACGCGGTCCTGCTGGGAGAACGGCCTGTGCAGCACCTGCTGGTAGAGGAACGGCTTGCTCAGCACTTCCTCGGGGTGCGCCAGCAGCACTTGCATCAGGCGGTACTCGATGGGGGTGAAGCTGGCCACCGCGGTGCCCAGCTGCATGTCCTGGCGCATGTCCTTGCGCAGCGCCGCCGGCTCGCCCTGCGCGCCTTCCGGCGCGGCCCGCTCATAGGCGACCCGGCGCAGTACCGCATCGATGCGCACGTCCATCTCGTTCATGCTGAACGGCTTGGGCAGGTAGTCGTCGGCGCCCTGGCTGAAGCCGACGATGCGGTCCTGCTCGGCACCCAGTGCCGACATCAGGATCACCGGCACCATGAACCGCTCGCGCAATTCACCCAGCAGTTGCAGGCCGTCGCGACCGGGCAGGAGGATGTCCATGAGGATCAGGTCGAAGGCCGTCCAGGCCTGCAGGTCGGTGCTGTCGTCCACGCCATGACAGACGCTCACATCGAAACCGCGGCGACGCAGGTGCTGTTCCAGATGGGCCGCCAGCAGCGGATCGTCCTCGACGGCCAGAATCTTCGTGGCAGGTTGTGCTGATAGATAACTCACGCTTCACCTTGGGTAGTACGGGTGTAGAGGGCCTGAAAACACAAAAAAGCCGCCCCGGGCCGATCGATGCGCGATCGACCCGGGGCAGCCTGTAGGCAATGGCGGCTCAGAACGAGATGTTCAGTGCCGCGAACAGCGCCCGGCCCGGCTGGTTGTAGGTGTTGGCGCCCGAACTGCTGGCGTTGCCACCCCGGTGGATCTGCTTGTCGAACACGTTGTTCACGCCAAAGCGCACGTCGTAGTTCTTGGTGATCTTGTAGCCGGTGCTCACATCGACCAGGCCGTAGGCTTCGACGTCCTGCTGGGCATCCAGGTCGTAGTTCTGCTGGGTGCGGTAGTTGTAGGTCGGCGACTTCTGCTTGCCGAAATAGGTACCGGCGACCTGGAACGACAGCTTGTCGGTGGCACGCCAGTCCAGGGTGCTGTTGACCGTGTACTTGGGAATCACGCTCAGCGGCTCGCCGGTGTCGCGGTTGTCGTTGTTGAGCATCAGGGTGAGGTTGGTGTTCCAGTCCAGCGACGGGGTCAACTCGACGAAGAAGTTGCCTTCCACCCCTTCCACCAGTGCCTTGTCGGCGTTTTCCCAATGGGTCACGCGGCGACCGCTGTTGATGTCGTAGATCACGTCGGTGCCACCGATGATCTTGTTCTTGTAGTCGTTGCGAAAGTACGTCGCGCTGGTGCGCCAGGTGCCACGGTCGTAGAGCAGGCCGATTTCCTTGTTGACGCTGGTTTCGGGGTCGAGGTTGGGGTTGCCCTGCAGGTAGCAGCCACCGTTGTTGGTCTGCTGGGTGCTGCAACCGTTGCCCCGGCTGTAGAGCAGGTAGTTGGGGTTGGCCTGGTACAGGTTCGGGGTCTTGTAGGCCCGCGCGATACCGCCCTTGACGGTGAGGTCGTCGGTGAGCTTGTGCGCCACGTTCAGGCTCGGGCTGTAGTTGTCGCCGAACTCTTCGTGGTGGTCCAGGCGCAGGCCCGGGGTGATGGTGGTGTCGCCGATCACGATGTTGTCTTCGGCGAACAGGGCGAAGCTCTTGGCCGACATCTTCGAGTCGCTGCGATCGAAGCCTGCGATTTCATTGCCGGCACCACCGCTGGGGTCGAAGCTTTGCGGGCGCAGCGAGCCCTTGTCGTTGAGCACTTCGTACAGGTACTCGCCACCCAGGGTCAGCACATGTTCGCTGCTGTCGAGGCTGAACGGCAGGTTCACTTCGCTGGACAGGCGCGTGTTGCGCAGGCGCGACATGTCGGCACCGGTGTCGTTGATCGAGCCTTCCGGGCCACCGGCCAGGCCTTCGTTGAGGCGCCAGTTGCGCACGTATTCATACGACAGCGACGACTTGGTCGAGCCCCACTGGAAGTCGCCCAGGTGCGTGAGGTCGTAGGTGCTGCGTTGCATCACGTTGGTTTCGTGGCCGTACAGGCTGGAGATGCGCTCCACGTCACCGCCGCCGTTGCTGTTCATGGTGTCGCCGGCGTAGATGTTGCCCTGGCGGCTGTAGCCGCTGCCCAGCTCCAGGCGGTGTTCATCGTTCAGGCGCCAGCTGAGCAGGCCGTTGATGTCCTTGTTGCGCACGCCTTCGCGGCCGGCCACCAGCGCGCTGTTGGCGCTCTTGGCGTTGATGTCCAGGTCATCGGCGTCGGTCTTGGCCAGGCCGCCATACACACGGAACGCCAGGTCGTCGGTGAGGCCGCCGCTGAGGCTGAAGTTGGTGCGCTTGCTGGCGCCTTCGGCGTGGTCTTCGGGCAGCGTGGTGAACAGGCTGACGTTGCCCTGCAGCTCCTGGGTGGGGCGCTTGGTGATGATGTTGACCACCCCGCCCATGGCGCCGGAGCCATAGCGTGCAGCAGCCGGGCCGCGCAGGATCTCGATGCGCTCCACCGCCTCGGCCGGTACCCAGTTGGTTTCGCCACGGGTGTCGCGGTCGCCGTTCCAGCCGTAGCGCACTGCGTTGCGGGCGCTGGAGGGCTTGCCGTCGATCAGGATCAGGGTGTTTTCCGGGCCCATGCCGCGCAGGTCGATCTGGCGGTTGTTGCCGCGCGCGCCGCTGGCGCTGTTGCCGGTGAGGTTGACCCCCGGTTCGCGACGGATGATGTCGGACAGGTCGTTGGCGGGCGGGTGACGCTTGATGTCCTCGGCGGTGATGATCGAAGAGCCCAGTGCCTGCTTGGCTTCCTGCTCGGCGGTGACCATGGTGTTCTGGATCACCAGGGTGTTCTCGCCGTTCTGCTCGTCATCGGCCTGGGCCGAGGTGGCAATCAGGGCCGGCGATGACAGCGCGACAAAGGCCCAGGCCAGGCTGTTGGGGGTACTTCTGGACTGCATTTCACGTCTCCGTCACATCAAGCACAAGGGCAGCCTGCACGGCAGGGCTGCCACAAAGAGACGCCAAATATAATGATTCTCAAATGGGTTTAAATCTTATTTACGAAATTTACATATGGTTTCGCCTGGGCTGATAACCACTCTGTCTAATTTAATAAACAAACCATCAGTCATCACCCGCGAAAAAACGGAAAAATCGGCAATTTTGCGTTTTATCTGCGAACACCCCGCCTCAAAGTGGAAATATTAATTGACACTTGTCTGTCAATTTTCTTATGGTCCGTGCCTCCTGTATGCCATCACTGCGCCACCCCTGCCGAGCACCGCCCAACGATGCCTACCCGCGATCCAGAGCGGGCCGTTGCTGCTCGACACCGTGAAATCAAGGACCTGATCATGTTGCTGCGTCGCCTGCGAATTCAATGGAAGATCACCTTGCTGGCGGGCCTGTGCCTGCTGGCCGTCGTGGTGGTGCTGATGGTGGCGACACGGGTGCAGTCCTCGCGCAGCGCCACGCTGGTGAGCAGCGCCAGCACCCAGATGCTCGACCAGAACGCGCGCCTGCGCCTGCACACCTACGCGCAGCTGCAGGCGGCGCAGATCCAGCGCTACTTCCAGAGCGCCTACCTGTACGGCAACGGTTTTGCAGACCTGGTGATGTACCTGCGCGCCCAGGGCAATGGCGACCTGCGCCAGGCCCTGACCCGCGAAACCGAACGGGCGCTGGGCAACAACCCCGAGCTGCTCGGGCTGTACCTGGTGTTCCTGCCCGATGCGCTGGACGGCAAGGACGCGGCCTTCGTCAACCAGGCCGGCGCTGGCAGCAACGAGGCCGGACGGTTCTCGTTGTACTGGTCGCAGCCCAGCCCCGGCACCCTGGAGCGCGAGGCGATGCCTGAATCGATGCTCGCCGACACCAGCGTGTCGGCCAATGGCTCGGTCTCCAACCGCTGGCTGACCTGCACCCTGGAGAGCGGTGACACCTGCATGGTGGAGCCCTACTTCGACACCGTGGGCGACCGCACCCCGCTGACCACCAGCATCTCCATCCCGCTCAAGCACAACGGCAAGCTGATCGGCGTGCTGGGTGTGGACATCAGCCTGGACAACCTGCAGCTGCTGAGCCTGGAGGGGCGCAAGGACCTGTTCGACGGCAACGGGCAGGTGAGCATCGTCAGCGCGACCGGCCTGCTGGCCGGGCACAGCGAGGACAGCGGCCAGTTGAGCAAGCACTTCGAGCAGGTGTTCGGCACCGACTCCAGGGCCCTGGCCGAACAGATGCGTGCCGGCAAGGCGGCCGAATTCAACGACAACGGCCTGCTGCAGGTGAGCCAGTCGTTCGCCCCGGTGCCCGGTGCCCAGCCGTGGAGCGTGCTGCTGGAGGTGCCCGAGCGGGTGCTGCGTGCGCCGGCCGTGGCACTCAACAATCGCCTGGACACCTACAATGCCAGCGCCAACCTCGGCAGCCTGTTGATGGCACTGGTGGCCGCGGTGGTGGGGTTGCTGGTGATCTGGCTGACCGCGCGCGGCGTGACCCGCCCGATACTGGACGTGGCGGCGATGCTCAAGGACATCGCCAGTGGCGAGGGCGACCTGACCCGGCGCCTGGAGTATGCGGGCAAGGACGAGCTGGGTGAGCTGGCGGGCTGGTTCAACCGGTTTCTCGACAAGCTGCAGCCGGTGATTGCTGACGTGAAGGCCTCGGTGCACGACGCACGCGGCACCGCCGACCAGTCGGCGGCACTGGCCAGCCAGACCAGCGCCGGCATGCATCAGCAGTACCGCGAGGTGGACCAGGTGGCGACGGCGTCGCACGAGATGAGCGCGACTGCGCAGGATGTGGCGCGCAACGCCGCGCAGGCCGCCGAGGCTGCACGCGGCGCCGACCATGCCAGCCGCGAAGGCCTGGAGCTTATTGGCGACACCACCCGCGCCATCGAACAACTGGCCGGCGAGATGACCACCAGCATGCAGGAGGTGGAGCACCTGGCCACGCGCAGCGAGCAGATCGGCTCGGTGCTGGACGTGATCCGTTCGATTGCCGGGCAGACCAACCTGCTGGCATTGAATGCCGCCATCGAGGCAGCGCGGGCGGGGGAAGCCGGGCGCGGCTTTGCGGTGGTGGCCGATGAAGTGCGCAACCTGGCCAAGCGCACCCAGGACTCGGTGGACGAGATTCGCGTCGATATAGAAGGGTTGCAGCAAGGCACCCGCGAGGTGGTGGAGGCCATGCACAACAGCCACCGCCAGGCGCAGGACAGCGCGGCGCGTGTGGAGCAGGCATTGCCGGCCCTGCAGCGCATTGGCGATGCGGTGGCGGTGATCACCGACATGAACCTGCAGATCGCTTCGGCGGCGGAGGAACAGAGTGCCGTGGCCGAGGAAGTGAACCGCAACGTGGCGAGCATTCGCGACGTGACCGAATCGTTGTCCGGGCAAGCCGAGGAATCGGCGCAGATCAGCCAGACACTCAACCGGCTGGCCAATCATCAGCAGGGGCTGATGGCGATGTTCAGGGTGTGATGTGGTTGGCGAGGCGCAACGGTTTAGGCATGAATACGGTCGGCGGCGCGCCATAACGAAAAAAATACTAACGCTTTGGATTCAAATAGAAGATTTTTTCCATAAACACCAAACAAACCGAACAACAGTCAAAAATTTTCTTCGTCATCGTCGGTAGGCTATATACCTGCCCTTCACGTGCACAAAAAGACGATGACCATGCCAGAACTACCGCTGTACCTCGACTACGCCGCCACTACTCCGGTCGATGACCGGGTGATCGAAGCCATGCTGGCCTGCCTCGGCCGCCAGGGCAATTTCGGCAACCCCGCCTCCACTGGCCACAGCTATGGCCAGGCCGCCCGACAGGCCGTGGACCACGCGCGCCAGCAAGTGGCCGACCGGGTTGGCGCTACCGCACACGCCCTTGTATGGACCTCGGGCGCCACCGAGTCCAACAACCTGGCCCTCAAAGGCATTGCCCAGGGCCAGCCTGGGCGCCGTCACCTGATCACCAGTTGCCTGGAGCACAAGGCGGTGATCGACACCGCCCATGAACTGGAGCGCCAGGGCCACACGGTCACCTGGCTCAAGCCCGATGCACAGGGGCTGATCCAGCCCGAGGCCGTGCAGGCGGCCTTGCGCGAGGACACCGCACTGGTGTCGTTGATGTGGGTGAACAACGAACTCGGCACCCTCACCGACATCGCCCGCATCGGCGACATCGTGCGCGAACACGGCGCACTGCTGCACGTGGACGCGGCGCAGGCGGTGGGCAAGGTGGCCATCGACCTGGGCACGCTGGCGGTCGACCTGATGTCGTTTTCGGCGCACAAGGTCTATGGGCCCAAAGGCATCGGTGCGCTCTACGTCGGCCCGCGTGCGCGCCCCGTGCTGCAGGCGCAGATGCATGGCGGCGGGCACGAGGGCGGTATGCGCTCGGGTACGCTGGCCACGCATCAGATTGTGGGCATGGGCGCGGCGTTCGAGCTGGCGGGCGTGCAAGGTGATGCGCAAAGCATGCGCATCGAGCAACTGAGCCAGCGCCTGCGTGAAGGCTTGCTGGCCCTGCCGGGCGTGACCCTGAATGGGTGCGCGCAGCAGCGTGTCCCGCACACCTTGAACCTGTGCATCAGCCGCAGCGGGTTCAACAGCGCGCAGGTGGCCGGCAGCCTGGCGCTGTCGTCGACCTCCGCGTGCAGCTCGGCCACCCAGGCCCCTTCGCATGTGCTGCTGGCACTGGGGCTGGATGCCGGCCAGGCGCTGAGCAGTGTGCGGGTGAGCGTGGGGCGGTACACCGAGATGGCAGATGTGGAGCGGGCAATCGAGGTGTTCAGGGCTGCGCTGCAGGCGCCGGCAGGGTTCTGGTAAAGCGGCCTGCAGGAGCCGGCTTGCCGGCGATGGTGCGTACAGCACCCCTGGCCCGGCATGGCCGGGCATCGCCAGCAAGGCTGGCTGCTACACCCTTGCCACGGCTTACTCGGCTTGCACGTAAGCCGCCGGTTTGTCGGCCACCCGATTGCGCTTCACGAAATAGGCCACCACCACCAGCACCGTGGTGGCCGCGATGAACCACAGTTGCAGGCGTGATGCCGGGTCGATGGCCTGGCTGCCGATCACGGCGAGCAGCGCAAGCAGTGCCACGACGTTGGCATAAGGGAAGAACCAGGCGCGGAAGGCCTTGGGGTCGACCGGTTCGTGACGGGTTTTCAGGCGCATGGCCAGGTGGGCAATGATGATGAAGATCCACACGATCATCACGAAGGTGCCGCTGCTCTTGGCCAGGGTCATGAACAGGTCGCCGCCGCTGAGAAAGTGCACGGTCAGAATCGTCAGGCAGATGCACAGGCTGAGCAGCAAGGCATTGAGCGGCACGCCCTTGGCCGTGGTGTGCGAGAACAGCTTGGGCGCATGCCCACGCTGGCTCAGGGAGAACAGCATGCGCGAGTTGGAGAACATGAACGAGTTCATCACCGACATGAACGAGACGAACAGCACGATCTTCATCGCCACCGCCGCGCCACCGAACCCGGCCAGGGTGAACAGCGACACATAGGGCGACGCCAGGTTGGCCTTGTCGGTCCACGGCAGGCACAGGATCAGGATCGACACCGAGCCCACGTAGAACAGCATCACGCGCAGGATCACGCTCTTGATCGCGCGGATCACGTTGCGGCGCGGGTTCTCGGACTCGCCAGCCGCCACGGCGGCGATTTCACTGCCGCCCAGCGAGAAGATCACCACGATCACCCCCGCCATCACCGGCGACAGGCCATTGGGCATGAAGCCGTCGTGCGCGGTCAGGTTCACCAGGCCTGGGGACGGGATGTCGCTGTGCAGGCCGAGCAGTATCGACACGCCCAGCAGCATGAAGATGAGGATGGTGGCGACCTTCAGCGCGGCCAGCCAGTACTCCACTTCGGCGAACGACTTCACCGAGTAGGCGTTGCTCGCCATCAGGGTCACCAGCATGATGAACGCGCCCGCCCAGATCGGCAGCCAGGGCAGAAAATCATGCAGGATGGCGCCCAGCAGCACGGCCTCCAGGGTGATCGTCATCATCGACTTGAACCAGTACAGCCAGCCGACGGTAAAGCCGGCCCACTCGCCCAGGTACATGTTGGCGTAGGTGGAGAACGACCCCGCATCGGGGGTGCGGCAGGCCATCTCGCCAAGCATGAACATCACCAGGGTGACCACGATGCCGCCGATGAAATACGACAGGATCGCGGCGGGGCCGGCCGACGCGATCAGCGAGCCGGAGCCCATGAAAAGCCCAGCCCCGATCACGCCCCCCAGCGCGATCATGGTGATGTGACGTTGCTTCAGGCTCTGCTTGAGACTGTTGGATTGCATTTCCTTTACCTCTCTTATTATTGGGAGAAGACGGCAACGTTCTGCAGCGAGATGACGCGTCACGCTTGCAGAAGGCCGCTCCTCACGCAGGCATCGTCATGTGCCTGCGCCGCACGCTTCAGCCTTTTTCAGGCAATGGCTATCAGGGTGGCACCTTGGACGGCAAGGCCGGCTACCTCAAGCGATTTCTGCGCACAACATCCTGCATTTTTTTCCTGAGGGGCTGCAGCGGGTTTGTGGTAGGCGGCGAGCGAGTGGGCCCTGACGGTCATGTGCCGGCAGGGCTCGCAACTATCGGATAAATAAAACTTTATTCACCCGGTTATTACTTGATAACTTCACCTGCCGTGAAGCGGTTGATAACGTTTTAAGTCTCGCGCCCTAAGTAGTACGACTCTCGACCCGGCTCCCCTTCTTTGGTATTCCCCCACCGCGGCTTGCTTGACACACAAGTACCGCCCTCGCAATGCTTGCCCCCAGCAAAACCCCACGATGAATAACAACAATAACAATTGAACAAGGAGTTCGCCGATGCTTGGCTACTATGCGCAATACAGTAGTGTGTACATCACCACCCTGATGATCGTGACCACGCTGTTCTTCGCCCTGCCGATCTTCATTGCGCCACTCACCTGGGCGCGCCTGATGCAATGGACCATCCCGGAACATACCCACCTGGCCATCTATTTCGGCCGCTGCCTGGGCGCGTTCATTCTGGTGGTTGAGGTGGCCATGTTGCGCTCGGCCACCACCGGCACCAGTTTCAGTTATGCCTTCGACATACTCTTCGTGGTATTCACCCTGATGTTTGTGGTGCATGTCTATGGCGCGATAAAACGTATTCAGCCTATTACCGAAACACTGGAAATCGGCTTCTGGATGATTCTGTTCGTATTGAACATGCTGTTCTACCCCACCACCAGCATTACCCTTTAATACCTGACCCAGCCACTTGAAGGCTGACGCCACCGCGGCGTCGGCCTCTGTGTGCCTGCCCGTCGTCTGCCAACTTTTATTCAGGAATTGAAGATGCTCGATACCGAGGAAGCCCGTTCGCACGCCGCCTTGATGGATCTGGTGCGTCAACTGCTGGAGCAGGCGACCGGTGTCGAGGCCCACACCCTGTACAACGATGCGCCCTTCCACGAAATCGGCCTCACGTCGCTGGCCATCCTGAATTTCAACGAGCTGATCCAGCCCCTCTTCGCCGACCTGAACAAGACCCTGCTGTTCGACTGCCGCTGCATCCGCGACGTTGCCACGCACCTGCTGCGCGAGCATCCGCAGGCCAGCGCCAGCTACCTGCAGGGCCTGTCTCTTATACACATCTGACGCTGCCGACGATCTACTCTGTGTAG
>OLII01000274.1_pt1 | contig 20612 bp, 20 predicted proteins | sample 1609481 | NCBI WGS metagenome assembly OLII01 (sample SAMN05416859, study PRJEB24817) | seawater metagenome | isolation source: Sea water | place: Canada:Atlantic | collected 2013-11 | reverse complement strand
GAGATCTAGTACGGTCTCGTGGGCTCGGAGATGTGTATAAGAGACAGATTCATGGCCATTTTTTCACATCTAATTTTAAGTATTAGTATGATGAGCTTCTTTGCCGTTCTTCCTAAGATCTTCAGCAAAAAAAATCGGAATACCATGTTGACATCTATATTCGGAATTGCCTGTATGACTGCGTTTATTTTTATGTATACCGAGTATCATGATACAATTGTTACCATTACCGGAGTATTAGGAACCATGGCCATTATCCCTTTTTTTATAGAGCTTAAAAATTACACGAACAAAGGTTTAAAACAAATTGCGTACCTCTGTTATGCATTGAGCATTGTCGTTTTTCTTAGTTTTGAAACAAAAATTGGATTCTATTACTTGCCTTTTTTCCAGAAAATTACTTTTGTCATAGATGCTATTTGGGTTTTTTGGACCTGTCGAATAGTGATAAAACAGAATAAAACAGCGCTGAATTTTATAGGCTAGACCTTTGTAAAGTCATATCCCAAGAGGATTAAAAACGGTTAGCATACCTTTTTGAGATAACCGAGAACAATGGAATGTACCGTATATTGTTAAATAAAAAAGCTGGTGTAACATTTGTGCTACTCATACGTCTTGATTTGAAAGAAACAATTAAAAATGCTTATCAAAACAAGATTTATGAAACGTCTACAACACCTTAGCTTCTTATTCATGTGCATGCTGTTTGCCAATATGCAAGCTCAACAAACAAAATTACTACTAGCAAAACAACCCGTAGCATTATCCAAATCTCCTCTATACGGAAGATTAACAGAGCAAGTAAACGGACAAACCACTTATAAAGAACCCTTCAAGTACTTAGATTCTATTAACATATTCGCTATTACCTACCTCAGTGATGGACTTAAAATAAATGGTCTTTTGGTAGAGCCAAAAAAACAAGGAAGCTATCCTGCTGTTATTTATAATCGTGGTGGAAATAGAGATTTTGGAGCTTTAAAATCGATTCACGGTGCATTGCAACTAGGAAAGGTTGCAAAAGAGGGCTATGTAGTCATTGCAAGTCAATACCGAGGAAACGGAGGTAGCGAAGGACAAGAAGAATTCGGAGGTAAAGATGTGAACGATGTGACCATTTTACCAGATGTGCTCAAGGAAGTAGAAAAGGCAGATACCAACAGAATTGGAATGTATGGTTGGAGCAGAGGGGGCATGATGACGTATATCGCACTGACCAAAACAGACAAAATAAAAGCAGCCATTGTTGGAGGTGCTGTGGCTGATAATTTTAGCTCAATCAAAGATCGACCAAGAATGGAAACAGGAGTTTTAGCGCAACTAGTTCCCAACTATGCTGAACAAAAACAAGAAGCACTAGAAAAAAGATCTGCGCTAAAATGGGCTGATAAATTCCCAAAAAATGTACCGATATTAATGCTACATGGAAATGCAGATTGGCGGGTAAAAGCCTCACAAAGTCTTGCATTAGCTTTGGAGTTTGAAAAGTACAGAGTACCATATAAGCTCGTTATCTTTGAAGGCGGAGATCATGGTATTTCAGAGCACAGAAAAAAGGCAGACGCACAAGTAATTGAATGGCTTGACACCTATGTTAGAAAGACCTCTACATTGCCTAATATGAAGTACCACGGAAGATAAAAATTAACGCAATACAACTACTCATGCAACTCGCAAATTGAGTATCTTAGCCCTTCAAAATTGAAGGGCTATTTTGCAATAGTATCTTAATTTTAGTAAAATTGTAGTGTCTGTCGAATAGAAAATCGATTGTAAAGAATAGCTTATATGAAAGGACCCAATAAAAACATCAAGTTTCCGCTTCGACAGTACGATCGACTTTGTTTTTTAAAAAATAGTATTCAGAATCCAAATATCATCGTAGGAGACTACACCTATTACGATGACTTTGAAAATGTTGACAACTTTGAAAAAAATGTGAAGTACCATTTCGACTTTGTTGATGACAAACTCATCATTGGAAAATTCTGTATGATTGCATCTGATGTTACGTTTATCATGAATGGAGCGAATCACCTAAGCAATGCGCTATCTACATACCCTTTTGCAATTTTTGGAAATGGCTGGGAACATGCCATGGAGGGGAAAACCTACCCAAATAAGGGAGATATTATTATTGGAAACGATGTTTGGATAGGCTATAACGCCACTATTATGGCTGGAGTCCGTATTGGCAACGGAGCAATAATTGCCACCAATGCAACTGTGGTGAGTGACGTAGCTCCTTATTCAATTGTTGGAGGCAACCCTGCTCGAGAAATAAAAAAGCGGTTTCCACCTGAGACCATTGAAAAATTGCAAACGCTGAAATGGTGGGATTGGGACATTGAGAAAATAACCAAAAACCTTCAAAATTTAACGAGTACTGATATCGATAGACTTTCCTCACAAAAGGAAAACACATGATAACACAGAGAGTTAATAGACGATAATTAATGCTAAAAACTGCGCAACACATTACCTTAAAAGACCAGCGAAGGTTAGGATTTGCTGAATATGGAACTCCTGAAGGATATCCCATTGTTTATTGCCACGGTTCACAGAGCTCTCGTCTAGAAATGCACTACGACCACTCATTTGCAAAAAAAAACAATCTTAGAATTCTTACTATTGACAGACCAGGACACGGCCTGTCAGACATGAATTCTGAAGGGAGTATTCTTGACTTTGCTCGAGACGTAAAACAAGTAACAGAACACCTAAACATCGATACATTCTCTGTTGCAGGAATGTCTGCAGGGGCCCCTTTTGCCTTAGGAATTGCATATCTCTATCCAAAAAATGTATGCAAAGCAGGGATTATTAGTGGGTTCGCTCCGTTTTCTAAACAAAATAAAAAACACTTAACAAAAGAAGTAAAGTTCCTTTTAAACGTTGCAAAATCAGCACCATATCTTTTGCGCCTACTGCTTAAAACTCAAACCAAGAGCATCAAAAAGAACCCTCTGAAATCTCTTCAAAACTTTACGAAGAGTATGAGTAAACCCGATCAAAAAGTACTACAAAATGATGCGGTTACAGCGGTAATGGGAACGATGTTTCAAGAAGCTTTTAGAAAGGGAAGTGCAGGTGTTGCTCATGAAATATGCAATCTATTAGTATACGATTGGGGGTTTAAAATCAATGAAATAGAGGTGCCTGTCCATTATTGGCAAGGAGAACAAGACAAGAACGTTCCTTTTCAATGGGCACAATTGATGCACAAACAAACTAAAAATGGAACACTAACTAGCTTTGCAAATGAAGGACACTTACTCATTTTTAAGCATGCAGAAGAAATCTTCAGAAACCTAAAACACGAGTACTAAGAGAAGTCAAAATATCGCAACAAATTCATAAAAAACTAGATAAAAAAGTGAGGATATAACTTCTTGTACTCTTCAGCAGCCACATCAGTAAAGTAAGGGTACAGCATACCGAATAAAACATCTAAATGGGTTTTTACCATGCTGTCGTTTATCTCAACATCATACATAAAAGAACTGTAAAGCCAAGTATTACCATAATTTATCATCCTCTCAATCAAAAAATGTTGCTCTTCTTTAAAAACAAAATGCTTCATCATTCCTTTACCGATTAAAAGACTAAAAAGAAGTTCACATCCTTTATACCTAGTTGTATATGCCTCTAAAAAATGCGCTTTTATTTTCGTATTCTGTTGCAATAAATTATACAAATCTGTCCAAAAGAAACGATAGGCCACCATACGTTTCATACTGATAAACATATCTTCTCTTATTGATTTTAGCGAAATTTGCGAACCACCTAATGCCTGAACTCTTTTGTCAAAAACAGCCACCATCTCAAAATACAAGGCTTCTAAAATAGCTTCTCTTTTCTTAAAATGATAGTTTAAATTACCTGAACTCATGCCCAATTCCATTGCAATCATTCTGATGGTCACATTGCTATATCCTTTCGTATTAAATAAGGTTCTCGCAACCTCTAAAATTTCATTTTTTCGATTCTTCATTAGTAAACTTGTCCTAATTCTATATTTTTTAGTAAATTTGTCCTAAAAATAGTTAAAAATGGCCTCTTTATACACCTCAGAGAAAGAAAAAAAAGCAATACTAGCACTATATGATGAAAAATTGACAGCACTAGCAGTACCTCATCAATACCAAACCATAGAGACTAGCTATGGTAACACCAATATTATTGTTAGTGGAAATCTCTCAAGTCCTCCTATCGTTCTTCTTCATGGATCTAATGGATGTGCTCCCATAGCCATTGAAACCTATCCAAATCTTTATAAGTCGTTTAGAGTGTATGCCATTGATGTGCTTGCGCAACCTAATAAAAGCGCAGAAACAAGATTGCGAATGAATGATGATTCCTATGGAAAATGGATGCACGAAATCATTGATGGACTCGATCTCGAAAATGTAAGATTGGCAGGGTTTTCTTTTGGCGGATTGATTATTCTAAAAACACTAGAATATAGCGAAAGTAAAATCAAAGAGGTCTATTTATCAGCTCCTGCTTATATTGTCAATGGAAACCCCTTCAAATTACTTCTCCATGTGTTCTTGCCTATGAAACGCTATAAAAAGACTAAAAATATCAAACATGTAGAAAAATTTTTATCAAAAGTATTCACCGACCGAGATGCATTTGCCATCAACTATTTATCCAAAGTATTTCTTCATTTTAACATGGACTTCACTCCTGTTCCTGTCATAAAATCGAAGAAAGCAAAAGCTATTAAAACACCAATAACCTTATTCGCTGCTGATAAAGACCTAATTTTTCCGGGCAATAAAATGATTAAACGAGCCTTAGCAATATTCCCTTCTTTAAAAGGACATTACCTTATTAAGGATTCAAAACATGTTCAAAACAGCCAACAAAATACATTTATTGAGCAACAAATTCTCAACTCATAAAACCTCAGCAACAAAACATATTATGGAGTCACACAGAATTCACAAGTTCCTTGAATCAATACCTGAGAATTAAGTATTTGGCGGTTCGGGATGTTTGGAATATGAACATCCACTTCAAGACAATCTACCTTTCCACAACTTAAGCATTCAAAATGAGGATGGGAGTCTCGGTGCTCACGATGAGAGCAATCACTACATTTTGCGTACCATTTAATCCCGTTCTTACCTAAAAAGGAATGTACGACACCATCATCTTCAAGCCTATCTAAAACACGATATACGGTTGTTTTATTCAACTTATCAGCAAGACGCTTGATCAAATCAATAGCTGAAATGGCTCCTGAACTACTTTTAAATTGATCCAGTAATACCTCAACAGCTGCTGTTTTTCTAATCACTCCCATATCACAAAATTATCACAACTAGGTTGCAATAACAAATTTTATTTATAAATTTGCAACTCAGTTGCATTAAGCCAAGTAAAAACTATGAAATTAACACTACAAAAGCCAGATTTGATTGGTGCCATTGCTAGTTCACTTTGCGTTGCACATTGTGTTGCAACTCCATTATTATTTGTAGTGAGCAGTTGTTCTGTTGATGGCTGTGCATCAACCCCTGCATGGTGGTCAAACATCGATTATCTATTTCTGATCATTTCGTTTTTTTCGATTTATCGTTCAACGCAAACAACAACAAACAAGGGTATAAAACCACTGTTGTGGTTTAACTGGAGTGTATTATTCATGCTCATTCTCAATGAAAAGGTACAGTTGTTTCATCTATCTGAAACAATCACATATATCACCGCATTTTCGCTTGCAGGAATTCACATGTATAATTTAAAATATTGTCAGTGTAAAAACGACAACTGCTGCACTCAAAATGGAGAACCAGGCTTTTGAAATAAAAGTCATCTATCACCATCGGAATAAAATTGACCGAAGTGATTGACGAGGAATCAAGTATCAACGGCCTGTAAGATTTAAAAAATACAGAACAAAAAATTTAACAACCATCAAAATAAAACCGAATTTTTAACTAGTTATAATATTTAAAATTTAGAAAAATGATAACACAAGAACATGTATTAGAAGCACAAAACACTTGGGGACAAGGAGTTGTTAAGATTGGATCATTAAAAGAGAACAGAGCTGAATGTGAATCCTTTACAAGCGAATTCCTAGATACTTTGTATGCCTTTGAATTAGGAAAAGTTTCTTTCAAACCAACAAAATGTGCTGAAGAACAATTCAGACCAACAAAACCCGAAGCAACCTCTTACTTTATTGCGGGTGAAGACAGAGCTTGCCAAGAAGATAAAGGATTTGCAATTCAGCCTTGGACAAACGTACGCTTTGAGAACGCCAACATCATCTTAGAAGAAAATCGTGCACTTGCAATGGGAAATTACTTTTTCACAGATCTTAATGGTGATGAAGCGAAAGTAGAGTATACATTTGGTTACAAATTGGTAGAAGGAGCCTTAAAAATTGACTTACACCATTCATCGTTTCCTTACAACCCTAATGCATAATTGATGCAAAAAAGACTTTTTCTTTTATGTCCTACAGACACTTTAGAATCGACTATAAATAAAATTTCTAGCGGTGATAATTATTTTTACACCTCACTTGGAAACTCATTTGACGTAGATTCTGAAACCCTACAACACATAAAAGAATTGGTTGACAAGCAAGAAATTTGTAAAATTTATTTTGTCCTCTCCAATGATAATAAAATTATTTTAGATGCATTGGGAGGGCAGTTTTTTTCAGATATTAGCGGCTTAAAAAAGTGCTATAAAGAAGTTAAAAAGCAACAACGAAATGCAGAGATAATTGAGAAAAGTGAAGGTTCTCGATTCTCAATCCTATCGTATTATTTGAATAGAAAAAGAAAGGAGCTTCAGTTTCAATTAGACCACTTGTGCGCCCATGACGTTGCTGTAAGTGCTAAAATTTACAACAAACAGGAGAATTCTTTCAGAGATATTTATGCTGATTTAATTTGTTTAGAGAGACATTCGTTAAATTGAAAACGATGGAATACAATAGAAGAACATTTATTTCCTTTTTAGGAAAGGCAAGTATAGGAGCCCTTATCCCTGCGCCTCTTTTGCTAGGTTGTACGGCTTCAGGCACCACTCTTAAACCAGCAAAAATAACCCAAGAAAGACTCAGACAACTAACTGATGTTATTTTAGAGGACTTAGCGCCTTCAAACCTCGATGATTTGGTCCTCACAAAAGGATTGAATTCTCAGGTAATCCTCAAATGGGGGGATGCTATAAACAACAAAGACTTCTTTGGGTATAACAATGATTTCACCTGTTTTATTCCCCTTGACAAAACAAACCCAAAAGATGGATTGTTGTGGGTCAACCACGAATATATAAATCCTTTGTTTGTCTCTGATTTTGATTCCAACAAATATCAAAACCCACAAGAGCACCGTACCCAAGAGCAAGTCGATAAGGAAATGTATAATGTGGGGGGGAGTATTGTGCGAATTCGAGAGGAAAATGGCACTTGGCAACTGGTAAAAAACGATCCTTATAATAGGAGAATAACGGCAAAAACTCCTATCAAATTAAACTGGGATCATCCTATAAAAGGGAAACATACCGTCATTGGTACGCATAGCAATTGTTCGGGAGGTATTACTCCATGGAACAGCATTCTTACCTGTGAAGAAAATTACGATTCTTTTTATGGAGAAACTATCTATGACGACAATAATGTGGCTACTCACGAACCAAGTATACTTTCTTGGGAAAAATTCTACAACTACCCGCCAGAACATTATGGATGGGTGGTAGAAGTGGATCTAAAAGACGGAACCGCCCAAAAACATATTGCCCTCGGAAGATTTGCACATGAATGTTGCACGCTTCATCAGCTCGAAGATGAGCGAATTGTTGCCTATTCAGGTGATGACAAAAAAGACGAGCATTTGTACAAGTTCATTTCATCAAAACCCAACTCTTTGAAGGAAGGCACACTGTATGTTGCAAACACAGTTAGCGGAAAATGGCTGTCTTTAGATTGGGCAGAACAACCCGTTCTTCAAAGTAGATTTAAAGATCAAACTGAAGTGCTAATTAGAACTAGAGAAGCTGCAAAACTAGTAGGAGCAACCGCACTGAATAGACCTGAAGACATTGAGATTGATCCAGTTACTGGCAGTATTATTATTGCACTCACAAACAATACCAACAAGAAAGACTACCACGGTTCTTTACTAAAACTTGAAGAAACCAATGGCGCATATGATGCCTTAACATTTCAGGCGTCAACCTACAAAGCAGGCGGAGAAGAGAACGGTTTTTCTTGTCCAGATAATTTAGCCTTTGATTTGTCGGGCAATCTTTGGATGACCTCAGATATGTCGGGAAGTAAAATGAATAAAAAAGACGGCCCTTATGTACCCTTTAAAAATAATAGCTTATTTGTGATTCCTCGCTATGGAAATGATGCAGGAAAAGTGATTCGAGTTGCCGCTGCACCGCGAGATGCCGAACTCACAGGACCTTGGTTTTCTGAAGACGGAAAAACTTTATTTTTAAGTGTTCAGCATCCAGGAGAACAAACCACTGACCTCAACAATCCAACAAGTAAATGGCCTTTTGACAAAGATAACATCCCTAAATCAGCTGTTGTAGCAATCACTGGTGATCTATTAGAAAAAATGAATGTGCTGAACCAAATTGAAAAGCACTAAAAAATGCTAAAACTCTGAGCCTTTAATGAAAATTAAAGGCTTTTTCATTCTTAAAAACATTTCACAAAAAACAGCGAAAAAAAATCAATTTACATAGAAAGGAACTGATATTTTCGTATTTTAGGTGGAAGTCATTTTTGCATACTGCACATCGGTAGACATGGAATGAGCTGTTTACGAAAATAATTATGGAGAAGATCAATGAATGTTTCTTTTAAAACTAAATTAAAAATGAAAAGACTACTTGTATTTTGTTACGTATTGCTATGTATGGGAACGAGCTGTAAAAAAGAAGATAAAGATGCAGCTGGAAAATCAGACAATTCAAATAGCAACAGCAACATACTTGTGTATGATGGGCTTAACCGAGAATATGTACTGTACATCCCAAGCTCTTATGATGGTAACACTCCTGCTCCTTTGTTATTTAATTTTCATGGTTTTGGAGGTCGTGCAAGCGACTATATGAACGAGGCAGACATGCGCTCACTGGCCGAATCAGAAACATTTATCTTAGTGTATCCGCAAGGTAGTGCATTGAATGGCTCCTCTCACTGGAATGCTTGTCCAACAGGAGGAGACAACAAGAGTACGGCTGATGACTTTGGATTTACGGAAGCCTTACTTACTGAGATTTCATCAAACTACTCAATAGACGCACAAAGGGTGTATGCTGCTGGCTACTCGAATGGGGGTATGATGGCCTATGGACTTGCGAATCATAGGAGCAACCTCTTTGCTGCTGTTGCCTCCGTTTCGGGAACTATGCTCGACTGCCCGGGAACGATGACTCATCCCATGCCTGTTTTGCATATGCACGGAACCTCGGATGCTGTGCTACCATACAACGGAAGTACAGATTACAGTGCTGCACAAGTAGTTTTAGACTATTGGATCGATTTTAATAATACAACAACAACGCCAACAGTTTCCAACGAAACAAATGCAGGAACCACTATAGAACATTATGTGTATGATCAAGGCGATAATGACGTTTCTGTAGAGCACTATAAATACATTGATGGCAACCATGTTTGGTTTGACAACACCTACCAAGGTAAAACTACAGGTCAATTGATTTGGGAGTTTGTATCTACCTATGATCTTAACGGAAGAAGATAAATAGCCTTAGAGCGCTCAAGTAACTGCTCTTTCGATGATTTCTTGCTTATGAAGAAATGAAAAAAAATCGTATCTTTCGAGTATGTGAAACCAATTTACTGCCAACCAAATCATTATTATTTTTAAAATAAAAGGATTTCTGTAGTGCTATAATTGAGAATCTGAGTGTATAAAGTGGTGCCTAAGGAGGTGCTGTAATCTATAAATTAAAACGGTATACAATGGAAAATATGGTAAAGGTATTGCAATTAATCGTTTCATTATCTGTAGTTTATGTTTGGGTTTTTAGGTATCACAACGTGATCAGAGAATTCAAGGAATTTGGATTAAGTGACATTAGCCGCAACGCTGTAGGAGCTGCAAAAATCGCTATTGCTACGCTACTCGTTGCAGGTATATGGTTCTCATCATTGGTGTTTTATGCTGCTGTACTGATGGGTCTTTTTATGATGAGTGCTCAGTTTTTTCATTTCAAAACAGGCAACCCATTCATCAAAAAACTTCCCTCAATGGCGCTCTTAATCTTGTGCGTCATCATCGCAATAAATTCGATGCCATAACCACCTATGGAACTCTATAAAATCTGTATCTTCTTATCTAGCATTTCCTTTTTTGGCTATACCATTTCGTATTTCATATTGCCACATATGAAACAGGAATTTAAACGATTTGATTTAGAAAAGCTTGGGCTGCTTATTATGGTGCTTCAGTTCACAGGAGCCATTGGTCTTCTTGCAGGACTCTACTTTAAACCATTGTTACTGATCGCTTCATTTGGTCTTGCTTTACTCATGTTTTTGGGGGTATTGGTTAGAATACGCCTGCGTGATGCTTTGTGGATTTGTTTGCCTGCTGTATTCTACATGCTCCTAAATGCTTATATCTTTTATGCTACGCTACAATAGTCTATCGCTAAAACAATACAACAAGCCGTAAACAACTGTTATACAACATACTTACAAGTATATTAGGGCTTCCTAATCTCTTTGATTAAATAGGAGTATACCGGAAGATGGTCACTATATCCACCCGTGTAGTTTCCATACGAGAAGCTGCGAAATGGGTATCCCTTGTAGCGGCCTTCCTTCGTGAACAAAAAAGGTTTGTTAAATACCTCTGCAGACCATAGCTTATAACTAGAAAAATCTTTCGCTCCCACATTGACAAAGGAAGCACTGAACAATACTTGATCAAAAAGAAATATATTATCTCTGTATGCCAATGTATTTAGTCCTTTCTTATGCAAATTCTCATATGGATTGTATAAATCGCTAGATTGTAAATTTTCCTTGACTGCTTTAGACTTCAATACCTTTTTAAAACTGTCATTTGTAGGGTCGTCATTAAAATCACCAAGTAGTACAATCTTTGCATTCGCATCATTGGCTCTAATCTGTTCAATAATTTTAGTATTCTGGTATGCTGCCTTTTCACGTAGCGGACTACTCGCTTCCTGTCCTCCTCTTCGAGACGGCCAGTGATTTACCACCACATGAATCATTTCATCATCTAAATATCCAGAAACCAACAATTGATCTCGTGTTAGTACTTGCTTCCCATCTTTATAAATGTTTGGGTTAAATGCCTCATGAGAAACCGGTTTGAAATAGGCTTCTTGATAGAGTAATGCTACATCAATACCTCTTGCATCAGGAGAATCGTAATGTACGATTTGATAATTTTTATCTTTTAAGTGTTTAGAATTCACCAAATCAACGAGTACTTTTTTATTTTCAACTTCACAAACACCAATAATTGCTGGACTTGTTTTTGCCTTCTCTACTCCAATTTTAGAAATTACAGAACTAAGCTTGTCAATTTTATCCCAATACACTTCAGAAGCGCCCTCTTTTAATTTCATAATTGGACTCGCCTCATCGTTTTTAGTTGGATCATTAATCGTATCAAACAAGTTTTCTAAATTATAAAAAGCAACCGTTCGAACAGTATATTGTTTCTCTTTTGTCTGTGCGTGACCAACTAGGAAAAGCGCAATAAAACAACTAAAAAAGACTATTTTCTTCATGGAATAAATTTTAACTGCGCAAACTTACGTAAAACTCACTTAAAAGTGTGTAAAACACATGTTAAATCATTTTTACTATCTTTAAGTAAAATTGCTACTTATGAAAAGAACCATCCTTATGGTATTCTTTGCATCTCTTCTCTATAAGACTCATGCTCAGAATATTGTAACAGGAGTCATTGTTGATTCCCAAACCGAAAACCCCATCGAAAACGTAAAAATTCGTTTCCTAAAAACCGTATATGTTGCCAAAACAAACGCAGACGGCGCATTCATCATTGCCTGCGATACAGATGGAAATTACATTCTTGAAATCACAAATCAAGGCTACGAAACTGAAAAATTCCCCATTTCTTTTACAAGACGACCCATTGATTTGGGTACGCTTTTTATCTACAAAAACAAGACAAAACAGATCAATTTAAGCGTCTTGTCTTTGACTGACGATGAGCTACATACGGATACAAATGCTTCAGATAATATTTCAGGGCTGCTTCAAGCTTCCAAAGATGTCTACTTAAAAGCTGCTGCCTTCGAATTTAGTGCTTCTTTTTTTAGAGTAAAAGGATTGGATTCTAAAGACGGATCACTGCTTATCAACGGAGTTGAATTCAATAAAATTTTTAATGGAAGACCACAATGGAGCAATTGGGGTGGGCTTAATGACTTAACAAATTACCAAGAATTCAATGCCGGTATCACAGCATCTGTTTATAGTTTTGGAAAGACACTAGGTGTCACCAATATCAACATTAGGCCCACAACAACACGACCAGGAAACAAAATCTCCTATGCTACTTCAAATAGAAGCTACAACCACAGAATTATGGCAACCCATAATTCAGGCCTACTCAAAAACAATTGGGCATTTTCCTTTTCAGGCAGTAGAAGAAGTGCCTTAGAAGGCTATTCTGACGGAACATTTTATGATGCATATTCCTTCCTTGCAAGCATAGAAAAAAAAGTCAATGACAAAAATAGTTTCCAGCTCTCTGGGATTATAGCACCGAATAAAAGAGGGAAATCATCTGCAAACACACAAGAAGCTTTCGATTTAAAAGGAAGAAGATACAATTCGTATTGGGGGGTTCAAAATGGCAACATAAGAAACGCTCGAGTAAAAGAAATTACCGAACCAATACTACTCCTAAATCATTATTACAAGATCAACTCAAAGAATACTTTAACAACAAGTATAGGGTATCAGTTTGGAAAAGTTAGCAATTCTAGAATAGATTATAACGGTAGTAAAATTGACAACTTTATAGCAGGTATCCCTACTATTGTACAATTAGGAGGTGCAAATCCAGACCCTAGCTACTATCAAAAAATGCCTAGCTATGCCCTAAAACAAAATGATCCTCATGTCTATGAAATAATGGAAAGCTTTGTAACCGATGGCCAATTAGATTGGGAAGCGATGTACCGGGCAAATCAACATTCGTTTAACAATGGTCATGCAGCCTATATTCTTTATGAGGATCGCAATGATGATAAATTTCTTAGCGTACAGAGCAATTACAAAACAGAAATCACAACACACATGCTTCTGAATGCTTCCATTCAACTGAAACAATTCAACTCTCACAATTATGCAAAACTCATTGATGTATTAGGTGGACGTGGTTTTTTAGATATTGACCCCTATGCAGAAAATAACGAGAGAAAACAAAATGACATTTTACATCCCAATAGAATCGTTCACCAAGGGGATCATTTCAAATACAATTACCATTTAGAGGCTCTCATTGCAAATGGATTCGCTCAGATACAACTCAACTACCCCAAATTCGACGCATTCATTGCGAGCACTGTCTCTAAAACCTCTTACCAAAGAATCGGAAAATACAAAAACGGAAAACACACAAAGGATCATGAATCATTTGGGCCGTCCAAACAACTCCTATTTACAAATTATGGAATCAAAACAGGATACACCTCTAAAATTAACGGCAGGCATTTCATAGACCTTAATCTTGCCTACACTACGGAAGCACCACTGCTAAAAAATTCTTTTTCAAATGTGAGAATTAGCAATGCTGTTGTTGAAAACTTAGGTTCAGAATATCGCATACATGGAAATCTCGGTTATGTTTATCGTTCTCCGCGTGTTCAAGGAAAAATTTCTACATACCTCATAGAAAACAGGAACGCGACAGAGGTGTCTTTTTATTATGCCGATGGAATCGGTGGTAACGACCAAGAAAATACTGCTTTTGTTCAAGAAGTGATCACCGACTTAGACAGCAATCATTTGGGAATAGAAATGGGTATAGAAGTAGCGCTAACGCCTGTATTAAAATTCAAAGGAGCCGCAAATATTGGTCAGTATACTTTTGATAATAATCCCACCCTATCACTAAGCTCAGAATCAAAAGACTTTCAATTCACCAGCAGAGTTTCTCACTTAAAAAACTACAAATTACCCGTAGGTCCTCAGCAAGCATATTCGTTCGGTTTTGAATACCGTGCTTCAGATTATTGGTGGATTGGAGCTACCATAAATTTTCTTGCGGCTGCCTATGCTGATATCAATCCCTTAACAAGAACATTCAACCTCTCTGATGATGGCGGAATTCCGTTTCACGATTATGACTCCAATCTTGCCAAACAACTTTTACAACAAGAAAAATTTAAAAATTACTCATTGGTCAACCTGGTCGGAGGAAAAACATGGAAAGTACAATCCTACTACATCGGTTTTTTTGCAAGCATTGGCAATTTATTCAATACTCTCTATAAAACAGGAGGTTTTGAACAAGGGAGAAATGCAAACTTCAGAGAATTGGTGGCAGACGAGTCGCTGAACAAACCAATCTTTGGAAACAAGTATTGGTATGGCAGGGGAACTACCTATTTTTTAAACCTAAGTATTAGGAACTAACACTATAATCGCTATGAAAACAACACAAATCTCAGTTAACATAAGTAAAATTCTGATGCTATGCATCTGCATTACCTCTTGCGTCAGGGACGGAACCTTTGAATTGCCAGACCTCTCCATTACAGAACCAACTATTGTTGTAAATTCTTCCATTTCAAAAATAAAAACTGCACTTCAGCAAGCATATAACACAAACCATAAAGCAATATATACATTTCCCATACACCGTGAGCATCCAACCTACGTAGCGGGGTATGTTATTTCATCAGATGCAACAGGAAACTTTTATAAAAAGCTCATTGTACAAGACAGCTATGAAGCGCCAACAGGAGGTATTGAGCTACTGATTAATGCACCTTCTTTAGCCTCTCGCTATGAAATTGGACGAAAAATATATATCAAGCTAGATGGTCTATCGGTTTCCTATGACGATGGAGAAAGTGATGTAGACCCAACAAATTTAACTGTCGGAAAGTATTGTTTAGGCTATTTACATGAAGGAAGTGTTCAAAATATCCCTTTAACAAGAATAAAAGAACACGTCATTAAATCTGCTATTGTAAAAAAAATAAAGCCTATGAGTGCCGATATATCATGCATTACCGAAGCGCAAATACATACATTTATAAGGCTAGAGCATGCCCAATTTGAAAAAACACAACTCGGAAAATCCTTTTCAGGAGAACCCAACGATGAATATGACGGATTTCGCTACCTCTTTGATTGCAACACAACGCAAACAATTAGGTTAAAGACAAGCACCTATTCAAGCTTTAAGTCAACCATCATCCCTTCTAAAAAAGGAAGTATTGATGCTGTTTTAACCAAAGATTATAATTCAGATTTTTTTGTGCTTACCATCAATACACCTTCCGATATTTCTTTTACGGACAGCAATCGCTGTGACCCTGTTTTTTTGGCATGTGGACCAGCAGCACAAGGCAATAGTAACATGGTATTCATTGAAGATTTTGAGAACATAAAAAACAACTCCAATCTTATGGAGGCAGGTTGGAGCAACATCAATTCAAATGGAAATAGTACCCTTTTTAAATCAAAATCATCAGCAGGAAATCGTTTCATGGAACTATCAGCCTATAACAGTGGAGAGACCCCTTTAGAAGTATGGTTGATCTCTCCAAAAATCAATCTAGATACAACTAGAAACGAGCAACTTTCTTTTGACACCAATACAGGATATGACAACGGAAAGGTAATGACTGTTTATGTAGCAACTGATTTTACAGGAGATATTAAAACAGCAACATGGACCTTATTAGATGTAGCTCTTTCTGAGGGCCCAAGTGCTGGTTATGGAAGTCGTTTTACCTCATCTGGAAGTGTAAATATTGATTGCCTTCATGGCAACGTCAACGTAGCTTTTAGATATAGAGGCGCAGATGGAGGCACTAGCACAACCTTTAGAATTGACAACTTCAAAATAACGAAAGAGTAAGTTTCTCCAATCTAAAATACATAAAAAATGAAGCTTGTCTTTATGACAACGATTAGTTTAGGTTCCGTTTTTCAATAAAAAATCGTTTTATGAGTGCGCTACACTCCGTTTCTAAGATGCCTTGTACTACCTTTGTTTTAGGATGTAACTTTGTATTTAAGTTTACAAACCCTCTATCCAATTCAGAGGCACCATACACTATTTTACCTATTTGCGTCCAATAACTTGCACCAGCACACATTTGGCAAGGCTCTAGGGTAACATAAAGGGTACATTCTTTTAAATACTTTCCTCCGAGGTAGTCTGCAGCAGCTGTAAAAGCCTGCATTTCTGCATGGGCTGTTACATCGTTCAAGGTTTCTGTAAGATTATGAGCCCTAGCTATTATTTGATCCTTAAAGACAATTACAGCCCCCACAGGAACTTCACCTTTATCAAATGCGATATGTGCCTCGTCTAAAGCTTTCCTCATAAAATAGATGTCGTCAAATGGCTGTATCATCTTTGAAATATTTTTTCAATAATACAAAAAGCATATGAGTTCTAAAACTCGTACTTTTGCTTTATGTCGAAAAACTTGTTAGATACCATATACAATCCAGATGATTTGCGAAAGTTACAACCAAATCAACTAGCACAATTGGCCCAAGAGCTGCGCAGGTTTATCATTGATATAGTTGCGACAAAAGAAGGGCATCTAGGCGCAAGTTTAGGCGTTATTGAACTGACTATAGCCTTGCACTACTTGTTTGACACCCCTAATGATTTGTTGGTTTGGGATGTTGGCCATCAGGCTTATGTGCATAAAATACTCACTGAACGGAAAGATTTATTTCACACCAATAGAAGGTTAGACGGCCTCTCTGGTTTTCCAAAACGATCAGAAAGTGGTTACGATGCTTTTGGTGTAGGACATTCCTCCACCTCTATTTCTGCTGTTCTAGGGATGGCTATTGCATCCAAATTAAAAGGAGATAGTGCCAAACAACACATTGCTGTAATTGGCGATGCCTCTATTGCAAGCGGAATGGCATTTGAAGCATTGAATCATGCGGGCGTAACAGATGCCAATATCTTAGTTATTTTAAATGACAATGCTATTGGAATTGACCCCGCTGTAGGGGCTTTAAAAGAGTATTTAACAAAGGTGAAAACAGACAAGAGACTTGCGGCTCAAAACAATATTATTAAGGCCTTAAATTTCAAATATTCAGGACCCATTGATGGTCATGATATAACTGCTTTATTGAATGAATTAAAGCGATTGCAACATATAAAAGGGCCCAAATTTTTACATATTATTACCACCAAAGGAAAAGGACTAAAGCAAGCCGAACAAAATCAGGTAACCTATCACGCCCCAGGAAAATTTGATAGTAAGACTGGTAATTTACTCCCTAAAGAAAGGGTGATTGAACCGTTAAAATATCAAGATATTTTTGGAAAAACAATCGTTGAATTGGCTTCAAAAAATAAAGCAATTGTAGGCATCACACCCGCTATGCTTACTGGGAGTTCTTTAAAACTCATGTTGGATACATTTCCCAACAGAACCTTTGATGTGGGGATTGCCGAGCAGCATGCCGTTACTTTAGCGGCAGGAATGGCTACACAAGGTCTGATCACTTTTTGCAACATCTACTCTACATTTTTACAACGTGCATACGACCAGGTTATTCATGATGTTGCCTTGCAAAATCTGCCTGTTATTTTTTGTTTAGACAGAGCAGGCTTAGTGGGAGAAGACGGCGCAACACACCATGGTGTCTTTGATTTAGCCTATTTAAATTGCATTCCAAACATCATTGTTTTTGCACCGAGAAATGAAGTTGAGTTACGAAACATCATGTACACTGCCCAATTAGGACTTCAACAGCCAATTGCCATACGTTACCCAAGAGGAAAAGGAGTCGTTATTGACTGGGAACAACCGTTCTCTAAAATTGAAATGGGAAAGGGAAGTTGCTTACAAAAGGGTAAAGATATTGCAATTCTCTCAATTGGAAGTATTGCTAAGAATGTCTCTGATGCTATTAACTCCATGGATGTCTCCCATTACGACATTCCGTTTTTAAAACCCTTAGACACCGCCTTGCTGCATGCTATTTTTAGTACGTACGCAAAAATCATCACCATAGAAGATGGCACTATTAAAGGAGGACTAGGAAGTTCAATTGTCGCATTTGCTGCTCAGCATCGTTACAAAAATCGTATTTCCGTCCTTGGAATTCCAGATCATTTCATAAATCAAGGAACTGTTGAAGAACTTCATAAAATAGCGAAGATTGATACCGAATCAATCGTAAAAAAAATAAAAGAATTTCAATAAAAAAAGGGGCTGCAAATAGCAGCCCTTTTTTCTATGCATGATGCACACGAAATTAGTTAATAATCACTTTACTTGTTGCTTTCTTATTAGTAGCATCTGTTAGATGTACAATATAAACTCCTGTTTCTAAGTTTACAGAAATTGATTGCCTTTCTTGTTGTGTGAAATCTATTTGTTTAGCAAACACTTCTCTTCCTCTTACATCAAACAATTGGAGCCTTGCTTTTCCCAATGTGTTTTTAGCAAAGAGTGTGAAATCACCTGATGATACTGTTGGATACATGGTAAATGTAGCACGCTCGTTTAGCACCTCATCAATTGAGGCAACACCTGTAGCAAACTGCCCGGTAAACATTCCTCTTCCATAGGTAGATGCCATAACTGTATTATCGGCTGTTCTCAAACTAAATGAAGTCACTTTCACATTAGACATTCCATTGTACGATTGTGTCCAATTTGGAGCTGCGTCTTTAAAATTGCTTGTTCTCCAAACTCCTAACTCAGTTCCAATGATCACCTCATCATTATTTAGCGGATTCATCATTGCTGCTTTTACAGGAATATCCGGAAAATCGCCTTCTTTAGTTGACCAAGTTGCTCCTCCATTTGTTGTGAACCAAATACTTTCTACACCATAATTGTGAAATGTAAGTATTATTTCATTTTCGCTCGCTCCAAAAGCAATTGATGAGACACTACCTGTAAAACTCCCATCATCACCAATATTACTCCAGGTAGGAGCAGATGAATTTGCATTGAGGACCTTTAATAATTTTCCGTTACTCGTCCCTAAAAATAATGTCGTTGATGCAGAAGTAAACGGAGAAACTTTAACTGCAGTTGCTCCCGCACTCAGAAGCGGATTAGAAAAATTCGTTCTAACTGGGAAATTTTTTTTAATATCCGTATATCTCGCAATACTATCTTTACCTCCTCCACTTGCATTTGTATACAAAATATCCAAATTATCGTCAAGATCTGCGGGGTTGATAAATTTCCCCGTATTTAAATCATTTTGTATGGTAACTCCCTCATAAAAATTCACCTCTTCATTGATTGCTAATATTGGCAAATTGACTCTTCTCATCGTATTGTAAAGGTAGCTCACGATAACATATTCGCCCTCTTTATCGATAAATGAGTAGGCCCCATCTCCACCATATATATCTATTGAAGAACTCACCCCTGTATTTGCTCCATAAATAATTTGGGTTCCATTGTCCTGAGCTCCTGACAGGAACACATCATTGTCTGTACTTTGTCCAATTTCTCCATGATAAAACTGCGTCACATTATAATCTTTGTTTCTGGCTTCAATTGCGACTTCTGAAGATTCTGCTTCAGATAAGGAACTTGCGTAAAAAACACCTCCATCATTGCCAATAACTGCTTTATTTGGATCTGTAGGATGAAATGCCCACCCATGCTGATCTGCATGTACTTTTGATACGAATAAAAACGATAAATTATTGTTATTTGACCATTTTGAGATTTGGGTCCAAGAAGAACCATTATTCGTACTTCTAAACAAATCAATTCCTCCAACATACACAATACTATCATCGGTTGGGTCCACCTCAATAACCAAATCATAAGAAGCTTGTCCTCTTGTAAAGTCGGCTGCAGAAATACCTGTATCTGCATCTGACGGAAGAACAATATTAGATGTTGTCACAAAACCATCTGTGGTCACCTCTATCACTGGGTTACCCGCATCACATAGCACATAGAGTTTATTTTTATCAGATTTTGAAACGGCGATTTCTGTTCTTTTTCCACCTGTAATTTTATGTTCAACAGTAAAAGTACTCCCATTGGTAGATTTCAAAACAGTTCCTCCTCCTAAACCATAAATATTTCCTTCCGTACCAATCCAAAGCGTATTATCGGGTCCTATTTCAAAATCATTTGGTTCATACAAAGAACCATATGTTCCTCGATCTGCTTCTGGAATCCCTGGCAAAGAAGGCGACAACCAAGACCAATTAGCTCCATCATCTGTAGATTTATACAATCCTGTTGTATTTGTTCCAGTCCAATCGGCACCTTCTGTATAATATTGCGCTCCTACTCCTAAAAATAATTCTGTTTTGTTTGTACCTGGGTTATTCCTGTCTCTTATACACATCTGACGCTGCCGACGATCTACTCTGTGTAGA
>OLII01000273.1_pt1 | contig 20662 bp, 16 predicted proteins | sample 1609481 | NCBI WGS metagenome assembly OLII01 (sample SAMN05416859, study PRJEB24817) | seawater metagenome | isolation source: Sea water | place: Canada:Atlantic | collected 2013-11 | reverse complement strand
AGATCTAGTACGGTCTCGTGGGCTCGGAGATGTGTATAAGAGACAGCTATAGGATCAATTAAAATTTTTCGTTCTTTGTAAATCATTTTAGTTGGACCATATTCGCGTCGTGATCTATCGTTAAAATCGCCAACAATCAGTTCAACGCCATGATAAAGCTTCTCAGTCGCTTCAATATAAACACTGGCCATATATTCTTGTAAGTCTTCTTCTAAAGCTTGTTTATCATTGAGTATTTCACCCATACGTTTGGCATGAAATTGGTAAGTAGGTACTACCTTGGCGAGTATTTCAGGTTTAGCTTTTTCTTTTGGTAAGCTCTTCAATTTCTTGATAGCCGCTTTTAATTCATCCGTTTTTTTAGACTCTTCTTTGAGCAGCTCTTCAGTTTGATGTAGCTCATCTTTAAACTTGAGAATTTTATGTTCAAAATTAACGATGGTATTACTGCCTGCTGTTGCGCCAATCATGCCTGCACTGACAGAAGTACCTGCCTTGGTGTAACCACCAATAAGTTTACCATCGGCTTGCTCATTTTTACCAATCCACAAACGGCCTTTTATATCTAAAATACTGTGCAGTAATTGATTTTCAATACGCACATCTTGACCACAGGTTATTTGTGAATATTGACCATACTTAGCGAAAATACTGCCTTTTGCTGTGATATTCACGCTCATCACCACATCAGTGATCTGTGTTTTCTCCACATCATGTTTATGGCCAATAATGCCACCAGAGATAGTGATGTCCCCACCAGCCTCAAGGGTTGCCGATTCAACAAAGCCGCCGACTGTAATATCACCTGAAGCAATCACTTTCATGCCTTCAGTGACGTCACCTTCAATAATTACGCTGCCGGTAAAATTAATATTGCCTGTGCCAACTGTGACATCTTTAATCTTATAAACTTCATCAACTTCCATACCGTTATTGATAAGTTTAGGTAGACCAACTTTTTCAGACACTAAGACATTATTATTTCTAGGACTGATATTGGTGCCTTCTCCAGCCACTAACTCAATATCATTACCTGGCTCTGGTGCTAATGGTGTGGCGGTGACTGTATATCCTTGAGTGCCTTGGGTGAGCGGAACCTTTTTCGCTAAAGGATCGCCAACTTTGACACAAATGATGTCCCCTAAATCACGCATATCGACACTACCGTCTTCACGTTTTTTAGGTTTTAAAATACGGGCTTGAGCACTTTCAACCAAAGGCTTAATTACAGCATCTTTACCATTAACCGCTAGTTTACCAGTGGCAATTTGCATATTTACTTGGCTATTAGGAGCTTCTTTAGCGGCAAGTTGTGCGAGTTGTATTAGGTGCTCTTTACTAAAGCCCTTTTTAACGCCAGACTCTTGAGCTGCCGTTAAAATAGCTTTTGCGGTTAAATGTTTTCCACCTTGTGCGGTAGTAATTTCAGCCATAGCACCCATTTCATCAGTTTCAATACTGATATTGATGGTTGCATCTACTCTATCCAAGATTTGATAAGTGATTTTTCTACCGGTTTGTTTATCTTGCAGAGGCTTTAAAACATCGTTTAATTCAGCAACAGCATTTTTAATGTTACTTTCACTAAGACGAAGTTTTTTAAAATCTGAGGCTGCTATTAACTCTTTAATCGTTAAGGCAGAGATAGTATCTCCCCCTTTTATCGGCTCTAATACTAGATCAATATTATCTTTTTTATTTGAGATTAAACTGGCTTTGGTCATTGCAAGTGCTCCCCCTAACCGTTAATACTGCTGAGCCAAAAAACGGGTAGGTGATATAATTCTTTTTGATTATTTTTATTATTTGCGTTAATTAGCTGGCTTTACATATAGTGATTTTGGTGAATTTTTATAAAGCTTTTGCTGTCTTCTTTTGAATAATCAACTTTATACTCAATGCCATCGAGTGCCTGTACAAATAATAAGGTCTTTTCTTCACCAAACAATTCAGACGATGAAATATCGACAATATCTTGGTAAGCTTTTTTGGCAATAGAGCGCTTTGCAGGAATTTCTCCCTTGTAAATGCCTATGCCTCGATGACTTACGATAACAACAGGTTTGTCACCATTAATAATCAATAAGTCGAATTTTTTTACTTTGTGAATAACGGTATTTCTTCCGCTAGTGATGAAATTTTTTTCTATCAAAATAAACTCCTGATAATATTTACTAACTCTTTAGTTATTAATCTTAATATATAAATTTTTAGTAAACTAAGCAATGACTAAGCGCATAGTTATATACAGCTTTCTTTATTCTAACCTAAAAGTTTAGTCATTAGGTTGTCTCGTTAACTACTTTGCTGTTGAAAAGCTCTTTCAACGACATAATTTGGCGTAGATGATAAGCCTTGTTGATATCTGCGTAGTAAGTCTAAGCCAATAGCTGTGACATATTGTTGGAATTGACGTCGAGCGTAAGGCAAGCGTAAACATTGTGTCTTAATATCATTGTGACTCCCCCATGCTAGCCAAACCATGCCTACCGGTTTCTCGTCACTACCACCGTTAGGACCCGCAACACCTGAAACTGCAATGGCTAAATCAGCCCCCGATTTGCTCAAAGCACCTTTGGCCATTTCAATAACTACAGCCTCACTTACCGCGCCTACCTCTGCTAATAGTTTAGGGCAGACACCGAGCATCTCGGTTTTCATCGCATTACTATAGGTAACATAACCAGCCTCGAAGCTGTTTGACGAGCCGCTGATTTCAGTTAATTTACTGGCTATCAGGCCTCCGGTACATGATTCCGCCGTAGTGATTTTCAGCTTATGATGCTGAAGCTTTGTCAGTAGGTTCTCTGCTAGCGACTTTGGCTTATCAATCACTTCAGCAATGATGTGTTCTTTAAGAAGCGCAGATAATTTATTTTGCCATAATGGCTTTATTGCTAACCCTTGCTTAGTATTTGTGGTTAGTTTTACTTCCAGTAAAGGCATTCCCGCCCGAAAACCTAAATCAATACTTTCAGGCCAATCAGGCAATTGCTCATCTATTAGTTTTTGTAGACTCGACTCACCATAGCCAAATACTTGCAGGCGGGTAACGTCACAAATTAAATTGTCAGGTAATTTTTGGCGAATCTTTGGCACAATTTGCTCGTTAAACATCACTTTGAGTTCGCGTGGTACACCAGGTGTGCAGTAAATATCACAGCCTTTATAATTCACACTAAAACCAACCGCGCTGCCGCAGCTATTAGCAATAATTTGACAACCGCTCGGTAACAAAGCTTGCTTGAGGTTTGGAGCGTTTAGCTCCGCGCCTCGTTGTTCTGCCCACTGGGTAATATGTGCAAGCGCCTCAGGATGTTCAGCAAGTGGCACTTGTGTGGCGCGCGCTAATGCTTCAGAGGTTAAATCATCCACGGTAGGACCTAAACCGCCATTAATGATTAATATGTCGCTATTAGTTGCCATGTAATCAATCTCACTTACCAATAAAGATAAGGCATCGGCAACAGTAACTTTTCGACTTATTTCCAAGCCTTGTTCTTTTAATATTTGCGCCATCATGGCGGAATTACTGTCAACAATATCTCCCGTCATTAATTCATTACCGGTTAAGAGTAATTGTACTGTGGTACTTGGCATGGCGAACTTTCCTACTTGAAAATATATTGCGGTAAATTTAAACCTTTTTATTTCAACTTACATCTAATTTTTTTGTAAGCGTCATTTTAATTAGCAAATAGGGAATAACAAATGAACAAGGTTATAAAAAACAGTCTGTTGAGTTTAATGCTTTTTACGGCACTCAATTCATCAGTGTCAGCAAAGATTAATGAAGAAATAGAAAAATCTTTTTCAGTTTCACCATCAAGTGACTTTATCTTAAATAATATTAATGGCGCGGTAACGATAAATAGCTGGCAAGAAAGCAACATTAAAGTACAAGCGGTTATTACCGCACCATCACAAGATTCTCGTGACAATGTGGTTGTTGAGATGAATCAACACGGCAACAGAGTCATGGTTAACACAGATTATAAAGATAAGGCCTATCGTCAACGAAATGAGTCAGCAGCGAAAGTGGATTACCAAGTATGGTTGCCATCTGAAACCAACTTGTCAGATATCGAACTTGTTAACGGTGCCTTAGTGATAAAAGGTGTCGCTGGTGAAATAGATGCTGCAGTCGTCAATGGCTCTATCAATGCTTCTGGCTTGAGTAATAATAGCGATATTAGCTCTGTAAACGGTAGCGTTAATGTGAGTTATCAAAGCTCGTTGAAAGAGGTGAGCAATATCGACCTTGAAACGGTTAATGGCAGTATTAAACTATTTTTACCTGAGGGGATTAATGCTGATGTCAATGCAGATACTATGCATGGCGGTATCAAAACATCATTTGGTTTAACGGCGACAAAAAACAGCTTTTCAGGTCGTAACCTGCGCGGTGAAATTGGCTCTGGCGGCACTAAGATTGATTTAGAGAGTATTAATGGCAGTATAAAAGTACTAAAGAGTGAATAAGTTTGCCGTAGACTAAACGTTGATTTAACGCTAACGTAAACTCGCAGTTAAGATTCACTGCCAAAGTGCTAGGGTACTTCAAACCACAAGCTTGTTTACTCAGGTTTGTGGTTTTTTATGATTAAGTCATAACTTAAAGTTATAATTCCATATGGCAAAATTTTAGGAAAACTACCTTGAGTATAAATGATTACCCTAGAGCGCTTCTTTTTGGACGATGGTATCGTAACGAAATAGACGCTAATGGCCTTGAGAGTATTGAATATGCTCAGCTTAGCAGCGATGGCAGTTTTGAATTTACCTTTATATCCCTAGGCGCTACAGGTGAAATAGTAGAGCAAATAACGGAATTAGGCGATTGGGGGCTTGTTGGCGACATTCACTTTACCATGACCAAGAACGAGCTGATTGACGAAGAAATGTATGCTGCAGATCTCAATAATGATGATAATTATCAAGCATATAAAGTATTAGCGCTTGATCATCAATTATTTCATTATCAGCATAGAGTCACGAAAGAAGAATATATCATGAGACGGGTTGTTGATAACCACGGTCATTGCTAGAATGGCGTCAAGAATTTACTGATTCACCTTTCCCACTTAATACACATTGAGTCAATTATAAATTAGAGACAGTTAATGAAGCGTTTAAAAGCAGCAAGTTTAATTACCGCAATAAAAACTCCCTACACAGAAGACGGGGAAGTTTGTTTAAAGAGTTATGACGCCTTAATAGAGCAACAAATTGCTGCAGGCGTAGATGGTATCATCGTTGGTGGCACTACAGGCGAAGGTCACTTGCTTAGTTGGGAAGAGCATTTAATGCTAATCGCCCACTGCGTTAACAAATTCAAAGATAGATTAATTATCGTTGGTAATACTGGCAGCAATAATACCCGTGAAGCGATAAAAGCGACAGAAAATGGCTTTGCTATTGGTATGGATGCTGCCCTGCAAATTAACCCATATTATGGCCGTACGTCTCTTAAAGGTGTTAGTGAACACTTTAAGAAGGTGCTTGATATTGGTCCTGCATTTATCTACAACGTACCGGGAAGAACCGGACAAGATTTAACACCAGAAGTGATTGAGCCGCTGGCTAAACATGAAAACTTTATTGGCGTAAAAGAATGTGGTGGTAACGAGCGCATCGATTATTATGAAAAGCGCGGTATTGCTTGTTGGTCAGGCAATGATGATGAAAGTTATGCTGGGCGACATCAGCACGGCTCTCATGGCGTTATGTCTGTTACCTCAAACATTATCCCAGGTTTAATGCGTCAATTGATGAATAAAGACTATTCTGCCAGTGAACTCGCTCAAACAGCAGAGTTAAATGATAGTTTACAAGGGCTGATCGCATGGCTATTTTGTGAGCCTAACCCTATCGCAATTAATACGGCATTAATGATGACTGGTGCAGTGCCAAAGAACTTCCGATTACCTTATCAAGCGCTAACTAAAGAGCAGCGTGAGCACGGTTTTGAATTATTAAAAGCGATTGCCTCGAAAGACTTAATTGGTGAGAGTTTATCTGTGCTTGAAGATGGTGATTTTCATTACACCATCTAGAAATGTGATTATGATAAAATCATAGGATATAAATTTAAAGCCTTGGTGAAAACTGAGGCTTTAATGTTTCTGGTAACTCAAAATATTGCGTTAACTGTTCACCTGATAATGCCGCCACCGGGCAATCAAAACCTAGGCTCACCGCACATAACTGGAGATCACATTGTTCTTGTTCATCAGCAATTCCGTGTAATCTATCCCCAACGACTGGAAAACCAATACTCGCTGCGTGAATACGAATTTGATGTTTTCTGCCGCTATCAATTTTAACTTGGATTAATGAGCGGTTTGATGGCTGATCGTAAGCTAAGCAAGTGAATGTACTACGAGCACTTTTGCCGTCAACAGCTGATTCGATAACTTCAGGTTGAGGTCTTATGCTGTGATCGCCATGGACAATAATTTGATAATGCTTTTCTAATTGGTGGTGTTCAAACATGTTTGACAAAGCACGTGCCGCTTTTTTACTGTGGGCAACAAGGATTAATCCCGTTGCCGCTCTATCTAATCGGTGAACAATAAAAGCAGGGCGTTCATTAGGTAAGTTTTGTTGCGCGAAGCGAGCAATAGTGCAGTGGTCACTCCATTTAGAGCCTTGTGATAACATACCGTAAGGTTTATACCAAACACTGTAATCAATACAGTCAGCGATGAGTTTTGCTTGTGGCACCGGCGTTGCGAGAACTTCGCGATGATAATAAAAGTGCAGCTCATCACCAACACACAGCTGTTTTTTCACCCGTCGCAAGCGCTGAGTTTGTTTTCTATTTTTAGCGGGCGTTAACCACAACGCGCCTTTGCTTATCGCTTGCTTTAATGTCGCCTTTGAAAGTAATGCCTGCTGTGACTGACAATAAGTTTCTAATACCGAAAGGGCTTTGTTATCGTCATTATCTTTGACAGTGATATGCCATTCAAAATGTGCGATTTCACTATGGTTTGATGCATGCTTTGAAGCTTTATCTGGGCTAGTACTTTTCTCAATTGATGAGGTAGCGCGGGTAACTTTTGACATATTTATTTGGTCTAACAAAGATAGTGTGTTTATTTTACTAGGTTTATCGCCAGAGCAAAGCTAAAATAACTTTTTGATGAAAATTTCTTATGACACTCAATAATGGAGGTATGAATGGATCGTGATTTAACTCTTTTCCCTGAAGATGAAATAGGCAATGCGTTGTGGGAATTACACCAAAACGGTAACGACTTACTTAACGAACGTGAAATTGAGTTTTCAGTATTATTTCCAAGCCAAGAGTTAGCATTACAGTTTGGCCAGTTATTATTAGAAAATAACCAAAAGCTTTCATTTACCCCTTATGAAGCGAACCCTGAACTTCCTTGGGAGATCACTGCGTACCCTTATATGCCTGCTAGCTATGAAAGCATTATCGGTTATAAAGCGTTATTGGTGTCAACAGCGGCTCACTTAAAGGGAGAGTTTGCGGGCGTTTACTTTATTAGCTAGCCCACTTGAATAACGTATTAGGAAGCATATGAGTATCGATCTTCAGCAATTTTCGGCTTTACAAAAAGCCAGTAAAGACTCTTTTTTTGAACAAAAAAAATTAGTTAAACAAGTCATGTTAGGAAAAACCGTCTTGTGTTCGCATTGCAAGCAAGCGTTGAAACTTTACACGCCTGAGCAGGATGAACTTACTGGAATTCGCTGTGTAAAGGGGTGTACTGATATAGCCTTAGACTTTGTTTAATAGCTAGCAACAGTGATAGCATTTACTGTTAGTTAAATGGCGTTAAAAAAGCACTCAGCAGAACGCTAAAAAGCTATCCCGAAATTGATGCCGTAGACATTGCCTGATTTTCTTGAATCACTGGTATCGAAATAGCGACGAATGTAAGGTGTGACTTGGATATTCTCAATGTTCAGTTTAATGCCAAGCTCAGGATAAAGTGCTGCAGTCATTTCTTCGCTACAGTAATTAGACTCTTCTTCCTCATCCGTACAGTTCAAGGTTTCGCCAATAAAAATGCCTAAACCAATATACGGGTTTATATCTTGGCCAGTATGGATGTAACCAAAGCCTGAAAAACCTGCATAAAGGTCGCTACTTTCATCGCCATTATTCTTTCCACCTTTATATAAGGTACCACTGAGTCGACCACCGAAATAATCATTACCAGCTGACATAGCAATTTCAAGACCAGCACGCTCACCTTGAGGTTCATTGAATACACCTAGAGAAATAATCGAGTTGGATTGCTTTGCTAGTGTTGAGGTAGATAATGTAAGTAAAACCACCAGTAGGTATAGTTTAACCGAGTAATGCATTTTTTGGTGTCCGCATGAGTAAAGTTGCCCTAAGATATAGGGCAAAGCTATTTGATGGTTAAAGGTTTAGCCCGCTATTTGATAAGTAGCAGGCTATTTTAGGTGTACTTTAAAGAAAAGTAGCGATATCGTCGAGACTCTTTTTGACCTGTGCATGCGCAGGTACAGTGGCATCTTCACTTGGGTAACCTGCGATAAGCAGCATATAAGCACGCTCGTTACCTGTGCGCTGACAAACCTTATTTAAAAATGACATCGGCTTTGGTGTGTGCGTCAGTGTGGCAAGGCCGGCGTTATGTAGTGCGGTAATCAAAATACCTGTTGCTATGCCAACAGACTCGTGAACATAATAATTAGTCTTTTTATCTTCCTCATTTTCCATATTGGTAATGCCGCCTTTTTTTTGACTGAAAATAGCAATTAACCAAGGTGCATGTTCTAAATAAGGTTTGTTGGCATCAGTGCCTAAATCTTTTAGTGCATCGAGCCACTCTTCTCCGGCTCGACCATCATAAAATCCACGCTCATGATGCTCTGCTTGCTCTCTAATTTGCTTTTTAATATCTGCTGAACTTACCGCAACAAAATGCCAAGGTTGATGGTTTGCACCGCTTGGTGCTGTCCCCGCAGCTTTCAAGCAATTCTCAATCACGGCTTTATCAACCGGGCGATCGCTAAAGTTACGAATAGAATGGCGACGCTTAACCTCGTTGTAGAAGTCTGCAGAGCGTTCAAGCATTTCAGTTTCAGGGTACTCAATGAAATCAGTCAGGGGAGAGCAGTCATGTTGTTGCATACAAATCCTTGTTATTATTGTTTTAGTTATGCTGTGCACTACAATATTTAAACATTGAAAAAAAGGCAATAAAAAACCGGAAATCTCTTAACAGAAATTTCCGGTTTTAATTTATTGCTCATTTTGCAGTTAGCTGCTCAAGGTTCAAAGAAGAAGCACGGAGTTGACGCATGTCAATGAGTACTTCTGATGTAGAACCTTGTTCAGCTAGCAATAAAATTAGCCAATAAAGGCACGGGCGTTACGGAACATGCGCACCCAAGGTGAATCTTCACCCCAGCTATCTGGATGCCAAGAGTTAGCTACTGTTCTAAATACACGCTCTGGATGTGGCATCATAATCGTTACACGACCGTCGGTAGTGGTAAGTGATGTTATACCATCTACTGAGCCGTTAGGGTTAGCAGGGTACGTTTCAGTCACTTCACCATAGTTATTCACATAACGCATAGAAACAGTGCCAGAGTTATTGGCAGCATCAATGGCAGCATCAGATTTAAATTCAGCATGACCTTCACCGTGTGACACAGCGATTGGCATACGCGAGCCTTCCATACCTTTAAATAGAACAGATGGGCTTTCTTGAATTTCAACTAATGAGAAACGTGCTTCAAAACGCTCTGACTTGTTTTGTACAAAGTGTGGCCAGTGTTCACTACCTGGGATAATTTCTTTCAGGTTAGATAACATCTGACAACCGTTACACACACCTAAAGTGAAGGTATCTTCACGTTCAAAGAAGGTTTTGAACATGGCACGCGCGTTGGTATTAAATAAGATTGATTTTGCCCAACCTTCACCAGCACCTAATACATCACCGTAAGAGAAACCACCACAAGCCACTAAACCGTTGAAGTCAACAAGGTCAGCTCGGCCAGATAAGATATCTGACATGTGAACATCGATGGCAACAAAACCAGCTCTATCAAATGCTGCTGCCATTTCAACGTGTGAGTTAACACCTTGCTCACGTAAAATAGCAATGCGTGGGTTAGTGCCACTCTGTGCATCTTTGGCAATTAAATCACTAACAATATCTTCATTGATATCAAAAGTTAGCTCAGTATTTAAACCTGGATCTTCAGTATCAAACTTAACGTCATGCTCTTGTTGTGCACACTCAGGGTTATCACGTAGTGATTGCATCTTAAAGGTGGTTTGTGCCCATAAGGTACGGTAGTAAGTACGAGAGTTCTCTAGTACTACTTCACCATCGCGAGTAAAGCGGATAGTATCTTCGTTGTTTAAACGACCAATGTCGGTGCAACAATCTAAAATACCGTGCTCAGCTAATACAGCGTGGATAGCATCAACATCGCTTTCACGAATTTGAATAACCGCGCCTAACTCTTCGTTAAATAGGGTTGCTAAATCATCACTTGCGCCTGTTGAAAGCTTAGTAATATCAATATCAACACCAGTGTGACCAGCAAACGCCATTTCAGTAACGGTAGTGAATAAACCACCATCTGAAATATCATGATAAGCAATAACTTTTTCATCACGAACCAATGTTTGCATGGCATTGAAGAAACCTTTTAAGGTTTCAGCGCTATCTACATCAGGTGTTTCATTACCAAGTTGCTTGTAAACCTGTGCTAAACAAGAGCCACCTAAACGCTTCTTACCTTTTGATAAATCAATAGCAACTAAACGCGTCTCTTCTTTATCACTACGAAGCTCAGGAGTTACTGTTTTACGGATATCTTCAACAACACCAAAGGCGGTAATAACAAGTGAAAGTGGTGATGTTACTGATTTAGACTCACCATTTTCTTCCCATTGGGTTTTCATCGACATTGAGTCTTTACCCACTGGAATAGTTAAACCAAGTGCCGGACATAACTCTTCACCAATCGCTTTTACGGCTTCGTAAAGACCAGCATCTTCACCCGGGTGACCTGCAGGAGACATCCAGTTAGCTGAAAGCTTGATACGGTTTAAGTCGCCAATATCTGTACCAGCGATGTTAGTCAGTGATTCAGCTACAGCTAGACGAGCAGAGGCGCCAAAGTTTAATAAGGCAACTGGTGTACGCTCACCTAATGACATTGCTTCGCCGTGATAAGAATCAAGTGCTGATGCCGTTACACCACAGTCAGCGACAGGTACTTGCCAAGGACCAACCATTTGGTCACGATTAACCATACCGGTAACGCTTCGATCACCAATGGTAATTAAGAACGTTTTCTCTGCAACTGTTGGTAAAGATAAAATTCTATCCGCTGCATCCGTTAACGATACATTGCTTAGCTCTAGTGAGTCACCAACCGCTTGTGCTGATTCAACGTTTTTAATAATTTTAGGTGTTTTACCTAAAAGTACATCAAGTGGTAAATCAATAGGCGTGTCTAACTTATCGTTGCCTTCGAAGTGCGAATCGGTAACAGTTAAGTGCTCTTCTTCAGTGGCACGACCTACCACAGCAAATGGAGCACGTTCACGTTGACAAATGGCAGTAAAATCAGCTAATTGTTCATCAGAAACAGCTAGCACATAACGTTCTTGTGATTCATTACACCAGATTTCATGGGGTGCCATGCTACGCTCATCATTAGGCACATTACGTAGTTCAAATACACCACCACGACCGCCATCAGATACCAGCTCAGGGAAGGCATTTGATAAACCACCCGCACCAACATCATGAATAAATAAAATAGGGTTTTTATCACCTAGCTGCCAACATTTGTCGATAACTTCCTGACAACGACGTTCCATTTCAGGATTTTCACGTTGTACTGAGGCAAAATCTAAGTTTTCAGCAGATTGACCAGAAGCCATGCTTGATGCTGCACCACCGCCTAAACCAATGTTCATCGCTGGTCCACCTAAAGCGATTAGGTTTGCGCCAACAACAATGTCACCTTTTTGTACGTGTTCATCACGAATATTACCCAAACCACCAGCAAGCATAATTGGCTTGTGATAACCACGGACTTCTTTACCGTTGAATGAGTTAACTTCTTCTTCATAGGTACGGAAGTAGCCTAAAATAGCAGGGCGACCAAATTCATTGTTAAATGCTGCGCCACCTAATGGACCTTCCATCATGATGTCAAATGCGTTGACAATACGGCTCGGCTTGCCAAAATCTGACTCCCAAGGTTGTACAAACTCAGGAATACGTAGGTTAGATACAGAGAAACCAACTAAACCCGCTTTTGGTTTGGAACCAATGCCGGTTGCGCCTTCGTCACGAATTTCACCACCTGAGCCAGTAGCAGCGCCAGGGTAAGGAGAAATTGCAGTAGGGTGGTTATGGGTTTCAACTTTCATTAATACCTGAATATCTTCATGGTTGTAACCATAAACGTTAGTTTCAGGATTAGGGAAGAAACGACCACCTTTGTTACCGACCATTACTGCCGCGTTATCTTTATAAGCACTCAGTACGTAATCACCATTTACTTCATGGGTGTTACGGATCATTTTAAATAATGATTTTTCTTGTTTAACGCCATCGATGGTCCAGTCAGCGTTAAAGATTTTATGACGACAATGCTCAGAGTTTGCTTGGGCAAACATGTAAAGCTCTATATCGTGAGGGTTACGACCAAGTTTAGTGAAGTTTTCAAAAAGGTAGTTCACTTCATCTTCTGCTAAGGCTAAACCTAACTCAACGTTGGCATTAACTAAGGCAGCTTTACCACCGTTTTCAATATCAATTGAAGTAAGCTCACCCGGCTCGCTGCTAGCAAATAAGTTTTCTGCTTGTGCAAAGTCATTAAAGACACTTTCCATCATACGGTCATGAAGTAGTGCGTTTAACTGTATTTCTTGTGCTTGTGATAACTGCGCGCCACTTTCAAATGATACGTAATAAGCAATACCACGCTCTAATCGAACAACTTTATCTAAGCCACAGTTATGGGCAATGTCAGTAGATTTTGATGACCAAGGCGAAATAGTGCCCGGACGAGGTGTCACTAATAAAAATAAGCCTGAAGGCTGATGCTCTTCAATTGTTGGGCCGTAAGTTAGTAATTGCTTTAAAACATTCTCTTCGCTGGTACTTAATTCAGTATTAAGTTGGGCGAAATGGGCAAATTCAGCGTAGATATCGTTTACAGGCAGTTGTAACTGCTCACATTGAGCTAATAGTTTTTTAACTCTAAAGTCAGAAAGTGCTGGAGCGCCACGAAGGTTTTTAATCAACATCGTCATAGGGTAATCACCAAGTTTAATGTAGGGTTTTGATTAACGTTTACCGACATATTTTTGCCAATAAAAGCTAAGCGAAAATTTCGCGCGTATTATAGTTGAAAACAAACCTTTTGTTAATGGAAAAAGTCAAGTAAAAACTTGACACTTTGGTCAGATAAAAAGTACTTGGCTATTTAGCCAATTCACGACACAATTGAGTTTATGAACAAATATTTATATCTTCTTAAAAAGTCTAACTTCTTTATTACCTGCGCGAATAATTTTGCCAATAAGCTAGCGATGAAATTAACCATGACGACACTGGTTATTTTCCTGACTGCTTGTGAAAAACAAAGTGACTCAGCAAGTTTATCTCGAATTCTCGAACGCGGTTATGTCAATGTAGGGACTATTTTTGGTCCAACCAATTATTACACTACGGCTAATGGCTTTGCTGGTTTTGAATATGAACTAGCCAAAAAATATGCGGATACGCTCAATGTAGAGTTACGAGTCGTGCCAAGTTACAGCCTTGACGAGCTTTTTATTAAATTAAATACCGGTGATGTTGATTTTATTGCCGCAGGCTTATCCGTTACGGATAAACGTTTACACCGCTTTAGGTTTGCCCCGAGTTATGAAACCATTAGTCAAAAACTGGTATTTAAACAAGGTAATGTCAGACCCAGAAAAGTAGCCGATTTAACCGGAAGTTTAATGGTGACTTCTGGCTCAAGTTATGTCGAAAACTTAGAAAAGCTTAAACAAACGCATAGCGAGCTGACTTGGCAAGAAACAAGTGAATTTGATAGTGAGGAGTTACTTGCTAAAGTACTCAGTGGTGAAATAGATTACACCATTATTGATAGTAATAACTTAGCTATTAATCGTCGCTATTATCCAGAGATTAGTATTGGCTTTAGTATTCAAGAACCTGAAAAGCTTGCTTGGATGGTAAGTGAAAACAGTGCTGATGACATACTGGCTAGTTTGATCGAGTTTTTTGGTGTAGTGCATCATGATGGTACTTTATTGGCTCTAGATGATAAGTATTACGGTCATATTGAAAAGTTTAATTATGTTGAGACACGTACCTTTATAAAGGCTGTAGAAACTACCTTACCTAAATACCAAGCTTTATTTGAGAAATATGCCCAAGAGCTTGATTGGCGATTACTTGCTGCGATTAGTTATCAAGAATCACACTGGAACCCTACAGCACGTTCCTATACTGGTGTTCGTGGCATGATGATGTTAACACTGGCAACAGCTAAACAAATGGGTATTAAAAGTCGCTTAGATACTGAACAAAGCATACGTGGTGGGGCTAAATACTTTAAACGTATGATTGCTATGATGCCTGACAGAATACCAAGCCCTGATCGTATTTGGTTTGCGCTCGCCTCTTATAATGTCGGTTTTGGTCACTTAAATGATGCAAGAATAATTACTCAACGCCAAGGTGGCGACCCAGATCGTTGGGTTGAAGTTAAAAAGCGCTTACCGCTTTTACAGCAAAAGAAATATTACAAAAATACCAAACACGGTTATGCCCGTGGTGAAGAGCCGGTACATTATGTTGATAATATTCGTCGCTTTTACGATACCTTGGCCTGGCTTGATGATAAAGCAAAAGAGCAAGTATTAGCGTTAGAAAAACAAAAAGCCGATGAGGCGTTGCAGAAGTTATTTCAGCTAGACGAAACGCCAGAAGCTGCTGAAGAAGCCCTTGAAGGCAAGAAAGAGCTAGGACAGTAACTCTGTTACCTATATTGCATTACCTCATCCGCTAACAAAACCAAAACAAGCACTTATACTTGATACACATCATTATTTCACTCTGAAATTACGTTAGACTGAATGTAATTTCAGTTTTGATAATAAATAGCGCTCAAGCTGCTACTCTTCTTACTGAAAGGCAAAATTTATAACCAAAAGCATATTATGTTTAATGACTATTCTTGAATTAAGAGAAATTTTAAAGCTAATTAGTAGCTGTAATTAAAAGCTTAAACTTGTCAGTTTTTAGCGTGCCTTTAATCTGGAATGAGGTTGATAGTCTATATTTAAAGGCGCGAAATTTGACCGACAATGTCATAAAAGTGTCATTATCTCGCGCTATAGTAGTTTGAATAAACAAAATATAATGAGGAAAAATAAGATGAAAAAGACATTAAAAATGAACCAACGAAAAAAGCAGTTAAATCGTCAGCATCATAAAATCGCATCACGAAGATTGTCACACTTCCAGCAAGCAGTAAATCAATCTATCGAATCGCAAGCTGATACTTTAGTCAGTCAATAAGTTAGTTAGCCGATAATTATTGCCGTTTCATCCAAGCTATTTGATGGCTTATCAATTAATTGGAATTGATTAAAACCAATGGTGATGACATCATCATGTTTCAATTTTTCTTGGGTAACCTTGATACCATTTAACTCAGTACCATTAGTACTACCTACATCTTGTAAGTAAGTAACTAACTGCCCCTCAATATGCGGATCTTGCTCTGTGATTAATCGAGCATGTTGTGAGCTAACCGCAGCATCATTAATTTGAATATCACTGGTACTAGCGCGACCAATCTGCAGAATACCTTCGGTTAGTTGCCATTTATTAATAATTACATCTTCAACACTTAGGGCTAAATAAGCCATAAAAACTCCTATTTTTTAATTTGATATTCTCAAGGACTAGATTAACTATCCCTAATCTTGTAGCTTAATTAAACCTACGGTGAGGTTGTCCCGGCTATTTTTAGCCATTGCGCGATATATCATGTCATGACAAACATCTTGTATATCAGTAAACATTGATAAGTATTCGCTAATCTCTTGTTCAGTGATAAAGTCATGTAAACCATCTGTTGACAGCATAATTGTATCACCACTATTAATGCTAATTGTCGTCGTATCAACGGTTATATCTTCTCTAACACCAATTGCCTGTGATAATAAGTTTTTAGTATTGGCATTCTTTGCTGTTTCTGCACTGATAGCGCCTTTATTCACTAGCTCTTGCAGCATGGTATGATCGACGGTTTCTTGGTTTACATGTTTATTCTTTAAAGTGTATACCCGTGAATCACCAACCCAACCAATATGACATTTTTTATTTTCTACCACAACTAACACGCCTGTGGTGCCCATGCCTTGTTGTTCCGGTGTTTTTTGCGCTTGTTGCAAAATGTTCAGATTCGCTTTATTAAGTTGCTCAGAAATCCAAGCTTGCCAATTGGCTTGATTCGCAATCGATACTTTATTCCACTCTTTCATTATGTGGTCAACTAACATCTTACTGGCGACTTCACCGGCATTATGTCCACCCATTCCATCTGCAACTAGCATCCAAGCAATACCAAGCTCTTTATGAATGCCGTAACTAATGGCATCCTCATTATTGTCTCGAATTGCACCCTGATGACACAGGGATTTTATATGATAATTCATAGGTGTTTAGTTGCTTGTTACCTTTATCTGTATAAGTCTGTTAAATGGATTAGTTTATAACTGTATTAATCCACAACGGTATTAATCTGTTTTTATTAACTACTGCTGATTTTAAAATCACGTTTTAATGCATTTATCAAAGCAAGTTTAAATTCAGCCATTGTTTGATAACGCTTTTCTATATCTTTGTGCATCGCTTTATTGGTGATTCGCAGCGCACTTGCCGGGAGTTTTGTATTGCGCTGATTTACCGCCTCGGCTTTTGCTTTAGTTATTTGGTAGGCGACTGTTGCTATAGACTCACCCTCAAAAGGTAAATGACCACAAAGTAATTGGTAAAATGTTACCCCTAAGCTAAAAATATCACTACGTCCGTCAACTTTTAGGCCTAAAATTTGCTCTGGAGACATATAGTAAGGGCTGCCCATAATTATGCCGGTACGTGTTTTACTGTGATCGCTTACATAAGCAATACCAAAATCGGTAACGGTAACTTTCAGTAGGTCATCGTCATAAATAATGTTGGCAGGTTTAATATCTCGATGCACGATATTTTGATTATGTGCATAATCTAAAGCATCTGTTATTTGAATTAATAACTGATATACCAAAGGAATAGGTAGTGTTTGTCCAGGCTGGGTAAACAGTGACAATGGCGCACCTGTTAATAAATCCATGGCAATATAGCCAAGATTGTTTTCTTCACCAACATCGTAAATGGTCACTATATTTGCATGGCTTAACCCCCCAGCCGTTTGCGCCTCTCTGAAAAATCGCTCTTTAGCTTCCCTTAATTCAGGTGAGTCTATATTGTCGCTTAATTGCAGGGTTTTAATGGCAACATGGCGGTTTATTTTAGGGTCTACGCCTTGATAGACTATACCCATGGCGCCTTTACCTAATATACCTTCAACTTGATAGCGGCCAAAATTCTCTACGGTAGGGCTTCGCTTCATCGTGTTTTGACTATGTGGACTGTCGACGATGACCAATGTTTGATCTAAATTTTCTGAGGCATTAGTTGCGTTAATTTTCAGTGTTTCCGCCATATTTGAGGCCGCGGTTGTTGTTTTCGGGAGACTAGTTTTAAGCTGGTTTTGTGCAAGTTGTCCTTGCTTATTAGCAAGCTCAGGGCCATTGTTGTCAGAACGCACCAAAGCTTTCTTTGAGGTAGTTGAGCTTTCCCCTTGATAGTTTAGTGCTTGAACAAAAAGCATATATTCTTTTTGGTAAGCATAGGCAATTAGCCAAGTACCAGCGACAAGTAAAATCACCGGTAGAATTTCAAGCCACTGCTGTTGATGAAACATAAAATACTGTATGGCAAAGAGCGCTAGTAAGTAGCACGCTAAAATATTGGCTTGTTGTCTTATAACCGACTGACGGATAAACCATACCAAAACAATACCTACTATGGTAAATATCCATGATGATAAAACGGTGAGCAAACTTTGCGATAAATACTGTTGGCTACTTAATTTCTCGATAAGGTTACCGAGCATATTATGTTCTGGGTGGCTATCATCTTTTATGATAATGACCTTATACATCGCCAAATTACGTTTATAATCTATAGTTAAACTTTCGTTCTCGACAAACCTTTTTACTGTGAGTAATGGTGTAATGATATTACGTTTTTTTGGACTGGCATTTTGAGTTGAGCTAGCTGTATATTCAACATACTTTTGCTTATGTCTGCTTCCTAATGACTGCAATGAATATGGCTCGCCAGAGATAAATACTTCACCGAAAAAACCTGTAGCTAACTGTTGAGGCACAACACTATTTTGTGGATTAGTTAAAGTTAATTTCCACTGTTCATCAAGATACAATGCTTCATTTGGACTTAACTGTTGTAAAACTTCGCCGAGTAAGCTCAGATAAGTCTTATCTTGTTGCTGCCAAACTAAGGGGAAACTCTGTCGTTGATTCAGTAAGAATGGGCTGAAAATAAAGTAATCTGAATTAATCCGCTTTATACTTGTTGTTGAATATCTAAACCAATTAATTAGCTCAGCTAAGAGCATGTCAGTTTGCTTTTCAAGAGCTTCTCCAGATACCCGAACATTAGAAGCAATAATTACTTTATTAGCTCTGTCGGCTGAAGATAAGTAACTCTCAAACCTCGCCATAAATGCTTTAGATTGTTTACCAAGCAATATGATTGTACTGTTTGGAAAATTCTCTAATAAAGTTGCAATGGCTTCTACATCATATTCTTGAAATGATGAATGCAAGGTTAGCATTTCGTTAGCTGTTAATGGTGAACTGCTATTACTTGGTGCGGGGTTGGGGGAAAGGTTTTTTAACAGGCTGAAGTTTAGTTGATTAGCAGAGTTTAAATATCCCGTTGAAACAGCAGAAAATATAACAGCCCCAAATAATAGGAGCAGATAAAACCAACCCGTCTGATAGATGGGGAGAGTGCGTTGGACCATGTAGGGAAAAAACCTTTAGCTTTTTAGTATTATTGTTAGGCTGTTGTTACACCTCTATTAATACCCTAATGCGCTGATTTTATCAAATTTAAGCGCAGATATTCAGTAAAAAATGATATCCCTAGCTAACTTGCTCGGCAAGCGCTGCTGTTAATTCTTTTTCAAGGTTTTGATAGCTTAATTTCATCGCATCAAATAATTGTTCAACTTTTGTTTGATTAGCTGAAGGATCTTTTACCAGTTGGTTAAATTCTTTTGTCATATTTAGTAACTCTTGAGCATTCAAATTAGCCGACATGCCTTGAAGTTTATGACTAATTTCGTGTTGTTGAACGTTATCGTTTTGTGCAATACATTGGGCTAATTGGTCTAGTTGCTTAGGGGTTTCCTCAATAAACAAAGCAATCAACTTATACTGAATTTCTTTGTTGTTGTTTAAACGTTTATTAAAGTTAGCCCTTTGCCATACGACTAACGGCTCATTATCATCAATGCTGTCTTGTTCAGAGGTTTCTATCGCTTTGCTTTCGATTTTTACTTCAATCTCTGGGTCTGCTTCAGTTTTTGGGACATTTTCAATTATTGAGTTTTCATCACATTTAGTTAGCGTGGTATTATTTGTCTCAGCTCTAAAATATTGATTAAGCTTACCTTTAAGCTCTGATGGCTCGATAGGTTTACTTAAATAGTCCGTCATACCTGCGTCAAGACACTTTTCCCTGTCACCTTTCATGGCATTGGCTGTCATGGCTATTATGATAATGTTTTTATGTTGCAATCCACCTTGTCCTTGTCGAATTGCTGCAGTCGCTTGATAACCGTCCATTTCTGGCATTTGACAATCCATTAGGATGATATCGTAACGTCTTTTGTCTTTACATGTTTGCAGCTTATTTAAGGCGACTAAGCCGTTTTCTGCAATGTCAGGAACGATAGCAAACTCAGCTAGGATATGACGGGCAACCTCTTGATTAATTCTATTATCTTCTACCAGTAATAATCGACATTGCGATAGAGTGTTTTTGCTATTTTCCTTAGCAGTTTCTTCATTAGCCGATTGATTATTCAATGCGCTTTCTTCTAAGTAGTGATGAGTAATAAGTGGTAATTCATTCCCTGATGACTCTGGACTAGCGAGACATAAATTTAATGTTTTAAAAAGATCCTTAGTAATAGCGGGTTTTGGGAAGTATGCAGAGAAACCTAAGTTTCTGAAATAACTGGCATCACCACGTGAAGCCATTGAAGTCATCATAATAAGTTTTATACTTTTCAAGTTATCGTGATTTTTAATTTCTTTTGCTAACTGTGCACCATCCATTTGTGGCATATGCATATCTAAAAAAGCCACTTTGATATTGTTTTGAGCTTTATTGAGCATGTTACTCTCTAATAAACTAAGTGCAGATAGGCCACTGTCAGCTTCATAAGCGGTAGCCCCCCAATGTTCGAGTTGTGATTTTAGTACCATTCTATTGGTATCATT
>OLII01000272.1_pt1 | contig 20665 bp, 13 predicted proteins | sample 1609481 | NCBI WGS metagenome assembly OLII01 (sample SAMN05416859, study PRJEB24817) | seawater metagenome | isolation source: Sea water | place: Canada:Atlantic | collected 2013-11 | reverse complement strand
TGCGATCACGCACCTTAGGAATCTTAACTTCGATGTCACCCAGACCTGTTTGAATGGTGCGTTCGGGTAAATAGCCATTGCGCACGACGCCGGGCTTGCCATCTTCCATTTTTAATAAACTATTGGCTGCAAGTAGCTGCTGCACCTCTTCTTCTATCGCTTTTGCTAATAATTGTTGCGCACCTTGCTTTAAAACGTGTTGCAAAATATCAACTGGCTCTGGTTTATGCAGTTGAGAAATATTATCATCAGTCATGCAGTGTATTCCTTGTTGGTTGTTGATCCGCCAAGATCAATCAACAGGATACGCTGCTGCTTATTCTTCTCATACACCAGAAATGATCATAGCTCGAACCAATGTAAGTAGCACTGGTTTATCAATTACTACGACATTACAAGACGCCAGCTTAATGCATATTCTCGGCGCTATAATAATAAGCATGAGAAATAACAATTAGCTTTTTCTTATCAGACATGGAATCGCCTCTAATTCACTAGATACCACTTAACATTATAGCGTACTTAAAAGTACACTATAAATTCGCAACGATTTCTTAATGTCTACTTTTCCAATATAGAACTTAATTACAGAAAAACGGCGAAACCCTTCTAATACATCAAATGGTTTATTAAGAGGATATCCTTTCACTAGGTAGTCACCTGAATACTTAGATGTATCCATAATTATTGGGCAACACGGCCAAACTCTTTTCTGATTTAAGTACTCACGAATTCGTGTCATAGGAAACTGAGGGTCCTCCATTAACTGTTGATAATCTGAGTCATCTAACTGCTTTAAATTTTTATCAACTGGTGAATTTAATTGCGGATTGTAATCTAGAATAGCTTGTAAACTTAGGAAGGACTTCTTAAACGTAAACCTTTCAACTGGCTGCTCAAATATCTCGTCTATCTGCTCGTTATGCTCGTTATGCTCGTTATGCTCAAACAACCATGTTTGAATAACCAGTTTGGGGAAGTTAGGAAGGGTCTTTTTAACTCGCTTAACAAATGAAAAACAAGTTTCATTTTGGCCCTTCTTTATTTTATTCACAAAATACCCGATTCTAATATCGGGACTAATTGAATCTATATCAGTGAGCTTAACTCTGTCGTGAGTCAATAAATATGCATTCCAGAATTCTTTGGGCTTTAGTCCAAGTAATTCCATTACTGATAAACCGTATTATTCGCATCTTGATACTTATCAAACACATGCATAAACACACTATCGCAAGCTTTAGCCCATAGGGTATCATCAAAGGTATCAGGTAATTCCTGCAATATATCATCTATTACCTTTTGCACTCGTGCCTTAGTGCGCTGTTTTTTACGCCAATCAATAACAAGTACACCTTTAAGTGTATCGAGTAACTGCTTGGACAAGGATTTAACTTGATTACGCTCTTTTTCTGAAAGTTGAACTTCCTGGCAAAGTAGATCAAAGATCGTTAGCTCCGACTCTTCTAGGCCTTCTCTGGCAGCGCGTTTATCTTCGTCATTTAGATCATCAATAAATTTCTTAAGTTGTTCAAAAAATTCTTCGGCGGTATGTGCGCCAAGATTATATTTTTCTACAATTTCATTGAGCTTTTCTTGAAGATCTATACGGGTCGAGTTTCGATCTAATAGTGGTTGAACCTTAAGTTCAGCAATAGATTTAAGTCTTTCAGCATCGGCCCGACTTGGCTTCTTTGTACGCTCTAGCATTTCTGCTAGAGCGTCAAAATTAATATCTGAAATATTGATTGGGTTAGGTAGATTAGATTTGATCTCAATCGTGGTTATGGCTTCATCTAATAGCTTACCTACTTGCGTTCTAACAACGTGTAATACGTCATCATCATCAACTTGCTGACCCATTCCTTCAATAATATCTTTTAGTAATACATTATAAAAGGCACGCTCAGGCAAGAATGGCATAGCGGCTTTATCTGGAAGCAAGGCTTTGAATATTCGGTTAATGCGCCTAACGTGGCCGATAAAGAGCTCTAGTTGCCTTGGCTCCATGAGTATCTCAGCAGCTTGCTCTATTAATGATAACTTATCAAAATTAGCGGAAGATGCGTTCATGATTGCATCTACGTCAATCTTCAGCCCTACCATAAAATTCTTAACATCTAGTAACGCTTCTTTAGCGTGATCAACTAAAACCTCTTTGTTTTCAGCAACCATATCAGCGAGTGATGCTTGCCCTGTATCACCTTCACTTACCTCACCTCCACCGTATACACCTAACGCTTCTTGAAGGGCTCCAAATATATTAATGTAATCTACAACTTGCCCACTTTCTTTACCTGGGAATACACGGTTTGCGCGAGCAATAGTTTGCATTAGCGTGTGGTTTTTTAAGGGTTTATCAATATACAGGGTAGATACACATGGGGCATCAAATCCAGTTAACCACTTAGCGCATACGAATACGATTCGTAATGGGTCATCTACGTCTTTAAACTTATCGTCTAGATCTTCACGTATGGAACGTTCACGATGGATTTTATAATCCAAGCCTTTCTTTTCCATCGCTTCATAGTCGCCCTGGCCACCTGATACAACCACAGCCATATCAGTGGCTTCCATATAGTCGATATCTTCTTGTAACAGAGGCTTCAAGTGATTAGAGGCTGTTATTAATTCAAACTTTAACGTCTTAATCTTATCCTTCCAGGCCTCTTGCACTTTATCGTACATTTTAATGGCAGTGGCTTTATCTATAGACACCACCATAGCCTTGCCATGCACTCCTGATGTAAAAGGCTCACGCCCCATAAAGTGCTCAACCAAATCCTTGGCGATAGTTTTTAATCGCTTAGGGCGAGTGATTATATGGTAGGCATTAGCAAACTCTCTTTCTAATTTGGCTTCAGATTCATCTGTTAAGTCTGCATTTTCAATAAGCGCATCAATTTCAGAACCCAAATCGTCACGATTCAGATTTACCTCGGGCACGCGATTTTCGTAATAAAGAGGCTTGGTGGCACCGTCATCCACTGCATCAGCGAAGTTGTAAACCGAAACGTAATCACCAAATACCTCACGGGTTTTTTCAGCTCCATCTTGCTGATTGAGAAGTGGTGTTCCTGTAAAAGCCAGAAATCCCGCTTTAGGCAGGGCAGTACGCATATTTAAAGCCAATCCATTATACTGACTACGATGGGCTTCATCCGTAATGACTATTACGTCATTACGGTCAGACAACTTAGGGTACGCTACTCCTTTCTCTGTTCGAAATTTTTGAATGAGTGTAAATACGAAACGATGATCTTCAGACAATAGTTGTTTAAGTTCAGCGGCGCTTTCAGCTTGGCAGTCCTCTTTTAATAAACCACAGGCACTGAACGTTTTATATATTTGCTCATCCAAATCTGTACGATCGGTAATAATGACAAAGGTCCAATTACCCTCAAACTTACGGAACGCCTTTTGGCAAAAGAACACCATGGAAAAGCTTTTACCACTGCCCTGAGTATGCCAAAACACCCCCAGCTTACCCTGTACCTCTTCAATACTTTTTAGACCTTGAAGAGCCTGATTAACACCTAAGTACTGGTGGTACTTAGCCATAATCTTAATCGTATGTTTCTTATTTTCGAAAAGGATGAAGTTTTCGATAATATCAAGTAAACGTGATTTATCGCAGGTACCACGAATCATAGTTTCTAAGCTAACAGTGCGCGGTTCATCTTCACGTACTATTTTCTTCCATTCTGAAAAATGTTCCCACTGGCTAGAAATAGTGCCCACTTTACTCTGCAATCCATTAGATAAAATAACGAGCTGATTAAAATTAAATAGGTGCGGAATAACTATACGATAATCTGCCAGGTTCTCTTTATAGGCACAAATAAGCTGACGGTGAGCAACTTTTAATTCAATAAATACCAGTGGCAGGCCATTCACAAATCCCATTAAATCTGGACGTCGTGTTTCAATTTCGCCTGTTACCCATAACTGTGAACATAATAAAAAGCGGTTATTTTCATGGTTTTGCCAATCGATTACACGAACGGTAACAACATCTTCTTGCTCATCGTCTGCTTTAACCCGTACGCCTTCACGAATGAGCTTGTAGCATGCTTCGTTAGAGGCAATAGTACTCATGGCCGAACGGTCACGGGTTATTTCATCAATAGCTAAGGTAATTTCATTACCTGTGCAATTTGGATTAATTACAGATAAAGCCAAGCGAAGCTCTGTAGTTAATATCACCTCACCACGATTTTCACGGCCCAAAGAAACAGAACCTGAATTATCAGTTTCTATGGCATCCGCTTTACCCATCGTTTCGTTAAAGCAATTGAGGGTTTTCCAACTAATCTCTTTAAAGAGATTAATTGCAGGTTGTTCAACTAGAGTGTCTTCAGTATCTGCCATGATTAAAGCAATGCCCCAAGGTTCTTCCTACTATCACCATGTAATTCAGATAAATACCCATCCAAAGAGTGAGCAATCGTATTGATAACGCCCTGATCTGTAGATATAAAACCAATGGGAACGGGCACACGATAGCTTTCAGGCATACTGAGGTAATATGTAACTGCTACTAGTCTATTTTCAAGCAGAACTACCTCCACAGCACCATCTAAGTAACCTCCTACATAACCATGAAGGTTCTTTTTCACAAACCCTAATTCGTGTAACCAGTTACTCTTCTCTCGACGATCGTCAAAACTCGCTAACGGTGCCAATATTTTTAAATCATATAAGGTTTTAGCTTTCTTGCCTGTTGCTTTAATACCATTAGCTAATTCAGAGAAACATGATTTAACCTGATCATTCTTACCCCAGAATGGATTGCTTGGGATTAGCCATTTTAAATCCGCTACCCCATCCTGATGTTGAGAGACTATGTGCTTCTTTTCTTTTTCAAGTAACTCAGTGAAGATAGTCCAGTTTTCATGGCTATAAAGGGGTCCTATGAATGGAATGTGTGTACCCTTATTAGATACATCACTGGCCTTGAGATGGATAAACTCATCTATTTTCACACCAGTTGATGAGAAAAGTTTACTCGTGTGGGCATCCTTCAGTATTTCAACTGCATTTAAAATGTCTAAATGATTATCTCTTCTAGAATAATTGTTTATAACCGAAGCCACTAACTCTAATGCCTCTGTAGAGTCTTTGAGGTTTTCAATATCATCAGTTTCAATGGCTACACCATCAATATCCATCTCGAATTTAAGTTTTAATCTAACCGGATCAGTTCCGATTTGCTTTAACGACTCAACCTTATAAATATTAGGTTTACTGCCACCCTGATCTTTAACGTGATCCATATGGCCATCTTCAACTAAATCTTGAAAGTGGCGCTGAAACGCTTTAGATACCAGTCTATCTCTGTTTGCAAGCTTATTGCTGGCTACATCAAGTCTAAAACCTTGTGTCCAAACCTTCCTTAATCTTTTATTTTTAGTCGAGACACAAGTTAAAGATGTGAGCTCAAAACCTAAATTAGCTCCTGTAGACCGTAGCTCACTGACATTCAAAGAGCTACCTAATGATTCAAAGTAACCTGCACTTTTTTCAGTTAATTCAATTTGGTCATGTTCATTATACCTAAGTTCTTCCCGTCTAATTAGGTCAGAAATAGCTTCTTTTGCCTCTCGTTCATTTAGCCCAAAGTAGCTCGCTATATGGTTTGGCGAAATAGACCCCAGCTGAACAAGCCTTAGGATATATTCACGAATAAATGGAAGGCCTTTTTTAGTGGCATAAGAAAACTGAATATTGTAACGATAACTCAGTAATATAAAGTCTATTTCATTAAAGGTGGCTTTAAAGTTTTCCATCTTATTTATTCACCTTTGTTAAATTCTTAGCATCTATTATTCTGTAGCTGTCAGGTTCTTTCGATCTTCGCTGTTCTATATAGTCAAGCACTTTGCCTAAGGGAAGGCCCTGATTTTTACCTTTCCACATTTCACTATTACCAACAATAATCAGTCTATCCATGGCTCTTGATAAACCGACATTAATACGATTCGGTGACCTTAAAAACCCAGGGCTCTGCTTTGAGTCACTACGGGTAATAGAGAGTATTACAATACGATTCTCTTTACCTTGATAGCTATCTACAGTATCAATACGTATTAGTGATTTGAATGATTCCCCCCAGTTTTGCTCTGCAGCTTTTCGACGTAAGCGTTTTTTCTGTTCGGCATACATGCATATTATGCCTATTGGGAGCTCACCCTTATCTTTTGACATTTGTTTCTTTAAAGCATCCACCTGCTCATCGCTTCCTGCTATATCACCTAACAATTTTATAATAACGTCAACTTCAGTGCGATTCGCAATACTGCTGCTTTTGCTATCATTTTGATGGTGCGCACCCTTACCAAAGGCAGCTGTATCTAACCAGGTTGTATATGCTTGCACTTCTTTTGGTAAGTTTTTATAAGAATCAGGTATTTCACGAAATCCTGTTTCAAGATCACCCTTGTAAAAACAATCAGAAATCAAATCACCTATGGGCTCTACCATGCGATATTGAGTTAATAGTTTGGCTCCTGCAATTTTTCCGTATTCAGATTCAAACGAACGTTCAAAATCAGATTGCAGTAACTCATCAAGATCAATGTCTTCTGTATACACCCCAAGTTTTTTAGCTAAAGCTTTTTTATGTGGAGTGGTATACAAGGGGGGCAATTGATGGTGATCTCCTACCAATAAAATGCGCTTACCAGCTTGCATCGCAATAGCCAGCTCACTTGATATAGAGCGGGCAGCTTCATCTATTATTACCCAGTCATATTGATTTTCAGCGATTCCAATATGGTGCTGACCAATACCCACACATGTTCCTGTAATCAATTGCCGGGATCGCGCAAAAAATTCATCGTAATTAACACGCTCACTCTCCAAGACCTCAAGCATATCCCTAGATATCTTACATAAAGCTCTCGCACGCTTACTTTCCTTCGGCTGAATATCATAAGATGCCTCTAAAGAAGCCCATAGCTTGGTAGATGTGTTTTCTAAATCATCAATTACTAGCTTAAATTCAAATTGTTCATCTACTTGATGCTTTAGGTGAGAATAAAGTTCGTTGAACTGCTTTTTCAATCCTTCTACATCATCTTTATGAGTAGCGTCAGAATTCATCGATTTCTTTATTCTCAACAATGTATCTATTTTTCTGATAATAGATAATTCCAAATCACAAGCTTCAACAATAAATTCACTGCTCAATCCTAAAGACTGGCTTAAAGAAGAAACTCGATCTTTAGACTCCGCTATAAATAAGGCTCTACGCTCTTCAACAAGAGATTGGGCATAGACATCCTTCAATCCATCCGACACTGAGTTTTCTCGATTACTAAAACGTACGACATCTAGAGGTGTATCCAAACGCAAGCAGTGCTTACGAATACGTTCGGCAGCCGTATTAACCGCCTCGTGTGACTGACTCACCAATAGAATCTTTTCAGTACCCAGCTTCTCAATTAGGAAGTGAACAAATGCCGCAATAAACTCAGTTTTACCTGTGCCAGGAGGACCTTGTAATAAGGATAAAGGACCATTGGTCAGTATTTTCTGAAAAGCCTTTTTTTGCTGTAAATTTAAACCAATTACGTTTTCTTTATCGTCTTTTCGATCGTATCGCTTAAAGTCGTCTTCCGTTACTTCAATATCATATTTAATAGACGACTTAACTGACGAGGGTTCAAAGTAATCAACTAGATCAACGATAGTTGATTCATTTTCCAATACTCTTTCTAACGCCCCTTTACGCTTTTCATACGATGCTTTGTCTTGCTTAGTTCGAAAAAACACTTCAGATGACTCAATAAGGGTTTTAGCAGAATGTCTAATTTTAATTAACCTAACTTCCTTCAAATCAGATTTTTTAATATTAACCACCCCTAATATTTTTTCATCTTCGCCTTGTCTATAAATAGCTTCTATCACATCATCCTTTTGGAACTTGGATAAAGGGTCTGATTCAGAATCATGGTTAAAAATAACCTGATCATCAAAGTCAGGTACTTTCTCTGAATCTGTTGAAAGTACTATATATGGATAAGACTCCGTCTCTGTTTTTAAAATATTCTTCCACAGGTCTCGGGTAGAAATGGTAATAGGTTGAATTACTGCATTAGGAGCAGTTTTATCTACATCTTCAGTTGAGCCCCCCTCATTAAGAGATAACGCGGTTGTATTTATAGGCTCCTTCACTGCCCTAGATATGCCGCGGCCAACTGAGGAACACAATGAAATGGCACGATTAAATTCAACACGATACTTTAAGTCGGTATTTAATGAATCAATTTTTAGGTGTTGAGAACAATGTACTCGCAAACCATAAGGTAGCTCTAATTTACTTTTTTCTCTATAAGCCTGACTTACATCTGAGCGCGGGTTTGGTTTAAAGCCTAGTTTTAATTGTTTTTCACTTTTTTCATAAATAAAACGAATGCTTCCGCCGATACCATAAATGTCCACGACTAACTCACCAGCGTTTTTATTGCTAGGCTGTATATCTACGTATAAGGCACCATTATCTGGGTATATCTCTAATTTATTGAATGACCCACTAATTCCTTCTGCAATATAAACATCTAGAAACTCAACTTCATCATCATTTCCGGCTAATGCATCTTTAAAACGCTCTAAACTTTTAAAGCCGTAGTCAGCATCATTATATTCTATTTGAATGGCTGCCGTGATATCCGCCATTTCCTCGCTTGGCTCACCCCATTTTAAGCCTAGCAATTCTGCACTCATTCGCATGACAGCAAAATTATCTCTCTCATAAGCAGTACAGCCGTCAATATTTTCGGGGCTGTATTTATGATTTTTTACTTCTTGACCATCTAATGAGAAATCAGGGATATCAATTAAAGTGATCGTTTGATTTTGAATGTTAACAATCACGTTATCTGGGTGTAAATCACCATGGGCAATATGCAGTGTGTGCAGATGTTCGACTGCATGAATTAATTTATTAACCAAAGGGAGATATTGTTCCCCTGGTTCTACATCGCTCCACTTTGGACCTTCAACATAATCAGAAACAACAAATAGCTCAGAGCTCTTTGTAGCAAAACCAAACTCATAAATCGTTGGTAAGTAAGGCGGTGCTATAGATTTTAGTTTTGATACACGCTGTGAAAAGTGTAATAAGTCGTAACCTAGACGTGCATTCAGGTTTGAAGTCTGTATATTCTGCCAAGCTTTTACTACTTGTCCATTTGAACGATAAATCTCTTTTTCATCCGTTTTCTTCAAAAAGTCTTCATTATCTTCAGGAAACAAACGATATAATTTTTCATCTCTTTGATATAAAGCTAATTCTGATTCATCGAACTCTAGATTAATCTCTGTTTTAGGCTCAGCTTGTTTAAAAGAATCAAACATTTCGATAGCATTTACATACTCCTGATTTAACGCACAACTAATAATGTCTGAGTACCAGCTATCATCCGCTGCTAACTTTTCAGGAAGCTCTCTTAAACTTTTAGGTGTAATACGCACGGCATGTAAAATATGCCAAGACATGACAGCGAGAGAGTATGCATCAATTTGGTACGGGGTTGTTTTATCATTAACCTGCATTCCGTACGGAGCAGTGCCAGATACAGATAAGATATCTCTAAAATCGCCAACGGTTCCGTGTGGTTGATGATAGGCCGATATAAAACTGGATATAGCCACATCCTTACTTGGCGACAGCCATATACTGTGATCTCCTAGATCACGGTGTGCTACTTTTGTTTCGTGAAGGCTAGCAAACTTACTTAACAGTAGTTTTATTAACTTAATTTTATCTAGCTCAGAAAACGTACCTACAAACCTACCTACAAATTCATTAAAACGTAAATGACCTGGTTTAAGCTCATACAGCTCTGAATACTGAGCTGAGATCTGCTCTTTTTGAATCGCTACCAATGAATTCAAACAATGATTATATAGATCGAGATTATTGTTTTTTATATAACTCAGCACCTCTCGTTCACGAGAGACTATTTCAAATCGTCCATCTTGTGTTTTTGCTTTAGAGCCTGAAACCTTATTGAAATTCCATAACCGCATAAGCGCGCTATCTTTGCTAGTGGACTCAGATACTGATTCGAATTCTTGATAAATATTATCTGGATGTTCAAAAATCAGTTCTTTTGATGTATATCCATTAACAGATATTTGCTTAGCTGGAATCCTATTACGGTCAAACAACTCATCAAAAATCTTGAAATCTTGATTTAATACATTAGACGATGGATGTGGCCTAAATCGCTTATTAAAGGTGTTTTCATCCTTTAGTTTTAGAAAATCGGTAAGCGACATAGTATGTTCATCTTGATCTTCTTTAAGAGAACTAAAATCAGCATTCCCCGTCATAACAACCAAGAAGTGCACTAAAGGCGTGTACCCTTTATTACTAAATTTAGCTTTAAATTTTCTAAGCTTCTTTTCGATTAAGAATTTTTTGTTTCTAGTGACTTCAACAGGGGATTTACCCATGTCTTTATTACCCAAAAACCACTTATTTCCTTGACAGGTTATTTTCCCGTGATTCCAATCCTTTAGCTCCACAACAATGACATTGCAATGAGACACGATAACTAAATCGAATTCACCTTCTTTACCGCTATCAACTAAGCGAAAGCCTGCATAACCCTTCCATGGGAACATGCTATCTTTTTTAGGTGCTTTTGCAGGTGAGTTTGGCCTTAACCCACTTAGCTGATCCGCAAAGGAGCCGCCTTTTACTGGAGCCTTAGATTCTTCTTTAGCAGACTGTTTAGTTTCTGACTTAACAGGATTCACTTCAAAGTGCTTTTCAATTTTTTCTATTGCTTCTACTTCGTGTGCAAGTAGCCCGCCTTCCCATAGCTCAATTTTCAAAATATATCCCTATTTTATTGTTATTAGAGCCATGTATGAAAAGGGGCTCCTACTTAAGTAAAGTGCAACTCACAACAATTTATACTGTTAAAATATTATTGATTGAATGTCTTATCGTTACTGCATTCATTAAGAATTCATAACTTCCCTAAGGTTAGCATCAGCATGACTCTGCATTTTTCGAATTACTTCATTTATAATTTCAATAAAACAATTTATATTTAAATGTGATGGCTTCATATTAATACTGGGTACTCTACACTTAAATTCTGACACCAGCTTTTCTAAAAACCCTACTTCGCTGATAAGATTTTTTGGGTGCAAGTCCTCATATCTATTTGAGAAAGCGTTATGGAAATAGCGTTTATCCTTATTATCCATGGAAAGATAGGCTGTGATAAAGGCACCTGAATCCATGTGGATCAATATAGGGCTTTGGGAAACATACCCCGTACCTGTTCGGGTAGCAGTCAAAAACTCTCCAATATCTCGAGGTTTTTCACGCATCAAGCCTAGTAATTCTGAACTATAAGTCGATAGTATCGATAGAGAATAGCTTTCAATCCTTTCATTTAGGTAGCGTGAAAGCTCTTCAAATTCCGCTGATTCTTCGCTATGAAATCCAAGCCCTAAATAGTTCCCCCATCGATTAATCTCTTCAGAAGTATCAACATTAATATCTACTAGCCCATTGTCAAAAATATAATCTATATATGATGTGAACCCACTAATTACCTGCACTAATGTATCTGGAATTAATTTCTGAACACTTAACTTAATAAAAGTGCCAAAAACATGCTTAACTACACCTGGATCAATTAGTTTATAATTTTCAATGTCACACCTTACATTTCGAAGAGTATCATCGAATTCTTCATCATTTAATTCGTATAATGGCCAAAGTTTTTTCCAATTCGGTGCATTCTCTTTCTGAAAATGTCTTTCGCTTTTTAGTGATAAGTTAATTTTATCTTTATTTATTTTTCCTTTATCAAACAAATCGATCCAATCATTAACATCAATTAAAGTTTCCAGGAAACTGATATCGTATTTATTTACAACTTGATTCAGAGGGTCTTCGTCCTTACCCTCTTCTTTATCTTTACCAGCTGTCAATTTTCTCATCAGATCACTTGTGCCAATAAATTCACCAATATCTTTTATAAGTAATCCACCGGAATAAATTTCCATAGAAAGTACGGTGAATAATTTAAGTAAATTTTCTATTAGCTCTCGACTTTCCTTTAATTCATCAGATAAATCATTCCATAGCCTATTAAAGCTTAATATCATCTTCCTTAAAGACCTGAGATTATTGTAGCCCGAATGATCAAATGCCGTTAGAACTGCATCTTGATTCAATCTAAGCTTTCGCCGGCAGTTCTCATCTATATCTAAATCATCAATAAAGTGATTGTAAATAGTCGCTCTTTCAGAAGAAACTTCGAGAGAGACTCCTATTAGTTTCTCCTTAACCAATCTGTAATCAAAGTCACTATTATCACTATAAATTTTGTCTTCATCTGCAATGAGAATGACTTTATACCCTTCCTTTTCAACGAAGTAATTGATATAACCAAATAATATTCCCAAATCCATCGTACAACGTTCGATATCGTCAAACACCAAAATTAAGTCACTGGTGTCAGTCATGTACTTACTCAGATCAATTCCCGGTATTTCAAGTTTCACGGAACCATCTGCACTTCCATCTCCATCGATATCAAACTTAAATGCACCTCTTAGGAAGCCCTTAGCCAAGGACCCAGCAAGCACAGCACCCTTACTAGTAAGAACAGGGTTTAATATTTGAAAAAATTTTGCTTCTATATCCTCTACAGAATTAATGCCATATAAACTTACGCTTAGGAATCTTGTTGAATCATTTCTATCCTCTATATCAGAGATCGCACTCTCTACAAAGTGAGATTTACCGCAACCCCATGGTCCTTTTATTAGTAAGGCGTATTCAGGTGTATCTTTTAAGGAGCAGTAAAACTCTATGAAATCCTTAACATGCTTATTTCGTTCTGGCATCTAACTAACCAACGTGATTTTGGATGATATTAATTTTGGCAGCAGCATATCTCGCTGCTTCCTTAAGTTTTTATTTTTTTGACTTAAATTGAATATCTCTTTGAATGCAGGCGTTGCGAGTGAAGAGAATTTCTCTAAAATTTCAGAAGGAGGTACAGCAATAAAATAACTTTTAAAACAATCATTTTTAACACGCTGACGACCATCTGCGCCCGCCATACTATTAATAGCATTACCTCTGAATGAATCAGACCGTGCTAGGCAATATACATACTCAGGTGTTAGCTCTTTAGAGCGCATGACTATGAACTCTGTTGAGCCAAATCCAATCGGATTTTCTTCATCAAGGAATTGTACAAATCCAATTTTTCCATTTTGCAGGCAAGGTGTAATTCTAGCCATCAATGTATCGCCATTTCTAAACTTGGTTCCACTATTACCAGCCCGCATTTGTATATCACCGATAGCCATCGAAGAGGTAGATATACTAGGCATAGCGACAAATGGTTTTTCATCATCTTTTGGTAATGACATCTTTGGTGCTATGTCGATTGCGTCTGAAGCAGCTTTAATCAACCACTCCTCCGGTATATTTCCTAATGAGGAGTCTTTGAATTGGCAGTTTTCATGGCCGGGGAATCGGAATTTAACGAACCATTCGCAGTAGACAGATAGAGCCATGTCTTCGAGTATTGCGATGCGGCGATTATTGTTTTCGATTATATTATCATAAGACTTAAGGATTAAAGCTACCTTCTTCTGGTCTTCAAGAGCTGGTAGCCGAACTTTATATGGTTCTAAATTAGCTATTGTTATTTGAGATATCGAAGATCCTGAATCAAGTTTCGACTTCAGTTTTTCCTCATTCAATAGATTGTATAAATAATACTTATCGACCAATTTGTCATCGGTATCTAAAACGATTGAAAGGTTAGTTACCCAGGATTTAGGAGGGGATATTTTCACATCTCCAGTACCACCGACTCCACGAGCTACAACTACGACCATTGGTTTTTCGTAAAGAAACTCCTTTGTATAGCCGGTAATTCTATATCCACTATAAACAGGAAATCCAGTTTCAGTGAACTGCGCCTTTGCCAACATTTTTCCATACTTCATTTTGGCTAAGTCAGAAAGTTTGAATTCTTTAAAGTCCATCAACAGGACTCCAGGATCTTCATTACATTCTCAGAAATCGTCTGCTCCAATTCATGCGCTTCACTATTCAGCACCTCCAGCTCTTCTTGCAAGGCTTCAAGCTTGGCAGAAAAATCTTCATCGTGTACTTCATCACCTTGGGCTACGCCTACATAGCGGCCAGGGTTAAGTGACCAGCCCTGTTCTTCAATCTCGTCGATAGTGACTATTTTACATAAACCAGCTATATCATGATATTTACCACCATTGAAGTGCTTGTCGATTTTGTAATCGCCGTTATTATCGCCGTCAGGATGGTTCTCTAAGAATGTATTATCAAGATCACCACCACGGTAGAGCCGTACGATATTAGCGATAAAATTAAGTTGCTCGCTGTTGAAATCTCGAACAGAGCGAGTAACTTGGCGGTAAATATGGCGGGCATCGATAAACAATACTTTGTTTTTACGGTCTTCTGGTTTGCTTTTATCAAGAAACCAAATTGAGCATGGCAGAGTTACGGTATAGAAAAAGTTACTACCAATGGCAACCATGACATCAACGACACCGTCTTGAATAATTTGTTTGCGAATTTCCATCTCGGAGGCGCGGGCATCACAGGCGGAGTTGGCCATAACAAAACCTGCACGGCCTTTGCCTTCTTTTAAGGCTGTGTAGAACTGCTGTATCCAGATGTAGTTGCCGTTATCGGTGCGGGGCATGCCATAGGGGAAGCGAGCTTTGTCGTCTTCTAAGCGTTCTTTTTGAATATTGTTAACGTTGAATGGCGGGTTGGCCATGACAAAATCAAACTTGCCTACGCTTTGGTGGATATCATCGTAGTAGGAGTTACCTTCACGGATATCACCTTGCAAGCCATGAACAGCAAGGTTCATTTTCGCTAGGCGCACGGTGTCAGCGGTTTTTTCTTGGCCAAAGCAGCTAAGTTCATCACCGGCTACTTTGTTGTGTCCTTCTACGAAGGCGGCGGATTGTACAAACATACCACCGGAACCACAGGCGGCATCATATACTTTGCCGTGGTAGGGCTCTATGATTTCGGCAATTAGGCGTACTAATGGGCTTGGGGTGAAGAACTCACCACCACCTTGGCCTTCACTGCGGGCAAATTCGGTTAAGAAGTATTCATAGATACGGCCAAATACATCAGAACCGATATCAAAACGTATATTGGAGAAGTTCTTTAACAGGCTGGCCAGTATAGTGTTATCGAATACGGTGAAGCTTTTAGGTAAGGCATCTTTGATGGCCTCGTTTTCTTTTTCCAGCGCCTTCATGGCATAGTTAACGGCTTTGCCTAGGTCTGTATCTTCGGGCAGTTTTAGAAGGTTACTGAACAGGGCATCATCAGGCACATACATGGCACCTTCGGCTTGGGTAGCCGTTTTAATGCGTTACCACGACCCCGGCGCTTGCGGCCGCCTTCAGCCTTGGCTGCCATTCGTTCTTTGGCTAATTCAAAGCGGTATTCAGCATAGCGTAGGAAAATTAAGCCTAATACTGGCCGGGAGTATTCCTGACTAGTAAGGCCTGTATTGGCGCGCAGCTCATCGGCGGCGTCCCATAGGCGTTTTTCTAGCTCTTGGATGTTTTTAAAGTCTGACATAGTGCTTCCACGGAAGAAGCATGGTTAGCCAACTTCTTCCTTGATTAAGGCAATAAAATATTGGCTAAACAGTACCAAATTTGGGGGTTTATGTATATGCAAGAAATGAGTAGGTAGTGTTGACTTTTATAACCAAAGACGTGTAATTACGCCTTCTTTTCAGGCTTATAACTATAGGTATTAAGGGAGCCCTTATTAGCAATACTGTAGCGCTGCTCAACATCAAACCCCCTTCCTTGCCAGAATCGGACTATGTTCCCAAAACCTTGATCGTTAGAAATAATCCGAACCGACCTCACCTTCTTAAAGGCGAGAGAATATCCTAAAAAACTCATTATATGATGATCCATATTGCCTTTGCCGCTACCATCACACTTTAAAAAGTTAAGTTGAATGGGCCTTGAATCACAAGGCCATGAAATTTTAATCTCATCTCGACAATGGACCGTGAAGATGTAGATTCGATCTACATCTTCCAACATGCTTTTACTCAGCTTACTGATATTTTCAGAATCTAATAAAGCAATATTCATACGTGCTTCTACCTCCTTGAGCAGGTATCAGCTAAGCGCAACCCATACTCTTGATTATATATCACGTTAATTCTCTCAAGGCGCGTATACGTTTTAGACTCCATAATTACATTTTGAGCCTCCCGTACACTTACTCGGGCTATAGAGTGAATAATCTCTAATTCACTTTTGACCATGGTTTTAGTGATACCAAACTGAATTGGCCTCAGCTGTGATCTATTTACCTGTTGTCTTGATAGGTATTGATTCAAAGCAGCATTGCAGCCAGTTGACACCTCTGTTCCAAGGTATTGCAAATCAAAGTAGGGGCGTTGAGACTCACTAATAGCCACTAATTGACCTGTGGGTACCCGGAAAATATTAAAGCCATACTGCATAGGCCGAGAGTAGTATTGATTCATTTCACACCTCTCTCATTCCATGTAGGGATACCGCAGTAGCAGGACTCCCTTTCTCGACCGCAATCCATGCAAGTAATCCCATCACCTGCATCGGTGAACCCAACCCGCTGAATTCTTCTAAGTACATCGTTAATTATTTTCATTAATAGCTCCTAAAGCTCTAGGTGATTAAGATAGAGGACTAACTCTGGGGGCCAGTAAATCGTGTCGTAATGTCGATTTATATCGAAGAAACTTCTATTTTCTCGGTTTTAGGGCATTTTTTAGCTTAAACTTCTCTTTTTTGATCAATTATTAGACATCAGGACATGGATATCATTTATTTAAAGGATATGTATAAGTCGATTGCTCGTGAGCTTATGGCTAACGGGAACGAGCCATACGAGATAATCAACTACCTTGTGAGTCATCAGCACGCCGATCACCGCACTGCCATTCGATTCTCAACAGAGAATGGCTCAGTGAATTATTCTCAATTAATTATTAATGATCTATTGAGCACTAACGCTAAAGCCAAGGCCAGTAAGCAGATGTTTGGTGAGCCATTGACAGCCGATACATTCATTAGCAATGGGCTTAAAAAGTCGATTTCTTCAATACTTTCAAGGAAGGGAGGGCCTCATGTAGATGAGGACCATGCAACGGATGCATATGACAAAAAGTACCTTGGCTTACTAAAAAATGTTTTCGGAAAGAAGCCTGCAATATCTGAAATGAACAACCTAGTTCGTAGTCAACTGATTGAACTTACCTTAATATTGGCAAGGGTTGATAGTGACTATTCTCGCCCGCAAATACCCTCCTATTTAGACTGGCCATCCGACTATAAAAAGGCTTCTGTGGAATACCAGGCCATTCATCACCCTAATCATCTCTCTCTTAAAAAGTCCTCCAAGGTAAACTTTTTAGCACTTTTTGATGAGCTGAAGTCTCATGTAACCCTATTGATGGATAAGATTAATATTCAAACCTTATCCGATTGCTTGATAAAAACTGATAACGTAGCTGACGTACTTTTTCGTAAACTCAAGAAAGAACTAGAACAGAATAAGCACCATGACATAAATGCTAAAATCACCTCGATAGAAAACTATGCTTCAGAAAAATTAAAGCAGAAGAAATCATACTTAGATTTTAAGCACGACGACTGTAACTTACTTAACTCATTTTACGTCTATCTAGAAATTCTTTGCCGAGAGCATTATGCACTGGGACAGAAAAGACTGTTTGATCAGTCTTATACCCCCATCCCTGATGAGTCCAAAAGGTTCATTCCATTTCTGAAGGATATTTTATACAACGGGGTTTATAGCGGCCCTACGTTTTTTGAAGCGTGTCAAAAAGTAGACCATAGCATCAATAAGGAAAAGCTCCGTTCATTAATAGTAGACGGGGAAAAGTTTTTGAAGTTTTATAACCAGAGGTTACCGCAAGAAAATAGTCGGCCCATACAACAAAGTAGGTGCTTTGAATGTATTGCATCAATTATGATTCTATTCGAAAAGAAACACTCGGTAACTTTAAACACTAAACTTCCCAAGTATTCAAAAAATGATACATACAGTGCTAACACCATATTAACTAAATATATACTGAGAGAAAGTAATCCAAGGGAATACCCTGAAACTGCTGGTGTATATTGGGAGCAACGTTTTGAATATTACGTTAATAGTTTGATTGGTAACGTAGATTTAGTGACGTTCAAATTAACTAGGCAGCTTCAGGCTAGTGTATCTAGTTGTATCAACATATTAGTAAGAAGCAACCTGCTTATTGATGTAGAAAAACTAGATATAGATATCACTGAGCTTGTTAGTTATTTGGAATAGGCCCGGTTTGTGGCTGCCCACGCTGTTCGTACGCCACACATCTATCCTATGATAGAAGTGTGATTCTCTAATTCACACTAATTACCAATAAAGAAACAGCTATCAAAGGTTTTGTGGCTATCTTTAACTAAGACTTTTAGTTAATTCTGAAATTAACTTCTTTTTCTCTTTTTCACTAAGCTTCGCTATCAAGTCAATTAGTTCAGCTGACACTTCATCTTCAGCAAAGAAAAAAGCAATGGGCACACCTAACTCATCAGCCATTCGCTTTAAGGTGGGAAAGTCTGGTGAGTGACGCCCCTTCTCATAGTGATTCATACGGCCACTCGCTGAGCTTGGTTCCATACCAAGGCGCACACCAAGTTCTCTCTGACTGATGCCTTTACGAGTTCGGGCCTCCCGGAGGCGCTGTGGAAGCGGGCTTTTGTATTCCAACTAATTATCATCTTTTAGTGCCATCAGTACTTAGATTGTCTAAGTATATTGGATTGAAGTATACTTAGGAATCCTAAGTATTGATTTACCGATATCAATTGATCATTAAGTATTCAAATTAAAACCTATGAGAAAGATTAAAATTAAGCCCGAACTCCTTTCTTTACTGACTTCTGGTGCGTTTGACTGCTTCACTAGCCAGGCTTTGATTGCCGCCTATTTAAAGTTACCAACCAGCAGTAATTTGGACCAAAGACAGGTACAGCAGTTTATATTTCGAAACTTGGATCGCTTGGTTTGGGCTGAGTTGGCAACAAAAGAGGGAGATGGCAAGAGCCGGCATGCTGAATATCGCCTTACTGATAGGTTCATACCTAGCAACTACAGTATTGGAGCCCCCCATTTCAAGGATGCCCCGTTAAAGGCTGAAGAGCCTGCTGCTGTAGGAGTAGACCCATTATTAGAGTTAAAGGATCAATTAAGCGCCCATAAACTGGAATTACTGACCACTATTGCCGAGACAGAAGAGTACGAGAAGCTGTGTAAACAACTCCCTTCTAAGCAGCCAGAAATTCAAGAGCTGTATAACGATGCTCGTAATCGCTACTCAAAGACATTGGGCAAAGTTAAAGCCATTGAATCACTAATATCACGTACAGAGCACTAAGAAAGATGGAATTACGTACGTGGCAACAAGAGTGCATCCAAAAAGCAATATTGCAATACCAAGCTGGCCAGTCTCATTTTTTATGCCTTGCTACACCAGGGGCTGGAAAAACCTTGATGGCATCAAGGCTGGCTAAACAACTAATTGACGATAATTTAATAGATTTAGTTATTTGCATTACCCCTGCGCTGATCGTGTCGGAAGACTTTCGTACTGAGCTAGAGATACAACTGGGTAAAAAACTCGATGGAAAACTTGGCTCTATAGGGCGCACTTTAACTTATCACGCCATGCTTAACGAAAATTATATTTGGGATTTGTTTGAACACTACAAAGTGTTTGTCATATTCGATGAAATTCATCATTGCGCAGGTAATGAATTACAGAATTCAAATGCTTGGGGCCAAAAAATAATATCTAAAATACAAGGCAGAGCCACCTATACATTGGCGCTAACGGGCACGCCTTGGCGCTCAGATAACATACCTATTTCATTAGGCCAGTATTCAGAAGATGGCATGGTGCATTGCGATTACAGCTACGGGTTAACGCAGGCGATTAAAGATAAGGTATGTCGCACACCAAACATTACCCTGTTCGATAATGACAATATAACCCTGACTGAATCAGGGGCTGCTTCACAGTTTAATTCGTTCGACAATCTATTAAGAGACAGTAATTTTAACTACCAAAGCCTTATTGAAAGTGAGTCGTTGATAAAATATATGCTAGGGAAAGCAAACGACAAACTAGATTCTTTAAGAGAGCGAGACCCAGCTTCCGGTGGATTGCTTGTCGCTACATCCGTTTCTCACGCTCAAAGTATTCATAACATTCTTAAAGAGCATTTAAATGAAGATGCCGATATGGTCACTTATTTAGAGCCTGACCCGGTTTCTTTAATTAGGCAATATAAGCACTCCAACAGAAAATGGATTATATCGGTTGGAATGATCAGCGAGGGGACCAATATCCCTAGATTAAAGATTTGTTGCTACTTAACCAGAGTAAAAACTGAATTATATTTTAGGCAGGTACTGGGAAGAGTTCTCCGAGCCAGTGGATTAGGTAACGAAAATGGGTACCTTTATATCTGTCTCTTATACAGATCTCCGAGCCCACGAGACCGTACTAGATCTCGTATGCAG
>OLII01000269.1_pt1 | contig 20766 bp, 21 predicted proteins | sample 1609481 | NCBI WGS metagenome assembly OLII01 (sample SAMN05416859, study PRJEB24817) | seawater metagenome | isolation source: Sea water | place: Canada:Atlantic | collected 2013-11 | reverse complement strand
GGGCTCATACAGCCCGGGCCCGGCCGCCGCCGTGGCGTTTGCGGAGAACACGCAATGCCGCTGTCCAACGTTCACATCCTTCACCAGGATGCCGCCATCCTGGTGGTCAACAAGCCGACCCTGCTGCTGTCCGTGCCGGGGCGCGCCGACGACAACAAGGATTGCCTGATCACCCGCCTGCAGGAAAACGGCTACCCCGACGCCCTGATCGTGCACCGTCTGGATTGGGAAACCTCGGGGATCATCCTGCTGGCGCGCGACGCCGACAGCCACCGCGAGCTGTCGCGCCAGTTCCATGACCGTGAAACCGAGAAGGCCTACACCGCACTGTGCTGGGGCCAGCCTGCGCTGGACAGCGGCAGCATCGACCTGCCGTTGCGCTACGACCCGCCCACCAAGCCACGGCACGTGGTGGACCACGAGCAGGGCAAGCATGCGCTGACCTTCTGGCGCATCGTCGAGCGCTGTGGCGATCATTGCCGGGTGGAGCTCACGCCGATTACCGGGCGTTCGCACCAGTTGCGCGTGCACATGCTGTCGATCGGGCATCCGCTGCTGGGGGATCGACTGTACGCCTACCCCGAGGCCCTGGCGGCGCATGAGCGGTTGTGTCTGCATGCCAGCATGCTGAGCTTCACCCACCCGGTGAGCGGCGAGCGACTGCGCTTCGAGTGCCCGGCGCCGTTCTGATACACCGCGGCGCGGCCATCGCGGGTCAGCCCGCTCCCACAACGATCACCCTGAACGCTGTGGGAGCGGGCTTGCCCCGCGATAGGGCCCACGCAAATCCGTGATCAATACGTTAAACTCGCGCCACTGCTGTCTGGAGTGACCTATGCGCGATGCACTGAACCAAGGCCTGATCGACTTTCTCAAGGCCTCCCCCACGCCGTTCCACGCCACCGCCAGCCTGTCGCAGCGCCTCGAGGCCGCCGGCTACCAGCGCCTGGACGAACGTGACAGCTGGGCCACCACGCCCGGCGGACGCTACTACCTGACCCGCAACGACTCCTCGATCATCGCCATCAAGCTCGGCCGCCATTCGCCGCTGCTCGACGGCATTCGCCTGGTCGGCGCCCACACCGACAGCCCCTGCCTGCGCGTCAAGCCACAGCCCGAACTGCAGCGCCAGGGCTTCTGGCAGCTGGGCGTGGAAGTCTACGGTGGCGCCCTGCTGGCCCCCTGGTTCGACCGCGACTTGTCGCTGGCCGGGCGCGTGACCTTCCGCCGCGACGGCAAGGTCGAAAGCCAGCTGATCGACTTCAAGCAGCCCATCGCGGTGATCCCCAACCTGGCGATCCACCTCAACCGCAGCGCCAACGAAGGCTGGGCGATCAACCCGCAGACCGAGCTGCCACCGATCCTGGCCCAGGTGGCCGGTGACGAGCGCGTCGACTTTCGCGCCCTGCTCACCGAGCAACTGGCCCGCGAACATGGCCTGAACGCCGACGTGGTGCTGGACTACGAGTTGAGTTTCTACGACACCCAGGACGCCGCCGTGGTCGGCCTGCATGGCGACTTCATCGCCGGCGCGCGGCTGGACAACCTGCTGTCGTGCTACGCCGGCCTGCAGGCCCTGCTGGCCGCCGACAGCGACGAGACCTGTGTACTGGTGTGCAACGACCACGAAGAGGTCGGCTCCAGCTCCGCCTGCGGCGCCGACGGCCCGATGCTGGAACAGACCCTGCGCCGCCTGCTGCCCGACGGTGACGATTTCGTCCGGGCCATCCAGCGCTCGCTGCTGGTGTCGGCCGACAATGCCCACGGCGTGCACCCCAACTACGCCGACCGGCACGACGGCAACCACGGGCCCAAGCTCAACGCCGGCCCGGTGATCAAGGTCAACAACAACCAGCGCTACGCCACCAACAGCGAAACCGCCGGTTTCTTCCGCCACCTGTGCATGGCCGAGGAAGTGCCGGTGCAGAGCTTCGTGGTGCGCAGCGACATGGGCTGCGGCTCGACCATCGGCCCGATCACCGCCAGCCACCTGGGTGTGCGCACGGTGGACATCGGCCTGCCGACGTTTGCCATGCACTCGATCCGCGAGCTGTGCGGCAGCCAGGACCTGGCGCACCTGGTCAAGGTGCTGACCGCGTTCTACCTGAGCCGCGATCTGCCCTGACCTGACAGGCCTGCGCCCACAGCACTGCGGTGATCGCCAAACAGGCGCCGTACCTGTGGGCGCTGGCTTGCCAGCGAAGAGGCCACGACTGACCCCCATCAACCCGCGCGCAAACATTTGGCGCTATGCTTGCCCATCATTACACCTCCTACAGCATAAGGACCTTGCGCATGTCCGAGTTTCAAACGATGTTCCTCCCGGTGATCGCCGGGTTGATCCTGCTCACCGTCGGCTTCAGCATGCGCGAGCGCAACAGCGGGGTGCTGATGATGTGGATCGGCATGCTGGGCATCCTGGGCATCATGGTGTGGAAGATCCTCGAGAAACTCACCTGACAAATGCTCTACACTCGGGCGATTGAGTGTTCGAGGTTGATCGTCCGGTGCCTGCCTTCCTGCGTTTCCTGTCCCTGCTGCTGATTCTGTTCCTGCCCCTGGGCCACGCACACGCGGCCGGCCTTCCGGGCCTGCTTGGCGGTTCGAGCAAACCCCAGCCCGAGGCGACTGAACCCCTCGCGCAATCGCTCGACGATGTCATCAAGAACCTCGAGAACGACCAGCAACGCAGCAAGCTGCTGGCCGACCTGAAGAAGCTGCGCGACGCCACCAGGCAAGCCCAGCCCAGTGCCGAGCAAGGTGTGCTGGGCCTGATCGGCACCACCTTCAACGAACTGGAAAAGCAGTTCAGCGGCGAGGCCAGCCCGTTCAACCGCTGGAGCCGCGAACTGGAACTGGCCCAGATCGAGCTCAGTGCGCGGGTGGTGCCGGTGCATGAATGGCCGACGATCCTGTTCGGTTTCGCCGCCATCATCGCGCTCTGGAGCCTGCTGGCCTACGCGCTGAACTGGGTCAGCCACCAGGTACGCCTGCGCTTCGGCCTCACCGAAGAGCTGCCGCAACACCCGCGCACCTGGGATCTGGTGCGCTTCGCCCTGCGCAAGCTCGGGCCTTGGCTGGTGGCGCTGATCATCACCGTGTACCTGAGCTTTGCCCTGCCCTCTTCGCTGGGCAAGTCGATGGCCATGGTACTGGCCTACGCCCTGGTGGTCGGCACCTGCTTCTCGGCCATCTGCGTGATCGCCTTCTCGCTGCTCGATGGCCCGCACCGCCACCGCGCCCTGTACATCCTGCGCCACCGCGCGTTCCGTCCGCTGTGGCTGATCGGCAGCTTTGCCGCCTTCGGCGAGGCGATGAACGACCCACGCATGGCCGCCGCCCTGGGCGACCACCTGGCGCACACCCTGGCGACCCTGGCCAACATTCTGGCGGCGCTGTCCACCGGGCTGTTCATCCTGCGCTTTCGCCGCCCCATCGCGCACCTCATTCGCAACCAGCCGCTGTCTCGGCGCCTGACGCGCCGCGCCCTGAGCGACACCATCGAGATCCTCGGCACCTTCTGGTACCTGCCGGCCCTGGTGCTGGTGGGCATTTCGCTGTTCGCCACGTTCGTGTCCGCCGGCGACACCAGCACGGCCCTGCGCCAGTCGCTGATGTGCACGGTGCTGGTGGTGATGTGCATGGTGGTCAACGGCCTGGTGCGCCGCCATGCGCTCAAGCCGCAGCGGGCCAACCGGCGCCAGGCGGTCTACGCCGAACGCCTCAAGAGCTTTGGCTACACCCTGGTGCACCTGCTCATCTGGCTGGTGTTCATCGAGCTGGGCCTGCGGGTATGGGGCTTCTCGCTGATCGGTTTCACCGAGGGCGAAGGCCACGAGGTGGCGGTGCGCGTGTTCGGCCTGGCCGGTACGCTGATCGCCGCCTGGCTGGTGTGGATCCTCAGCGACACCGCCGTGCACCACGCACTGACCCGCTCGCGCAAGGGCCTGGCCAATGCCCGTGCGCAAACCATGATGCCGCTGATCCGCAACGTGCTGTTCGTGGCCATCTTCATCATCGCGGTGATCGTGGCCCTGGCCAACATGGGCATGAACGTCACGCCGCTGCTGGCCGGTGCCGGTGTGATCGGCCTGGCCATCGGCTTTGGTGCGCAATCGCTGGTGGCCGACCTGATCACCGGCCTGTTCATCATCATCGAGGACTCCCTGGCCATCGATGATTATGTGGATGTCGGCGGCCACCTGGGGACCGTCGAAGGCCTGACCATCCGTACCGTGCGCCTGCGCGACATCGACGGCATCGTGCACACCATCCCGTTCAGCGAGATCAAGAGCATCAAGAACTACTCGCGCGAATTCGGCTACGCGATCTTCCGTATCGCCATCCCCTACAACATGAGCATCGACAAGGCCATCGGCCTGGTTCGCGACGTGGGCCAGAAGATGCGCAGCGATCCGCTGCAACGGCGCAATATCTGGTCGCCGCTGGAGTTCCAGGGGGTGGAGAGCTTCGAGTCCGGCTCGGCGGTGCTGCGCGCGCGCTTCAAGACCGCGCCGATCAAGCAATGGGAGGTGTCGCGGGCATTCAACCTGGCGCTCAAGCGCCAGCTCGACGAAGCCGGGCTGGACCTGGCTACCCCGCGTCTTTCGGTGCAGGTGGTGACCGCCGGCGGTGGCCCCGCGCAGGACACCGCCCCCGCCGACAGCAACGCCTAGCCCGCCTCGGCCACGATGCGAATCGCATCGTGGCGCCAGTACTCCAGGTCGCAGTCGATCAGCCGCCCGTGCTGGTCGCTGTTGACCCGGGTGATATGCAGGCCGGCACTGCCGGCCGACACCTTCAGCGCCATCGCCGCCGCTACCGGCAACGCGGTGGGCAGCGTCTCGAAACGCACCCGGCCATAGGCGATGCCGTAGTGCAGCGCGTACAGCTCGGTCAGCGACTGGCTCAGGTCGAAATCCAGAATCCCGGCAAAGTACTCGGGGTTGAGGTAATGCTCGGCATAGAGCACCGCGCGCCCATCGATACGCCGCAGGCGGCAGATCTGGATCACGCTGGACAGCGCCGGCAATTGCAGGCGCGCACAGATCGCCGCCGGCGCCGGCTGCAGGCGGGCCGACAACAGTTCGGTAGCCGGCTGTCGGCCCTGGTCGCGCACCATGGCGTGGAAGTGGCTGCGCTCGATCAGGACATAGCTCAGGCGCTGGGGCGCCACGAACCAGCCACGGCGTTCCTCGCGGTAGATCAGCCCGCAGGCCTCCAGTTGCACCAGCGCCTCGCGCAGGGTGATGCGCGTGGTATCGAACACCTCGCTGAGCTTGCGTTCGGCCGGCAACTTGCAGCCGGGCGCCAGCAGGCCATGCTCGATCTGCTCTTGCAGGGCATTGCATATGGCTGTTACTGCACGCGTGGGCAGTCGATGCATCAAGGGTTACCTATCTGGACTAGTCCAGCCTGGTGCGTGTGCCAGAACGGCGCAGCGACGATGGCCGGGCGGAGTAACCAAAGCCTAGGCAATCCACATGAACGGCACATGACAGCGCGCCGGACGGTCACGCACAGGCCCGGTCGAGCGCGGTCAAGGCGTTGCGGATCAAGCACTTGAAACTGGTCTACGCTCTATTTTCAGGGCCGCTGCACACACCTGGCGCGGCGCCTTCGACATCAAACTGTCATGCAACCGGCCTACCTTGGCTCGGGTATTGCTGACCTAGACCAACCGAATCGAAACCCTCTCAGCGTTTTGCACGGCACCCATCAAGGAGCTTCGGATGAAACAGCTTTTTCTGGCCTCACTGTTAGGCACCAGTATTGCCCTGTGCACCTCGGCCATGGCCGCGGACACCGACCTCAAGGCCCTCGAGGACGCCGCCCGCAAGGAAGGCGTCGTCAACAGCGTCGGCATGCCCGATGCCTGGGCCAACTGGAAGGGCACCTGGGCGGACCTGGCGAGCAAGTACGGCCTCAAGCACATGGACACCGACATGAGCTCGGCCCAGGAAGTGGCCAAGTTCGATGCCGAGAAAGACAACGCCAGCGCCGATATCGGCGACGTCGGCGCCGCCTTCGGCCCCATTGCGCTGGCCAAGGGCGTGACCCAGCCGTACAAGCCCAGCACCTGGGAGCAGATACCGACCTGGGCCAAGGACCAGGACGGACACTGGGCACTGGCCTATACCGGCACCATCGCCTTCATCATCAACAAGCAGCTGGTCAAGGAAGAAGACATTCCCAAGACCTGGCACGACCTGGAAAAGGGCAAGTACAAGGTCGCCATCGGTGACGTCGGCACCGCTGCCCAGGCGGCCAACGGCGTACTGGCTGCAGCCATTGCCTACAAGGGCGACGAGTCCAACATCGAGCCGGGCCTGCAACTGTTCACCAAGCTGGCCCAGCAGAAGCGCCTGTCGCTGGCCAACCCGACCATCCAGACCCTTGAGAAGGGCGAGATCGAGGTCGGCGTGGTGTGGGACTTCAACGGCCTGAGCTACCGCGAGCAGATCGACCCGAAACGCTTCGAGGTGCTGATCCCGTCCGACGGCTCGGTGATGTCCGGCTACACCACCATCATCAACAAGTACGCCAAGCACCCGAACGCCGCCAAGCTGACCCGTGAATACATCTTCAGCGATGCCGGGCAGACCAACCTGGCCATCGGCCATGCGCGGCCGATTCGTGCCGAGCACCTGAAGCTGCCGGCGGACGTGCAGGCCAAGCTGCTACCCAACGAGCAGTACGCGCCGGCGCAGCCGATCAAGGATGCAGCGGCATGGGAAGCCACCTCCAAGGCCCTGCCGCAGAAGTGGCAGGAGCAGGTCATCATCGAGATGGAGTGAACCATCGCGGGTCAGGCCCGCTCCCACAAGGAGCGGGCTTGACCCGCGATGTGGTCATCGCTGTCACCGGAGCCACCCATGAACCACAACGTCATCCTCGTCATCCTCGACGGCCTCAACCACCAGGTGGCCCACCACGCCATGGGCCACCTGCATGCCTATGTAGAAGCAGACCGCGCCGCCCTGTACCGCCTGGAATGCGAACTGCCGGCACTGTCGCGACCACTCTACGAATGCATCCTCACCGGTGTGCCACCGATTGACAGCGGCATCGTGCACAACAACGTCACGCGCCTGTCCACCCAACGCAGCATTTTCCACTACGCCCGCGACGCCGGGCTGAGCACCGCCGCCGCGGCCTACCACTGGGTCAGCGAGCTGTACAACCGCTCCCCCTTCGAACCGCTGCGTGACCGCCACACCCATGCGCCGAAACTGCCGATCCAGCATGGCCTGTTCTACTACGCCGACCACTACCCCGACTCGCACCTGTTCGCCGACGCCGAGTACCTGCGGCGCAAGCACGCACCGAACTTCCTGCTGGTGCATCCGATGAACATCGACGATGCCGGGCACAAGCACGGCCTGGACAGCAGCCAGTACCGCAACAGCGCACGCAGCGCCGATATCCTGCTGGCCGACTACCTCAGCACCTGGCTGCAGGACGGCTACCAGGTGCTGATCACCGCCGACCACGGCATGAACAACGACCGCTCGCACAACGGCGTGTTGCCCGAGGAGCGCGAAGTGCCGCTGTTCGTGTTCGGCGATGCGTTCAGCCTCGACCCGGCCGCCAAGCCCCTGCAGACCGAACTGTGCGGCACCGTGTGCGAACTGCTCGGCATCCCCCACGACAAGCCGGTATGCCGGGAGCTGCTCTCGTGAACTCGATCACCCGTGGCAAATGGCTGGCGCTGTTGTGCCTGCTGCCCTTCGCGGTATTTTTCATCATCTTCCAGATCGCCCCGCTGACCTGGGTGGCCGTGCACAGCCTGCAGGCCGAAAGCGGCTGGGGCCTGGACAATTTCAGCAAGGTGCTGGGCTCGAAGTTCTACCGCCAGGCCATCCAGCACAGCCTGGAGATCAGCTTCTGGTCGAGTCTGTTCGGCATCCTGATCGCCATCCTGGGCAGCTATTCGCTGCGCAAGGTGGACTCGCGCCTGCGCGACTTCGTCAACGCCTTCGCCAACATGACCAGCAACTTCTCCGGCGTGCCGCTGGCCTTCGCCTTCATCATCCTGCTCGGCTTCAACGGCGCGCTGACCCTGCTGCTCAAGCAGGCCGGGATCATCGAGGACTTCAACCTCTACTCCAAGACCGGGCTGATCATCCTCTATACCTACTTCCAGATCCCGCTGGGCGTACTGCTGCTGTACCCGGCGTTCGACGCCCTGCGCGAAGACTGGCGCGAATCGGCCGCCCTGCTGGGCGCCAGCGCCTGGGATTACTGGCGCCTGATCGGCCTGCCGGTGCTGACCCCGGCGCTGCTGGGCACCTTCGTGATCCTGCTGGCCAACGCACTGGGCGCCTACGCCACGGTGTACGCGCTGACCACCGGCAACTTCAACGTGCTGCCGATCCGCATCGCCGCGCTGGTGTCCGGCGACATCTCGCTGAACCCGAACCTGGCCAGCGCGCTGGCGATGATCCTGGTGGGGCTGATGACCCTGGTCACGCTGGTGCACCAGTGGCTGTTGAAGAGGAGCTACCATGTCTCGCGCTGAACCGGGCCCGGCCGGGCTCTACCACCGCGTGGTGGTGTACGTGCTGTTCGTGATCCTGCTGCTGCCGCTGGCCGGCACCCTGCTCTATTCGTTGTCCACCAGTTGGTCGGCGAGCCTGCTGCCCAGCGGGCTGACCTTCAAGTGGTACCTGGCGCTGTGGAGCGAGCCGCGTTTTCTGGCCGCCTTCGGCCAGTCGCTGCTGGTGTGCGTGGGCGCGCTGGTACTGTCGGTGCTGCTGATCCTGCCGCTGCTGTTCGTGGTGCACTACCACTTCCCCAGGCTCGACGCACTGATGAACATCCTCATCCTGCTGCCCTTCGCGGTGCCGCCGGTGGTGTCGTCGGTGGGGCTGCTGCAGCTGTATGGCTCGGGGCCGATGGCGATGGTCGGCACGCCGTGGATTTTGATCGGCTGCTATTTCACCGTGGCCCTGCCCTTCATGTACCGCGCCATCACCAACAACCTGCAGGCGATCAACCTGCGCGACCTGATGGATGCCGCCCAGTTGCTGGGGGCCAACACCTGGCAGGCCGCGTTTCTGGTGGTGCTGCCCAACCTGCGCAAGGGCCTGATGGTGGCGCTGCTGCTGTCGTTCTCGTTCCTGTTCGGCGAGTTCGTGTTTGCCAACCTGCTGGTGGGCACCCGCTACGAGACGCTGCAGGTGTACCTGAACAACATGCGCAACAGCAGCGGGCACTTCAACAGCGCGCTGGTGATTTCCTACTTCCTCTTCGTGCTGGTGCTGACCTGGGCAGCCAACCGCCTGAACAAGGACAAGACCTGAAATGAGCTTCGTCAGCATCCAGAACCTGCAAAAAAGCTACGGCGCCAGCGCGGTGTTCAACGACATCAACTGCGAGATCGGCCGCGGTGAGTTCGTCACCCTGCTCGGCCCCTCCGGCTGCGGCAAGTCCACCCTGCTGCGCTGCATCGCCGGCCTGACCGCTGTAGACAGTGGCAGGATCCTGCTCGACGGGCAGGACCTGGTACCGCAGAGCCCGCAAAAGCGCGGCATCGGCATGGTGTTCCAGAGCTACGCGCTGTTCCCCAACATGAGCGTGGAGCAGAACGTCGCCTTCGGTCTGCGCATGCAGAAGATCAAGGGCCAAGACAGCCGCCCACGGGTACTCGAGGCGCTGCGCATGGTCGAGTTGCAGGACTTTGCCAGCCGCTACCCGCACCAGCTCTCCGGCGGCCAGTGCCAGCGCGTGGCCCTGGCCCGCTCGCTGGTGACCCGCCCGCGCCTGTTGCTGCTGGACGAGCCGCTGTCGGCGCTGGATGCACGCATCCGCAAGCACCTACGCGAACAGATCCGCCAGATCCAGCGCGAGCTGGGCCTGACCACCATCTTCGTCACCCATGACCAGGAAGAGGCGCTGACCATGTCCGACCGCATCTTCCTGATGAACCAGGGCCGCATCGTGCAGAGCGGCGATGCCGAATCGCTGTACACCGCGCCCGTGGATGCCTTCGCGGCCGGCTTCATCGGCAACTACAACCTGCTCGATGCCCAGAGTGCCAGCCGCCTGCTGCAACGTACGGTGAACAGCCGCCTGGCAATCCGCCCCGAAGCCATCGCGTTGAGCCTGGAAGGCGAACGCGAAGGCCTGGTGCGCAGTCACAGCCTGCTGGGCAACGTGATCCGCTACCGCATCGAAGCGCGTGGTGTGGAGCTGGTGGTGGATGTGCTCAATCGTTCAGCCGCCGATCTGCATGCGGACGGCGAGCGGGTATCCTTGTCCATCGATCCCACCGCCCTCTGCGAAGTTGCCTGAGGGCCGAACAGGAGTTTTGTTGTTATGGCTTTAGCGATTTTCGATCTGGATGAAACCCTGATCCACGGCGACTGCGCCTCGCTGTGGAGCGAGCAGATGGTGCGCCTGGGCTGGGTGGACGGTGAGTCGTTCCTGCGCAGGGACCGTGAGCTGATGGAGGCCTACGGCAAGGGGCACCTGGCGATGGAAGACTACATGGCGTTCAGCCTGGAGCCGCTGATCGGGCGCACACCAGAGGAAGTCGATCATCTGGTCGAGCCGTGGGTGGAAGACTTCATCGAGCCGATCATCTTCAGTGAGGCCACCCGCACCATTGCCGAGCACCGCAAGGCGGGGGATCGAATTCTGGTGATCTCGGCCTCGGGTGTGCATCTGGTGGGACCGATTGCCGCGCGCCTGGGGATCGACGAGTACCTGGGCATCGAGCTGGAAGTGGAAAAAGGGTTCTACACCGGCAAGACCGTGGGCACCCTGACCTACCGCGAAGGCAAGATCACCCGCTTGCTGGAGTGGCTGGACCAGCAGGAAGAGAACCTGGAAGGCGCAAGCTTCTATTCCGATTCGCGCAATGACCTGCCGTTGCTGCTGAAGGTTGACCACCCGTATGTGGTGAACCCGGACCCGGTGCTGCGCGAGCATGCCGAGAAGAATGGCTGGCCGATTCTGGCCTGGGCCTGAAAAAAGTTCGCCGGCAAGGTCGGCTCCTGCAGGAGTCGGCCTTGCCGGCGAACAGGGCCCTATACCAGGCTGTCGTCGATCACCAGCACCAACTTGCCCGATACCTGGTTGCCCGCCAGTTCGGCATACGCCGCCTCGGCGTCCTTCACCGCATAGCTGCCTACCAGTTGCGGCTTCAAGCGCCCTTCGGCGAACAGCGGCCACACCTGTTGGCCCAGGTCACTGAGCAGGTCGGCCTTGAACTGGTCATCGCGATTGCGCAGGGTCGAGCCGGTCACCTGCACCCGCTTGGCCAGTACCTGGGCCAGGTCCAGCTCGGCCTTGCGCCCGCCCATCAGGCCGATGATCACCCAGCGCCCGTCACGGGCCAGCAGTTTGAGGTTGAGCGCCGCATAGTTGGCCCCCACCGGGTCCAGGATCACATCGAACGGGGCGAAGTCGTTCAGCGCCTCTATATCGTCACCGCGCACCACGCCACCGCTGGCGCCCAGCGCCTGACAATAGGCCAGCCGCTCGGCCGAGCCCACGCTGACCCAGCTGGGGCTTCCGAACGCCTTGCACAGCTGGATGGCCGCCGACCCCACGCCGCTGGCGCCGGCATGCAGCAACACCTTCTCGCCCGGCTTGAGGCCGCCCAGCTGGAACAGGTTGAGCCAGGCCGTGGCGTATACCTCCGGGATCGCAGCCGCCTGCTGCAGGCTCAGGCCCTCGGGCACCGGCAGCACGTGGCGCGCGTCGACCACCACCTCTTCGGCCATGCCGCCACCGGCCAGCAGTGCGCATACCCGGTCGCCCACCTGCCAGGACACCCCGGCTCCCACTTCGCTGATCACCCCGGCACATTCCAGGCCCAGGAACTCGCTGGCGCCCGGTGGCGGCGGGTACAATCCGGCACGCTGCAACAGGTCGGCGCGATTGAGCCCGGCCGCTGCCACGCGGATGCGTACTTGACCTACATCGCAAGTTGGACTTGTCGTCTCAACCCACTCCACATGTCCGTCAACGCCTTGCAATGCCTTCACAGTGCCTCCATAGTTGAGTCATGACTGAGCCTGGCTGCCTTGGCACCAGGCTTTTTGCATTATGCGTCCGGCTCCATGGAACCGGCGAATTCAAAGACGGCCTAATATGCGTGATCAATTGCCCCTACGTCGAATCAGCATGAAGCATCTCCTGCCCAGCACTGCCCTCGCCCTGATGATCGGCCTTGGCAGCTTGCCGCTGGCCGGCGCCGCTTCGGCCGCCAACAGTTGGGACAAGTTGCAACCAGACCGCGATGAAGTGGTCGCCAGCCTGAACGTGGTCGAGTTGCTCAAGCGCCACCACTACAGCAAGCCGCCACTCAATGATGCGCGCTCGGTCATCATCTACGACAGTTACATCAAACTGCTCGATCCCTCGCGCAGTTACTTCATGGCCAGCGATATTGCCGAGTTCGACAAGTGGAAGACGCAGTTCGACGACTTCCTCAAGAGCGGCAACCTGGACCCGGGCTTCACCATCTACAAACGTTATCTGGATCGCGTGAAATCGCGCCTGGACTTCGCCCTGGCCGAGCTGAACAAGGGCGTCGACAAGATCGACTTCACCACCCAGGAAACCCTGCTGGTCGACCGCAAGGACGCTCCGTGGCTGCAGAACCAGGCCGAGCTCGACGACCTGTGGCGCAAACGCGTCAAGGACGAGGTGCTGCGCCTGAAGATCGCCGGCAAGGAACCCAAGGCCATCCAGGAACTGCTGACCAAGCGCTACAAGAACCAGCTCGCGCGCCTGGACCAGACCCGCGCCGAAGATATCTTCCAGGCCTACATCAACACCTTCGCCCAGTCGTACGACCCGCACACCAACTACCTGTCGCCCGACAACGCCGAGAACTTCGACATCAACATGAGCCTGTCGCTCGAAGGTATCGGCGCGGTGCTGCAAAGCGACAACGACCAGGTCAAGATCGTGCGCCTGGTGCCGGCTGGCCCTGCCGCCAAGACCAAGCAGGTGGCCCCGGCCGACAAGATCATCGGCGTTGCCCAGGGCGACAAGGAAATGGTCGACGTGATCGGCTGGCGCCTGGACGAAGTGGTCAAGCTGATCCGCGGCCCGAAGGGCTCCGTGGTGCGCCTGGAGGTCATCCCGGCCAGCAACGCGCCTAACGACCAGACCAGCAAGATCGTCTCGATCACCCGCGAAGCGGTCAAGCTCGAAGAACAGGCCGCCAAGAAGTCGGTGCTCAAGCTCAAGCAGGACGGACGCGACTACAAGCTGGGCATCATCGAGATCCCGGCCTTCTACCTCGACTTCAAGGCGTTCCGCGCCGGGGATCCGGAGTACAAGTCCACCACCCGTGACGTGAAGAAACTGCTCACCGAACTGCAGAAGGAAAAGGTCGACGGCGTGGTCATCGACCTGCGCAACAACGGCGGCGGCTCCCTGCAGGAAGCCACCGAGCTGACCAGCCTGTTCATCGACAAGGGCCCCACCGTGCTGGTACGCAACGCCGACGGCCGTGTCGACGTGCTCGAAGACGAAAACACCGGTGCCTTCTACAAGGGCCCGCTGGCGCTGCTGGTCAATCGCCTGTCGGCCTCGGCCTCGGAGATTTTCGCCGGCGCCATGCAGGACTACCACCGTGCCCTGATCATCGGTGGCCAGACCTTCGGCAAAGGCACCGTGCAGACCATCCAGCCGCTCAACCACGGCGAGCTCAAGCTGACCCTGGCCAAGTTCTACCGGGTTTCCGGGCAGAGCACCCAGCACCAGGGCGTGTTGCCGGACATCGACTACCCGTCGATCATCGACACCAAGGAGATCGGCGAGAGCGCCCTGCCCGAAGCCATGCCGTGGGACACCATCCGCCCGGCCATCAAGCCGGCCGTCGACCCGTTCAAGCCGTTCCTTGCGCAACTCAAGGCACGCCACGAAAACCGCAGCGCCAAGGACCCGGAGTTCGTCTACATTCGCGATCGCCTGGCCCTGACCCAGCAGTTGATGAACGAGAAGACCGTCAGCCTCAACGAGGTGGAACGCCGCGCTCGCCATGCCGACATCGAAGGCAAGCAGCTGGCGCTGGAAAACATCCGGCGCAAGGCCAAGGGCGAAGAGCCGCTCAAGGAACTGAAGAAGGAAGACGAAGACGCCCTGCCGGTCGAGCCGGATGACACCAAGCCGGAAGATGACGCGTACCTCGCCGAAACCGGGCGCATCCTGCTGGACTACCTGGGGCTGAATTCCTCGGTGGCCAAGCACTGAAACGATAATGGCAAAATAATGTGAAGGTGCCCTTTTCGGGTCATCAAACAGTCATCATTCTGTCGTGAAATAAGGGACTGGGCGCCGATGGCCCCAGTCCCTTTTTTTCAAGGTAGCCCTGCCATGACCGTGACCGAACAGCTCAGCGCGTTGAGCTCCATCCTGGCTCAAAGCGGCTTGCACAGCCTGTTCCAACCCATCGTCTGCCTGTCCGAGCGACGCATCCTCGGTTATGAAGCCCTCAGCCGCGGCCCGTCCAACAGCCCGCTGCACTCCCCCATCAACCTGTTCGCCGTGGCCCGCCATGCCGGCCGCCTGACCGAACTGGAGGTGGCCTGCCGCGAAAGCGCGTGCCGGCGTTTCAGCCAGCAGCAACTGGAAGGCAAGCTGTTCCTCAACGTGTCGCCCGAGTCGTTGCTCGAGCCGCAATACCAGTCCGGGCGCACGCTCAAGCTGCTGCAGAGCCTGGGCATCCCACCCAGCCGGGTGGTCATCGAGTTGACCGAACAAACCCCCACCGACGACTTCCAACTGCTGTTCAACGCCCTGCACCACTACCGCGACATGGGCTTTTCGATTGCCCTGGACGACCTGGGCGCCGGCTATTCCAGCCTGCGCCTGTGGTCGGAACTGCGCCCGGACTACGTCAAGATCGACCGGCATTTCATCGACGGCATTCACCAGGATGCGGTCAAGCGCGAGTTCGTCGGCTCGATCCTGCAGATCGCCAAGGCGTCGCGGGCCAAGGTGATTGCCGAGGGCATCGAGCTGGCCGAGGAGCTGGCGGTGCTCACCGAGATGGGGGTCGATCTGGTACAGGGCTACCTGCTGTGCCGGCCGCAGGAGCAACCGCCCCGCGACGCTACCGCCATGCTGCCGTCAGCGACGCACAGTGGCGCGGTGGTGCTGGGTGAGGACGGCCGCGATCTGAGCGCACTGCTCAACGAGCAACCGGCCGTGAGTGGCGATACGGCGACCCTGGAGGTACTGGCGCTGTTTCGCCGCCAGGCCAACCTCAACTCGCTGGCTGTGCTCGACCATGCCCAGCGCCCCTGCGGCATCGTGCACCGCCATTCGCTGTCCGACGCGCTGCTCAAGCCGTTCGCCACCGACCTGTATGCGCGCAAGCCGATCAGCCGGCTGATGAACGAGGACTTTCTGGCGGTGGAGCTCAACCAGTCGCTGCAGAAGGTCAGCCGCCTGCTGACCAGCCGCGCGCGCCAGCGCATCGAGGAAGACTTCATCATTACCCAGAACGGTCGCTACCTGGGCCTGGGGCGGGTGATCGACGTGCTCAAGCTGATCACCGAACAGAAGCTGCAGCAGGCCCGCTATGCCAACCCGCTGACCCTGTTGCCGGGCAACGTGCCGATCCAGCAATGCCTGACCCGCTTGCTGCAGCAACAGCGCGAGGCGGCGATCTGTTATGTGGACATCGACAGCTTCAAGCCCTTCAACGACATCTATGGCTATGCCAAGGGCGACGAAGTGCTGTTGAGCCTGGCCCAGTGTCTGAGCGAACGGGTCGACCCCAGCCGAGACTTCGTCGGCCATATCGGTGGCGACGACTTCATGCTGGTACTGGGTTCGAAGGATTGGGAGCAGCGCCTGAACGTGCTGCTGGACGACTTTCAGAATGCCTGTCGGCGCTTCTACCGCACCGAGCACCTGGAGGCCGGGTGCTTCATCGCGCACAACCGCCTGGGCCAGCGCCAGGAATTCCCGTTGCTGTCACTCTCGATCGGTGTGGTGCAACTGCATGCACATACCTGCGCGCAACTGGATGCCGGCCAACTGGCCGACCTCGCCTCCCAGGCCAAGCACCATGCCAAGGATGTGCCCGGGCACAGCCTGTACCTGATCGATACGGCGCTGGCGCCTCAGGCCTGTTCAGGATAGCTGTACTCGAACACCCGCACCACTTCCGAGGCATGCCAGGATGCTGCGGCCATGCCGTCCGATGGCCCGGAAAACCGCCCCAGGCGCTCGACGCATTCGAAAAAGCCAGTACGTGGCAAACGGCTGGCCCCCTGGCTGATCACCAGTGAGCTGCGCAGTGGCTGCTCGGCGCGTGCATCGATCACCGCCAGGTACTCAAGCGCGGCGGTCAGGGTCTGCATCGCCGGGCTTGGCAGCTCCAGGCGTTCGAGCAAGGCGCGGTAGGTCAGCAGGTGACGTTGCCGGCGTGCCACGTCCAGCTCGCCCAGCAGCCCCTCCCATTGCTGACGGCTGATCCGCACGCCGCTCACGACGGCTCGCTCCAGCCTGCCACGCCCAGCTCCCAGGCCAGGCTGCGGCGGATCGCGGCATCCGGCTCGCGCTCACCGCTTTCAATCAGCGCCAGGTACACCGGACTGATGCCCACCTTGCGCGCCAGCTGCTCGGCAGCCAGGCCCTTGGCCTCACGCAACGCGGCCAGCTCGCCCAATGTGGGCAGGCTGGCCGGCGTGGGTGCAGCGGCGCTGGCGTTGACGCCTGCCGGCTGCGCCGTGGCGGCCGGTTGACCTGCCGCCTTCAACAACGCTTGATAGTGCTCCCAGGGCACGACCGCGTACTCGGGTTGACCGTCTCGGCTGATAACCTGAATACCCATTACAACCCCCTTGTAAGAACCTGCGCATGTAATCGCTCGGTATAGCGCTTATGCCAAATATAGTACCAGCCGGCGCAGTATTGCAGGGTGTAACCGGATTTAGCGCTTTCCCTGCTCCAGGCGCAACGCTTCGGGGGTGTCGGGCAGGCGCTCGACCACGCGCAGTTTCTCGGGAGACTGACGATTGCGCCAGGCGCGAAAAGCCGCCAGCTCGCTGTCGAACGTCTTCAGCACCCAGGCCAGTACGGCGAGATCGTCGAGCAGGCCGATGCCGGGCAGCCAGTCCGGGATCGCGTCCAGCGGGCTGACAAAGTACAGCAGGCCGGCGACGATGGTCAGTAGTGCCCTTGAGCTGATGGCACGGTACTCGCCACGCCACCACGCCACGCACAGCGCCTGCAGCAGGCGTACGTCATCCTTGAGCTTGCCCAGGCTCGGGCCCTTGCGCGCCACGGCGAAGATCAGCGCTGGCAGGCGCCCCCGGCTCAACAGGCGCTCGGCCAGCGGCAGGAAACGGGCAAAATTCCAGGGTGCTTTCATACCACCTCCAACGGCAGGGCCGGGAAGGTTATCCACAGTATTTGTGGATAACCTTGTGAACAGAGGCCATTTTCAGGCTCGGCGTGCCCGCCAGGCAAGGGCCTGGGTCAAATCGGGCGTTTTTTACACACCTGTTTCATTACGCGGTCACTTTGCGAAAGCCGTCACAGTTGCGCACGCCACCAAGGTGTGACGTCAGATCGCTCCCACGGTTCAGCCCGATCCATAAACGACAACGCCCCGTCGAGACGGGGCGTTGTGCACACAGCGGGACGCTTACTTCTCAGCAGCGTCTTCTGCTGCCTTGGCCGGGTCCTTGATGGCGATCAGTTCCAGATCGAACACCAGTACCGAGTTGGCCGGGATCATCGGGCTAGGGCTCTGTGCGCCATAGGCCAGGTCAGCCGGGATGAACAGCTTGACCTTCTCGCCCACGTGCATCAGTTGCAGGCCTTCGACCCAACCCGGAATCACGCCGCTGACCGGCAGGTCGATCGGGCTACCGCGCTCGACGGAGCTGTCGAACACCTTGCCGTCGATCAGCTTGCCTTCGTAGTGAACAGTGACCACGTCGGTAGGCTTGGGCTGGGCGCCTTCGGCCTTCTTCACGATCTGGTACTGCAGGCCCGACGCGGTGGTGACCACGCCGTCCTTCTTGCCGTTTTCTTCAAGGAACTTCTTGCCGGCGGCGGCCGACTCTTCGCTCATCTTGACCAGGCGTTCTTCGGCACGCTTCTGCAGCGCGGCGAAGGCTTCGACCAGGTCTTCGTCCTTGATCTTCTGTTCCTTCTTGCCGACAGCGTCCTCGATGCCCTGGGCCACGGCCTTGGAGTCGAGATCGTCCATGCCTTCCTGTGCCAGGCTCTTGCCCATGTTCAGGCCGATACCGTAGGAAGCTTTCTGTGCCGGGGTCTTCAGCTCGACGCTGGTCTGCGAATCGCAACCCGCCAGTACCAGGCTAACCAGGGCAACCGCAGCCGCCAACCGATGCTGTTTCATGCTATTTCCTTGTTCATGCGCCAAAAGGGCAATCGAGTAAAGCCGCGAGCTTATCAGGCGGCCACGACCAATGGCTACCGGCATGAGAGCGACAAAAGGTCGAGAAGTTCAGCCAGGTGAAGGCTTCTTCATGCAGCCGATAAGCCAGTGGCCAGTATTGCAGCCAACGCCCCGGATCTGGATGAAATCTACGGGTAGTGTCCTTCGCGGTACTGCCCCGCCACTTCGCGCAGCACCTGGCACAACCACTGGGCCGGCAGGGCCTGTGGCAGCGCGGCATTGCTGCAGATACCCACCGAGCCACCGGGTTCGCGCACGCCCAGGTCGAGCTCGCACAGCTCGCCCCGCTGCAGGTCGACCCGCACCGCATCACGCGGGGCCACCCACACCGCATCGCTGCCCAGCACATAGCGCCGGCTCAGTGCCGGGGAAAGCGTTTCCAGACGTTGCTGCGGTTGTTCGATGGCGCATTGCACGAACAGGCTGTCGGCATGCTTGCGAATGGTGGTGCCGGCCAGGGGCAGTACCAGCGGGTACTGGCCCACCTGGTTGCGCTCGATCGGGCTGCGTGCCAGCAGCGGGTGGCCGGGGCGCACCACCAGCGACATCGACTCGCTGTACAGATGCTCGAACAGCAGGCCCTGGATCTGCGGGCTGTCGGTCATGCGCCCGATCACCAGGTCCAGCTCCCCCACGTGCAACTGCGCCAGCAGGTGCGCACTGGGGCCGGTGGCAACGCTGACCACCAGGGCCGGGTGGCGCTGGTGCAGGCGGCAGATCACTTCGGGGATGAGCAGGCTTTCGACGGTCGAGAGCACGCCGATCTTCACCTGCGGCGGCGCGTGTTCCTCGCCGCGCAGGGTACTCACCCCTTCGCGCAGGGCCTGTACGCACGGGCCGGCGTAGCGCATGAAGCGCACCCCGGCCGCAGTCAGCTCGACACCCTGCTTGCCGCGCTCGAACAATCGCGTCTGCAGCAGTTCTTCGAGCTCCTTGAGGGTCTTGGAAATCGCCGGCTGGCTGATGGCCACGGCGTCGGCGGCCTTGGCGAAACTGCCTTGACGGGCGATTTCGAGAAAGCACAGCAGGTGGCGGAACTTGATGCGGGTGTCGAGGTTCATGGCCGGAGTTTATCGCAACCGCAGCCCCTTTGCGGCGCCGGCCTCGAACAACACACCAGCTATATGCTATATATACGCTTCGTATACAGAGTGAGTATTGCCATGGGTATCGTCAAGATCGATGACGCGCTGCATGAAGACCTGCGCATTGCCAGCGGCGCGGTGTCGCGCTCGATCAACGCGCAGGCCGAGTACTGGATTCGCATCGGCATGCTGGCCGAGCTCAACCCGCACATGACCTACCAGGAACTGTTGCGCCAGTTGCTGCGCCAGGAGCAGGCCAGCCTCAGGGAGCTGATCGCATGAGCGAGGTGATCCTGAAGAACCCGCAGCAACTGGCCTTGATGCGTACCGCCGGGCAATTGCTGACGCGGGTGTTCGAGCACCTGGACGGCTTTGTCGCGCCAGGGGTCAGCACCTTGCAGATCAACGACCGTGCCGAGGCGTACATCGTCGATGTGCTCAAGGCGCGTCCGGCCAGCAAGGGGCAGTACGGGTTCAAGTATTCGCTCAACACCTCCGTCGACCATGTGGTGTGCCACGGCGTGCCAAGTGCCGACGAGGTGCTGAAGGCGGGGTCGATCATCAATGTGGACATCACCCTGGAACAGGGTGGTTACATTGCCGACTCGTCGAAGATGTATGCGGTGGGCGCCATTGCCGACGAGGCGCGGCAATTGGTCGATACCACCTATGCCGCATTGTGGGCGGGCATTCGCCAGGTGCGGCCCGGGGCCACGCTGGGTGATGTGGGGCATGCGATACAGCGGCTTGCCGAGGGCGCGGGTTACAACGTGGTGCGTGAGTACTGCGGGCACGGCATCGGCAGGCAGATGCACGAGGCGCCGCAGGTGCTGCACTACGGACACCGCAACAGCGGGCTGGTGCTCAAGCCCGGCATGGTGTTCACCATCGAGCCGATGATCAACCAGGGTGGGCGTGGGGTGCGTACGCTCAAGGACGGGTGGACGGTGATCACCCGGGACCGCAGCCTGTCGGCACAGTGGGAGCATACGGTGGCAGTGACGGCGCAGGGGGTCGAGGTGTTGACCTTGCGTGAGGAAGAGCGGGGCATGGTCGGGTGACTGGCTCACCATCGCACTGCTGATCGTGCTTTTGATGTTCCGGTTCTTCAGGGGGGCTTGGATCACCGCCCGTGCCGGATAATCTCTCGGCCCCCTTCCCGGGGAGCGACGGTTGTAAGGTTAGCGAGCTTATCCAGCATGGACAGAGACGCCGAAGGCCCCTTCCGCTCTTACAGCGGCTTACTTTTTTCTTGGAAAAAGTAAGCAAAAC
>OLII01000265.1_pt1 | contig 20860 bp, 10 predicted proteins | sample 1609481 | NCBI WGS metagenome assembly OLII01 (sample SAMN05416859, study PRJEB24817) | seawater metagenome | isolation source: Sea water | place: Canada:Atlantic | collected 2013-11 | reverse complement strand
CGACCTATTGAATTTCAGTTGTGAAAGAAATAATGCTGTCAGCTGAACCTGCAGTGACAGTCCCTAGCACTACGGTAACTGTATTGGTGTTGGCGTCATAAGTGGCGTCGTCATCATTACCGACAGCAGTAAGGTCAACTCCATCAACTGTAATAATACCTGCTGCGCTGTCCTTAAGGCGTAGCTCATCAGGGAGTGAATCGGTAACGGTTACGCTTTCGGCATCCCCAGTACCGGTAACTGTGACCGTTAAGCTGTAAACTACTTCAGCACCGGGAACAGGTTGGCTAGTGCCGAACTGGTCGGTAATGCTGATGATGCCTTTAACAATACTTACTTCAATAGCACTGACTACAAACGTGGCAGTATCATCTGCGTTGGCTGCCGCGCTGCCATAAACAGCATCGGTACTGGAAGTTCCACCACCCGTCACCACATCACCGGCATTGGGACTATCCTGGCCATCGTCACTGAAGGTTTTGGATGAAGCCGATACTTGCACTTGAGATGTATCATTATTATTTAAGCTATCAGGTATGTCTGATGTAACCCAGATGGTGATCGAGTCATCTGGGGCAATGCTAGTGGGTGCGCTATTATCATATTCAACATCTATACTAGGATCGAATACGCCGTCACCATCATCAATATAAATTTTACTTGGAATTGCTTCAAACCTATTGGCTGCTGTATTCCCTAGACCTACTTGGTTGAAAATAAATGCTTCATCACCATTACCGGTGTTGGTCACTTGAAATTTTAGTTTTGCGCCGGTTTCAGGTGAACTAACACTAACGTTGCCAGAGTCTTGAGAAATAATGGTGACATTGATTAATTCTTGTACAGTTATTGTCACTGGGTCAGAATCAGCATTTACTGTTGCACCACCCACCTCGTAACTTACTGAGGCAGTATTGGATATGGTTGTGCCAGCTCCCGTACCTGCACCGTAACTTTGCATGGCAAACAAACTTGCCAAGAAAACACTGGTCCATGAAATGAGTTTGTTCATATAGCTTGCTCCCTTTTTTTATTTTGTACTTTTACATTCATTGTGTGATTGATCATTAATTAAGCCGTATTTGATAGTAAAAATTAAATTCTGGTTGCGCACTTGCATCTTTGGGTGCGTTATTTAATGGGTTGGCTGGGGTCATACGAATGTATCGTATTGCCGGATCGTAGCCGTCACCCGAGTCCACCGGTTCATAGGTGAAGTCGTTGCCGTCCGTGGAGAAAAATAAATCGTCGCTAATGTCCGTCAGCGACGTAAAGATAAAATCAAGGCCGCTTTCATTAGGGCTGGCGCCATCTTGAAAACAGACAGGACCTAGGTCGGTGCCTGAGCACGTGATGGTACCAACATATAGATCTGAATTCAGCGGAATTTCATCCTGTAAGATGAGTGAACCATCGTCGCTTTTTCCGCGGCCTGAGTTAATGGCGTTAATGGTGTACGTCAGTTCAGCTCCTGGTATGGCTTTAGGCTTGGCGCCATCATTTATGGAGCCATTAATGGGGTCGTTAATGACGGTAATATTTTTTGTTAACGTGATGGTGGGTAAAAACGGTTTAATTTGATACGACAAAACACTCTCGTGAGTCACTTGATCGGGGGCGGCTTCTAATCCTTCGTATCCTTTAATGGTAATAGTCCAGTAACCGGTAATTTCATCTTCTTCATCAAGGGTAATTTCTTTTTCAAATGTTTTAGTGCTGGTTGAAAAATCATCAGAATTATCATCCACTTGAAGCATTACATTGGTATTGCCATCAGGACGGCTTGAAAAGTCGTAAGCATCACCATTGGTTTTAGTGATGTTTATGTCAGCACTGTTGATATCAAACGCACCAAAGGGGTCAGAGATAACCGCACGAATATAAAGGTTGGTATCTGGTTGACTGTTAGCCAACAGGTTGCCGTCACCAGAACCTGTTGGGTCGCCATAAGTGGTATCCCACACACTAATGCTGTCTACATTAATTACGGTTGAAGAATTTAATATGACAGCCGAGTAAAAGGAGCCGTTAATGCTGTGAATATCAAGGGCACCGTATTGATTGACTCTGCCATTATCAGAGGTATTAAGCACCGTTAAAAAAATTGAGCTTCCGGCAGGAATAATGAGGTCACTGGCAAGGGGTAAATCAACCGTCGCGTCGTATATTGTATTTATTTCATAGTTCGCATAGGGTATGTCTTCACTTGAAATATTCACGTTGCCACTGCCGGCATTATCATTGTAGTAAAGTGCGGTAGATAAAAGGCTGGTTCTTGACCCGGTTCTATACCCTTCAACAGCTAGGTTAATTCGTATATCACCGGCGCTTAAGGTCAATTCAGTTTGTAGGTTATTGTCTATGACCCAAGTTAATGTATCGCCATGGTTAAAGTTTAATGTGGTGTTGGTGCTAGGCAGGTTTCGCGTTAAATCATTGTTGACTAAATATAGGGGCTTATTACCGCTGGCTGGTGTGCTGGTGGTTAGCGAGACTCTTAATTCATTTGAGGTAATATCCCAAGTGGTGGTGTTTAAAGTGATGGTGGCGGTGTTGGTTAAATCCGCTGTATCAGGTGCATCATTGTCTACAGTGACATCAATATAAATATCCAGCGTATTACCTGCATCTAGCGTTATGTTTCTAATATCTATGTAGCCGGTATTGTTGGCTCCCCCATTCGTGATGCTAAAGTCTTGGGCGCCACTGGGTAAATTAGAAACCGTAAAGGAAGAAATATTGGCCGGTAAATTATCGGTAATTTGTAAACCGGTAAGATCTAGGTTCTTGCTGTCATCGAGGGTAATGACGTAGCGGACAGTTTCATTGGGCAGTAACCAGCCGCCGTTTGTATCATCGGCATCTTTAATTGAGGCGGATAGATCAGGTTCAACGACGGTAATATCACCTGTGTCTACAAGCCATGAGTTGGCACCTTGTGTAATGGTCGCCTGGTTTTGAAGGGAGGAGCCATCAGGAGCATTGGTATTAATGTCAACTTCGATGACGATTTGTTCCGTGGTGCCAATCGCCAAGCTGATATTTTGGATATCTAGATAGCCCGTAGAATTTGCCCCACCATTAGTGATTGAATTATCGGTGGCGCCAGCAGGAATAGATGTTACTCGAAATGCGCTGATGTTAGCCGGTAAATCATCGGTCACTTGAATGCCTGAGACGGCTAAGTCGCTGGCATCATCAATGGTGATGGTGTATTGCAAGGTGTCGCCTGCTAATAATAAATCACCGTTTAAGTTGTCGGGAACCTTACTAGAGGCCGATAAATCTATGACGGCAACTGTGGTGACAGGTACATCCATGGTGTAAGTATCATTGGATGCTTGGTTATCAAAAATATCATAGGGGGCTGTATCATGATCAACAGCAACGGTCATGCTGACATTGCTCCCTGCCACATCACCGACATCAAAAGTTAAATCTAAGTAATCACTCCAACCGCTTCGTAATTTACTTTGAAAAACACAGGATAAATCTTGGCCTGTTTGCGAGCAAAGCCAATCACTGTCTCCTTGGGTGCCGTTAAAGGTTAAATCACTAGGTAATGTAGTGGTAAAGCGAACACTCTGTGTGGGTACATCATCGGGTCCATTGTTACTGATGGTGAATTTTTTGGTGACGGTGCTATTAGCCTGCCAGCCTGTTGGGGTTGATGTGGTGACGGCTAAATCCGCTACCGAAATATTGGATACACTGGTGACTTCAGCGGACAGTAAAACTAAATCACCACCAGAGCTGTATTGGGTTTGGAATGATGTGTCGCCAGGGGTTAAATAGCTGCCAATATCATACATGTCGATATCTAGCCCATATGTAGGGGAGCCAGATCCATAGATGTTTGAGCGAGAGTTGAATTGTTCCCCTGATAAATTAACAGAATCGGTTAACTCGCGAGAGCCTGAGGAGGTTGTCATTATTAGGGATTCATCGTAGCCCCCTGAAGAAGTTGAGTTAGCGACATCGCCTTCCCAAGTTATATGAGCATGTTTTCCTGAGGGGGTAGAGGATATTTCAAAATTGTCAGCGGCAATGCTAAATGCACTGCCTCTAAATTGTTGGAAGCCTTCATATAAATTGACCACTCGCGTGGGTTCTGAGTCATCCTCATAGACCACAACCATAGCCCAACCACCCAGTACCACAGAGCTTGTACAGTGTGGATCAGTTTCTATATGTAACCCTGTCATGGTGTATGAGGCATTTCCTTTGGATTGAACCAGTGAGGTAATGTCTGCTTTGCCGCTGTAAAAATTTAAGGTTGTGCCATTAAAGAAAAAATCTTCAGTGTATTGCTGTTGAATCGTCAATAATGTCGAATCCATGTAGATATTGGCATTATTAACATTTTGAATGTCGTCGTAAGATCCTGCCCAGTACACGTAGGCCGCCACGACAGTGGCTGTTAAAGGTAATCCACTGAGTGTGCCAGTTGCACTGCTGTCAACCGAACAAGTGCTGCTTTCACTATTGCGAAATGAAGCGCCCGCCAGTGTGTATGACATATTTCCCGCATAGCTCCTACTAAGAGATACGGTGGTGCCAGCGCTTACTGTTGTTGATTGAAGAAGGCCACCCAAAATGCTCAACAGCATTAGCCCTTTAGCGACCCATAAATTCAGACTGCTAAGGGGTAGATTTGGATAGTACTTTTGTACTGTTTTTATCAAATGCTTTTCGCTTTTTTATAACGTATTACTATTCATTTAGCGCCATGTTATGAGTCATTGCTATAGGAGTCAATAATGTGACCTGCCTCACACTAGTGCATAGATTCTAATTTTTAGTGACTGATTTTATTGGCTTTTTTAGGTTTGAGAATGATTGCCAAAACTCGTCTCTAAATGTCTAGATATGACAGTTTTTGTCACAGTATTTGGTAGTAAAAGCGCCATTTCATGGGGCTTACAGTTAAGTACTGTGTTTCTGTCATTTAACTGACACATTTCAAATTCGTGTGGCGTATTTTGACGCAAAATTTTATTTTATTTTTTTTGTAATTATTTTTCATTTAGCATTGTCATTGTGCGTTTATTGATCAGTTGGTTGCAGTTGTTAGTTCCGATATGTCAATTGTGGCCAGTGTCGAAATCTCATGCTTTATGGGTAAGTTGTATAAATGAAAGCAAGGATGGTGCCGAGATTATTGACTCTTTTTTAGGTGTGATGGGTTAAATGTTTAAGCTTATTTGGGTGTGTTTTTTACTCAATTACTCATGGTTTGGCGGCTTTCATATGGGTAGGGCCTAGTATTACGGTTTAGCTGGTAGTGGAGGCTTACCTTATTTTTGAGGTTTTTTGTGTATTAAATGGCACAGTTAAAGATGACCTTAAGCTTCATTCAAAATAGTTTTTGTGGGGGAGGAGTTTGGTTTTTTCTAGGCATTTAAAAGCCTAGTTTCGTTAAAAACTAGGCTTTAAATACTCTTAATAAAAAGAGTTAAAACTGGTTGCGGGAGCCCTGTAGTGTATTAAAAGTGAACCAGCGACTTTTGGGTGTTGGTTGGAAATGTGTAGGCATAAAAAAACCTAATTTCGTTAAAAACTAGGCTTTCAATACTCTTAATAAAAAGAGCTTAAACTGGTTTGCGGGAGCCCCATAGTGAATTAAAAGTGAATCAGCGACTTTTGGGTGTTGGTCAGAAATGGATAGGCATAAAAAAAGCCTAGTTTCGTTAAAAACTAGGCTTTTAAATTCTGGTTGCGGGAGCCGGATTTGAACCAACGACCTTCGGGTTATGAGCCCGACGAGCTACCAGACTGCTCCATCCCGCGTCTGAGGCTGCGCATAATACGTATGGCTTAGTGATGTGTCAAAGGGTTTCTAGTTGAATGGGGATATATATTTTTCAGCCCAACTGTTATGTCAGGTAATGGGTTGAATTCGCGTTGTCAAAGAAGGTTGGGCGTACTTTAAACTGGTTGCGAAAGCCCCGCTTTATGAAAATCGAACCAACGGCTTTTAGGTGTTGCCCATAAATGAATAGGCATAAAAAAGCTTAGTTTTGTTAAAGACTAGGCTTTTCAAATTCTGGCCGCGGGAGCCCTTGGGTTATGAAGAGTGAACCAACGGCTTTTGCATGGTTGCATTGGCTTTTGATCGGACATAAAAAAGCCTAGTTTCGTTAAAAACTAGGCTTCTTAAAATACTGGTTGCGGGAGCCCTTGGGTTATGAGAAGTGAACCAACGGCTTTTGTATGGTCACATTGGCATTTGATCGGGCATAAAAAAAGCCTAGTTTCGTTAAAAACTAGGCTTCTTAAAATTCTGGTTGCGGGAGCCGGATTTGAACCAACGACCTTCGGGTTATGAGCCCGACGAGCTACCAGACTGCTCCATCCCGCGTCTGAGGCTGCGCATACTACGTACCGTTACCAGTACTGTCAAAGCTTATATTTTTTAATTCTTGTTTAAGCTCTCATTCATCAAATTTAATGCGAGTGACCTGCCTTGTGTATTTCAATTATGGGTTGGGTGAGTCAAATATTGAAACGATTGTGTTTAACTCAAGTGTTGGTGGATTGGGTAATTCAGGGAATTTTTTTTGCACAGCCTGAGTTACCCATAAAGGATAAACGCGATACATAAGCTGGCTGGCGACTTTAATGGGGTAGTGGGTGTTTTCAGGTAATGTAAAAAACTCATCCCGAAAACCATTGGCAGGAATGCGGGTATCCTTAAGTAGCTTTTCGTAACGCCAAAATATCAAACCCACGCTTTTGCCTTCTTTATCACCAAACTCTTTCATAAACATGCGGGCGTTAGGTTCAACATTGCCCGCTTCGTCTTGAATGCCGCTTTGAAAAATAATATTACCAAGGGCATCGGTGATATTTACTTTAAGCCAAAGCTGACGAAAATCGGCCACACCAGTAGGCAGGGCATGGCCAGCACCAATGTTATTTACTCTTACAATAAGATTGTTTTTTTCTACTCGTGATTCAAGGCTTGCGGATGTTTTTAATAAATCTATGCTCATGCTTTCTTGTTTTTTGTTTCTAAGCCCTACTAAGAAATGATTGGCACCGCTAAATTGATGGGTCTTCACGTCTTTCTTAAGGGCGCCGCCCGTTGTGGATGTACCTGGGATGTCTTGGCCTATTTGGGTATTGTCTGCATGCATGTGGCAATCGATGCAACCAAGGTGCTCAGCTGGATTATCAGGGTTGTTGTATGAAGACTGCTCCCACTCCCCCCAGGTATCAACAATCATGGCACCAAGACCCGGAGAGAATTCGTTGTGACAGCTTTTGCAATAAAGCTCGTCTTTATAAAAGGGCTGCATATACGATTTTTTATGAGTGTCGGGGCGGGCATTTATTTGGCTGTCACCAATGTAATTTAAAATATCATTGCTGCTATTTTCAAATACATAGCGTTCACGGTTACTTAGATCAACCGTCATGGCGGCATTGCCACCGGCGTCTTCTATTTTAGTAATGCGGTGACAGAACAGACAGCCGGTGCCTTCACTGGGACCGTGTTTATCTTCCTTTAAATCTTGCTTTAGGGAAGTACCGCCGCGTTCAAACATATTATTGGTATGCCCATTAAAGGGGAGGCCCGTTAATACTCGTTCTGGGTTGTGACAGCCAGAACACCAGCTGCGAAACTCTTCCCCTTCTGTGGCGGCGGCAATGTCTTCCAGTACACTGAAGTAAGGGTTAGATTGCCCCATTAAGCGATGATTAGAATCGCTCCATTGTTCAAACATTTCGCTGTGGCAATTGGCGCAGCTTGCTGAGTTAATCCATTCGTCGCTGTGTACGGTTCTACGTGAGCCGTCTTCCAATTTTAGCCAGCTGGCAAGCAGAGGCATATTTTGAGGGGCAGTAACATATTGGTGTAGATGACTCATTTTAATTAATGCGTTTTCATCGGCGTCTTGTGCGTTGAAGTTTTTTGCGCCATCTCTTGTGTCAGAACCCATGCCTCCTTGAGTATCCTGAATAATACGCAGGTAGTCTTTTAGTACGTCTCCTGCGACCATTTTATTTAATCGTCCGTGCCCGAGCACTGCATTTTGGTATTTGTTTTCCCCTCGATTTTCCACCAAGTAGCGATTGGTAAAATTAAATCCATCTAGGTGGCAGCTGTTGCAGCTCATCCAGAAATCTCCTGTCATGGGAAACTCCTGTGATTCATGGGTATTGCCTGAATTGAATAAGGTGGTGCCTATTCGTAAGCTTTTATTTAGCGGGTCTTGCTCGACTGTTTTATAATAAGAAGGGTTATCTATTTTTACTCTGGCAAAAGAAGAGTTACCACCTGAATGTAGCGATACCACATCTTGGCTCATGGCATTTTGCACAAATAAATGATCACCTGAAATGAGCAAGCCTTTTGGGTTGTCTCCTGGAATATGACGTAAAATTTGTGTCACCTTGGCGCCACCTTGAGAGATTTTTCCTTTGCGTCTTTTGCTGCGTTTCTTTTTTGAAGAGCTTGCCCGTGAGCGATCAAATACCATTAAGTCTTCGCTGGCCGCTAAGGTGATATAAACTTTTTTACCGTCTTTTGAAAATTCAGCATCGTGAGGGTTAGAGACAATGCGGCTGCGGTTATTGTTATCAATAATATTAATCTGTTTAAAAAGCTGTTTACGAAGCTCTACTTCTTCGCGCTCTTCGCCAGGTGTTAAAGATAAAATTGAAACAGCGGGAAAAATGGTAGATTGAAATTGAAAAGGATGGTCGAAATTCCACAAGACATGAGGTAGCCAAGCTTGGGTGCCATCAGGAGAGATGGCAATGTCATCTAATAGTCGAGGCTCACCTTGGGATACAAATTCGTCTTTATGTTGTTGAGTTTGTAACGTGATGGTGTTGATTCGTTGTGGAGTAGGTGTGTTGGTATTCCAAATAGATATCTGCCCGGTCATGGCATGGCTCACTAATAAGCGTCCATCATCGGTTAAGGCTAAGCCTCGGGGAGTTTCTAACGATTTAAATTGATGCAGTATTTCACCGTCTTGAGATAGGGCTAAAATCTCACTTGATTCAAATAATGTGGCCCAGTACATGTTATTTTTAGCATCAAAAATAATTCCAAAAGGGCGACCATTTACCGTAAGTCTGTGTTGCTCTTTAAGTGTAAGGGCATCTAACCAAATTAAATCTCCGCTTAAATAATCAGAGGCTAATAATTGCGTTTCATCTTCGTTAAGGGCAATACGACGAATATCTTTACCAATGGCGCGTTCTTTTTTTTCTGCAGGGTTTTTAATATTCGCCCAAGTCACACTGCCGCCATCAAAGTTGGCGGTATAAATATGGTCACTAAGCTTGCCATAGACCATGGATGAGCTGCTGGTGGCGCCATGGCTGGCTGTGCTAAGTACTGTCAGCAGTAGGCACAATAGCGCTTTAAATGAAGGTAGCTTATGAAATAGTTGAATAATTGACTGCATGTAGGCTCTTGAAGAACGAGGTAATAACTAGTGGCTTTTTCTATTCTGGAATAAAGACCAAATAGGCTTTAAAACCGACCAGCCTGCAGCATGGCGTATGAGAATAGGGGTAATTAAAAGGGCGCTGATTAAATGAGCTAAATAAGTTAAATGACCCAGATCATCACCGCGATTTCCCACCAAAAATAAAAGCACCCCAGATAAGGCGCAAATAAGTAACAGTAAGTCTAGGAGGTGACCTGTGATGACTAACAGCTTCTTTTTTGAATGTTTAAGCAGCCGGCGGTGACTTAACCAAAAAGGTAAAACTGCAGCTGGGAACAATACTAGGCTGCTGATGACATGGGTGATGAGCAGGATTCGCTCTATTCCCCACGGCAGGGTGAACTGATTCCATAGCAGGAAGCCTGTGACAAACATAAAGTACAAAGACCATTCCGCCGCTTTATTTCTATAAGCTTGACGCTGCCACCAAATGGCTAGGTTTTTAAACCCTGTTTGTGGTGGGTTGCTGGTCATTAAACTGGCTTGAGCGTCCATTTAACTAAATGCCTGGAATGGGTAAATGAGACTGCGTGTAATTTTCATTTGAATGATTGTGGCAGAATTAAATAGTTTGGTCATGACTCTTGTCAATTCTTAACAGGGTCCGTGATGTTAATCGCGAACCCTGTGATATTTGCCTTATTGGCTGATGATTACTTTTGCGGCCAGTACATTGGCTTGACCATATTGGCCGCCAGCTTGGGTAACGTTAGCCACGTTATCTTGATCGCTATCACCGCTCTTGCCGTTAATCATTAGCTCACCTGTGTCACTTAAGGCTTCAGATAGCTGCATGCCCTGGGTGATGGATGGGCCATTAATCACGGCGCGAAACCAACTTTCGTAGCGCTCCACTAAAGAAGCCAGTTCAAGGGCTGGATTATTTTCAGCTTCGTTATTTTTTAAGTGCAACATGATTTCGCGCATGGCTGAGGCAATGGCAGCAGCAGTCCAAGGAGTGTATACCCCTTTATGGTTAATGGCCCAAGTGCCCAGGTTTTTATTGAATAATTGCTTATCAATATTGATGTAAAGCTGGCGCGCGGCTGCGCGAAAGGCTTCATTTTTAGTGGCCACAAAAGCGGCGCTTAAGCCACGAATCGCTGAGAACTGAGCATCTAATGATTGCCCTGAATCTTGTTTGCCGTTCAATGTTACCCCGTCACTGACTAAGCCATTTTTTGCCAGTAAATTATTAATGATAAATTGTGCTTGAAAATTAATGAGTGCAAGGGCGCGCTTGCCCTGTGGGGTATTTAAATGAAGGTTGCCACTATCCCCAGAGGCATAACCAACAGGTAGGGCATCTTGTGCCCGTTGGTAAATGCTTAAGGCGACAATGGTGTAGGCGACATCATAGGTGGTGACATGGTTACCTTGCTTGCCATTAAAAATGTCGACAAATGTTTGGTGCTTATTATTGAAATGAAGTGCATCAATATTTTTAAAGATCATGTTGGATAGATTACTGGCTAAAGAAAAACCATCATTTAGCGCAATATTATTTTTAGGGTTGTCGTCGGTATTGGCTGTGGGGGCGCTAGCAAATGGCTGGCCGTCGAAAGTGGCGCTGAAGGCTGGGTTTTGGTTTGAGTTAGCGCTGCGTTGGTCGGAATAAGCAAAGTATTCGCTTAGTGGCCATAGCAACATCCAAGTGTCACGCAACGTGGAAGATGCGTCCTTCACAGTCAGTTTGCCAATGGCATTTCGGTTGTTTTTAGTGGCCTCGTTTACTTCAATAGCATGAGGAAACCAAATGGGATTTTTTTTAGCATTATATTGAGGGTTAATGTTGGCGCCTAATGTGTGGCCATCAAAGGCTAATTGCTCTTGTAGGTAAAGCATTTTATCTAAGGATAGTTCGGTAAGAATGACGCCGTTCATGCCATCGCTTGCCGATACTCCCAGCGCATGCTTGTCATCTTCATCCATAGTGCTAGAAGAGGCTTCTACTTCTTCATCGTTGCTTATAACGTGCATGCCCCCTAAGAAGTCTTGCGACCACATGACTTCTTTTAAAAGAATGCCCCCTATGGCCGCAGGTTCAATGATGCGTTCTTGTTTCTTTTTATCCCATGCCAGGGTTTTGTAGTCGTGTTGAAATGCAGGGGTTTGCGCGATTATATTTTCCACTTCACCTGATTGATTAAATATTTCAACCTCTTCTTGGCCAATGATTTTTTTGTTAACTGGCTGATTGAATTCAGGAGATGCGCTGCGGTAAGGGATGGATATTGGGTAAATGTTTTTGGCAATATCAGCAACGGGATAGGCCACCGATTTGGCAAGGCTTGCCATGCGTTTTTCAAGGCTTGTTAATGTGCCGCCACGTTGGCTGTTTTGTGGACCATTCACTAGGTGTGGGCCTAGCTGAGATTGATAGTTCAAAGCGTACATGGCTTCTTCGGAATACTCGTAGCTTTCTATGCCGGTAACGTAATCAAATAAGGTGGGTTGATCTTTCTCAAAAGGATCTAACACATCTAAGTCTAAGCCCAGTGCTTCAGCAAGAGGCTCGCCAGATAATTCAAACTCTGTGTAGGCCAACATATTAGCTGAAGTAATAAAGGTGTTATCGATTACCTTGCTGGTGAAAGAAGGGGCAGCTTGAGAGAAGCTGGATACCGTCATTAGCACTAGGGAGTAGGCGCTGGCCATTTGAATGGCGCGCTGTAAAGTGGTGTGGTGAGTCTTGATGAAAAACATGCTTGGCCTTTTGAATCTGCTGATCTTGCGTGTAAATGATATCACTCATCAAATGAGAATTCTTCTTATTTGATTGTTTTATGATTGATTTTGCTTAGTTTAAAAAGTTACCGCTGCTTGAATAATAAAGTTATTGCTTAAATGGTGGTCTTTATCTTCATCTCTCCAAAGCTCAATGGCTAGCTGGGTGTTGTGCAGAATATTCATAGTCGTGGTGTAAGAGACACGTTGCAAAGGGAGGTTAAGTGCTTGTGCATCTTTGGTTTGCTGTAATGACAAGGCGAGGGAAAAATTGTCTAAATGATAACTGGCTTCTAGCTGGCTGCTTGTGATGTTTAGACCACCAATGGAGTCTAGCGCTAGGTGCTCACACTGTATTAGCAGGTCTGATATTTGAGCACCTAAATGAACGCTGATAGCGGGAGTATCGGTTAAATTGTAAAACTGCGGGTCTTCTTCTGCTAAAGTCTGGAAGGCATCGCTGTTTAAAGCGTTGTTAATAAAGTCTGTGTATACATTTATATGATTATTGCGAAAGCCCACTCTAAAGCCGCCTTGGTTTAGCTTGTTTTCTTGGGTTGCAAATACATACCCCTGTGCGCTGAAGCCGTTACGCCCGTATCCCGCTATTAGGGCGCTATTGCGAATTTCGGCAATCTCTAGCGCCAATGTATCGTTAACTTGATGGGTCTCAAATGCACCAAACGGTAAATACACTTGGCCAAATGTTAAGTTGAGGTTTGAATTGTCTGAAATGCTGATGCTGGCCGTGTCCACTTCAAATGGTGTGTCCTGCTCTTCGTATAAAAAGGTCACGGAGGCTTCGGTGTATTGATTGACCGAGGTGGCCATGGCTAGCTCAAAAGTGGCGAGACGGGTATCGCTGGTATCTTCCTGAGAATCATTAAACCCTTCTGTATGTGTTGTTTCGACCTCCAAAACCCCAGATACCTTCAGGTTGTTTAAAGGGTGGCTGGGCTGAGTGTGATTCATGATGGATTCTAGTTTTGAAAGCCTCGTTTGCAGCTGCTTTAAAGACAGTTCTTGAGCTTGTAGAGCGAAGGGGATAAGCATAAAGCTGAGTATTACTGAATAAATGAGTGTCTTTTTCATTGGCTTGCCTTAGTCACTGGTTAGTACAGGCTGAACTGAAAATGTCTCAGCACTGCTTCTTTTTTGATAATGAGAAGTATTGTTATTTAACTGTGTCTGGCTACTAATAAATGCTTAATTTGGATGATTACTGATCTGGGTCAAAAGTGCGGATTGACAAGAAGGAGCTGGATTATTTGCAATAACTCAGAATGAGTAATGACGGCTTATTTAATGGAGTTAAAGCTGTATCACCAGAGGGGTGGAGCGTTGCGTTATGAAAGCTGAGCTAACGGTTTTTGGATGATTGTTATAAATGAACAGGTATAAAGAAAGCCTAATTTCGTGAAAAACTAGGCTTTTAAAACTCTTAATAAAAAGAGTTGAAACTGGTTGCGGGAGCCGGATTTGAACCAACGACCTTCGGGTTATGAGCCCGACGAGCTACCAGACTGCTCCATCCCGCGACTGATGCGCTGCATACTACGCAGGTGGTCACTCTGCGTCAAACCTTTAATGTAACTAATTGAATTTATTAATCAATTTATAAATTTAGCCCGGCTAGAGGAGCCTCTGCAGCCGGGGCACATGCTTATTTAGCACTATTTTACTTGGTTAAGGGTGCTTGTGAAGCGAGTGCTATATTGGCTGTATTGCTTGGTGGTGGCTCGTAATGCAAACCAATTCATCTTAATGTTTTGTAATTGCTGCTGAGCATCAGGCAGCTTTTTCCCCATGTTTTGCTGAAGGCGTTTAACTTGAAGAGCCATACGCGCAGCTTGGTCTGCTGCTGGGCTATCCACGTCTAAACTGATTTCAAGCTCTAAGCATAGGTTTAAATAATCCTCATCATCAAAAGCTTGAGTGTCGTTAATACGTTTGTTGAAAACATCCATTACCCCTTTAGGCAATTTGGCCTGTTGTATTTGAGCTTCTAATGCTTCTTTATCTTGCTCTGGGTTAAGCTCCCACTGAGCCAGTTTTTCGCTTAAATCAATAGCGGTAAGCCAAAGCTGCTGCTTGGCTTGTTGCGCTGATTTTTGTTGATTGAGTTTGATGGTTTCTTCAATTTTTATAAATTGTTGAACTTTTTGCTCAAGAAATCCTTGGGGTAATTCCAATTCAGATAACGATATTTTTAACGTCTTTAAGGTATTTAGACTTTCGTGATCGCCTTTTTCAATTAACCCATTGGCTTCTTCCAATAAACTTTGTGCTTTACTTTTTTCTTGAGTCACTTGTTGTTTATAGGCTTCATTTTGCTCGGCCCGGCGATTAAATAACGCATCGCACTGTTCGCGGAATGTTTTCCATAAGGAGTGCTCTTGACGCCCTGCAGAACCAATGGTTTTCCATTCTTGTTGTAAGGCTTTACAGGATTCAATAGCTGCGTTTAAGTCTTCTTGCTCAAACAATTCCTTGGCTTTATTTATCTTTAATTGCTTTTGGTCGGCATTGTCTTGATAAAAATCACTGATTTTATCTTGAATAAGTTTATTGGCTTGATGGAAGCGAGCCTGCAATGCTTTGTGCGCACTATTTTCCACAGGGCTGTACTTTTTATATTCAAGGCTTACTTGGTTCATTAAACCTTGTATGGCTTTCCAGTCTGCATTCTGCCAATCATTTTGCTCGTAAAATGCTTCCAATTGCTGGCAAATTTCTTCTTTTTGCTCTTTGTTATGCTGCTTAATACGCGTTAAGTCTTGGTAATACTGCTTGCAGGGCTCGTAAGCCGTATCGGCTGCTGTTTTAAAGCGAACCCAAAGAGCTTGGTGCTGTTGCTTATCAGGTAGACCACCTAACGATTTCCATTGCTCTTGAAGATCATGAATTTTATGAGCAAGCTGGGTGGCATCTATTTGGGCGTTGATAAGTGCTTCCATTTCACTGCACAGCTGCTCCATTTTGGGGGCGGTGGCAAAACCTTGCCAATCTTTAAGTTCATCTAACTGCTCGGTTAACGAGCTGAACTTATGGCTAAGGCTTTTATCGTTTTGCGTGGGGATTTGCTTTAAAAGCTTGCGAGCCTTTGACTGCTGTTGCTTGGCGCTTTTCACATGTCCTTCATTTATATTTTTCTCAAGAGCTTGTAACGTACTTTTGATGACGGCAATGGTTTGCTTCTCATTTTTTCTATGAGCGTCAATAGCTTCTTTAATCTGCTTAAGGGTATTTTGCAATTGGTGCACTTCTTTTCCTTCTGGAAAATCCGTGGGCCAATTAATACCTTTTATGATTGATTGCAGGTTTTTTTGTTGTTTTAAAAGCTGTTGGTAATCTTCTGCTAATTCCGCAGATTTTTCTTGTGAACTTTTAACAGATAATAAGCTGTTGTGCAGTTGCGCTAATGGCTTTAATAACTCGTTAAACTCTTTTTGAACGTTGCCATTGGCTTTGTGTAGTGTTTCAGCTTGAACCCACTTTTCTTGAATGCTCGTTACAAGATCTAGTAGATGGGTTTCTTCAGGAATGGCACCAGATTTACATTGTTCAAAAATTTCTTGAAGTTGATCTATGGATTCTTTTTGCTGTTGCTGAGCTTGTTGAGTATTTTGCTGCTGTAAAACAAGCGCCGCTTGTTGTGCTTGATTTTGTGTCAGTATTTCATCACACAGTTTAATGGCCTCATTAAACTCTCCCTCTTGCTCGGCACTTTTATTGGCTTGTGACCAAGTTTGCTTTAAATGAGACAGTTCAGCTAAGTAGGTCGGTTTAAAACTGGCGCTGGCCAGTGTGGTAGCTTGCTGTAATAAGCTAAGGGTGTGTGCTAGATCTTGTTGTTTTTGTTGCTCGGCTTTTGATAATTCGGCTAACTTATTTTTAGCAATACGAGTCAGGGTTTTATCTTTACCTTTGAATTGCTGCTCGATGGCTTTTAGCTTGTCTTCATCGAATATGTTCTCAATGGCCAGTTGTCTAGCCTTAGCGCTAGGGGTCTGTGAAATATAAGTCAACAATTGCTGCTGGTCAGTTACTTTAGCAATGGCGGTTTGGGCCAAATCTTTATCATCGCTGAGAGTGGCTATGTCCATCAGTAACTGGCTGTCATTTAATTGAGCGATTTTTTCTTTTTGCTCTAGGGCATTGTCACTGCCCAGCGTTAGCTGTAAATACTGTTTGATGGCTGTTCTCTTAACCTGAGCATCTTTATCATTCACTAAATCAATTAAATCACTGCTGGTTTTTAGAAAGCTAAGGGCTTTAAGGCGAACAGAGAGGTCGTTGTCTTGACTGGCCAGTGTTTTCAAAACCTGGTGGTCGCTTTGTGCATCAATAGCGGCTAAGCGCACTTTTGCATCGGAGTGCTGCCACTTAGGGGTAAAAAGGTTTTTTAGAAACGCTGCCATGTGCTAACTGCCTAATCCGTTGTGATGGATATGAATATGGAAATAAATATTGGGGGGTATTCTACTTGGCTAATTCTTAGTGGCAAGATGTTACTGGCAAGTCCTGTACCTGTGTGCCAGTTATTACGGGGCTATAGCTATTTTTGTGCGCTTATAAGACAATCTGTGGACTAAATAAAAACGACTAAAATAACAACAATAATCATGATACGCACATTCATTCAAGCCACAGCCATATTGCTTATTTCTATTGCCTTTTCTGGCTGTACGGCCATGGGAACCCAAACCGTTCCTTATGACCAGTTGAGCAAAAAATACACAAATTCCAATAGCCGCTATCTGGATGTGAATGGTTTAACCATTCATTATCGCGATGAGGGGGAGGGCCCACCATTAGTGTTATTACATGGGGTGGCTTCGTCACTTCACACTTGGGACGATTGGGTTAAGCAGCTTAAAGGGCGTTATCGCATCATTCGTTTGGACTTACCTGGTTTTGGTTTAACAGGGCCAGATAGTAACCCTGACAGCTTAAACAGTGATTATATGGTGGCCGTGATCAATGGTTTTGTGCAGCAGTTAGGGCTGGAACGCTTTTTCATGGCGGGCAGTTCACTAGGGGGCTATTACGCTTGGAATTATGCCCATGCTCATCCACAAAAATTATATAAACTTGCCTTGGTAGGGGCTACAGGTTATGCCCAAGACATGCCGTCTTGGTTGGGGTTTGCCTCATTTCCGGGAATTCATTGGATCACGCCACATATGATGCCTAGGTTCATGGTTAATCAAACCGTAAAAAGTGCTTATGCAGACAGTGACTTCCCCACAGATGAAGTGAAAGAGCGCTATTTTGATTTAACCCAACGCCGTGGAAATAGGGCATCCTATATTAGGCATTTTCGACGCTTTAGAGAAATGTCAGACAATGATTCGCTTGGTGAAAAAGTAAAAGAAGTCATGGTGCCCACACTATTGATGTGGGGTGAGGAAGACAGTTGGATTCCGCTGGATGTGATGCGCTTATTTCACAGAGACTTACCCTATAGCGAATACCTAACCTATGAAGGCATTGGACACTTGCCTATGGAAGAATTAGCGGTTCAATCGGCTCGAGATGTGAATAATTTCTTTATGTCAGAAATTAGAAAAGTGAAAGATCACCCCCAAGAGACCGACATTAAATTTTATGACAACCAAAACTATAATTTTCACATGGGCAATAACGAAGAACTATAGAGTTTATGGTCAATAAATAGTCAGGGGCCTGCTCCTGACTTGATTGCTTTCTGATTTACCTCTGCCTCATTCTACTTATCATCAGTGATCGATTTATCTAAATATCCAATAGGTGTTCATAAATTTATTGAATAGATGCCTAGTTATGGGAAATTGGTTAGAATCTGGCATTATTTTTTCCTTCAAAGGGCGCACATGAGCGAATCTATTTTTTGGTACGACTTTGAAACCTTTGGTGCCAGTCCTGTATGGGATAGACCTTCACAGTTTGCAGGCATTCGTACCGATTTAGACTTAAATATTATCGAAGAGCCTGAGAATTTTTATTGCCGACAGAGCGATGATTACCTTCCTCACCCTATCGCGTGTTTGATTACTGGTATTAGCCCTCAGGAATGCCAGCAAAAAGGCATGCCTGAAGCGCAGTTTATTAAACGTATTCACAGTATTTTTTCAGTATCTGGAACCTGTGTGGCTGGCTATAACAGCATACGCTTTGATGATGAAGTCACCCGTAACACCTTGTACCGCAATTTTTATGACCCTTATCAGCGTGAATACCAAAATGGTAATAGCCGCTGGGACATTTTAGACATGATGCGCTGTGCTTATGCATTACGCCCAGAGGGCATTAATTTCCCTAAAGGCGAGGATGGTAAGGTTAGCTTTAAGCTTGAGAATCTCAGCGCGGCCAATGGCATTGTTCATGAAAACGCCCACGATGCCTTAAGTGATGTGTATGCCACTATTGGTTTGGCCAAATTAATTAAAGACAAACAACCCAAGCTCTATCAGCACCTTTTTAATTTACGTCGCAAAGAAGCGGTGGCACCGTTATTAGATACGGTTAATAAACGTCCTATACTGCACATTTCTGGCATGTTGGGTGTTGAGAAAGGCTGTGCGGCTATGATGGTACCTTTAGCCGTTGATGCCAAAAATAAAAATGCCGTGATTTGTTTTGATCTAATGAATGATCCTAGTGATTTGTTTAATTTAAGTGTCGAGCAAATTCAGCGGCGTTTATTTACCCCAAAGGATCAAATACCCGCAGGGGTAGAGCGTTTATCTTTGAAAAGTATTCACATTAATAAATGTCCAGTGGTGTTGCCCGGAAAAATGGTGGATGCCGATGTGGCTAAACGCTGGGGATTTGATGGGGCGAAAATGCGTGAGCATTTAAATATGATTCGTAATGGCAGTGATTTAACTCAAAAACTGCAAGCGGTTATGACTCGGGAATTTGAACAAGCCAGTGATCCGGATGCCATGCTGTACAGCGGGGGCTTCTTTAGTCAAAGCGATAAAGCAGCCATGGCAAAAATTCGAGGTGCTCACCCTGAAGCCTTAATGGATTTAGATCTGGCTTTTCAAGATCGTCGTTTAGAGGAAATGTTCTTTCGTTATAAGGCTCGCAATTATCCTCAATCGCTGCAAGGGGATGAGCATGAGCGTTGGGAAGAATACCGCAAACAAAAATTACTGGGACCGCAATCGGGTCCATCTTTAAATTATCAAAGTTTTTCTACCGCGTTAAATGATGCCGCTAATACTGCACCGGTAGAGCAACATGATTTATTACAAGAGCTGGCTACGTACGCAGAATCTATATATCCATTTTAGCAGGATGTTGAAAAACTCATTCACTTGCTCTGGCTGCGTTTAAATTTGACTCAAAGTGCTCATTTATAGTTATAAATTTTGCATTTTCATAGTATGTAGCCATGCCATGCCATGCCAGGTCATCGCCATAAACGTTTTTCAACAGGCTACTAGGCATTGGAAAGATGTTGGCAGGGTCATTAAACACAGGGAATACACATGTCGAGATTAAAAGGAAAAGTGGCGCTAATTACTGGCGCGGCGCAAGGCATAGGTGAAGCCATCGCAAGGGAGTTTGCAAAGCAAGGTGCCCAAATTATCGTAACGGACATCAATGATGATTTGGGTGAGAAAGTGGCCAATCTAATTGGCTCACAGGCTGAATACGTGCACTTAGATGTAAGTCAGGAAAGTCATTGGAAATCTATCAGCGATTATGTAAAAGAAAAATACGCCGGACTGGATATAGTGGTAAACAATGCCGGCATGACGGGTTTTTTTGAAACACCAGGTCCCCATGACCCTGAAAATTTAGACTTAAGCAGCTGGCATAGTGTTCACCAAGTTAATTTAGATGGTGTGGCATTGGGGTGTAAATACGCCATTTCATTAATGAAAAACTCCAAAGGAGCCAGCATAGTGAATATTTCATCGCGATCTGGTCTGGTGGGTATCCCAGCCTGTGTAGCCTATGCGAGCAGTAAGGCGGCGGTGCGTAATCATACTAAATCAGTGGCATTATATTGTGCTGAAAAATCTTACCCTATTCGTTGTAACTCGATTCACCCTGGTGCCATTTTAACCCCCATGTGGGATGCCATGTTGGGTGAGGGTACAGCAAGAGAGCAAGCGATTAAATCTGTGGCCTCTGATGTGCCATTAGGGGTAATGGGAACCCCACAAGACGTGGCATTTGCTGCATTGTATTTAGCATCCGATGAAGCCAAATACGTTACCGGAATAGAATTAAATATTGATGGGGGGATTTTAGCCGGCAGTGCAGCAGCGCCATCAAAAGCGTCAGAATAAAAGAAAGGCGAATAAAAACACTGGCAAACTTTAAATTTTAAAAGCCGCCAGTGACTTAATTTTCTTTATGCCATCGCCACCTCAGGCTCATCTTCTTTTTCCATTCTTTGTTGCAGTATGTGCTTGGGCATAGCATTAACCAGTACTACTGGTACGCCGTTTACGGCGGCGTTACCACTTAACTCATCAATGAATTGCTCATCGGTAATGTCATTTACACTGACCCCGGCGTGATCATTCGCAATCGTTTGTCGAGTACCTTGACGGTTGTGGCCCCAGCCATGGGGAATGCTCACAACACCCGGCATGATTTCATTAGTTATCTCCTGTCTCTTATACACATCTCCGAGCCCACGAGACCGTACTAGATCT
>OLII01000264.1_pt1 | contig 20900 bp, 18 predicted proteins | sample 1609481 | NCBI WGS metagenome assembly OLII01 (sample SAMN05416859, study PRJEB24817) | seawater metagenome | isolation source: Sea water | place: Canada:Atlantic | collected 2013-11 | reverse complement strand
ATGTATGCCCGTGGCAAAAAACGTGGTGGCGCTTGGATGGATGATTGCCGAGTACGCCGCATTCAGCAAAATGGCGAGCTGCAAATTCCTGTGGCTTACCTTGTGTGTAACTTTACCGCCCCTGTAGGTGATCAGCCTGCGCTGTTAAATCACAATGAACTAACCACCTTGTTTCACGAATTTGGCCATGGCATTCACCATATGCTTACCCAAGTGGATACTGCAGCAGTAAGTGGTATAAATGGCGTAGCCTGGGATGCGGTTGAACTGCCTAGCCAATTTTTAGAAAACTGGTGCTGGCAGCCTGAAGCCCTTGCATTCATTAGTGGTCATGTGGAAACAGGAGAGCCATTACCTAAAGAGTTATTGGATAAAATGCTGGCCGCTAAACACTTCCAAAGTGCCATGACCATGGTGCGCCAGTTAGAATTCTCGTTATTCGACTTTAAAATGCACATGAATTACCACCCAGAAACCCCACAAGATATTCAGGCAGTACTCAATGAGATTCGCGAGAAGGTAAGCGTAGTACCTGCCCCTGACTTTAACCGATTCCAGCATGGCTTTAGCCATATATTTGCAGGAGGCTATAGTGCGGGATACTACAGCTACAAATGGGCCGAAGTGTTAAGCAGCGATGCTTTTAGCCGCTTTGAAGAAGAAGGCATTTTTAATAAAGAAACTGGCCAGTCCTTTTTCAACGAAATACTAAGCCGAGGCGGAGTAGAAGATGCTGCAGTTTTATTTGAGAATTTCCGTGGCCGTAAACCTAGCGTAGATGCCTTACTACGCCATAGTGGGATACTAGGTTAGGAAATAACACTGCATCTGACAGCCACTGCTCAAATGGATATAATGGCGACAACTTACCACTAGCCATTATGTCTGCGAGAGTCACTATGTTTAAAGCAAGCAAACGATTTATTGCCGGTGCGGTATGTCCAAAATGTTCCGAAATGGACAAACTGGTGATGTATCGAAATGAAGACGACGTGGAAACTCGCGAATGTGTGGCTTGTGGTTATAGCGATGTCATGAAAGAAGAGGTTGCTGAAACACCCGATTTAAATACCCGAGTCAGCCCTCAGGGCAAAGCCTTACGGGATGAAGGGGAGCAGGCCATTCGTATTTTTGAAGCGCCACCTAAAAAGTAGCGCTTAACGCCCATTAATTTTTAGCCTACTGACTCTGTAGGCTCTGAAAAACCTTATCCAATTGAACCATAACATCCTCCACGGTTATCAAATCCATGGCACTTTCATGGTGAACCCGTTCATGCCAACCCGCTTCTTTAAATTCCTTACCCAAAAACTGCTTCAGGGCTTGGGGATATTTATCTACGGTGTAGTCGGGGGTTTGATAAGGCCCAGATAACCCAGATCGTGCCACGGCATACAAACCTATAACAGGGGTGTGCATGGCAACTGCTATATGAGCCGGGCCCGTATCAGGGGCAATGAGACAATCCACCTCACCCAGCAATGCGGCTATTTGTTTATGCTTGGTTTTGCCAACAAGATTGTTGATAGGGGTTTTGGCTAACGATTGAATCTGCTGGGCTAAATCAATTTCGTTTTTGGCCGGGCCACCGGTTAACACCACTTGTAACGAGTATTTTTCAAAAGCCGCATCAATGAATGAAGCATAATTTTGCGCAGACCAAGTACGCTCACTTTTACTGGCCGCCGCATTAATGGCAATGTACTTAGTCTTTGTACGCTGTTGCTTGGCCCATGCCTTGTCTTCATCACTTACTGACAATTCCCAGCTCAATTTCTTATTTTCAATACCAAGCTTCTTAGCAAACCCCATAAAGCCTTCTGCCAAATGCTCATCACGAGGCTCAATTTGTTCTTTCACAAACCAAGAATGTAAATCGCGGGCACGACCATTATCAAAGCCAATTTTGCGCTTAGCATTAATAAAAGGATAAATAAGGTTCGTTCGAAAACTGGCTTGAGCCGCCAGCAATATATCAAATTGGTATTCTTTAAAAAGATGGCGCAAAGCTAGATAGTCTTTAATTGTTTTCGGTTTTTTAATCACCAAAAACTCAATCCCCTCTAAACCTTCTAGTAAGGGGTAAACTGCCGAGCTGATGATCCAGGTGATTTTGCAATCAGGCCATTGCTTTTGAATGGCCCTAATTAAAGGGATGGCAAGTACCACATCGCCAAGTGCAGAGAGGCGAAAAAAGGCGATATTTTTGGGTTGGATTAATTCAGACATGAGCCATCTAACTTGTTTTGATAATGCTGAGTATACCTCAGGCCTATTATTAAAATCTGCCAAACGACACCAAGGCAGTATCCTATATTTCTAATTGAAGCGTCACGAGCGCAGAGGAGGCAAGGCAAAAAATAAGCGAAAGGCCGCAGCTTAATGTGTTAAGTGAGGATCTTTCGCTTATTTTTTAACGCAGCATCATCAAGCGCAGTAGCTTCTTATTCCACTGTTACGGATTTGGCTAGATTACGTGGCTGATCCACATCCGTCCCTTTCAAAACCGCCACATGATAACTCAGTAACTGCAAAGGAATGATGTAAAGAATCGGCTCCATCAAATCACTCACTGAAGGCATGCTCAAAACTGTTAAACCGTCGGCCGGTGTCACATTGGCTTTCTCGTCAGCAAATACAAACAGCTCGCCACCACGGGCGCGCACTTCTTCAAGATTGGATTTAAGTTTATCCAATAACTCATTATGCGGTGCCACCGTTACGATGGGCATGTCTTTATCCACAAGGGCTAATGGACCGTGTTTTAACTCGCCAGCTGGGTAGGCCTCAGCATGAATATAGGAAATCTCTTTTAATTTAAGTGCCCCTTCCATGGCAATGGGATACATGGCGCCGCGCCCTAAAAATAAGCTGTTATGTTTTTCTGCAAACGCTTGGGCCATTTTTTCAATGTCACTGTCCATAGCCAAGGCTTTCTCAATAAGTTCAGGCAATTTGGATAATTCTTTAACTATCTCTTCTTCAACCTGATCAACTAGCCCATGACGACGCCCTAGCGCAATAGTGAGCATCATCAGCGCCACAAGCTGTGAAGTAAACGCTTTGGTGGATGCCACTCCAATTTCAGGGCCAGCGTTGGTCATAATGGCTAAATCTGATTCGCGCACCAAAGAAGAGCCAGGCACATTGCAAATAGATAAACTGGCCGTAAACCCAAGCTCCTTGGCTTTACGAAGTGCTGCTAGCGTGTCGGCTGTTTCACCCGATTGGGAAATAGTAATAAATAGGCTATCAGGTAAGGCTACTGTTTTACGATAGCGATATTCACTTGCCACTTCTATTTGGCAAGGAATACCGACCAAAGATTCAATCCAATATTTGGCCACTAAACCAGAGTGATAAGAGGTACCGCAGGCAATAATTTGTACGGCCTTGGTTTTATCAAATACTTCTTTAGCTTTTACCCCAAAGGCTTGCTCTAATAATCGAGTTTCACTGATACGCCCTTCAAGACAATTACGTACAACATTAGGTTGCTCGTAAATTTCTTTCATCATGTAGTGACGGTATTCGCCTTTGTCAGCTGTGCCCAACTTATGGGTAAACACGTTTACATCGTGTACTACTTCGCGATTTTCTTTATCCCATACATGCAAATGATCGGTCGCAAGTTCGGCTACATCTCCTTCATTTAGAAAAATAAAGCGGTCTGTCACCTGCAATAATGCCAATTGATCTGATGCGATAAAATGCTCGCCACTGCCCACACCAATCACTAAAGGCGAACCCTGACGAGCTGCCACTAAGATGCCTGGGTGATCGGCACTGATCACACCCAATGCATAAGCGCCATCTAAGCGTTTAATGGTTTCTTTAACGGCATCAGTTAATGAGGATGTTTTTTGCAGGTTTTGATGAATAAGATGAACAATTACCTCGGTATCGGTTTGTGAGGAAAACTCATAGCCCGCTCCTTGTAATTCACGTCGTAACGTTTCGTGATTTTCAATAATACCATTGTGAACAATCACCAAGCGCTCACCTGACATATGCGGGTGAGAGTTTACCTCTGAAGGCACACCATGGGTTGCCCAGCGCGTGTGAGCAATACCCGTGTTGCCATTAAAGGGCTTAGCTTCTAAACCCGCTTCTAATTCTTTTACTTTACCCAGACGACGACAGCGCTCAATGATGCCCGCATCGGTTAATACTGCTAGGCCAGCGCTGTCGTAGCCACGGTATTCAAGACGACGCAGCCCTTCCAATAAAATCTCACCAACTTCTCGCTTAGCAATGCCGCCAACAATTCCGCACATTCTTTTTATATCCCTAATATTCTAAAAACACGGGCCATAAACCTAAGACCCCTTTACTAATTAAAAAGCACTTTATGTAATAAGCCTAGCAAGCTATTTTTTGCTAGGCCGCTGCCAATTCAAACTAACTTGTTTTCCACGACCCACCGCTAATTTATTAGCTGCCACATCCTTGGTAATGGTTGAGCCAGCACCCACGGTAGCATTTTCCCCCACAACCACTGGTGCCACTAACGACGAATTAGAACCAATAAACACGCCATCTTCGATTTGGGTTTTAAACTTATTCACACCGTCATAATTGCAAGTAATGGTACCTGCACCTATGTTTACATTTTTGCCAATACTTGCGTCGCCAATGTAAGTGAGGTGATTCACTTTAGAGCCTTCCCCAATCACTGATTTTTTCACTTCACAAAAATTGCCCACTTTGGCGCCATTTTCTAGGACGGCTCCTGGGCGAAGTCGTGCATAAGGCCCTATGTCACACCCTTGAGCCACATTAGCATCTTCGATATGACTAAAGGCTTTCACCACACTGCCTGCGGCAATAGAAGAATTCTTAATAATGCAGTTGGCCTCAATTTGAACCCCATCTCCTAATATTACTTCACCTTCAAAAATAACATTGGCATCGATGACCACGTCTCTGCCGACACTTACCCCAGCACCCGCTGCGCGAATATCCAAACGACTTGGATCTAATACAGTTACCCCTTGAGTCATGAGTTCGTTCACCAAGCGGGCTTGATACCAGCGCTCTAATTCCGCTTGCTGGGCACGATTATTCACCCCATAGGTTTCTTCGGCGAATTCGGGCTGTAATGTTTCAACGTTTAAACCGGATTCAACTGCCATGGCAATCACATCTGTTAGGTAATATTCCCCTTGTGCGTTATCGCTTGATAACTGCGGCAGCCATTTATGTAAACTTTCTGTGGGCACCGCCATGATGCCGGTATTCACTTCTTTAATAGCTAATTGAATAGCATTGGCATCTTTATGCTCGACTATGCTGGTTACCTTGCCATTTTCATCTCGAACAATTCGGCCATAACCGCTGGGGTCGTCCATATTGACTGTCAATAAAGACATTTGTGTAGGGGACACCAAGTCATTTAAAGCTTGCAAAGTGTTGCTTTGAATTAAAGGAACGTCGCCATATAAAATTAACGTAATGCCACTTGTAGCAAGGTTATCCAATGCCATTTTCACAGCATGGCCGGTGCCTTTTTGTTCGCTTTGTAATGCCCATTGAATATCACTGGCATCTTTAAATGCCGCTTTAACTTTATCGCTGCCATGACCCACTACTACGTGAAGGTCATTAGCCTTAACACTACGAGCACAATCTAATACGTGAGCCAACATGGGCTTGCCGGCAATAGGGTGTAACACTTTTGGAAGGTCGCTTTTCATACGCGAACCCTGGCCAGCCGCCAGTACCACAACATCAATATTCATAACTGGTATCTCTTATCTCTGTGCAGCCAATTGAAAAAGGCTAATACTAATTGCTTAACTATGTAACTTATCTATTTTTATTATTCTTTAAGTGTCAAAACAGATCTGACATATTTTAAAAAAGTGATCCAGTCTATTGTTTTTGGTACGATTAACAATCCATTTTGTCACAAAAATAATGACAACATATGAATTTATCCGCATTACTGCAACTTGGCTTAACAGAACGTGAAATAGCCATCTATAAAGCACTTATTGAGCTTGGCCCTTCCTCCATTCGCGACCTTGCCGATAAAAGTGGCTTTAACCGAGGCAGTACTTACGAAACATTAAAAATTTTAGTTAATAAAGGCATCGTTAACTATTTACCCAAGGGTAAGCGCCGAGTGTTCCAAGCGGAAAAACCCGATAAATTATTAGATATGGCTGAAGAAAAGCGCCTCAATTTAGAACAAGCCTTATTAGAAATAAAAACTGACATCATTCCGGGCTTAAGTCAGCTAACACCTGAATTTAGCTCAAGTAACGTGCGCTTTTACGAAGGAGACGATGGTGTTGAAAGCGTATTACGAGACATATTGGCAAGTGTTGCTAAGCAAGAAGATAAGCACTACCGCGTTATCTCTACCCAAGCTTTGCGAGATCATATATATCGTCCATTTCCTAACTTCACTAAGCTGCGTATTCAAAAAGGCATTTCAGTAAAAGTACTGGCCATAGGGGAAGGGGGAGAAGAAGCTGAATTGGCAGAGCGTAAATGGCTTAAAGGAGAGGGCGACGCCTCTTATATTGCTATTTACCCTCCCAAGGTTGCCATGATTAGTTTAGCCAGCAATAACTACCCTGTGGTGGTGGTAATAGACAGTGATGCCATATCGGGCACTCAGAAAATGATGTTTGATACTCTATGGAACCACTTATAACTTTACAGTACTGCCTTCTATCCTCTGCCCAGCGCTTTACGAATTTCTTGTAAGGTTCTTAACTGGGCAATGGCTTGAGCAAGCTGGCCCACGGCTCTGGCATAATCCATGTCTCGCGTGGGGTGTGTCATAAGTTCTTCAGCATGGCGTTTAGCTTCCAAAGCAGCGGCTTCATCTATCTCTGTGCCCCGTAAGGCTTGCTCAGCCAATACCGTCACCGCTCCCGGCACCACTTCCACAAAGCCACCAGATACATAATAAATGGTCTCACTTTGTTCAGAGCCATCTAATGCTTCACAACAAAGGCGTACCACACCGGGCTTTAACTTGGTGATAAGAGGGCTGTGGCCAGCATAAATACCCAACTCACCCAACATGCCAGGCACCACAACACTTTGAACTTTTCCTGAATAAAACTGCTGTTCAGCGGTGACAATGTCACATTGAAATAAATGAGCCATTTGGTCCCCAGCTTGAAAAATAGATTATTAACATCCTGCAGGCGTTACTCCAATGCAACGGCCAAATCCGCCTGAGCAATACCTTGTAGGTTCAGCATTCAACAGATAATTCTCACAAACCGAACCACATTACCTAAGCTTAAATATAGTCGATTAATTGCTAGCGAGTTTTACCCAAAGTGCTAAAACAACTGACATTTTCCTTCATGCTTATAATTCTGAGCCAAGTCACTAATGGAGCTGATACTAAAGTGGTTCGTGTACTTTCTTATTACGAAATTCCGCCTTTTAAGATCTCTGACACACAAGGGCTATCTTTTGATTTAGTCGCACAACTTAATGCTGCCAGCTCGCCTTCTTTACAATTTACGCTTCAACACTTGCCCCGTAATAGAATCAATATAGCTTTAAAGTCTGAAGAAGCGGTGATTGTATTACTGGTTAATCCGGCTTGGTTTGGTGACAAAGAGAAAACTCGCTATTTTTGGAGCGAAAGTCTATTTCAAGATGGAAACGATGTAGTCTCATTGGTCAGCAGCCCCATTAACTACACAGGAATAGAGTCACTAAAAGGCAAAAAGATGGGGGCCTTACTGGGCAGAAAATATGGCTTAGTAGATAAAGCGGTGGAGAAGGGCGATATTATTCGTGAAGACGTAAATGACTTAGGCAGAAATTTACGCAAGCTCAATGCAGGTTACATAGATTTCACTATCTTAAGCAGAACTTGGTCAGGTTATCTTATTAACAGCCAATTTTTGCATGGTAAATTCAAGCGCTCGCCCTTTAAAGACTTTACACGTCACTTGCTTATGAGCCGTAATTTAAAACCCCATGTGAAATTTCTAACAGACTGGGTTAACTCTTTAAATCACAATGAGCAATGGCAAACTACCCTCAATAAATACGGTATAAAGCAGTAATAGTTAGAATATTTTTTAGTTATCGATACTTAGCTAACCTATTAAGCCAGTCTTTATCCTGCATCATGTTTTTAGTCACGCTAGATAATTTATTATTTAAAGCATCGTCATTGGCGATACTCATCATTTGATAATGAAATTCTTGATGGTGCTTAGTAGAAAAATGTATTTTTTCTTTTAAATTAAGCTCACTAACCAAATAGCGGGCAGTGGATTCCGTCACTAACGCCGTATCGATTCGATTGGTTGTTAACCGAGTAATGTTTTCTCTTACATTACTCACATCAATTCGTTTAAATTCACCTTTTTGTACTAAGTCATCCAGCCCTAAGTAAAAATAACCAATCAAGCCCCCCATGGTTTTACCCTTCATGGAGTCAGGGCCATTGTATTCAAAGGGATTAGACGCAGGAGAAATGATGCAGTTTGAATCATCGGTGTAACCCGGAGTCCATTTATATTTAGTTTCATCAGGGTCCCCATGCCAGGCAGGAGATGTCCAAGGAATCAAGCCTTTCGCGCTTTTATCCACTAAACGGTCTGCTCTGTTTCTGGGCAAACGAAATACCACAAATTTATAATCCCCCTTTAACTTTTCATTTAAATATTCGGCCAAGTCATAGGTTAAGCCCTTGCCAGAGCCCACAATAAAAGGCGGCATATTTTGATAACTGTAAATTCTTATGGTGCGCTCGCTCACTTCGCTGTTGTTTAAATTCAGCATGGCGCGCATGTAGTCCACCATAAGTGTTTGTTCTTGCGCCGCCGCGGCACTTTCTTCTGAATGCTGAGCTGAGTCGTCAATCATCTGGGTTAGGTTTTTAAGCCCTTGATGAATGCTTTGTGTTGAACTACTTTGCGCCTCTACCGCGCCAGCTGTTTGAATGCTCATGTCGGTAATGGTCGATACCGCATGAGTAATTTGCCCTAAAGACTCACGACCTTTTAAAGCTCGTTCGGCGCTTTCATCGGCTTTGGTTTTTCCATTTATAATAGATGTTACCGCATGCTGACTACCTTCTTGCAGTTGGGTAATCATCTTTTGAATATCTTTAGTGGCATCGGCTGTACGGCGTGACAAGTCCCGAACCTCATCAGCCACCACTGCAAAGCCTCTGCCTAAATCACCAGCGCGAGCCGCTTCAATGGCAGCATTCAAAGCCAGTAAATTGGTTTGATCGGATATGTCGCTTATCACACTGACAATAGAGCCAATATGCTCACTTTGTTTGGCTAAATCTTCAATAACAGGGGCGGCTTTATTCACATCTTCTGCCAATTCATTAATGGAATTTATCACTCCTTCAATAACTGACTGACCTTCTTCAGCATCGTCTCCTGCTTGTTTTGCCGCATCAGCCGCTGCATTACTGTTGTCGGCCACCTCCCTTACAGCCGATGATATATTTTCAGTGGTTAAGGCCACCGAATTAGATTCATCGTATTGTTTAATAATGCCCGCGCTGGTTTTTTCAGCCACTAATGTGGCTCGGCTGGAATTTTCAGAGAGCTGTTGGGCGGCATCATTCACTTCATCAATCACAGCTAATAAACGCTGAATCAACTTAGCTAAATTACCCCGTAAAGAACCTTCATCGGCTTTAGATTGATCCTTAACAAAATTTCGTAGGTCACCATCAAACTGGCCATCATCATTGGCAAGCTTATGCAGTATTTCAGGGAAGCCTTGGGCTGATGAAAACTTTACATACTTCAGTAAGGTGTAAAAAACGCCAAATAAGATAAAGCCACTCAAGATAGATGGCCCCAAATTAGCCGATAAAGCGTCTGAGACAGCTTTATCGCTGGCTAACACAGTAATTAACAGCTGAATAAATGTAGAAACTAGCGCAAAACCTGCACTCATTTTAATTTTCATACGCTGCACACCTATTCGCTTTCGCACATCGACAACACAAAACCGCCACTTTATTCGTCAAGGAAATACGCGCACTCCAAGTTCACGCTATCGTTAAAGACCCTCGAGTAATAAGAATAGCTGAGATGAAGTAAAAGGCTTATAAATGAAGAGAATTTTGTATAAAAAATGAATTAGCAAAGCAACAAAAGTTGCCCTTAGTAGAGTAAAACAGACACACAGGGCGTGTGCCTGTTAAAGCATTTTGACGAGGTGTTACGTCTTATAGGCAGGCGCGATTAAAGTTATCAATTCCCGCTTGAGCACAGCCTAAGTCTTGCTCTGGTGAACCTGAGCTAACACCAATGCCGCCTACGACTTCGCCATTAAAGCTCACAGGTAATCCACCACCCACAATACACATTCGACCACCCAATGCCGTATGAATACCAAACAGGTTGTTTTCATGGCCTGGTATGCAGGCCTTGTTGTACTCATGGGTACCTTTACGAGCGGAAGCCGCGGTAAACGCTTTATCTTGAGAAATAGTAATACTGTGAATCTTACCGCCATCCATCCGTTCAAACGCTATCAAGGCACCCGATTCATCAGTCACGGCAATACACATGGGCACGCCAATTTCATTGGCACGCGCCACAGCTCCATCAATTAACAGTTTCGCTTCTGTTTGGCTGAGCCTATTAATAGTTAACATGGTGTCTTACTCCTAATGGTTTAAATATTATAATTGATTTCTAGACCCAGCTTGAAAATCAGACGCCCTCGGGCGTTCACTCATGGGAATTACCCACAAGTTGCTTTCAATGCTCAGCCAATGGCACTAGCCATAAAATTCGTTTAAAAAGGTGGCAGCTACTTCTGCCGGATAATCTTAGTTTTCTACGTTACGTCTAATAATTGCGGGCATTTGCTTAAGTTCTGCCACATTGAGCGGTTACAAATACGTTGGAGTACTGCATAAATATCGCTATAAATTCTTTAGACTCAGCAAGTTCAATCTTGCTGCAAGTTGAAACTCATTATTATTGTTTAATTTGAAAGGGTGGCTTCAAAGAGAGGCTCCCTATCACTAACCTGTGTAACCCAGTTCAGCCGAAAGCTCTTTGCCTGCTGCCACTAAATCTTGAATCCACTCATCTTTACGTCGCTCAATTGGGGCTGAAATAGATAAACCTGCCACTATTCCCCCTGTTCTGTCGTATAAAAGTACCCCTATACAACCCACATCCATCTCAGCTTCTTCATTATCTAGCGCATAGCCTTGCTCTACACACTTCATACACTCTTCTGTTAAGGCGTCTAAAGTGGAGAAGGTTTTACGGGTATACGCAGGCAAGTTAGTGCGTTGTTCGTACCCTTTAATGCCTTCAATCCCCCCCATGCCCAACATTAACTTACCCACACCGGTTACATGTAAAGGCGCACGAGACCCAATAATTTGCTGCACATGCATCATTCTATTAGGGATCGCTTTCTCCAAATAAATGATCACATCCCCTTCGCGAGTCGTAAGGTTGATGGTTTCGCCCAATTTATCACGTAGCTTTTCCATATAAGGCATGGCCACTTTGCGTAAATCTATGTCGGTGTATTGGCGATTGCTTAAACGCAATAAACGCCCATTTAGCTGGTATTCACCAGAGGGATCGCGCTCCACAAAACGGTTATCTATTAATGAATGCAAAATTCGATAAGCCGTGGAAGGCGCAAGGTTAGTGTCTGCACTTAAGGCTTTCAGCTTAACCGGCTTGGAATAGCGAGACATGGCATCAAGCAACATGGCAGCTCGGTCAATCACCTGAATCCGCGATTCAGGTTTGGATTTGAGAGTTGATTTATTCATATGGTTGACCGCTAAAGGTTAGAACCTGTTGGGAATATAAAACTTAAACTACTAAAAAACCACATAATGAGAAATTCATATCCATCCCACATTATGGAAACTATAAATCCTGACTAAACAGTCAAGAAAATATACTATACAAAACAATTACTTACGAAGAAAAAAAACAATAAACGCCATTAGTTTTCATAATGTGAAATATATCCGTATTGCGGCAAGCCATTTTTACTCATATTGTGAATTCAGTCTTTAACCAATAACAACAATTTTTAAATTACAGGCGCCTCGCCAAGAAGGTAATTATGTCTAATCAGAATCCAGTATTTATTCCAGGGCCAACTAACATTCCAGATCGTTTGCTTAATGCTATGCATCAGCAAACCATGGATCACCGCTCTCCTAGCTTTGTAGAGATGTTGAAGCCAGTACTTAGCGACTGTAAGCGTGTTTTTGGAACCCAAACAGGTGAAGTGATTATCTTCCCATCAACTGGTACTGGCGGTTGGGAAGCGACTATTTGTAATACGCTATCTCCAGGTGACAAAGTATTAATCGCTCGCTACGGCATGTTCTCTCACCGTTGGATCGACTTATGTCAGCGTCACGGCCTAAACGTACAAATTATCGAATGCCCTTGGGGTGACGGTGCACCAAGCGATAAATTTGAAGAAATTTTAAGCCAAGACACTAATCACGAAATCAAAGCGGTATTGGCCACTCATAACGAAACCGCTACCGGCGTTAAGAGTGACATTAAAGCCGTTCGTGGCGCTATGGATGCAGCCACTCACCCAGCTATGTTGTTTGTAGATTGCGTAAGTTCTTTGGGCTCTATGCCATTTGATATGGACGCTTGGGGTGTTGATGCGGCTATTTCTGGTTCACAAAAAGGCTTCATGCTAACCACTGGTTTGGCCATTTTAGCCATTAGCCAAAAAGCTTTGGCTGCCATGGAAACCGCTAAATTGCCACGTACTTTCTTTGACTTTAAAGACATGATGGCAGCCAACAACAATGGCGGCTTCCCATATACACCACCTCTACAATTAATTTACGGCTTGCGTGAAAGTTTAGAAATGTTGTTAGAAGAAGGTTTAGACAACGTATTCGCTCGTCATCACCGTATGGCTGAAGGCGTGCGTCAGGCAGTAGCCGCTTGGGGCTTGAAGTTGTGCGCAAACTCTCCTGAATTGTACTCAGACAGCGTTAGCGCCATTTACGTTCCAGAAGGCTTCGACAGTAACCAGCTTACTGCTCATGCATTCGACACCTACGGCGTATCTTTTGGTATTGGTTTAGGCGAAATGAACACTAAGGCATTCCGTATTGGTCACTTGGGTTCGTTAACTGACGTAATGGTTCTTTCTGGATTAGCTACAATTGAAATGGCTATGGCAGATTTGAACTACCCAATTACCTTAGGAACAGGCGTAGCAGCGGCGCAAGAGTACTTCCGTAAAACAGCGCCTAAGAAAAGCGTTTAGTCGGCACTAGGCTGAATTTATCTTCCCATGTGATGAGTTATCACCGTCACATGCCGATATTTTTAGTCGAGACTATCCACCATTAATTTTGTGAGGTAACCATGAGCTCCAACGAACCGACTATGACCATTCCTACATACAAAGATGTAGAAATCGCCCATGAACGCATCAAACCCTACATTCATGAAACGCCGGTTTTAACCTCTCGTTTCTTAAATGAGCTAACTGGGGCTGAATTGTTCTTCAAATGCGAAAACCTACAAAAAGCGGCAGCCTTTAAAGTACGTGGTGCTTGTAACGCCGTATTTGGTTTAAGCGAAGAAAAAGCCAAAATTGGTGTGGCCACTCATTCTTCCGGCAACCACGCTTTGTCTTTGTCGTATGCAGCTGGTCAGCGCGGCATTCCAGTAACAGTTGTTATGCCACGCACTGCTCCACAAGCTAAAAAAGATGCGGTGATTGGTTACGGCGGCAAGATCATTGAATGCGAGCCATCTACCAGTTCACGTGAAGCGGTATTTGCTGACGTTGTAGCTGAATCAGGCGCTGATTTTGTACACCCATACAATGACCCACGTGTTATTGCAGGCCAAGCCACTTGCTCTAAAGAATTGGTCAGCCAAGTAGACAACCTAGAAATCGTCATCGCCCCTATTGGCGGTGGCGGTATGATTTCAGGCACTTGCTTAACACTTTCAAACATTGCACCAAATGTGAAAATTTACGCAGCCGAGCCTGCTAATGCAGATGACGCCATGCGTTCATTAAAAGCCGGTTACATCATCGCCGATGATGCGCCAAACACAGTGGCCGATGGCCTTAAAGTACCTCTTAAAGATTTAACTTGGCACTTTGTTAAAAACCACGTTACCGACATTTTAACCGCCACTGAAGATGAAATTGTTGACGCAATGAAACTGATCTGGAAGCGCATGAAAATAGTAGTTGAGCCAAGCAGTGCTGTTCCGCTAGCTACTATTTTGAAAAACCCTGAAGTATTTAAAGGCAAACGTGTTGGCGTGATCATCACCGGCGGTAACGTAGATTTAGACAAACTTCCGTGGATGAATAAATAGCCTCTATATAGAGCGCTAAACGTTATTGAATTAGAAAAGTTAAATTTAAAAACTGAATTAAAAGCAAAAAACATTTGTAAATTTGGAGATACAACATGACAACTTATAACGACCTAGAAGTAGGCTACGACATTCCAGCCGCACCAGGCATGAACGAAGCCGACATCCAAACCCCTTGTTTGGTAGTAGACCTAGACGCCCTTGAGCGCAACATCGTTAAGATGGGCAACTACGCAAAAGAAATGGGCGTTCGTCACCGTATTCACGGCAAAATGCATAAATCAGTAGATATTGCCTTGCTTCAAGAAAAGCTTGGCGATAGCTGTGGTGTTTGTTGTCAGAAAGTTTCTGAAGCCGAAGTATTTGCACGTGGCGGCATTAAAGACGTTTTGGTTTCTAACCAAGTACGTGACCCAGCTAAGATTGATCGTCTTGCACGTTTGCCAAAACTAGGCGCACGCACCATCGTTTGTGTTGATGACATTGCCAACGTGGCTGAACTAGCCGCTGCTGTTAAAAAGCATGACACTCAAATTGAATGTCTTGTTGAAATTGACTGTGGTGCGGGTCGTTGTGGCGTAGGCGAAGGCCAACCTGTTGTTGATATTGCTAAAGCCATTGAAGCCACTCCTGGCTTAACGTTCTCTGGTATTCAAGCTTATCAAGGCGCCATGCAACACATGGAAAGCTACGAAGGCCGTAAAGAAAAAACTGACATTGCCATTGGCATGGTTGCTCGCACAATTGAAATGCTTAAAGCCGAAGGCCTTGAGTGTGACATCGTAGGCGGCGGCGGTACGGGTTCTTACTACTTCGAAGGCGCTTCTGGCGTGTTCAATGAATTGCAGTGTGGTTCTTACGCGTTCATGGACGCCGATTACCAACGCATTCACGATGAAAACGGTAAAAAGATTTCTGAGTTCGAAAACTCTTTATTCATTTTGACTTCAGTAATGAGCCACACAAAAGCAGACAAAGCCATTTGTGATGCGGGCCTTAAAGCACAATCTGTTGATTCAGGTCTTCCATACATCTTTGGTCGTGACGACGTTGAATACATCAAGTGTTCAGATGAGCACGGTGTGATCACAGACCCAACTGGCGCATTAAAAGTTAACGAAAAATTGAAATTGGTTCCTGGTCACTGTGATCCAACTTGTAACGTACACGATTACTACGTTGGTGTTCGTAACGGAAAAGTTGAAACTCTATGGCCTGTATCTGCACGTGGTAAAGCGTACTAATTAGCAGCCATGTAGTTCTCTCGGCATTGCCGAGAGAACTATTCCAAATTCATAGCCATTTCGTAAGAGAGTTATTATGAGTGAAGCGAATCAAGATAAAGGCATAGCGCTAGTATCTGAAGCTGTATGTGAACAAGTAGTAGGCCGCAGCGAAGCATTTACCGCAGTTGAAAATGTATTTGCCGCCATGGCAAAAGGCACCGCCTACAACTTCCCAGTTGTACGTGAAGCCATTGGCCATGCCGACGCGTTATACGGTTTTAAATCAGGTTTCGACCGTGATGGCATGGTGCTAGGTTTAAAATCTGGCGGTTACTGGCCTGGCAACATGGATAAAGGTTTAACCAACCATCAGTCTACGGTAATTTTATTTGACCCAGATACCGGCAAGTTAAAGTCTTTAGTAGGTGGTAACTACTTAACAGCGGTCCGTACTGCGGCATCATCAGCAGTATCCATAGCCCACCTTGCTCGTAAAGATGCCAAAGTATTAGGCATGGTAGGCGCCGGTCATCAATCTACTTTCCAATTGCGTGCTGCGGTTGAACAACGTGATTTTGAAAAAGTCGTGGCTTGGAATTTCCACCCTGACATGCTGCCTAAATTGGCTGCGGTTGCTGAGGAATTAGGCTTGCCTTTTGAATCGGTTACCCGTGAAGAACTAGGCGCACAAGCTGACGTGATTATTACCATTACTTCAGCTTTTGAATCTTTAGTTAAAAAAGATTGGATTAAACCAGGTACACACATTGCGTGCATGGGAACCGACACAAAAGGCAAGCAAGAAGTAGATGCGGACCTTTTAGCGGTTGCCACTGTCTTTACCGACGAAGTAGCACAATCTATTTCTATTGGTGAAGCCCAGCATGCGGTTGAATCAGGCTTAATTAAAGTGGAAGACATTACTCCTGTGGGCGCTGTGATTAATGGCACGCATCCTGGGCGTACTTCTGACGACGAGATTACCTTGTTTGACGGTACCGGTGTTGGCCTTCAAGATTTAGCGGTTGCCTCTGTGGCTGCTGATCTGGCTGAAGAAAAAGGCCTTGCCAACTTCATTAACTTTTAATCGCTGCTTTTAGCATTAGTTGTTAATAAATAAAAACAGCTATTAGTGAAGGTCATTAATAGCTGTTTAATAAAAACTAGAAACGTCAATTACCCAAATTTCATGATGGTAAACAGTAAGACTTAAACGTCCGTTTAGTAAATAGCAGCTGACTGCCGTCGTAACAAACTCGTTCGATTCGAGTATCTCCTTTTGCTTCCGCATTTAAATTGGTCGCACCCACGCCCTCACTTGAGGGTATTTTTTTCTTACCAGCAAAGTAAAAAGAAGCTAAAGCTAACAATAACTCCATTCATAAAACTCTGCTAAGTTAAAGTTTGAGTACAGGTAGTAAACATGAACAAAATCCCAAGACAACGCATGAGAGAACTTTTAGAAACCCAGCAATGCATGACCTGTGCTTCAGTGTTTGATCCACTATCAGCGCGTATGGCAGAAAGTATTGGTTTCAAAGTGGGGATTTTAGGGGGCTCAGTGGCAGCACTCATGACGCAAGGCGCGCCAGACATTGGCTTGCTAACATTAAGCGAATTAGCTGTACAAGCTAAAAGAGTATGTGGTGCTTCGGATTTACCTGTGATCGTAGATGGCGACGGCGGTTACGGAAATGCGCTAAATGTTATGAAAACCATTGAAGAGTTAGAATACGCAGGAGCCTCCATGGTCACTCTTGAAGACACCATTTTGCCACGCCGCCATAAAGAAGCACCATTAAGTTTAATTTCCATTGGCGAAGCCAAAAACAAATTAAAAGCCGCCTTGCGAGCGCGCTCGGATAACAGCTTTGCCATTTTTGCCCGCACTCATGCATTACCCAGTCAATCATTAGACGAACTGTTAACCCGTGTTAAAAGTTACAGCGATGTGGGCGTAGATGGCATCACTATTTTTGGCTTAAGCGATAAAGACAAATTAGCACTTATTTCCGCCACAACTCACCTACCTATTATGGTCATCAGTTATGGGGACGTAGACTTAGGCACACCTAATGAACTGGCCATGCAAAAGGTGCGTATTCGTTTAGGGGGCCACCAAGCTTATGAAGAAGCAGTGCGTGCCACTTATAACTCCATGTTGAAATTACATGATGGAAGAGATTTTGTGGCCAGTAACGATAGCGGCAAGGATATTATTCAGCGTTATTCAGACAGCGATAAATATAATGACTTAACTAACGAGTTTATATTTCCAGTTTAACTAACTCGAAAAAGGGTCTAATAATTCTAAATTATTAGGCCCTTTTTTAAATACATATATGCTCAAGTAATTTGTAAGTATTATATTCCGTTAGATCTGCAATCAGCATCATTATTCTAGGATCGCCATGTCGTAGAATATAAATAGTATCCTTACCCATAATATTATCAATCATTACATATAGATTATATTTGTCAGATTGAATAATCGTTAAACTATCTGGATTAGTCAGACCCATAGCCTTTTTAACTTTCACAAAATATTCATCTTTAGATTTATCACTTTTTATTTTATTAAAAAGAGTTGTGAGATCTGATACCCCTAATTTTTCATATCCCCCAGATGTATTAATTCCACCTGAGACATTATCTTCGGATGTAGTAATAATATGCAATTCTGGTAGCCAGCTATCCTTAAATGAAACAACGCTAGATGCCGAGCTTCCATTAAGTATATTAATTTTTGAAACATCCTTTAAATCGAAAGAAAATTTCAGCTCAGACACTTCAATGGATGTATTATCGACTGAGCAGAACTTTGACACTTCAAAGTTCTGCGCAAATGTATTATTAGCTAACACTAGAAAAATAAATGCCAAATACAGTTTTTTCATTATAACCCCATTGAAGCCATATCAAGCTCTCTTTTAAAATTGTATATCACTCTCTGTGAACAAATAAACGCTCTTTTCCCTTGGATATCTCTAATAAAACTTCTTCCTAAATTCTTTACTATCCAGCTTATTGTCGCTCGACCAGTAGGCCTTGGAACCCAATTTAACGCAGCGGAACAATCACGGCTTTCTAAAAGCATTTTACCAAATACATTCGCAACATTTTCATTAATTGTTCCATTCCACCCTCCTTGAAAACCGGCCTCTTTGAAAAATGAATCGATAACTTCTCTAACAATTTCTTTATCTGACATAATGAATAGCTCCATAAATACTTAAATAAAGAAGCCAAGATATTTGATAAGGCATCTAAAAACAATTTATGAGATACGTTCATTTAATATCTAATGCTTTTGTTTAGGAATAGTCTTCTTGACTGTGACTTAAGTCTCACTTTAAACAAAGATAAAGAAAGATAATAAGACACCCACTGTTTGTGATTTTCATCAAATAAACAATAAACACCGCCACTATCTACTTGGCCAGTTCCAACCAAAACTGCAGTGATAACAACAAAGGCATAAGTAGCGCTGAAATAGTTTTATTTTTCAGCATCTGTAGCCACAGGACGTGGCGTAAAGGTTCGTAGGGCAGGACTACCACAGGGAGGTGGTTGTTAGAGCAATGCAGGGAGCAATTGCCGGTGCCCGTTTGAACCGGGTTGCTCGACAAAATAAATAAGATTGAAGGTTAAGCGTACGGGCCGACTGCTGGGGTGTGGGGGTAAGTCCCCCGCAAGAGGAAACACCTAGCGCAAACGATGCAGCAAAAAATTAATATTAAAACCCAGGAACGAAAAGCCGCAGAACTAATCAGACTAGCGACTAACCTGACACTCATGATAGTTGTTTCGTATTCCACATAAATTAAATGAAAGAGAGGTGTATTACGCCTTTGGCTAATACTCCCTACATATTGGTTAGCCTACGCTATTACACACAAAGCACTCTGCACTCATTAAGCAGGGTGCTATTAGCACCGCAGGTACGTAATACACCGCGCAGCCACTACAAGAACGAAAAACAAAACGTTCAATTACACGCCTCATACCAAAACCTGATAACAACAAAAAGCTGCCCAGCTACACTTAAGACACTTGACTCCACACTATAACGAAACAGCAAGGAAGCTTATGTCGTTAGCTGTTCTTTTTGCCCGCGCCAAAGTGGGCATTCATGCTCCTTTGGTACATGTTGAAACCCACCTTTCCAATGGCTTGCCTGCTTTTTCTATCGTGGGTTTGCCAGAAGCGGCTGTAAGAGAAAGCAAAGACCGGGTGCGCAGTGCCATTATTAATTCGAATTTTGATTTTCCTGCCAGTCGCATCACCGTTAATCTAGCTCCAGCTGATTTACCAAAAGAAGGTGGTCGTTTTGATTTAGCCATTGCACTTGGTATTTTGGCGGCCAGTGGCCAAATTCCCCAGCAAGATTTTTCTCAATATGAATTTCTGGGCGAGCTTGCTCTCACAGGTGCCCTTAGAAAAATTGATGGGGTTATTCCGGCGGCCATTGCCGCGGCTAAAGAAAACCGCCAGCTGATTATTCCAGAGCTTAACCAAACGGAAGTGGCGCTCACACAAGACTCTCATTTAATCGCAGGGCATTTACTGCAAGTGTGTCAGCACTTATGCCAACAAGGACCATTAAATGAAGCGCCTAAACAACCTTTAAGCCAAGAAGCATTTCACGGGCCCGACCTATCTCAAGTAAAGGGCCAGCATCATGCAAAACGTGCTTTAGAAATAAGTGCAGCAGGTGCGCACAACCTGTTAATGAGCGGCCCACCAGGCACAGGTAAGAGTTTATTGGCCCACTGTTTGCCCGGTATTTTGCCTTATCTTAATCAACATGAAGCGTTAGAGGTCGCTTCTGTTTATAGCGTTTCTAATCAACCCACAAGACCCTACTTTACAACCCGACCCTTTCGCCAACCCCACCACACTAGCTCTGGCGTGGCCTTGGTAGGCGGCGGCAGCCACCCCAAACCTGGCGAGATTTCCTTGGCTCATAATGGTGTTTTATTTTTAGATGAAATTCCAGAGTTCAGTCGCAAGGTGCTAGATGTCATGCGTGAGCCCTTAGAAACCGGCCACATAAATATCAGTCGCGCTGCCCAGCAAATTCAATATCCGGCTCGATTTCAATTAGTCGCAGCCATGAACCCATGCCCCTGTGGTTATATAAAACAACCCAATAAACGCTGCAGTGACTGCTCAGAAAGCAAAGCGTTGAAATATCAAAGTGCTGTGTCGGGGCCTTTGTTGGATCGTATTGATATTCAAATTGAAGTGCCGGCATTACCAAAAGGGTTACTGTCTTCTAAAGATAACAGCAGTGAAAATAGCCTTACTGCTGTCTCTTATACACATCTGACGCTGCCGACGA
>OLII01000263.1_pt1 | contig 20909 bp, 7 predicted proteins | sample 1609481 | NCBI WGS metagenome assembly OLII01 (sample SAMN05416859, study PRJEB24817) | seawater metagenome | isolation source: Sea water | place: Canada:Atlantic | collected 2013-11 | reverse complement strand
GCAAACCACCCATGACGGCATGCACCACAATTTTGGGCAGGCTGCCGTTCTCAAATCGAATGGTCTGGTCACCGGCAAACTTGAAGCCCGTGGCCATGGCGATGCTGCCTGCCTGGCCGACTAGAGCATTACCCAGGTTGTCGCTGAAGCTGCCGCCGTTGATGGCCGTAGATATTGCGCTCGAAACAAGCGAGTGCGCACCAGCCCGAATGAGCGTATCTGAGGCGTTCGCCCATGTGAGTACGTTGTGCGGGGGGGCTGGAAACCGGAATGAGGGTGCTGAGCTTCAGAAAGAAATCAGGACCACAGCATCAAGCATCAGATAAGTGCTTGGAATGTGGGGTTCATGGAGCGCTTAAGATGCAAATAGGGTTCAGAAATAGTGCAATCAAGGTGCATGCACTGAACGCCGATTTCTACCCGGCCAGCGACAAGGACAATGACTACGCTAGCGCCCGGTCCGTGCCCTAGGTCAGGTTACGCGGGCTGTGACTAAGGCAGGCGGGGTTTGAGGTGAATGAGAACGTGAAAGTGCGGGTGATGAAGGGGTGTTTGGTGATTACGGCAGAGTGAAAATATCCCCCGGCAACGCCGGGGGATATTTCTAATCAAACAATTCATGCCTGAGCAAATAAAAGTCTGTACTTAACAACAATTTAATCTCCTCAGAGCGCAGAGTCATGTCCACATAAAGCAAAATCGGACAGTCCGAGAACATTTGCTCAACAGACTCTCCATCAAAAGGGTCAATATTTCCTTTCAGAACAAAGCTTTCTGACTCCTTGTCGCCAAACTTATAATAGATCCCTCCTTGATATGAACTATCTCTCTCCTCAAAAGAAAAATTTAACTTTTCCTCGATTTTTGATTTGGCCTCCAAAATAGCCGCACCCTTGAAACCATATAAATCATAAGCAGGCATTTTAATCACTTAGGTAAAATAAGACTTGGAGCTCGACTTGTTGCTGAGGATGTCGAACCATAAATCATGAAGTTAACATCTCGGCCGGCTTGTTTAGTCAGCTGACTAGCCAGATCATTTAAACCTAACGCTTTTAGGTCTCTCATGCTTAGTGGACCAGTTCGTGCCCCGCCACTTCTTAACCCAATCCCCAAAGATTCTGCTTTTCGCAAAAGTTCCGGACTTGCCAGTGCAATATCAAAGTCACTAGTCCTCCCCACATCAAACGCCTGTCCAGTTCGGTAACTTTTACCTGTTACCGCGCTCCCCTGAAGAATGGGCTCAACATTTCCGTAACCAGCTTTCGATAAACCATCTCTTACACTGCCGCCGAAACTAGAAAACTCCTTTGTATTCGCAAACCCACTAGGCACAGTTCCTTTTGCAGCCTTTGTTGCATTTTTTTCCCCGCTTTGCAACATCCCCGCCAGCTTCTCAAGCCACCCTGGCGTTTTCGAAGCCACAGCTTTAGCAGCACTTCCCAGCGAAATAATGGCCAGCGCCAGTTCCGCTTCTGCCTCCACCCCAAGCCGATGACTCTCCGATTCGGTCGGCGTAAACAGCGTATCTTTGGTGCTCTCAAACTGGTTCAGAAACTGACTGACCAATTGCAGCGCAGCAGGATCGACCTTTTCCCTCCCTTGACCATGCCGCGCGGTGGCTTCCAGCGCTTGAACCATCTGCTGTTCAGTTACGTTTTCAGCCCCTGGCGCGCAGTAACCGGGCATTTGCCTGCATGCATCGGCGATGCCTTTGGCGAAGCTTTCGGCATTCTTCCTGTGCAGGTCATGGTTGTAAATGGTTGCACTCTGAGCAACCTCGGAGCCTTTCTGAAGATCACCGTTGACGGCTGCGGCGGCAAGCACACCAGTCAATTGGGACAGCATCACATGAACGTTGGTGTCGCCACCGGATAACGTTGACAGCGTATCTGCCATGGCTTCGTTCAAGCCCGCAGCCATGGCGCCAGTTTTGAAATCGCTGCCCGTGGCCTCTGCCAGCAAACCACCCATGACGGCATGCACCACAATTTTGGGCAGGCTGCCGTTCTCAAAGGGGTGATGAAGAGGTATTTAGTGATTACGGCGGAGTGAAATAAATAACCCCGGCACTGCCGGGGTTATTTTTCTATGTACAATGACTGATAGCTAATCGAAGAGTCGCACCGATTTCAGCTGGAGAACTATTACCTGAAATCACCACATAGTCGCTTTCAGTTATTCCTTTACCACTCCATGCTTCTGGTTTTTCGTGGTGGCTAGGTTTAATAGCCATAGTGCTTTTAAAGAATTCGATCACACATTGCTTCATATCCTTGAGCATCGCCCGTTTGGCTTTATACCCAAACCGACCCATAATTTCGCTTACCCATAAATTGTACTGAGGAACTACTCTTCCTCTAGCATCAAAAAAACTGGTTCATCTTTCGGGTTAATCATTCGACTAGTTAAAAGTCCTTTTATCACTGCCTCCCCCAAATCTTCATTAGATGATGAGTGAGACAATAAAAACTTTCTCCGCAGGGATCTGGGAGAAAATTCCAATATCCCGACACGGTCTATCGCCCCGCCAGTTGCTTTTGCACCAACAAATATTTCGGACTATATCTGCTTTACCCTATTAACATACCCCTAATAATCTAAGGTCATCTTTAAGCTCCACGACTTCATCAGAAGGCAGATCTTCCAAGATAGAGGAGAGTTCAAACTCCTCTAACAATTTAGAGATGGTATCCAGATGATACTTCTGGACCTTTTCCGGAGATCGTCCTGCTGAAAGAATAAGTGCTATAACTTCGAGCATTAACTTTTCAATAGGTAATTCAAATGAGTTTTCAAGCTCGCCATAGGCATAACCCACTTCACTTTCACCTTCGGCCCATGAGCTTTGGTGGCTGAGCTTGACCTTGCAATAGCTATAATAGCTACCCAGAAACCAAGCCCGGATTTCACCATAAGTCACTCTGTCTTCCATCACGGCGTCTTCCTCGGAGGGCGCAGCATAACACCCTGATTATCAAGAATATTAACGGTAATATTGGGGTACTTCGCTTTGAACTGCTCAGCCACATTCAGACAGCTGGCACAAGCCGCTTTCTCCGTAAGGATATTTACTGTTCCTCTTACGGAGGTATTTCTCCCCAACTGGTCAGCGATATTATCTAGAATTTTGTATTCCGTATCTATTCCCCGATAAACCAAGTCTCCAGCATTATTGGGTACAGATTGAGCGACAAAATTCCCATTTCCGGAGCCGACAAGCCCCTTACCAGCATCAGAGACTTGGCTGTGTGCGGCCATCTGCTTAGGTATTCCGGGAATATCTATTTCCGCGACACTACAAAGGGAGTATTGAGCAGATAGACCGTAGGTCGTCAGGGTGGGTGCAAAAGGGATGCAACTTGACTGCAGAAAGGATGCAAGAAGGCGGCAAAAAGGGTGCAGATAGGGTGCAAAAACACCGGCGCAAGGCCGGTGCCAGATCAACTCAGACCCCTTAAAATTTATAATGAAACTCACCCGCCTGTTTCATCTATCAGCTTTTGTTACATTAGAGTAACAACCGAACTTGGGGATTTTTTCATAATTTCGAGACGATTCGAAACTTGATCTGGCCTCTTCAATCTCATGAGGATTAAATTTTTCTCGCCTAATAACAAGGCCGCCTTCCTCATTGAAAATGTAGGACTCCCCACCAATGACCTCGTCTCCATCCCCTTCAAACTCACGATGAGTCGCCATAGTCAAAAATAAGTTATCCGCATCTGTTACTTGAAATTGGTAGGTCAGATACTCACGACATTTTTTATCTAAAAAACCGACACCAACCATTCCTTTATCTATGGAGAACTCAACAAAGCAAGATGGCGCAGAGTCCGACCCAATGAGAGCCGTATATGATTCACCCGAGAGATGCCTAGAATGTGCCAGAGATTCATCCATAGGCTCTATCGCAAACTTTTTCATCCGAAACCAAGACTTACAATAATAAATAGGCAGCCCCATTAATACACCTTCACATTAGTATCTCTAATTAAAACTCCTGCTTTATTGGCAGAGTCCAAGATGGTTTCTGGAATTACTCCATTCTGTGGAGGAACCTCAAGAATAACAGTACCTTGCAATTTTTGGCCACCCAAAGTCCCACTAGATGGACCATTCGCAATGGTCGCGCCAGAAGGGTATTTCGTAATGGCCTCACTTATGTAGCTCTTTGCTGTCGCCTCTGAAACCTCAGAAAGCTGTGTCAATTTACGAGAGGCGATTTCGCCTTTTATGGGATTATACGAATCAACACGATAATAGCCATTCCCGTCAGGTCGCTGAATATAAACTTAGTTATTCGAGTAATTTTTATACTGTACCTTATTAAACTCATTACCCGCATCAAGCCGCTGCAACCATTCAGGTTTAGACGATGGAGCTACAACATCATCTACCTTTTCTGCAGCACCGCCTGTCGCCTTGGCGCCTCTTTACATTTTTAATCCTATTTTCTCAACACCAATTTTTGCCTACTGTCTATTTAACTATAAGAAACCTAGGATCCTCACTCATAAGTCTTAAAACTTCTGACCAGTTCCAAAGTATGCCAGGAAGATGATCCCTCGGGACAAACCTCCCACGTTCAGAGTTTGGAAATTTTTCCATAGCAAGTTTGCAATTCTCATAAAACAATTTGAAGCAATGTGCATCCACCTCATCTAAAGCGATAAAACTCTGCCCCTGCTCGTCCAGCGGCCTATAAATCTCACTCATGCAACCCGCCTGACTACCACTAAATTGCTTTCTGGTTGCCTCGACTATGCAATCAAAAACGCCTCCAGAGGTTCCCCAACCTACATTCTTGCTAATTGCAACATACATACCCATAACGGTTCACCTAAGTATTAAAACCTTATTTTGCTGACTTTCAGGGAGCGCTTTTATCCAGCCGTTAACCATATTTTGGTTTGCCTGCGTGAGATTTCTGTAGTCCAACGGAACTATATCAGCCTTGTTTATATGATCTATTAACTGGGCTTGATTTCGAGCAGCATTGTTTGTGAAAAATTTATTTATCTGCTCTGCCCTGGTAGAGTCAGTCCACATGAAATCGACCGTTTTCCCAGCATTTGGGCCGTCAGTGAAAATAAAGTCAGGATTTTTCTGCCCTTGAGTAGGCTCTACGCGTTTCAGGGTACTGCCGAAGGTATTCTCCAGTTGAACGGCAGCCTGCCCTTCGTGCAAAGCTAGCTTTCCAGTATCCAGATCTTTAGCTAAGTCTTGAATCCTTCCCGTATTTATTGACGTAACCGGGTTGATTGAATTCAGCCCCGTATCTGCGTCTTTGAATACAGGCGTTAACACTGAACCTGTCGCTTTTGCACCACCCACCGAATGCGCATAAGGCATCCCTGCCTCCGCATCCGTTATACCACTTGTCGAATTCGGATTCTTTCCAGGTGGCCCATTTTTACCACCAGCGTTGTCCACCAGGCTCGACGCCTTCCAAGCCGTCTCCCGCTCCCCAAGCGCTTTCGCAACCTGCCCCAGCTTCCCTGCTTTGTTGATCACCGCAAAGCTCAGGGCGAACTCGGTCTCCCACTGCATTTCCACCCGCAGGGCAGCCTGTTCCTGGCCTTGCAGGCGCAAAACAAACGCCTGGACTTTCGCGTCCTGCTTGGCGCTCTCGAAGGCTTGTGCGACTTCGTACGGATTGCTGGCCTTCTGAATCAGTCCGTTGGTAATACGAGAACTGGTGCCACTAAAGTCCGTGACCAGCCCTTCACCCAAGCCGTAGATGTTTTTGGCTGACTCTGCCACTGCCGCCGCAATGCCTTGCCCTACGCCAATCCCGCCACCCAGCAGATCGGTTTTGCCGTAATTGAGGTTGCGGTCGTAATAGGCGAGTTGTTCCCAGTTCTGAAGGAATCTGTCGTTGATCAGGTATTCCTGATTCACCTTCGGATCATAGAAATTTGCGTGGTTGATCTCGTAGTTCTTGAGCAACGCCAACGTTTCCGAGGCGGTATACACCTTGTGCGGGTCGCTGATGCTCGGCACATCCCCTTTGTCCGTGGTCGCATAGTTCGCCCCCAGCGGCGCCAGCGCCTGCCCGAGGTGGGCGAGGGTGCTGTCGTCGAACTTCACGCCCGCAGCGCTGATCGTGGTCTGCCAGTCCTTGTCGGTGTAGTAGGCAAATGCCTCGGCCATGCGCCGCTCGGCTTCGGCCACGCTGATGTTCTGCTCTTGCGCCAGCGCCTTGGCCTGCTCGGAGATGAGCTTGCGTTCTTCCGGGTGCAGTTGGCGGTTGTAGGCGGTCGCGTTCTTGGCGATTTCGGCGCCCTTGTTCACGTCACCATTGACCGCTGCGGCAGCGCCCACACCGATGAGCTGGGAAATCATCAGTTCCAGCTTCTGGTCCTGGCGAACCCTTTCCGACAGCTGTGCGATCAACGCTTCACTGGCACCGGCCGCCGCCGCACCGGTTGCGAAATCACCGCCAGTGGCTTTGCTCAGCGCGCCTCCGACCAAGGCGTGGAATATGACCTTTTCCGGGCTGCCGTCCTTCCAGCCGAAGTGGCTGGAGGTGTCGCCAACCCAGTTGAACACCCCAGCCTGCAACAGGTGCTGGCCCTGGGCAGTCAAGGCGCCGTTCAGGTTGTCGCTGAAGCTGCCGCCACCGACGGCTGTCTGTGCGCCGGCCTGCACCACGCCTTGCGCACCCAGGTAGGTGCCGAACTTGGCTAACTCATCCAGCTTACCGAGGTCAAAGCCTTTGGTGACCTTGTTGACGTTGTCGCCGGTCACCCCGAATGCTTCGTCCAGCACGCCTGCGGTAAACCCGGCGGTGATGCCGCTGACTGCGTAGCCCTTGAGTGCGTCGGAAGAGGTGACGTCCTTGAACACCAGGCCCAGGTTGCCGCGGTTGTTGATGGTGCTGATGGCCGCATTGCTGGCCATGCCACTCAGGATGGCGGTGCCCGCGACGTTGGCCCAGCCGGCCGAGGCGCCTGCGGTCGCTGCTGCCGTGGCACCGGCCATGGACGTGCCGGTGCCGGCGGCAGCAATGGCGCCGCTGGCGGCACCGGCCGTAATGTACGTCACCAGAATTGCGACGATCAGCTGGGACGCCACACCCATGCCGGAATGTTTGTAATCCCAGCTGTCATGCAGCTCTTTGACCTTGCGCCAATCCACGTCACCCTGTTGCTCGGCCGTCTTGAGCCAGGCCATCTTGGGGTCGGCCTGCACCATGGCATCGATGGTCTGGCTGACGGTCTTCTGGTCGACATCCCTGATATCGATTTTCAGGCCATTGACGGCCTTGATCATCAGCTCCCCGTTGGCCACCATCTGCGTCTGGCGCAGCGTCTCATCCGTCTGCCCCTTGCCCTTGGCACTGGTCCACGCCAGGTCGCCCTTACTCTTTTCGTGACTCTCCTGATGCATGTCCTTGACGGCTTCGAACGTCACCGCACCGCCGCTTTCTATTGTGAGGTCGCGGCCTGACTCCAGGGCGGCGCCCTGGTACAACTGGTCACCGCCGCTCACCAGGGTCAGGTCACCCCCGCTGGTGACCACGCTGCCCACCGCCTTTACATCGGTGACTTCGTCACGCTGGGTCTTCTTGCTGCCCCAGCTGCCTTTCTTGTTCATGTCGTACAGCGAGTACTCGCTGTCGTTGGCGGCCAGTAGCTGCAGGGTATTGCCGGCGGAGATGTAGGCCTCGCCGCCCGCCGTGGCCTTGCTGGCAACCATCAGCAGGTTGTCGCCGGCCTCGATGCTGAGCGAGCCGCCGGCAGTCAGTTCGGCCGCCTGCTGGCGCACGCTGTCGTGCTGTTTCTCGGTTTTGGTGTTGCCTTTTCTGCCTTTGGAATAGGCATGGTCTTCGTCTGCCGCAGCAGCGATGAACACGTCGCGCCCAGCCTCCAGGGCGATGTCGCGACGTGCCTCGATCTCGCTGGCGATGACCGACAGGTCTTGCCCGGCCGAGGCACTGAAGCTGCCGCCAGCCTGCACTTGGCTGACGTACTGGGTGGTGGTGCTGTCGTAGCCGCTGACGCGGCGACGCTGGTACTCGTGGCTGTCGGTGACTTGCTGGCTGGCGATGTAGAGGTCGCGCTCGGCGCTCAGCGCAATGTTGCCGCCGGCGGTGGCCACGCCACCGACAAAGCCGATGTCGCGACCGGCCGAGAGGGTCAGGTCGTTGGCAGCCTCGATGCGCGCGGCATTGTTGACGATGTTCTGCACCACGTGCTCGCCGCCGACACGATCGTCCAGGCGGGTGACGCTGCGCTCGTTGATGACATCGCCGGTCAGGGCCAACAGGCTCACGTCGCGGCCCTTGAGGATGCCGCCGGCGCTGTTGCGGATGGAATCGGTGGCCAGCAGGTCGAGGCGCTGGCCGGCTTCCATCAGGCCGCTGTTGTCGATGTTGCCGGCGGTGACGGAAAGGTTGTTGCTGGCGCGCAGGGTGCCGACGTTGTTCAGCTCGCCGCCGCTGATCAGGCTGACATCGCGCCCCTGGATCAACGCGCCGTTGGGCGCCAGGCGTCCTTCGGACTGGGCCAGGTAGAGCACCGGGGCCAGCACCTGCTCGCCGTTGACCTCGATGGTTTCCATCCACACGATGTCGTGGGTGAGGGCGGCCACCTGCTCGGCACTCAGCGACACGCCTACGCTCAGGCTCAGCGCATCCTTGCTGGCAATGGCGTTGTCCATCAGGTAGCGGAACATCGCCTCGTCGCTGTCCAGCCCGGCGATCAAGCGCTGCCCGGTGCGCTCCACTACCGCTTCGCGGATCAGGCGCTGTTCGTACAGGCCGTCGCCCAGGCGCTTCTTGGTGGCGTCGGGGTCGATGTCGAGGCTGCCCAGCAGGTAGTCGGAACTGAGGAATTTCTTCAGGTCGGTGAGCACCGGGTTGGTTTCCACCAGGTACTTGTGCGGCTGGCTGGCAGTTGCCGGGGTTGGCACGCCCTGTACCAGCTTCACGCCTGCCGGCAAGCCGTCCAGGCCCGTACCGGTTTGCCCGGCAACGCTGGCAGCCTGTGCGTCAGGGCCTGCCCAGTAACCCTGGCCGGCGTTGCCGGTGGCAGTGTTGGCCAGGCTGCCCAGCGTGCCGGCTTGCCCGTGCTGAGTCAGGTCGGCACCTGCGGCCAGTGCACCGCTGGCCTGGGCTGTCTGGCCGGTCTGCCCGCTAAGGCGGAACAGGCCGTGCTCGCCCTGCGGCAGGCTGAAGCTTGGCAGCGTGACCGGGTTGACCTGGCGCTGTGCCAGGTCGGGCGGCAACTGCGAGGTAACGGCACGTACCGAGGTTTGCGCGGTGGCCTTGTCGGCATTGGCACCGCGTTGGCCGATGCCGCCGACCCCGCTGGCATTGGCGCGCACCACACTGTTGTCGATGCGCTCGGTGGCGTTGATGGTGACGGCGCCCGCAGCCTGGATGACGGCAGGGGAGACCACGGCGCCAGCGATGGGCGTGCGGTTGTCGCTCAACCTGTATACGCCTTTGCCGGGGTAGCCGCCGGCGGCCAGGAATTGGTCCAGGGTTTCCATGCCGGGTACGCCGGACTGGTTGAACGCGTTCTTCTTTTGCATGAAGCCGGAATAGTGCGACCGGTTACGGCTGTAGAAACTGCCGTTCAAGTTGCGCTGCTCGCCACCGCTCACGCCAATGTTGTTGAGTACGGCAGTGTCGATGCTGATGTTGCGGGCGGCAGAGACGCTGCTGTAACGGTTGCTGAACTCGTTGCCGCTGAACGTCAGGCTGCCACCTGTGGTGATCGATGCCGCCTGGCTGTCCTGGTCGATGACATCGTGGGAGATCTCGACGGCGGTGAACTGGAACTCGCAGCCCTTGCCCTTGCAATGGTCGTCGGCATAGGTGTTGATGCTCCCCGATACCCGTTCGGTCCGGACCGTGAGCTTGTCCTTGCGATTGATCAGGGTGTCGGCCAGCAGGCTCATGTTGCCGGCGCTTTCCAGGCTGCCGGAAATGTTCTCCACGTGCGTGGCACGGGTACCTCGGTCATTACGGGCGATGCTCAGCCCGCCTAGGCTGTACAGGTCGGCATAGGTGTTGGTGAAGGTGCCTACCCGCAGCGTCATATCGTTGCCGCTGAAGATCAGCCCGCGGTCGTTGCGCAGGGTGTCGGCATTGATGCGCAAGGCCGTGGCGCCGCCCAGGGTGGCGTAGTTGTCGAGCGTGCCGGCCGTGGCGGTCAGATTGCCCGCCGAGGTGATCCGCCCGCGGTTGGTCAAGGTGTTGGTGGCGCTCACCACGCTGGTGGCGCCCCCGGTAAGGGTGCTGGTGCTGGCAAGGTCGATGCTGGCCGCGTTCAGGGTCAGGTTGCCCAGGCTGGTGGTGCGCCCGGTGCCGTTGTAGGTGCCGGTGAGGTCGAGCCGCAAACTGCCGTCGCTGGCCAGCAGGCCGTCGTTGCGCCAATTGACCCCCTTGCCGGTGAAACTCTGCGCCGCCAGCAGCTTGCCGCTCGCGGTCTGGGTGAACTGGCCGATGTCCAGGTTCAGGCGCGCGGCCTGCAATACGCTGCTGTTGGTCCAGTTGGCGGCCTTGATGTCGAGCAGGCCGTTGGTGTACAGCAGGCCGCCCGCACGCATCACCTTGTCGGCGGCCAGGCCGAAGTTGCCGCTACCGGTGTGCAGCAACTGCCCGCTGTTGTTGCTCAGGCCGGCGACTTGCAGGTCCAGGTGCTGGTTGGCGGTTTCCAGCAGGCCAGCGTTGTTGTTGAACGTCTCGCGGGTGCTGATCAGGGTGGTGCCGCTGCGCCCCAGCGCGCGCAGGCTGCCATTGGCGTTGTTCAGCGTCTGGCTGCGCAGGGCCAGGTCAGCCTCGCTCTCGAGCTGGCCCAGTTGGTTGTCGAGCAGGCCCGACAGGTCGAAGTCGATGCGCCCGGCACCCACCTTGCCGGCCTGGTTGAGGAACTGCCCGGCGTTCACACCCAGCCATCCTGCGGCATACAGCCCGCCGCCCTGGTTGTCGAATGTGGCGGTGGCGATGCGGTTGTCGCCGGACAAGGCAGAGATGAAACCCTTGCGGTTGTGCAGGCCGTCGCGGGCCTCGAGGTCCAGCGTCTGGGCCTGGAGGGTGCCAGCATTGTTGTCGAGCAGGCCGCTGACCAGCGTGAGCCGGCCCTGGCTGCTATTGAGCATGCCGCCGGCGCTGTTGTTCAGGTGGGTGCTGTGGATATCGAGGTTGCCGGCCACGCTGTCCACGCGCCCGCCCTGATTGCGCAGGTCGTCGCCCAGGCGCAGCAGGATATTGCCCTGGGCCTTGAGGCTCGCCGCCTGGTTGTCGAGGGCCTGGGCCTGGATGTCGAGGCTGCCGCGTTCGCTGAATACCAGGCCGTCCTGCTGGTTGAGCAGGTCGCCCTTCAGACGTAATACCAGGTTCTGCTGGCTGGCCAGTGTGCCGCCAGCGCTGTTGTTCAGGCTGTCGGCGTCGATGCGCAGCAAGGCCTGGCTGACCAGCCTGCCGCCGCGATTGTCGAGGTTGGCGCTGTTTAACAGCAGGTCGCCGCCACTGGCCAGGCGTGCGCCCTGGGTGTTGAGCAGCGCGCCGAGCAGGGTGACGCGCAGTGCGCCCTGGCTGGTCACCTGGCCGTTCTGGTTGTTCAGCTGCTTGCCGTCGATTTCCAGGCGCTGGCCATTGAGCTGGCCGCCGCTGTTGTCGATCACGCTGCTGGTACGGTTCAGGCTCAGGGTTTGGGTGGCCGCGATCAGGCCACCCTGGCTGTTGTCGAGCCGGCCGTCGATGCTCAGGGTCACATCGGCTTCGCCGGCGATGATGCCGTGTCGGTTATCCAGGCGCGTGGCAGTGATCTGCTGCCTGCCAAGGCTGACCAGTGCGCCCTGGTCGCGGTTGTCCAGGGTGTCTTCAAGGTGCACGTCGAGGCGGCCATGTTGGCTGGAGAGGGTGCCGGCGCCGCGGTTGTCCAGCGTAGTGCCCCTGACCTCAAGGCCCTGCAGGCCCGAGACAAGCCCCGCGTTGCTGTTGTCGATGCTGGTGGCCTCGACCTGCAATGTGCCCGCGCTGATGAGGCGGCCCTTGTGCTGGTTGTCGAGTTGCGTGGCGAGCAGGCTGAATGCCTGCTCGCTGGATATCTCACCGCCATTGCTGTTGTCGACCAGCCCCAGGTGCTCGAAGGTCAGCGGGCCGCGGGCGTGAATCAGCCCGCCCTGGTTGTCCAGCGTGCCGCCTTGCAGGTTCAGGTGCACGGCCTGTTCGCCGATCAGGCGGCCTTGCTGCTGGATCAGTCGCTGTACGCTCAGGCGCAGGTCGCCCTTGGCCGAGAGTTCGCCGCGCGGGCCATTGTCCAGGTGGCGGGCAGTGATCGTGAGGTTGGCGTCACTGCTGATGCGGCCACCGGGCAGGGCGTTGGCGTAGGCGCCGTTGCGCAGGTCGGTGCTGTTCAACAGCAAGGCTTTGGCGCTGGTGATGGCGCCACTGCGGTTATCCAGCGTAGTGCTGTCGATGCGTGCATCGCCCTGGCTGATCAACTGGCCGCCCTGGCTGTTGTCCAGGGTGCCGGTGTCGATGTGCAAGCCCAGGTTGGCGGATACCAGCCCCTGGTCGCTGTTGTCGAAAACGCCGCTGTTCAGGCGCAGATTGCCGCCTGCCGACAGGGTGCCCTGATGCTGGTTGGCCAGCAGGCCTTCGAGGGTCAGCCCGATGTCGCCACGGCTGGCCAGGGTGCCGCCATGGGTGTTGCTCAGGCTGCCGGCTTCGATATCCAGCCCGGCGCCCGCCGACAGTACGCCGTTGCGGCTGTTGTCCAGGGCGTTGGCGATGCGCAGGATGAGGCTGTCGGCGCTGATCAGGCGCCCGCCCTGGTTGTCCAGGCGATCGGTGTGCAGGCTGTAGCCGAGGTCACTGGATATCTCGCCACCGGCGCTGTTGTCCAGCGCGCCGATCTGGCGCAGCAGTAGTTGGCCGGGGCTGGCGATCACGCCCTTGTCGCGGTTGATCAGTGTGCCGCCCTGCAGGTCCAGGCTGATGCCGGTTGCGCTGAACAGGTAGCCGCCATCGCGCTGGTCCAGCCCGCTGAGGGTGGCCTCGATCTTGCCCCTGGAAGTGATGCGGCCCTGTTCGCCGTTGTACAACTGGGCGCCATGCAGGGTGATGCCGGTGTCGCTGCCGATGCGGCCCTTGTCGCGGTTGTCGAGCCCGCCACTGCGCAGCTCGAGTGCGCCCACCGCGCTGATTGCGCCGCCATGACGGTTGTCCAGGTTCGCGCTGCGGATCGACAACGCGGCGTCGGTCACCAGGGTCCCGCCCTGGTTGTTCAGGGCGCCGTGGCTGACCACATTCAAGGTATCGATGGCCGATACCAGGCCCTTGTTGTGGTTGTCCAACTGAGCTGCACTCAGGCTCAGGCGGCCCTCGCTGACCAGCTCGCCGCCCACGCTGTTGTCCAGCGTGCCGCTGAGTTCGATATCGACCGAAGCCAGGCTGCTGACCCGGCCGGCATCGCTGTTGAGCAACTCGGCGCCGCGCAGTACTACCCCATCGCGTCCAGCCAGCAGGCCCTTGCTCTGGTTGAGCAGACGCTGCACGGTGAGGGTCAGGCCGCTGTCGCCGATGACCTTGCCGCTGGTGTTGTCCAGTTGCCCGGTAGCTGCGATGCCCACCGTGCCGATGCTCGACACCACACCTTGCTGGTTGAGCAGGTCGTGGGTGGTGATAGTCACCGCATCGTTGCCGACGATCTGCCCGGCGCGCTGGTTGTCGATGTGCTTGGCGTCGAGGGTCACGCGGCCCTGGCCGAGCAGCTTGCCGGCGTCATGGTTGCGCAGCGTGCCCACGTCAACGACCAGGTCGGCCTGGGTGCTGGCTTTGCCGCCGCCACTGTTGTCGAGGGTGTCGCCGACCACCGTCAGTCCCTGATCGGCAACCAGTACACCGCCTCGATTGTCCAGCCGCTCACCCGAAAGCGTCAGTGTGGCCTTGCTCGACAGCAGGCCGCTGCCACTGTTGTTCAGTTGGCCGGCCGTGACCTGCAGCGCGCCTTCGCTCACCACGTTGCCCTGGTTGCGGTTGTCCAGCAGGCCGCTGATGCGGGTGTTCAGCGTGCCCTGACTGAGCAGGGCGCCCTTGTTGCTGTTGTTCAGGCCAAGGCCCTGGATGTCCAGGTGCTGACTGGCCGAGATCAGGCCCAGGCGGTTGTCGATGGCAGCGCTGGCGATCAGCAGCACGTCGCCTCCAAGCAGTTTGCCGCCCTGGTTGTTCACGCTGGCGCTGCGCACTTCGTTGCGTGCGCCGGAAACCTCGCCGGCCTGGTTGTTCAGCGCGTGGCTTTGAATCACCACCTGCCGGTTGCTGGCCAGCAATCCTGCGTTGCTGTTGTCCAGCTGCGGTGCGTCAATGGCCAGGCTGTCGAGGCCGATCACTCGACCACCCTGGTTGTTCAGGCCGGAGTTGGCCTGCACCACGGTGCTGCGCTGGCTATGCAGCAGGCCCTTGTCGCGGTTGTCCAGCGTGTCGGCCTTGAGCGTGAGGGTGTGGCTGGCCAGTACCTGGCCCTGGCGGTTGTCCAGCTTGCCGGCGGTCACCGTGGTGGTAGCGCCCTTCAGGCTGCCACCCTGGTTGTCCAGGTTGGCGCGGGCGGTCACTTCGAGTTGGCGGCTGGCAACCACGCTGGCGCTGTTGCGCAGGTCCTGGCTGGCCAGGTGCAGGTCGCCGCGGTTGTTGCGGGTGTTGTTGGCTTCGACACCGGCTTCGATCACGCCGCGGTTGTCGATCTGCCTGGCTGCCACGTCGATGCGTTCGCGAGCAGCCAGGCTTTGCCGGTTGACCAGTTGCTCGGCGCTGCGAATCTCGGCGTTGCGCGTTGCGTAGGTCTTGCCTTCGAGCTCCACCTGGTGGGCGGCGATTTTCAGGTCGCGCTCGGCGGTGACATTGCCCAGGCTCAGCTTGCCGTTCACGTCGATCTGCACGTCACTGGCGGTGGAGGCCATGTTGCCGGCCAGTTTCACCCCCACGCCCTTTTCGGTGCCCACCAGGCGGATGGCGCCGGCGTACATGCCACCCAGTGCGGAACTGTCAATGGCCAGCAAGGGTTTGCCGCTGCCGTCGTCCGCCCGTGGCGTGACCTGCAGGCTGTCGGCCTTGACGTCGTTGCGTCCGGTGACGATGTTCAGTTGCTGGGCGTGCAACGTGGCGTTGAGCTTGGCGCTGCGGGTGATCAGGTCGAACTGTTCGACATTGCTGGCATTGAGCCCGGCGCCTTCGAGCGCGATGTCGCCGCCATCGACCTGAAAGCGGTCCAGGCGTTCGCCGTCCATGATCGGTTTGCCGGTGGTCAGCGTGGCGCGCGGGGTATTGATGAAGCCGCAACCGTTGCAGGTGATGCCGTGGGGGTTGGCCACGATCACCCGCGCAGCGGAGCCGGCCACTTCGGTGTAGCCCGCCAGGGTGCTGCGGTTGCCCCCGGTCACCTGGTTGAGGATGACCTTGGCCGCCTGGCCCTTGAGGTTGGGGTTGCCCACGATGATGCCGCCCAGCTGGGTGCTCTGGGTCTTGTTGGTGGCATTGTTGAGGATCAGCCCCTGCTTGCCGACGTTGTAGTCGCGAAAGGTGTTGCTCGACAGACCGCTGCCGTTGGGGCGGGCGATGTTGACGATGGGCACCCCGTTGCCGGCTGCGCCCACCGTGGTGCCGGCCTTGGCCGCCGCATCCACGGTAACCTGCGCGGCGGTGGCGACGATCGGGTTGAGGAACATGACCCCGGCAACGATCAGGGCCAGGTACTGGTTCAACGGGCTGCGGGCGTCCATGTCAAAACTCCGGAAAATCGGTGCCCCTCCATCAGGGCACGTTAATCGGCTGGGGGGCCGGTCAGAAGAACGCGTCCATGCGCACGTAGATCGGGTGTTCACGACGTTCGAGGCTGTCGGGCCGCTGCAACGAGCGGGCAAAACTGACGCTGGCGGCGAAGTACTGCCCGCGCAGGTTCAGTTCCACGGCGTTGCCGCTCAGGCGGCCATGGGTGTCGGGGTTGTTGTGGTCGCCCTTTATCACGCCCACGTCGTAGGCCAGTGCCGCGCCGTACTCCTGCACGAAGGGCTGCAAGGGCGCCCAGCTCACCGGGCGACGCCAGCGCAACTGGTTGCGCCAGTAGCCGCCGCTGTTGCCGGTGAGGGTCTGCTGCTTGAACCCGCGTACCGAGTTGAGCCCGCCCACGCTGATGCGCTGCGGGCTGTAGAGCGGGTCTTCGCTGCGCTGGCCGGTGGCCAGGCTGTCGAAGCTGAAGGCTTCGCCCCACAGGGTGAACGGCTGCAGGTAGCTCAGGGTCAGGCTGTATTTGTTGTAGCGGGCAACCGGTTCGGTGCCGTGCGGGTCGCCCGCGCCCTGGGCGTCGAAGGCGCCGATGCCTTGCTGCCAGCCGGCGTCGAGGTTGAGGAAGGCGGTGCCGATGCGCCGCCCATGGTTCACGCCCAGCTGGCTTTCGCTCAGGCGCGTGCTCGACACGTCGATCAGGCTGTCGTCCAGGTAGTTGTTGGTACGCAGGTGGCTGATGCCGAGGTTGACCGCCGTCTTGCTCAGGGCATCGCGGTGTATCACGCGCTCGACGCGCAGTTGGTGCATCTGGCTGTCGCCATCGAGCTTGAAGGGAAAGCCGCTGGAATCGTCGCGGGTACGGTAGTAGCTCTGGTTGTAGCTGTAGGTGAAGGTCCACCAGCCCCATGGCACGCTGTAGTTCAGGTACTGGCTGTCGGAGTGGCGCCAGTGGTCGCTGACCGCGTCCTGATTGGCCCTCAGGCTGAACTGATCGGCCAGGCCCAGTGGGCTGTCCCAGTCCAGGCCCAGGCCCATTTGCTGTTCACCGCTGCTGCGGTCGCCGTCATTGTTGCGCGTGGCCGACACGCGCCAGGGCTTGTCGCGCTGCCCCTGCAACTGCACCCGGCTGCTGCCCACCTCGTCGCCCGGCACCAGTTCCAGTTGCGCCTGGCGCGAGGGCAGGCGGGTCAGCTGGTCGACCAGTTGCTCCAGTTCGCGCAGGTTCAGTACCTCGCCGGTGGTGCCGGGGAAGGCCATGGCCAGCTCGCGCGGGCTGGCCAGGCTGGAGCTGTCCAGGCCGTCCAGGCGCCCTTCGACGACAGTGATCTGCAGGGTGCCGGAGGACAGGTCCTGCTGGGGCAGGTAGGCGCGGGTAGTGATGTAGCCACGGTTGAGGTAGTGATCGGTGACCACCTTGAGCAGCGCATTGAGCTGGCCGACACCCAGGCACTGGCCTTCGTAGGGTTCGAGCAGACGGCGCTGCTCGCGCTCGCCCAGGTGCTCGGCGCCCTCGAGCACTATGTGACGGATGGTAAAGCAACGGGTGTCTTCAGGTGTGCTGGCTGGCACCTGGGGCGCAGCCCTGCCTGGGAGGCTTTGCAGCTCCTGCAGGCGTTTGCGCTGTTCTTGCAGCAGCCGCTCCTGGCGGTCGCGGATCAGGTCGCGGTCGCCTGGGGTTTGCAGCGGGTCGGCCGAGGCGAAAAACGGCAGCAGCGCCAGGCCGAAAGCCAGGCGACGGAAGAGGTAGAGCATGAGGGTGATCCATCACTCGTTATGCAAAAAGAACGTCTGTTTCCTACAAACGCGGCGCAGGATACTGCAAAAAAGCGTCGAGGTGATGGCTAATTGACGTCATTTTTGTAACGGGTGTAGGAGGTTTCCGGTTGCCGCACATGGGGTGAACAGCGTCGAGTTTGCAGGGCGCAGACGTGCACTCGGTTCGGACCGGTACGCGTGATGAACATCCTGTTTGTTTGAGGGGCCGCCGGCTTCGCACTTTTCGGGTTTACCGTGGCAGCCAGTAGACTACAGTTTGTCCCGAGGGAATTTTTATCGCAGCTCGCGTTCCAAGCCTGGCAGGGAACCGCCGTCGGTCCGCTGCATACACGAATTCTGTAGGAGCTTGTCCATGTTCACCATGCGTCGTCTGATTATCGTCGCTACTGCTGCTGCCCTGATGACTGGCTGCGCCAGTCAGAACCCCTATGACAACCAGGGCCAGGCGCAAGGCTCCACCGGGATGAGCAAGACCGCCAAGTACGGCGGCCTGGGCGCATTGGCCGGTGCCGTTGCCGGTGCCGCCATCGACCACAACAACCGTGGCAAGGGTGCGTTGATCGGCGCCGCCGCGGTGGGCGCCGCCGCCGCCGGCTACGGCTACTACGCCGACCGCCAGGAAGCGGCACTGCGCGAGAGCATGGCCAACACCGGTGTCGAAGTGCAGCGTCAAGGCGACCAGATCAAGCTGATCATGCCGGGCAACATCACCTTCGCCACCGACTCGGCGAGCATTGCACCAAGCTTCTACGCGCCGCTGAACAACCTGGCCAACTCGTTCAAGCAGTTCAACCAGAACACCATCGAAGTGGTCGGTTTCACCGACAGCACCGGCAGTCGCCAGCACAACATGGACCTGTCGCAGCGTCGTGCACAGGCCGTGAGCACCTACCTGACCTCCCAGGGCGTCGACCCTTCGCGCGTGAGTGCGCGTGGCCTGGGCCCGGACCAGCCGATCGCGAGCAACGCCGATGCCAACGGGCGTGCGCAGAACCGTCGGGTGGAGGTGAACCTCAAGCCGATCCCTGGCCAGCAGTACCAGTAAACCTTTTCGCCAGCAATGCTGGCTCCTACAAGGGGCTCACGCCGTTGTAGGAGCCGGCCTTGCCGGCGCACTGCTGGCGCATCCGCTCCAGCCGTTCATCCTTCTCTTCCCACAACCGGTTGATCCACTGCTGGAACGCCAGCCTGTAGGCTTCATCCTGGTCGTAGCTGCGTCCCAGGAATTCCTTGGGAATCGCCAGCGCCTCGAACGTCACCTCCACCCGCGCCACCCGCCCGCACAGCAGGTCCCAGAAGCCCGGTGTGCCCTGCGGGTAATGGATCGTCACGTTGATGATCGACTCCAGTTGCTCGCCCATCGCATCCAGCACGAAGGCAATGCCGCCCGCCTTGGGTTTGAGCAGGTGCCGGAACGGCGAACCCTGTTCGGCATGCTTGGCGGGGGTGAAACGCGTGCCTTCGGCAAAGTTGAAGATCGCCGTGGGCTTGCCACGGAACCTGGCGCAGGTACGGCGTGTGGTCTGCAGGTCCTTGCCCTGTTTTTCTGGGTGCTTGGCCAGGTAGGCCTTGCTGTAGCGCTTCATGAAGGGGAAGCCCAGCGCCCACCAGGCCAGGCCGATCACCGGCACCCAGATCAGCACCTGCTTGAGGAAGAACTTGAGCGGTCGGATGCGCCGGTTGAGCACGTATTGCAGCACCATGATGTCCACCCAGCTCTGGTGGTTGCTGGTCACCAGGTAGCTGTGCTGGTAGTCCAGCCCGGCCAGCCCCTCGATGTCCCAGCGGGTGCGCCCGACCAGGTTCATCCAGCCCTTGTTGTTGCTGATCCAGGCTTCGTGGATGTGCCGCATCAGTTCGTCGGTGACGCGCTGCGCGGCGGCAAAGGGCAGGCACAGCTTGAACAGGCTGACGATGAACAGCGGTGTGCAGCACAGGATGGTGTTGGCGGCCAGCAGCAGCGAGCCGATGACTCCGCGCACGGGCGCGGGCAGAAAAGCGAGCATGGTCAGTTATCCAGCGAGCGGTTGGCCTGAATCGCGGTCAGGGCAATGGTGTAGACGATGTCGTCGACCTGGGCGCCACGCGGCAGGTCGTTGACCGGCTTGCGCAGGCCCTGCAGCATCGGCCCCAGGCTCACGCAATCGGCGCTGCGCTGCACGGCCTTGTGGGTGGTGTTGCCGGTGTTCAGGTCGGGGAACACGAACACCGTAGCGCGTCCGGCCACCTTGCTGTTTGGCGCCAGCTGGCGGGCGATGTCCTGGTTGGCGGCGGCGTCGTACTGCAACGGCCCATCGATCTGCAGGCCACGCTGGGTTTCCTGGGCCAGCAGGGTGGCCTCGCGCACCTTCTCGACCTCTTCGCCGCTGGCCGAATCGCCACTGGAATAGCTGATCATCGCCACCCGCGGGGTTATGCCGAAGGCTTCGGCCGAATCGGCGCTTTGCAGGGCAATTTCGGCCAGTTCGCCAGCAGTGGGGTGCGGGTTCATCACGCAGTCGCCATACACCAGCACCTGCTCGGGGAACAGCATGAAGAACACCGACGACACCAGGCTGCAGCCGGGGGCGGTCTTGATCAGTTGCAGGGCCGGGCGGATGGTGTTGGCGGTGGAGTGCACCAGGCCCGAGACCAGGCCGTCGACCTCGTCCAGGGCCAGCATCATGGTGCCGATCACCACCGGGTCTTCTAGCTGCTGCTCGGCCATCGGCGCGTTAAGGCTCTTGCTCTTGCGCAGGCTGACCATAGGCTCGACGTAGCGCTCGCGGATCAGGTCCGGGTCCAGAATCTCCAGCCCCTCGGGCAGGCTGATGCCCTGGGCGCGGGCCACTGCCTGTACGTCCTCGGGCCTGGCCAGCAGCACGCAGCGGGCGATGCCACGGGCCTGGCAGATGGCGGCGGCCTGCACGGTCATCGGCTCGGCGCCTTCGGGCAGCACGATGCGCTTGTTGGCCTGCTGGGCTCGCTGGATCAGCTGGTAGCGGAACACCGCAGGCGACAGGCGCATCTCGCGCGGGGTGCCGCAGCGCTGGTTGAGCCAGTCGGCGTCCAGGTGGCTGGCCACGAAGTCGGTGATGATCTCCGCGCGCTCGCGGTCGTCCACCGGGATTTCCTTGTTCAACTGGTTCAGCTGGTTGGCGGTGTCGTAGGAGCCGGTACTCACCGACAGCACCGGCAGGCCGGCCAGCAGGGCGCCCTGGCACAGTTCGAGGATGCGCGGGTCGGGCTTGCTGTCGCTGGTCAGCAGCAGGCCGGCCAGTGGCACACCGTTGATCGCCGCCAGGCTGACGGCCAGGATGATGTCGTCGCGATCACCCGGGGTCACCACCAGCGTGCCGGGCTGTCTCTTATACACATCTGACGCTGCCGACGATCTACTCTGTGTAGATCT
>OLII01000261.1_pt1 | contig 20999 bp, 19 predicted proteins | sample 1609481 | NCBI WGS metagenome assembly OLII01 (sample SAMN05416859, study PRJEB24817) | seawater metagenome | isolation source: Sea water | place: Canada:Atlantic | collected 2013-11 | reverse complement strand
AGATCTAGTACGGTCTCGTGGGCTCGGAGATGTGTATAAGAGACAGGGCCCGCACGGCGGGCCGCTCGCACTTCTGCAGGTCGGTGACCAGGTAGTAGCCGCGGTGCGAGTGGATGACGATATCGAAGGGGCGCACCAGCAGCCCCTTGGCCATGGAGTCGCCACACAGCAGGTTGTCGCCCATGGCAACGCCCTGGGCCGCGATGCACGCCGCCTGTGCGCAATGTGCATCGGAAAACAGGATGCCGGTGGCCACGTTCAGCTCCGGGGTGTTCGCCGCCGCCTGCCACACCCGCCAGTCGCTGTAGTCGCTCATGTGCAGCAATGGGAACGCGGCCAGGTCCTGCGGGGCCTTGAGCCCGCCCAGGGCGTTGATCAGCCGCGGGCTGCAGACCGGAAAGTAGTTCAGCGCCGCTATCTGTTCCACCTGCATGCCAGGCCAGTCGCCGATACCGTAGGAGATGAACAGGTCGGCGTTGTGGTTGCTCACGTCATCCGCCGTGGTCGGTGTGACCATGTGCAACTGGACCTGGGGGTATTCCTTCACGAAGCCGCCGATGTGATGGCACAGCCAGTAGGTGGAAAACCCCGAGCTGCAACTGATGGTCAACTTGCCATACACCTCCTGGTCATCGACCCGCCGGCCTGCATCCTCCAGGTTGGCCAGCAGGCGCTGGATCTCCCGGGCGTAGCGTTCGCCGCGAAACGTCAGCGAGATACCCCGGCCCTGGCGCTCGGTCAGGGCAAAGCCGAGGGTGTCCTCCATGCCCGTGATCTGGTGGCTGATGGCGCTGCGGGTGAGGTTGAGCTCAAGCGCCGCGGCAGTCACGCTGCCCAACCGGGCAACCGCTTCCAGGGCACGTAACGCGGGCATCGAGGGTAGACGCATGGGGCGCTCCACTGACTTATTGTTGAGCAAATATAAACATTAATGGCGAAATAAATCGATTGTCGTATTTTCTGGTTCAACAATACTAGACAGGCCCTGCGGGTCCGAGCCGCTCAGCGGGGTCACATACCAATAAGGAATGCCCTGCATGATCGAGCCCAAGGCCTTTGCCCAGAACTGGGTGGACCAACAGCAAACGACCCTGTCCGACTGGCACCAGGTGATCTGGCACTATGCCGAGCCGGCCTTTCGCGAGTACAAGTCCTGCGCCTGGTACGTCGAGCTGCTGCGCAGGCAAGGGTTTGAGGTGGAGGAGGGCAGCGGCGGCATGCCTACCGCCTTCTGCGCCACGTTTCGCAACGGCGACGGCCCTGTGCTGGCGACCTACGCGGAGTACGACGCGGTGCCGGGCAACAACCAGGCGGCGACCACCCGGCGCCAGCCGCGCGAAGGGCTGTCGCGTTTCGCCCCGGGGCATACCGACCCTCATTCGGCGCTGGGCATCAGTGCCCTGGGTGGTCTGCTGGCCGCCAAGGCCGCCATGCTCGAACATGGCATCGCGGGCACGCTGAAATTCTTCGGCGAGCCAGCGGAAAAGCTGCGCGCCTCCAAGCCGGTGCACGCGGCCAAGGGCTATTACGATGACCTGGACGCGGCCATCAGCTTCCACCCCACATACATGCTGCCGCTGAACAACACCACTACCTGGGATACGCACTGCGGCATCGCCTACGCCTACATCTATACCTTCACCTGCGATTCGCCCCAGGACTGGATCGCAGCGGACAAGTACAGCCCGATTCCGCAGAACCACCTGGCCGCCAGGGCGCCTGGGGCCAACGACGCGCTGGTGCACTTCTATACCCTGAACGAGAGCATGCGCCGCTCCACGTTGCCGTTCACCGGGCTGTGGAGCTACAACGAGGCGATCCTCACCGCCGGCCAGGCCACGGCCGACAACCTGCCGCCGCACATCGCGCAGATCCAGTACCTGTCGCGCTGCGACTCGCTCGAGCAGGCCGAGGCCATCTCCCAGGTGATGGACAACAACGCTGCCGCCGCCGCCCTGGCCACCGGCTGCCAGTGGAACAAGACCTGGGTGTGCAAGTCCCGTGGCGGGCTGCCCAACCATGTGCTGGCGCAGGCCACCTACGACAACCTGCAGGCCATCGGCGCCCCCACCTGGGACGACGAGGCCATCGCCATCGCGCAGCAGATCCAGGGCAACCTGGGGCTCGAACCCATGGCCCGGCCGTTTCTGCCCGAAACCGAAACCCTGATCGACCCACAGGAGTGCGAGCGTCTGCTGCGCCAGCAGATGCCCGCCTGGCAAAAGCACCTGACCTCGGACGACTACCCCGAATACACCTGGCATTGCCCGACCGTGCGCCTGCTGGTGGCCCGCCCGATGCTCTCGGCACCGCCCGGCTACACCTACCCGGACTGGGTGCCCAATGCCCTGGGCGGCATCCGCCAGACCATCGACCCGATGATCCAGGTGGCGGCCAAGACCATCGGTGCCACCCTGGTCGACCTGCTCACGCGGCCCGAGCTGCTGGCCGCCGCCCGCCAGGAATTCACCGAGCGTACCGGCGGCGGCATTGGCGGCACACGCTGGCAGGCGCCGCTGCTACCCCGGGACTTCAAGGTCCCGCATGACTTCCGCTGGCCCGAATACATCCGCACCGCCCGTGGCGAGGAGTGGTGGATTCCGGCCCGGGACGACGAATAGCCGACCGGCGACGGCGCCTGCGGCGCCTTTTACCCAAACCTGGTTTTCTTGGACTGGTACCGCGCGGCGGTGCCATGCAAAGGTGTTCCCTGCGATGAGTGCGATGACCGATTACCGCTCCAGCCATGTGCCCGGCCCCCAAGGCGCCGCCGACCTGGTGTTTCTGAATGGCCGCATCTATACGGTCGATGAGTCTGCCCCCTGGGCCGAAGCCGTGGCCATTCGCAATGGCAGCTTCGTCGCGGTGGGCAGCAACGACGAGGCGAAGGCGTTCGTCGGCCCGCGCACCCAGGTGGTGGACCTGGACGGCCGTTTCGTGATGCCGGGTATCTACGACATGCACACCCACCCGGACCTCAAGCTTGCGCCCGGTTACTCCGGCTACCTCGAAGTCGGCGTCAGCGATCCGACCCCGGAGCAGGTGCGCCAGGCCATTCTCGACTATGCGGCCGAGCACCCGGGCGACGGCTGGGTGTATGGGCAGTACTTCGTGCGCTACACCTTCAAGCAGGCCGGGCTGGTGCCGTCGCGCCAATGGCTGGACAGCGTGCTGCCGGACCGCCCGGTGGCGATCCTTGATCGCTCCTGGGGCTGCATGATGGTCAACTCCAAGGCGCTCGAGATCGCCGGGATCGACGCCGACACCATCGACCCGCGCCACGGCTACATCGAGCGCGACAGCGTCACCGGCGAGCCGACCGGCATCCTGGTGGACGGTGCCTATGCACTGATGCACGCCGCCATGCCGCCCACGCCGCAACACGCCCTGAAGCGTGCCTACCGCGAAGGGGTATGGTTCCAGAGCGGTCATGGGGTGGTGGGCACCAAGTATGTGCACGTGTGCGAGCACCGTCTCAATGCGCTCAAGGCCATCGACCAGGCGGGCGAGCTGTCGGTGCGCGTGGAGGCCGCGATCAGCTGGCAGGACGACATCTTCCCGGTCAAGCGTCGCTGGGAGCTGCTGGCGGGTGAGCGTCACTTCTATCGCAGCGCACGGCTCAACGCCAATGCGGTCAAGTTCCACTTCGACGGCACCCACGAATCGCGCTCGTCGTACCTGTCCAGCGCATGGCCGGGGGAGGAGCGCTGGCGCGGCCACCTCAACCTGACCCCCGAGCACATCACCGACATGGTGGTGGACATGGACCGCCGGGGTATCCGGGTCATCGCCCATTGCACCGGTGACGGCGCCTCCGACCTGTTCCTCGATGCCGTGGCCATGGCGCGGGCCAAGAACGGGCCCGACGGCGTGCGCCACCAGTGCGCCCACAGCACCACCTTGCTGGATGCCAACCTGCCGCGTTTTGCCGCGCTCAACGTCACCGCCGAGTTCTCCCCGGTGGGCTGGTTCCCTTCATCGTTCGCCAACGCCCGCGCCGTGTTCGGCGAGGACCGCATGCAGCGCGCCTACAACTTCAAGGGCGTGTTCGAGCATGGCGGCGTCGCGGTGATGGGCACCGACTGGCCGGTGTCCAGCATCAACCCCTGGGTCGGCTTCGAGGCCATGGTCACCCGGCAGAACCCGTTCGGCGAGGAGCAGGGCAGTTTCTACGGCTCGCCCATCAGCCTGGAGCAGGCCATGCGCGTGATGACCATCAACGGGGCGTGGTGCATGGGTATCGAGGACAAGGCCGGCTCCATCGAGACGGGCAAGTCCGCCGACCTGATCGTGCTCGATCGCAACCTGTTCGAGGTGGAGCCCAAGGGCAACATCCACAACACCCAGGTGCAGATCACCGTGCTCGAAGGTGAAATCACCTGGGACCGCAACGGCGAGTTCGATGCCGGCACCCACGCGGCCACCTGGCGCCGTGAACTCCCCAACTTCTGAGGCGGGCCGTTTTGATGAACAAGCAGTCTCCCATTCCGGTGACGCTGGTGTCGGGGTTTCTCGGCTCCGGCAAGACCACCCTGCTCAACAAGATCCTGGGCAGCGATCACGGCTTGCGCATGGCGGTGATGGTCAATGACTTTGGCGCGATCAACATCGACAGCGAGCTGATCGTCAGCCAGACCCAGACCACCCTCAGCCTTGCCAACGGCTGCATCTGCTGCACGGTTGAAAGTGACCTGATCGAGCAACTGGGGCGCCTGCTCGGCGACCGGCAGAACCGCCCGGAGTACATTCTGATCGAGGCGAGCGGGGTGTCGAGCCCGGGCAAGATCGCCCGCACGCTGAAGTACCCGCAGTTTCGCGATGCGCTGTCGATCGACAGCATCATCACGGTGGTGGACACCGAGCAGTTCGGGCAGCTCGAGGGCGAGATGGCGCAGTTGGCCATGGACCAGCTGGACGTGGCGGACATCATCGTGCTGAACAAGGTGGACCGGGTCGAACGCAGCCAGATCGAGGCGCTCAAGAGCCGCTGGCTGTACCCCCGGGCGCGAATGCTCGAATGCCAGTATGGCGATGTGCCGCTGGAGCTGGTGCTGGGCGTGGGGCGCGGCAACCCGCTGGCGTCCTTCACGCCGGCCAAGGCGGCCTCAGCGCCGAGCCTGGGCGGGCACGCGGCAGATCACGCCAGCGTGTTCGAGTCCTGGAGTTTCGCCAGCGACAGACCGATGGCGCTCGACACGCTGCGCGCGACGCTGGCGCAGCTGCCGGCGTCGATCTATCGGGCCAAGGGCACGCTGCACATCGCCGAAGTGCCGGGCAAGCGGTTCATCATGCACCTGGTCGGCAGCCGCTGCGAGATCCTGCCCGACCGCGCCTGGGGCGATGAAACGCCCCACACCCGGCTCGTGTGCATCGGCAAGCGCGGCACCCTGGCCCCCGAGGCGCTCGAGGCCGGCTTCCAGGCGTGCGTTGTCCACACAAATGACAAGCTTTATTCACATCATGGGTGAAGCGGAATTGGCGACGGCCTCCGGCAGGTTCAGCAATGTGGGTGGTAGTGGCCTTCTGGCCTGTGCGGAGGGGGCAGGAGTGGTGAGCAGATATCAACAATCAGCCAAATTTAATTCGATTGTGGTTGCCCAGCATCTACTGAAAAATGCCTCGGCGGTCTGGTAAAAATAACAGGAGAAGACCCAATGACTAGTTGTGCTCAGGCGCTCGTCAAACTGCTTGAAGGTTATGGTGTGGACACCGTGTTCGGTATTCCGGGCGTGCACACTGTTGAGTTGTATCGCGGATTGCACGGTAGCCGGCTTCGCCATGTCAGCCCTCGCCACGAGCAGGGCGCAGGGTTCATGGCGGACGGCTATGCCCGAGCCAGTGGCAAGCCGGGGGTGTGCTTCATCATCACAGGCCCCGGCATGACCAACATTCTGACCGCCATGGGCCAGGCCTACGCCGACTCGGTGCCGATGCTGGTGATTTCCACCACCAGCCGTCGCGAGCACCAGCGGCTGGGGCACGGTTACCTGCACGAACTGCCTGACCAGCGCGCCATGGTGGCCGGCGTGTGCGCCTTCAGCCATACCCTGCAGCGCCCGCAGGAACTGCCGGAGGTGATTGCCCGTGCCTTCGCGCTGTTCGGTTGCGCCCGGCCGCGCCCGGTTCATATCGAGATCCCGCTGGATGTGCTGGAAATGCCGGCCGATGGCCTGGACCTGAGCCCTCGCGCATTGCCGCTGGCCAGCGCGCCTGCCGAGGCGGCCGTACAGCAGGCCGCCGCCCTGCTGGGCGCGGCACGGCGGCCGCTGATTCTTGCCGGCGGCGGCGCGCGCGGTGCCAGTGATGCACTGCGGGCACTGGCCGAGCGTCTCCAGGCCCCCGTTGCGCTGACCACCAATGCACGCGGCATCCTGCCGCCTGCGCACCCGCTGCTGCTCGATGGCGTGCAATCGTCCGCCCATGGCCGTGCACTTTTCGCCCAGGCCGATGTGGTGCTGGCGGTGGGCACCGAGCTGGGCGAAACCGACTACGACTTCTTCGGCCTCGGGCCACTGGCCCTGCAGGTGCCGGTGATTCGCCTGGACATCGACCCGATGCAGATCCTGGGCGTGCAACGCGCAGCCGTCGGGCTGCTTGGCGACGCACGGTTGGGGCTGCAGGCCCTGATCGCAGCGCTGCCCGGGGCGGCCGCAGACAGTGACTGGGCCGCGTTGAACGTGCCGCGGGTCAATGCCGCCGAGCGCGGCAGCTGGACCGGCAGGCAGCAGGCCATGCAGGCGCTGCTGGATACGCTGCGCGACAGCCTGCCGGCGCCGATCCTGGTTGGCGATTCGACGCAGCCGGTGTACCAGGGCGCGCTGGGCTATCGCGCACCGGCCCCGTGCACCTGGTTCAACGCCGGTACCGGGTACGGAACGCTGGGCTACGGCCTGCCGGCGGCCATCGGTGCCAAGGTTGCCCTGCCTGAACGTGCCGTGGTGGCGCTGGTGGGCGATGGTGGTTTGCAGTTCTCGAGCGCCGAACTGATCGCGGCGCGCGAGCACGGCATCGGGGTCATCCTGGTGCTGTGGAACAACCAGTGCTACGGCGAAATTCGCGACTACATGACGGCGCGCGACATTGCGCCCCTGGGCGTGGACATCCTCACGCCGGACTTCGCGGCCTTCGCACGCTCCTGTCATGTGCAGTACCACACCGCCGGCAGCCTGGACGGGTTGCGCGATCTGCTGCAAGGCCTGGAGAGCGGCGAGCCGCACGTCATCGAACTGAACGCCTCGGACTTTCTGCCTGCCTGACGGGGCTGTCCGGTCGGGTTGATCAACAACAATGGGACATCGAAGCATGATCCACGAAAAAGGGCTGCCAAGCGTGCAGTCGACCCCCGTCGTCGCCATCGATGACCTGCACAAGAGCTACGGCGACCATCACGTCCTCAAAGGGATCTCCCTGCGTGCCCATGAGGGGGACGTGGTGTCCCTGATCGGTTCCAGCGGCTCGGGCAAGAGCACCTTGCTGCGCTGCATCAACTTGCTGGAGATTCCCAACGCCGGCAGCCTGCGCGTGAACGACGAGGAAGTCAGGTTCAGGCAGGGGCGTGGCGGGGTGCGCGAGATCGCCGACCTGCGCCAGGTCGAGCGGCTGCGTGCGACCCTGAGCATGGTGTTCCAGAACTTCAACCTGTGGCCGCATCGCACCGTGCTGGAGAACGTGATCGAGGCCCCGGTGCATGTACTGGGTGAGAAGCGCCAGGACGCGATCGCGCATGCCGAGCAGTTGCTGGAGAAGGTCGGGCTGGCCCACAAGCGCCACGACTACCCCTCGTTTCTGTCCGGTGGCCAGCAGCAACGGGTCGCCATTGCGCGGGCACTGGCGGTACGGCCCAAGGTGATGCTGTTCGACGAACCTACCTCGGCGCTGGACCCGGAGCTGGTGGGCGACGTGTTGAAGGTGATCCGCGACATCGCGCAGGAGGGCCGCACGATGATCCTGGTGACCCACGAGATGGCGTTCGCGCGGGATGTCTCCACCCAGGTCGTGTACCTGCACCAGGGCCAGATCGAAGAGCAGGGCCCACCGCAACAGGTGATGCTCGACCCGCACAGCGAGCGGTGCCGCCAGTTCGTGATGGCGCAGAACAATCGCTCATAACAACACTATTCATCCGCGGGGGCGTGCCCCTGCATTGTCCGCTGCCAAAAACCAAACAATAGCTGCATAAGGACTGTTAAATGAAAAAGACACTCGTTGCTGTCGTGCACTCGCTCCTGCTGGCCGGGGCGATCAATGTCGCTCACGCCCAGGACAAGGTGGTGTTCGCGATTTCCCAGGAACCCTACCCGCCGTTTTCCTTCAGAAACAGCAATGGTGCGTGGAGCGGTTTCGAGCCTGACCTGATCAGCGAAGTGTGCAAGCGCATGCAGGCCGAGTGCTCGCTCAAGGGGATGGCCTGGGACGGCCTGATTCCGGCGCTGCGCTCCAAGCAGGTGGACGTCATCATGAACTCGATGTCCATCACCCCCGAACGCGAGCAGGTGGTGGACTTCAGCGACCCGTACATCGAGACGCCCGCACTGTGGGTCGGGGATGCCGCCCTGGAACTGACGCCCACCCCGGAAGGGCTCAAGGGCAAGATCATCGGCGTGCAGGGCTCGACCAGCCATTCGGCCTACGTCAAGGAGTACTTCGGCAAAGGCTCGACCATCCGCTACTACAACGACCAGGACGACCTGCTGGCCGACCTGCGCAGCGGCCGCATCGACATCATGCTGGCCGACAAGATCTCGGTGGAGCCGATGCTGGCACTGCCCGACAACGCGATGCTGGCCGGCAAGGGCATCGCGCCGGCCGACCCGCTGTTCGGCAAGGGCATCGGCGCGGCGGTGCGCAAGGGCGACGATGCCCTGCGCGAGAAGCTGAACCAGGCGCTCAAGGCCGTGCGCGAAGACGGCACCTACGACGCCATTGGTGCGCGCTACTTCAAATCCAGTGTCACAGCCGCCCAATGAGGCGGTTGAAACCTGCGCGGGTGATCGGGTGCCTGTATGACCATTTCTGAAATGTCCAATCTGCTGTTCGCCGAGGGCTGGATTCAAACCCTGGCCCAGGGCGCGGTGAAAACCCTGGGTATCTCCCTGGGGGCCTTCGCGCTGGGCCTGTGCATCGGCCTGCTCGTCGCGTTGATCAAGCTCAGGGGGCCACGCTGGATGGTCGCCTGTGCCAACTGCTACACCACGCTGTACCGCGCCGTGCCGGAACTGCTGCTGATCCTGCTGCTGTACTACGCAGGCACCGACCTGCTGAACCTGGCGATGGCCGCGATGGGCCGGCCCAGTGTCGAGATCAACGGGTTTCTGGCTGCGGTCGTGGTACTGGGGATTGTCCAGGGCGCCTACTCGGGTGAGGTGATTCGCGGCGCCGTCGAGGCCATTCCTGCGGGGCTGGTGGAGGCCGGCAGGGCCTACGGCATGTCGCGGGCAAAGCTGTTGAGCCGGATCATCCTGCCGTGCATGTTGCCGTTCGCCATCGCGGGCCTGTCGAACCTGTGGCTGGTGCTGGTCAAGGAAAGTGCGCTGATCAGCGTGGTGGGCTACAGCGAACTGCTGACCGCCGGGCGTCAGGCGGCGGCCAGCACCAAGCACTACCTGCTGTTCTACCTGGTGGTCGCGGCGTTCTATTACGTCATCACCCTGGTTTCCAGCATGGTGTTCCGCAAGTTCGAGGCCGGCTTCGAACGCTGGATGCCCAGGAACGTATAAGGGGACGATCATGGATTTGACTTGGCTGAATGATTTTTCCAGTGAACTGCTGCGCGGTGCCGGCCTGACCGTGCAGTTGCTGCTCATCTCGGCAGGCTTCGGGTTTGTACTGGCCATCGCGATGGCCCTGGGGCGCCTGTCCAACAGCGTCGTGCTGGCCAACGCCTGCCGGTTTGTCAGCAGCGTGATTCGCGGTACGCCGCTGCTGGTGCAGATCTACATCCTGTATTACGGCGTCGGCAGCGTGCTGGCCAGCTACCCGCTGATCAGGGGCGGGGTGTTGTGGCCCTACCTGCGCGAAGGGTTCTGGTATGTGGCCCTTGCACTGACCTTGAGCGTGGGGGCGTATGTGGGCGAAGTGCTGCGCAGTGGCCTGCGCGCCGTACCCAGGGGCGAGCTTGAAGCGGCACGCGCCTATGGCATGCGCCGCGGGCAGATCCTGCGCAGGGTGTGGTTGCCGCGGGCATTGCAGATGGTCAGGCCGACCCTGGCGGGGGAGAGCGTGATGCTGCTCAAATCCACGGCGCTGGCCTCCACCGTCGCGGTTACCGACCTGCTCGGCGCCGCCAACATCGTGCGTTCGCAGACCCTGCGGGTCTATGAGCCGCTGCTGTTGGTGGCGATCACCTACATCGTCCTGGCCCTGATCATCGAAAAGAGCTTCAAGTTGATGGGCTCCACCTCGCAGCGTCGAGTCTAGTGGCTAACGTATTGGCGTCGGTCTGCACGCCACAAGGAATTCAAATGAAGTATTCATCTCTGGTTCAACGCATCAGCGGCGAGAGCGTAGCCGCATGGGACATTCACTATGCTGCCTGCCAGGCGCAGGAGCGGGGCGAGAACGCGATCATCCTCAGCATCGGCGACCCCGATTTCGCGACGGACGATGCGATCTGCGAGGCCGCGATCCAGGCCCTAAAGGCCGGCGATACCCACTACACCCCGGTAGTGGGCCGGGAAAAGCTGCGCGAAGCCATCGCGGCCAAGCAGCGCAAGCTGCTGGGCATACCGGTGGCCGCCGAGAACGTCGCGCTGGTGGCCGGTGCGCAGAACGGCCTGTACGCCGCAGCCATGTGCCTGTTCGAAAGAGGCGATGACGTGCTGGTGCCCGAGCCGATGTACCTGACCTACGCTGCCAGCGTGCAGGCATCCGGTGCGCGGCTGGTGTGCATCGAGCAGCCTGCCGAGAAGGACTTTCGCCTCACGGCCCAGGCGCTTGAAGCCGCACTGACCCCCAACACCCGTGGCATCGCCCTGGCCACGCCGAACAACCCCACCGGCAACGTCTACACCCGCGAGGAGCTGGAGGCCGTGGCGCAGGTGGCCCGGCGTCACGACCTGTGGGTGATCTCGGACGAGGTCTACTGCCAGCTGACCTACGACGCGCCGCACATCAGCATCGCCAGCCTGGAGGGCATGGCCGAGCGCACGGTGGTGCTCAACAGCCTGTCCAAATCCCACGCGATGACCGGCTGGCGGGTCGGCTGGGTGGTGGCGCCCACGAGCCTTGTCCAGCACCTGGACAACCTGCTGCTGTGCATGCTCTACGGTCTGCCGGGCTTTGTTCAGGAAGCCGCGCTCAAGGCCATCGAGCTGGACGATGAGATCGTCGCCTCGGCCCGCGAACTCTACACCCGCCGCCGTGACCTGATCGCCCGGGAGCTGGACGGGGTGCCGCTGATCAAGGGCAAGGTGCCCGAGGCGGGCATGTTCATGCTGCTGGACATTCGTGCCACGGGCCTGTCGGGCGTCGATTTTGCCTGGGCGCTGTTCCGCGAGACCGGCGTCTCGGTGCTCGATGCCCAGGCCTTTGGCGCCAGTTGCGCGGGCTTCGTGCGGGTGTCGTTCACCGTCGCCGACAAGGACCTGCTGGACGCCTGCCAGCGGATCCGCCAGTTCATCGAGAAGCTGCAGGCCGGCCTCTGAGCCGCTTGCGAAGGAATGACGATGCTCCCTCCTGAATGTTCATCCGAAGTGCTCGCCGGCGTGCTGATCGGCGAGCAATGGTTCGCCGACGGCCCGCCGCTCGAGGTCATCAACCCCTCCACCGAGGCGCTAATCGCCACGGTGGGCGGGGGCAACGCTGAAACCGTCGAGCTTGCCGTGCAAAGCGCCGCTGCAGCGTTTGCGCAGTGGTCAACCAGCACTGGCGCGTTGCGTGCCCAGGTGTTGCGCCGCATTGCCCGGGGCATACAGCAGAACCGCCAAACCCTGATGGCGCTGCAATCGCGCAACAACGGCAAGCCATTGGCCGAAGCGGGGCTGGACGTGGACGACGTGATAGCCACCTTTGACTATTACGCCGGCCTGGCCCAGGGCCTTGACGCTGCACAGGACCGCGATGTGGAGCTGCCTGCCAGCGACTATGCCGCGCGCTTGCGGCGCGAGCCGTGTGGCGTGGTTGCGCTGATCGTGCCGTGGAACTTTCCCATGGTCACCACGGCCTGGAAACTGGCGCCGGCCCTGGCGGCGGGGTGCACGGTGGTGCTCAAGCCATCGGAGGTCACGCCGTTGCCGGAGCTTGCACTGGCGCGGATCATTCTCGAGGCGGGCCTGCCGGCGGGCGTGTTGAACATCGTGTGTGGTACCGGCCTGGCCGTGGGCGCACCCTTGTCGGCGCACCCGCAGGTGGCCAAGATCTCTTTCACCGGCAGCAACGCGGTGGGGGTTCAGGTAATGCAGCGTGCGGCAGAGACAGTGAAGGGTGTCAGCCTGGAGCTGGGCGGCAAGTCTGCGTTGATCGTGCTGGAGGATGCCGACCTGGAACTGGCGGTCGAGCTGACCTGTGGCGGCGGCTTCTACAACGCCGGCCAGATGTGCTCGGCCACCAGCCGGGTGCTGGTCGCCGAGCACCTGGCGGACGCCTTCGTGGCAAAGGTCAGGGCCCGCGCCCAGGCGATCACCGTTGGCGACCCCTTTGTCGACGGGGTGCAGATGGGTGCGCTGGTCAACCGTGCCCAGTACGAGCGTGTGCTGGCGCACATCGCGCGCGGGCTGGCTTCGGGCGCCCGGCTCGAGTGCGGCGGTGGGCGCCCGCAGGGCTTGGCGCAGGGGTTCTACGTTGCGCCGACGGTGTTCACCGACGTGGCGCTGGACAGCAGCTTGTGGAACGAGGAGATCTTCGGCCCGGTGATCTGCATCCGCCGTTTCGGCACCGAAGCCGAGGCCATTGCGCTGGCCAACCAGGGTGATTTTGGCCTGGTGGCCACGGTGGTCGGCCGCGACCGCGTTGCGGCCAACCGGGTAGCGGATGCCTTGCAGGCCGGCATGGTCTGGATCAATGCGCCTCAGGTGATCTTCCCGCAGACCGCCTGGGGTGGGTACAAGCAGAGCAGCATCGGGCGCGAGCTCGGCCCCTGGGGGCTGGCAGCGTTTCAGGAGTTGAAGCATGTGGTGAGTGCTGGTTGATTGGGGGGCTGATGGCGTGCTGTTGCGTCGGTAATTCACTGCATCGGCAGCTTTGAGGGGCTGCATCCTGTCGCTCGATTGCCAGCTGGTATTGGCGGTCCGTCTGTGGCTTGTCGTGATGTGGCAGGCCGGCAGGGGGATGTTGCAGGCTGTCAGGGGGGGGCACAGAACATTTTTGACAAGGCTCTAGGCAGGCAGAAAAATTTAAATGAGTTTGCAAAGTGTCTAGAGAGTCCGGGGCGATTAAGTACCTCTTGTTCTGCCAGCTCAGGCAGATGACCCCGTGGCGGCCCTTCAAGCCACCACGCGTTCAGCTTATTTAGTTGGCACGAATGGCGAATCAATCGGCTGGCAGACAATTCGCCACATCCCGCGTACGCCGTCTTCGACCCAAGTGCCTTCCAGCACATTCGAGCCTTCGAAGCGGTGCAGCGTTGCTCTACCGTCGAAGCCTTCTGCTTGCAGTTCGTAATGCCCCGGGCCTTTTGCCTGGCCTCGGTATTGCCAGGTCTGCCCCGCGTCGTCATAGGAGACGGTGATAAACTCGATGTCGATCGTAACCTTGCAGGGTTGATCGAACGAAGCGGCACTGCCGGGGCGGAAGGTGTCCATTTTGGCGTACATGTTGGCGTCCTTGTAAAGATATCAGCAGCGGTTCAGGGCAGCAGCCAAGTGCTGTTTGGGGTGGTTGACCGGATGCCGACTGCCTGGCACTGCTCCAGAATCGGCAGAATGTAGGTGATGTTGGTAGGGCCCGGCTGGCCTTCTGCTCTATAACGAGCCGCCCGGCAGAGTGGGCCAGCTTCTTCGTAGTTGTGATTGGAGCCGATTTGCACAGCGTGTGCTTGGCCGAAATGATTGTTACCGGCGAGGTAGTCCAGCGTTTGCTGAAAAGCTGCTCGAGTCAGCGCCAACTGCGAGTCTTCCGATCCGGTCTCAATCACAACACGATTTGCATCAACGGTCGTGATCCGGAAACGGGCGCGACGCGACGGTGTTTGCAGTTCCTTGCCTTGTAGGCGGCTGATCAATGCCCAGAGAGTGTTGTCGACTTGAATGATGTGCTGCATTGGATAACTCCTTCGTTGCTGAATGGACGCTAGCTTTAGCCCTGAGGCGACTTATGGAATCTTGATACCCAACGCATTCAGCGATGGCGTATCCATCCGACCATTCACGGTCAGCCCACTGTCCATCTGAAAGGCCATCAGCGCACCACGTGTCGCCTTGCCCATCACCCCATCAATGGCGCCTTGGTAATACTGACGCACCATCAGCGCGGTCTGCACACGGGTGACCAGGTTGCTTTTCTGCTCATTGGTCGCGCGGCTCTTTGAAGTGCTCGAACTAGTCCCGCTGGTAGTGCCAGTCGACTGATAAAGGCTGTTGCTGCTGGACGTGCCGCTCGAAGCACTCGGCGCGCTGTAGCTTCGGGTGCTGGTAGCGGGTGGGCTGTAGTAGCGAGGTGCGCTATAGCCACCCGAGCCGCTGTAGTGAGAACTGTGCGAGCTGTGGGACCGGTGTGAACTGTGCGAGCGATGTGCCGCATAGATGTTGACGGTGTCTGGCGCATTGAGCGTATCGGCAAATACTGGGGGCTGTAGCTTGTCGTTGGGTTGCCAGTTCGCATCGGCGAGCGACAGATGGCCTGCCTGTGCCAGGGTGGTACCTGCCATTGGCAGCAAACTGATCCCACTGATCAGGACTTTCCAGCGGTCGAGCAATTTCACTGTGCACTCCTTGCATAGGCGCTAAAGGCCTCGGTCGATAGTAGTTGTATGCCGCGGCTCTGCCAGCGGTCGGTGTGCGATTTGAAGAAGCCAGAGCAATGTTTCACCGCAGCGCATTGCTGGCAGGTATCGATGAACAGGTTCTTCCAGTCTGAGATGCTCTGGCGGGCGAAACGCGAGAGGTGTGCCGGGATCAGGCACAGGGGCAAGTTGTAGATCGAAACCGGCACTCCGCGGTTGAACAGGAAATACACGGCCTGGCTCAATGATTCCTGATAGTCCAGCGGGTCAATCCACAGTTCTTCGTAGTTCTTCCTGGCCAGGCCGGTACTTTCGATACCCATCAGTGCAACGTGCCGCACGAAGGGCAGGTTCCTGAACACGTAGTGGGCGAGTTCTGGCAAGCGTGGCGTGGTCAGGCGGTTGAGCACCACGCGTACCTCGATGATCTGGTTGGCGCGCGCCAGATTGTAAAGACCTTGCAGGGTTTCGCTGAACGCGCCTGGAGCCTGCACTACATGGTCATGGTCTTCGGCATTGTCGGCATACAGTGGGATGCCCCAGCTCAACTGAGGGTGGCCGATTGCAGAGAGCGCTGCGATCCAGTTCGTGTCGTGGAACAGACGCCCGTTGCTGAGCACATGAATGGATTTCTGCGGCAAGACGGCTTTGCACTTGGCCAGGATTTCGAGCAGGCCGTCGCGATAAAGCGTTGGTTCTCCGCCGCTGATTCCCAGATTTTCCTCGCCCGGGTCCATCAGGTCGATCAGCCGTAGGTTCTCTTCGATGTGCCAACGGTCATCGATATCTTTGGGCGGCTGCGAGCACATCAGGCAGAGGCTGTTGCAACGATCGGTCATGAACAGCAGGTTGCTGTCTGAGCCTCGTCGATAGAGCACTCGCACCATCGCGTTGCCTGGTGTGATGGCAATGACATCGCCGGGCTGCACGACATCCGCATCTTTAGGGGTGTGCAGGTGTGGCCGCGCGCTGTCGAAGTCGCCGATCAATGGCTCCGGGATCAGGAATCCACCCACTGGTAACGAGAGCAGATGCGGGCTCCGTAGCCGTTCTTCGTTTGGCAGCCAAAGCAGCAGGTCACCGAACTCAGCACTTCCGGCACAAACAGCCAGGCCTTGTTCGATGAACTCATCCAGAGTGATGACCTTGAGCAGTTTCGGCTCATTCAGGTTATGGATTTCGAAGTGGGTATCTTTTCGCAGCATCGCCTTCAGCCCTTGTACCCCGGGAACCGGACATCACTGTAAGAGCGCCTGTTCAACCAAGACAGCAGCACCCTCTGCACGTTGTCGTCGCCATCGCGAAGCAGGCCGAAAAGATGCTTCAGCAGCCCCATGTTCTTCTTGCAGAAGCTGCTGAACACTCGGTGTCCGATCGGGTCAGCTTGGCGGGCATAGTGTTCGATGGGGTCAGCGCCACAGTACGGGACAAGTGCGCAATCGGAGCAGCCCGGCAGCGCCTCTGCAACACCACTGGCGAGCAACGCATTCATGACGGGCGATGTGAGTAATTCAGACAAGGGTTGCTGCACGGTGCCGAGCCTCAAGCCTTCTTCACCCATCTCCAGCAGCATTCGGGCTTCGTCCGAGGGATAGACGTAACCGTCATAGTTGTAAACCAGCGCCGCAGTGCCAGCGCCAGCAGGGGAACGCAGGTCTACGTAGCCGGAGGAAAAGGGTGTCAGGATATTTTTCAGCAACAGGCTCGTATAACTTTCGCAAAGGTATACGCCCTGTTGATTGATATTCAGCAAATAGGCCAGTGCCTTCTTGTAGAAGACTAGGTATCGCTCAATAGGGTAATCAAGTCGATGGGCACTCTTGGTGGCAAAGCCATAAGGGCTAAGAGGCCGAAGCGAAATGCTGGAGAAACCCTGGCTAACATACTCATCGATGATCGCTTCAGGCTGTTCGAGGCTTCTGGAAGTCAGCGTGGTCAGCGCGGAAACTGCATCTTGGCCAAGGCGCTCACGGACCCACTGGATGCCTTTTACAGTGCGTTCGTAGGAGTCTCGTGACGGGGTAGGGCGGTTGGCATTGTGCAAGGGCGCCGGCCCATCGAGCGAGGTCGAAAACTGGATGCGATGTTGTTCTGCGAAGTCGAGTATTTGCTCCGTCAGGTGGTGCAGCGTGGTTGTAATGACGAATTGGATATCCCGCTGTTCGACCACGTTCCGTTCAACGACCCATTCGACAATCTGGCGGACGCGCTCGAAGGCCAGAAGCGGCTCGCCACCCTGAAACTCCACAGTCAGTGCGGGAGCGTTCGATTCGAACAGGCGATCGACCGCCGCCTGCGCATCCGCTTCCGACAGGTCGTGTCCGGATCCTCCCAGAGGGGCCCGCGACACCTGGCAGTACTGACAGGTGTGGTTACAGCGCAATGTAACCACGAACAAGTGCAGTGCAGGGCCCTGGAAGAGGAAGTCCTTGCGGCTGCGATACTGCGCTGCCATTTCCGGGAACGGGTCGTGGCAGCCTGGTTCGTAGATGAAGTGGCGGGCCAGCAGGTCCTTGTAAAAAGGCGTACTTGCTTGAACGTCGAAGTAACTGAGGGCTCGTAATTGCGCGTCGTTCACGTGCATGTACTCACCGGTATCGGAGGTGAGCAGGATGTCACGGTCATGTCCCGTGTTCATGCGCATGAATCGAAAAGGCAGCAAGCGGTAGTGCTTGGCGTCTGTCGCAATCAGTGTCACTGGGAAATCCCACATCCAGCGAGCGCGGCTCGGGCCAGGACTTCGCGCAGCCCTGCTGTTTCGCGGTTGATATGGTCGCGTAGGGCGAAGTCGTTCAGATGCTGAAGGATCTGCGAGTGGGCCTGCTCCGGGGAAAGCATTAACCTTGCTTTAGCGGGGTGGGCCATGAGGCTTATCTGATTGGCTTCAATGCCGACCTGGATCGTGAAAGTATCGGCAAGGGAATAAGCGGTGCGTTGTACCACGTTGAGCGGGTAGGCTGCGCTGTCGAGTTTCAGCGTGACTGGCCATGTCATCGGAACCGGTCCTTCAAATCCTTTGGGGGCGTGTGGATTTTGCCGATTGAAGAGGCATTATGCCATCATAATTTTTTACATTTGCACGCATTTGTTCAGCGTGGTGGATGGCGCGCTCACAACGACTCGGCCATTGATGCGGGTAGGGGCGGGGGCTCATATCCCTTCAGTCCATTCATCCTCATTAATAGCCTGCTTGCCGCCAGACTGGGGGCATCCTTTTCAAACCATCCAAAGCATGCCCTCAAATATGCCCAAAATGTAGCAATTAGCTGGAAGTAAATGGCTCTTTGAGGCTCGAAAAAAGTAGAAATGACCAGCTAACAAGCATGCGCGAAGCCCCTAAAGACTGTCAGGGTCGCCAAAGAACATCTGAATCCGCGACCGCAACCACCGCTCCCCCGGATCATTGTCCTGCGACCCGCGCCACGCCATATGCAGCTCGAAGCTCTGCACCTCCAGCGGCGGGTCTTCGGCGCGCAGGCCGCCGGCGGCGGTCAGCTGCTCGGCGGTGTAGTCCGGCACCGTGGCGAGGATGTCGGTGCCGGTCAGCAGGCTGCCCAGGCCGTTGAACTGCGGCACGGCCAGCACCACATGGCGCTTGCGCCCCAGCTTCTCGAGGATCTCATCCATGAACCCGCTCAGGTCGCCGGCAAACGACACCAGGGCATGCGGGCGTGCGCAGAATTCATCCAGGCTCAGGCTGCCCGGCTTGCTGTCGGCACGCAGCACCTTGGGCCTGCTGCGACGCAGCACCTTGCGCTTGGCGTTGGCCGGCAGGTCGCTGGTCCAGCTCACGCCCACCGAGATTTCACCCGACGCCAGCAGCGAGGGCATCAGCAGGTAGTTGACCCGGCGCACCACCAGCACGATGCCCGGCGCCTCGGCGCGCACACGTTTGAGCAGTTGCGGCAGCAAGGCGAACTCGGCGTCGTCGGAGAGGCCGATGCGAAACACCGCCGTGCTGGTGGCCGGGTCGAAGTCGGCAGCGCGGCTTACCGCCGTGGAGATGGAGTCCAGCGCGGGGGAGAGCAGGGCGAAGATTTCCACCGCCCGCGCTGAGGGCTCCATGCTGCGCCCGGTACGCACGAACAGCGGGTCGTCGAACAGGCTGCGCAGGCGCGACAGCGCCGCACTGATGGCCGGCTGGCCGAGGAACAGTTTTTCCGCGGCGCGGGTGACGCTGCGCTCGTGCATCAAGGTCTCGAACACGATCAGCAGGTTCAGGTCGACGCGACGCAAGTCGTTACGGTTCATCGGCTTCGCTTCATAGGTCTGGTCGGGGCAGGGGTGAATCTTAAGGGCAAAGACGGTACCCTGCACCGCATAAATTGCGCAGCAGGCGCTATCACCAATCAATGACAGGCATGTTGACTATTAATGGCCACTGATGGTCTAACCGCTATAGCCCCGATAGAGTTGCGGGTATTAGAGGTTCACTAGGCGAGGTTTGCGATGTCCCGCATGATCCGTTTTCACAAATTCGGCCAGGCCGAGGTGCTCAAGTGCGAGGACGTGGCCACGCCGCAACCGGCTGCCGGTGAAGTACAGGTGCGGGTGCAGGCTATCGGCATCAGCTGGTACGACGTGCTGTGGCGGCAGAACCTGGCGCCGTCCCATGCGCGCCTGCCAGCCGGCATCGGCCACGAAATGGCCGGTGTGGTGACCGCCCTCGGCGCCGGCGTCGACGACCTGGCCATCGGCGACAAGGTCGCCAGCTTTCCGGCCACCAGCCCCAACGAGCACCCGGTGTATGGCGAGGTCATCGTGCTGCCGCGCAACGCACTGACCCGCTACCCCGATATCCTCAGCCCGATCGAGGCCAGCGTGCACTACACGCCGCTGCTGATCGCCTATTTCGCCTATGTCGACCTGGCGCGGGCCAAGGCCGGGCAGACCGCCCTGGTGACCGACGCCAGCCACTGCGCCGGGCCGGCCTTCGTGCAGCTGGGCAAGGCCCTGGGCCTGAAGGTGATCGCCGCCACCAAGGACAGCGCCGAGCGCGACAACCTGCTCAAGCTGGGGGCAGAGAAGGTCATCGTGACCGAAGAGCAGGACCTGCTCATGCAGATCAACAAGTACACCGACAACCGCGGCGTGGACATGGTGCTCGATGGCCTGGGCGGCCCGCAGATGTCGTTGCTGGGCGATGTGCTGGCGCCACGCGGCAGCCTGGTGCTGTACGGCCTGCAGGGCGGCAACCAGACGCCGTTCCCGGCCTGTGCGGCGTTCCAGAAGAACATCCAGTTCTTCGTGCACTGCGTGAGCAACTTCACCGGCAAGCCGGAGCTGGGCATCACCCAGAACCAGGTGGCGCTGCAGCGCGCACTGCGCGATATCAACCAGTTCACCGCCGACCGCCAGGTATTGCCACACATCATCAAGGCCTACCCGTTCGACGAGGTCGTCGCCGCACACCGCCACATGGACGAGTGCCCGTGTGGAGGCCGCGTGGTACTGGTGCTGCCTGACGCCTGACAGGCTGCGCGACACGCCGAGCCCGAGCCGAGTCTCGGGCTTTTTTGTGGAAATTTCTTATTAAAGTTTCAGATGTTTCCTATTTAACTTGTGCGGACTAAGTACGGCGCTTGCGTTATGTTGTGGGCGTGGGAATAAAGACTTTCCGGTGTCCGTAAAATTACATCTTCGCGTGGAAGGGCTGCTGTTTCCTATGGGCGTCGGGCACTGTAGTGCCTAAGGCGGCGCTGTTCATCCAACCATCAATCATCTCAAGGAGCGAGATATGGTGTGCCAGCTGTACTGTTCATGGAGGTGGGGCCCTCGCACGCAACGCGCCGGGGGGCGCTGTCCGGGGCAAGGGTGGTCATCGGGCGATGCTGTTTCGATCTGAGTCGGAACAATCGTAGGAAGTTGTAAGAAACATCCTAAGACCATCATTCTTTTTTTAATTCACTTTGCCGTTGTTACGCAACGATGTCCTGTTACCCGCATCGGGTAACTTCCGGCTGCCGGCAGTCGTTATCGAATCAGGTATACACCATGAGTACCCTCCACGATCAAGCCATGACTCACATTTACCAGCAGGTCCTGCAGCGACTGCTCGAGTGCCTTACCCAGGGCCCTGTCTCTTATACACATCTCCGAGCCCACGAGACCGTACTAGATCTCG